>Ga0182024_10022213_pt1 | contig 11445 bp, 7 predicted proteins | sample P32metaG_FD_120480 | JGI IMG/M metagenome (GOLD analysis project Ga0182024, IMG submission 120480) | Permafrost microbial communities from Stordalen Mire, Sweden - P3-2 metaG (Illumina Assembly) | ecosystem: Environmental > Terrestrial > Soil > Wetlands > Permafrost | place: Sweden: Stordalen... | reverse complement strand
CACCCTGCTACGACCGTTACGAATTCAGCGTGCAAGGCACGTCGATGTCCACTGTGGTGATCGCGCCGAGCACTGCGGCCGCAGGCATGCCCTGGGTGTATCGGGCGGGCTTCGTGTTCCGCGACGCCGTGGTCGATCAAGCGCTGCTGGCCAAGGGCTTTCACATCGTCACTGGCCCCGTAGGAGTAAGCTTCCTGGTGAAAGATTGGGACACGGCGTATGAATACCTGACCGGGCATGGCTTTTCGAAGAAGCCGGCGATGGAAGGCGCGGGCGGCGGAGCCGGCGAAATGTACGAGTGGGCCATCGAAAATCCTGACAAGGTCTCCTGTGTCTACGCGGAGAATCCGCGCATGCGCAGCGCCCTTGCAAAAACGCAGCCCCTCGATAATCTCGCCCCACTGGCCAAAGCCAACGTGCCGCTTCTCCATGTTTGCGGCAGCCTCGACCCGTGGTTCAAGGACAACACGCTAGAGGTTGAAAAGCGATACAAGAAACTTGGCGGCAGGATCGAGGTTATTGTCAAGAAGGGCGTGGGACACTATCCTCTCGCACCGGAGGACCCGGCCCCGGTTGCGGACTTTATTACTCAGGCAGCCATGCAGGGGAATTGAGGGATCGGTATCCGTGAAATGGATTTGAAATCAGCAAGTCATGGCTTTTTGGCCTGGGCAGAGGACCTGCGGGGACGACTCAGTCATTGTCTTTGGAACGAATGCGATAAAGTTGGCGAGCCGTGCACTCGGGGTATATTCTCTCGTGGCCGGGCAAGCAGAATGGAAATTCCGGTTAAAACCAAAATCGGGAGGCTCCCAATGAAAGAGAACTCAAGTGGGCAAAATACGGATCAGAATTCAAAGACGCCGCAGCTATCGTTGGCGCGACGCGCGTTCGTAAAAGGCCTTGCCGCCCTCGGCGCCGGAGTTGCTGCTGCTCCTCTGCTGTCCGAGGCTGCTCAAGCTCAGGTTCAGACAGTTCCGGCTACCCCATCGAAAGCGGCAACAACGCCAGACACAAGCTTGTGGGGACCCTTTACTCCGTCCAATCAGCTGGGACGATATTTTGAGATTATCTATCCTGCTTCGACGACTGCGGGCGAGTTGCCAATTGGCGTCAGTTACAGGTTCTGGATTCCTGACGGCATCTCGACGGTCCGCGGTGTAATTGTGCATCAGCACGGCGCCGGCATTCCCGCCGCACAGGCGGGCGCGACTTCTGTCTATGACTTGCACTGGCAGGCTTTAGCCAAGAAATGGGACTGTGTCCTGCTCGGTCCCAGCTACCACGTTCTAAACGACGCGATCGACCTGACGCCTGGCGGAGCGGAACTCTGGTTCGATCCGCGTCACGGTTCGGACAAGGCGTTTCTCAAAGCTCTCGATGAAGTTGCCGCCAAATCCGGCCATCCCGAAATCGCTGCGGTTCCCTGGTGTCTGTGGGGCCATTCGGGAGGAGGCATATGGTCCAACGCGATGAGCATACTGTACCCGTCGCGCGTCGCAGCCGCTTTCCTGCGCTCCGGCACTGTTTATGGGTTCCGCAGCAAGCCCGAATTTCCTCAGCCGGAAGTGCCGGAAGGGGTTTATGCCATTCCGACCATGGCCAACGCAGGCATTCAGGAAATAAAGAACGGCGCCTGGTTGGGATCTGCTGCCACCCTCCAGGAATACCGCGCAAAAGGCGCGCCGATCGGTTTTGCTCCGGATCCTCGCACCGGGCATTGGACAGGGGATTCCCGGTATCTTGCCATCCCGTTTTTCGACGCCTGCCTCGCGATGCGCCTGCCAAACAAGGGCGCAAAAAACCAGACCCTGAAGCCGGTCGACCGCGGCCAGGCCTGGCTTGCACCTTACCCCGGCGACACTGCTGTACCCGCGGCGGAATTCAAGGGAGATCCGAAGGAAGCTATATGGCTTCCTAACGCAGATGTGGCCAAAGCATGGATGGAATACGTAAAGACCGGCACGGTCGTCCATCCTGCGACGCCTGCGGCTCCGTTCAACGTTCGTGTCTCGGTCGATGGGAATCTATGCTATGAGATTACCTGGGACGCCGAGGCCAGCCTGGAAAGCGGTGTAGGCGGTTTCATTGTTCTGCGCGACGGTCATGGGATTGCGCGACTCCCCGAGCGCCCGCCAGACGTTGTATATGGGACCCCGCTGTTTCAAGGTCTCTCATTCCATGACACGCCGGATCCAACCTTTCCAAGAATGGCCTATTTGGATACTTCGGCCAAGGCCGGTGTAAGCCACAAGTACACCGTCATCGCATTGAACACAGCGGGAGTGACATCGTTGCCCTCAGACCCGGTGTCTACTTCTTAAAGCAATCGAGCACTCTTGTTCAGGTAGGTCGCTGGATTTATTTTCTCTGGCCGTATGGAGACCCGGAGAGGTTCGATCCATTCAGTAGGGCAGCGGCGCGCGAACTTGTGCCTCGCCAAAGTTATGATCTGGCGCGCAATCAGACAGATAGAAGTCTAGCGAGTTTTGCCGGATCTTCCGTGTCAAACTGGGATAGAAAGTCCTTGTCGGCCAAGAGCCACCTGATTGCATGTCTTTCGTGCCTCGACTGGAAAGCTATGAAGATACTGGCGGATGACATTTTGGCGAGGGACAGGTCAAAAATCGGTTTCTGTCCGAATAGCCGGTGACTCGCCCGGAGCTCGCAATCGCGCTCCACATCGGTCATGGAAACGCGCTTTGGCCTCTTAGCGCCAGTTGAGAATCGAACATACCTGAATCGGAACGTTTCGGGCAGTTCATAATTACCGCAAGGACACGAGGTCATGATGTAAACTACCGTCGCCTTCGCTCTTGCGATTGTTACGCGAGCAACCACTGGCTTAATGCACGCACAAACGCTCGGATGAGGTGGGAGGCTTTCAAAGCGCGTTCTTGATACAACGACTATTGCACTCCCGTTTTGCGTTCGCGGCCGGAGACGACTCGATCGGGTCTGTGCTGTATCCGGTCTAAAGCAGGGAGGGATTATTTTTGAAGGCATTGAATCGACATGATTGGGCTCGATCGTTCAGAGTAGTGGGCTTGGTGGGACTGCTTCCATTCTCAGTCATCAGTCTGGCGGGAGCGCCCGCTCGAAAAAAGCAGCCGTATACCACGTGGAGCGCTTTTGGCGGAACGTCCGATTCGATGCAATACTCCGCGCTCTCCCAGATCAGCAAATCCAACGTAAGCCAGCTCGAGCAGGTCTGGTTCTACCCTCTGCCAGGGCGCGCGGAACTGGCCTTCAGTCCGCTAATCGTTGGTAAGGTCATGTATGTCGCCGGGAAAGGCAACCGCTGTGTAGTAGCGCTGGACGCCGCCACAGGAAAGGAGATCTGGACACATCCCACTGAAGGAACTACCACCGAACGCGGCTACGCTTATTGGCAAAGCAAGGACGGCAAAGACCAAAGGATTATCTTTTCGGCGAATAACCTGCTTCAGGAGGTGGACGCCAAAACCGGCGCTACCATCACGTCATTTGGCAAACATGGGTATGTCGATCTCAGAGAAGGGCTCGGCCGCGACCCGAGTTCCATCCGCCACATTCAAAGTAGAAGCCCGGGAAAAGTCTTCGAGAACCTGATCCTTCAGGGCTCGGCGTCGGGCGAGGGCTACGACGACCCGCCTGGCTGGCTCCGCGCTTATGATGTGCTGACCGGAAAGACGGTATGGACATTCCACACGGTCCCGTTGCCCGGCGAGTACGGATATGAGACATGGCCTCCGGACGCCTATAAGTTCAACGGCGGAGCGAATACCTGGTCGGATTTCTCGATCGATGAGAAACGAGGCATCGCCTATTTTCCCACCGGCTCCCCGACTTACGATTATTACGGCGGCAGGCGGAAGGGGGAGAATCTGTTCGGCAACAGTATTCTGGCACTGGATGCGCGCACAGGGAAACGGCTCTGGCATTATCAAATCGTTCACCACGATCTCTGGGACCTGGACCTGTGTACCGAACCGAAGCTGCTTACGGTGCGGCACAACGGCAAGATGGTCGATATTGTGGCGGTGCCTTCGAAGTCGGGGCTGCTTTTCGTGTTCAACCGGGTCACCGGTGAGCCGTTGTGGCCCATCGAAGAGAGGCCCGTGCCGAAAAGCGACGTGCCCGGAGAAGAGGCCTGGCCCACGCAGCCCTTCCCGACAAAGCCGCCACCCATCTCGCGGCTGACCATGTCGGTGGATGACGTAGACCCCTACCTTGATCCCGCGGAAGCTGAGCGCGTCCGAAAGTTTCTGAAGGCCGCGCGCTACGAAGGGATGTACACCCCTGAGACTCTCGCTCGGGATGAAATCACGTTCCCGGGCGTATATGGGGGAGCGGGTTGGGGCGCAGCGGCCGGCGACCCGCGGACCGGTATGGTTTACATCCGGGCCGAGAACACAATCGAAATGCATCATTTGGTTGACAGCCGCTCACAGCCTTCAGCAGCAGGAGGAAGTCCCGAGCAGGGCCGCGCGATCTGGACCCGGCTATGCGCATCGTGCCACGGCGCGGGTGCCGCCGGTTTGCAGTCGCTGAATGGCGCCCCGCCCGATCGGATAAGAACAGTGGTCCGGGAAGGAAACGGACCGATGCCGTCGGTAGGGCCAGCCGATCTTGATGAACAGGGCATGACCCGGCTCCTGGCATATATCGCCAATCCGGCGGCAGCCGCGGAACAGCTTCCCCCTGCGGCTTCCGCGCAAGCGCAGGGTGCCGCTCCCGCGCCGCTTCCGAATGGGGAGGCCCGCCGTTATAACGTGAGCATCGGGTTTGGCGGCCGGTTTGGGACGACGAAAGGATTCAACGGCCTTCCTCCCATCCCTCCTCCATGGTCGGAGCTCGTGGCATTCGATCTGAACCAAGGAACCGTAAAATGGCGCGTACCTCTGGGAGTAGTTCCCGAGCTGGCGGCTAAGGGGATCACCGACACGGGCAGCTTTCATCCGGATCGAAATGGCCCCGTCGCGACCGCGGGAGGCTTGATCTTCATGGGGACTCTCGGCGACGCGACCTTTCGCGCCTTCGATAAAGATAACGGGAAGGTGCTTTGGGAAAGGAAGATGGAATCTAATCCCGAAGGCATTCCGTCCATTTACGAGGTCGACGGGCGCGAATATGTCGCCTTCTTCTTACACACAAACGGGGAGCCGAGTATGGCGGGGCCTGGGAAACCCGAGGCTCAGGGTTACTATGTCTTCGCGCTGCCTAAGAAGGCCCCCGCTTCAAAGAAATAGATTCAGCGAAGGAGGACAATCGTATGAGGTGTGACAGAGGTCTTCTGGGCGTCGCGGCGCTCACGATGGTGACGGCAGCCGCGCTGGCTCAAGCGCCCCAATCCAATTACACCGTCGCGCCTGAGGCCAGTGTCTATCCCAGGGCTTCCGGTCCAACTGGACCCAGTCCGGTGGGACGAACGGGCTGGCGCGTGCCCACGATTGTCGAAGCTGAAGGCTTCTTCAACTGGAAAGTCGGGGCGCCGGCAACCGCCTTCACCGGGCTCACTTTGTCAGAGGCAGCGGTTAGGATCGACAAGGATTCGCTGGGATATGTTGAGGGCTCAAGTACGCAATGGGTTAGCCCCGAGATCCGAAAGAACCTGGACTACAATCTAACGCCCGAGGAAGTGACGGCCGTCAAGAAGCAGCTTGGGAAGTTCCACATCAGGATGGTGGCCTATCACGTTGACAGGCTGGGAGCGGATGACCGGAAGGTTTTCGAATTCGCGAAGAGCCTGGGAGTCGAGATGATTGTGGCGACGCCCGATCCTACTGCTCTTCCCGGCATCGACAAGCTCGCGAACGAATTCGGCATAAATGTCGCGATCGAGAATCTCGGTCGTAAAGAGACACCCGCTTACTGGGATCCGAAGAGCATTCTGGCGGCTTTGCAAGGCCGAAGCAATCGCATCGGTATTCTTGCCGACACCGGCTACTGGATGCAGGACGGGATCAATCCGCAAGATGCGCTCGTCCAGGTAAAGGACAAGCTGATGGCTGTCAGCCTGCACGACCGTAGCTCTCTCGGCGGCGCAGGCCGCGATGTACCGCTTGGCTACGGCGTGGCCGATACCAGGAAACTCCTGCAGGACATGCATAGGCTGGGCGTGAAGCCTTTGTTCCTCATCGTGAACCCAACTGGCACGCTCGACGTCACCGCCGACCTGGCTCATTCCGTTGACGGTTTTGAAGACGCTCTTCTGCCGGTGTTGGGCCCTTACATGATCGAGAGGTCCAAGACGCTGGCGATCCGCGGGGCGAGCGAACTGACTCCCGATGAGAGGGCCAAAATCGAAGCCGCCATTCCGCGTACCGCGCCCGCGACGCCGCAGAAGCCGCGAAAGCTGCTGGTGCTGGATCAGCGTGGAGGACATGCGACGATCGCAAACACAAACTATGCGATCGAGCTCATGGGCAAATCTACCGGTGCATATGAGGTCGTCTTCAGCAACGATCTGGATAATCTCAAATACGACAAGATTCGGCAATACGACGCCGTGATTCTGAACAGCACTGAGTCGGATGTGTCCGCCGACCCGGCTGTCCGGGAGGGCTTGCTTCGCTACGTGCGGGAAGGAGGAGGAATCGGCGGAATCCACGCCGCTAGCTGGAGCGCCGCCTTCTGGCCCGAACTCATGGAGATGTTCGGCGCCACGCAGGGTGCGCATCGCACGCAACCGGCGACATTGAAAATCGACGATCCGAACAGTCCTCTCACGAAACCCTTTGCAGGACAGCCGATTACTTATACGGACGAATACTACCGTATGGCGGACACAGGGCTGCAGGGAAGCTACTATTCGAGAGACAAGGTGCACGTGCTGTTGAGTGTCGATACGGCAATGACGCCCGACTTCAATAGTGGCCGCGCGCCCTTTATCCGCAAAGACGACGACTACGCGGTCGCCTGGATCAAGGGCTATGGCAAGGGGCGGGTATTCTTCACCTCCATGGGGCACACTCCGGAAATATTCACGGATCCGAAGTTCAACGGGTTTCTGCTTGCGACATTTCAGTTTCTGCTAGGCGACTTGCCGGCCGACACCACCCCCAGCTCCGAAATGGAGACCAGGAAGTGAGAGTTGACCCTGTGGCTCGCCAAAATAGATATCTGCCGTCGAATCAGCTGTATGAGTCCAACGGCTGCCACCCTGTCGCTACGGTCTGAAGGTCCCCCAGGCAAGAGCGGGCCACTTTTCCGACCAGATTTGCACGGTCGCAGCTCTGGTAGAACGGCTTCATGCTCCGAACGTTGAGTGTTTCCTTCGGCATGATCCCCTGCATTTTTCGCTCTCGCCGATCGCTGCTCTTGGAAGTCCTCGCACTGCGGCACCAGCTCGCGGTCATGAAATCAAAGCACCCGCAGCCTCTGCTTGGACTATCCGACAGTCTCTTCTGGGTCGTCCTGCGGCGGTTCTGGCCACGCTGGAAGCAGACGCTCGTCATAGTCCAGCACGAATCAGTTATTCGGTGGCATCGTTCCGGGTTCAGGCTCTATTGGCGCGTTCATCCAGGCGAAGGACGTGGCTCTCCCGAACAAGGCATGGTGGCGAAAAACCGGACTTGGGGTGCGCCTCGCATTCATGGCGAGCCTCAGGATGCTCGGGTTCGACGTCCCTGAGCGAACCGTGTTGCGCCTGCTCGATCATGTCATTGTGCTCAACGAGCGGCATCTCAAGCGCCTGATGACGGAGTACGTCTGCTACTACCACGAAGACCGGACCCATCTCGGGCTACAGAAGCAGACTGCGGCAGCGCGCGCGACCGTTCTAACGGCGATCCCAGGTAGCAGGGTGGTCTCGATGCCCAGACTCGGCGGTCTGCACCATCACTACGACCTCGCAGCGTAGAAATACTCTACCTTGGCCAGAACCACTGCGGACAGCACCGGCGGCGGTTCGTCTACTTGTACCCGGCAGGGCTCCGAGCAGCCGGTTGCAAGCTGCCATGACATTTCGGGTCGCTTCCTTTGGTCGAAAACCGGCAAGCGAAAACCGATGCTCTTTGTGTCAAACCCCACGCCTTTAGCCCGGATCGCATTTTGGCGAGGCACATCGCCATTCCGCCCGGCGATGAGCAGGGACTGTTGGAAGCAACACGTTTCATAGACGCAAAGGAATGCCAGACGGTAATCGTGGCCGCGCGTGACACCGTAGGCAGATCGCCGTGGGAGATTTGCGACGCCGTGGATCGGGCGGGCGAAATGTTCCGCGCAGCAATGTGCGAAAAATTTGGGAGCCAAAAATGAAGTGCTGTATCTCGCCAAACTAATGCTCAGCCTGCTTGAACTCCGATGAAGTTTTGGCGAGGGACAGCACAGGCCGCCCACCAGGATCCAGCAACCACCAGAGCTGCCATTGCCATCGTCTTGGTTATCATTGCTCAGTCTCTCCGGTAAACCTTGATTCGGTAGATCCCAAAGTCGCGCATGGACGGCCACCGCGAATTGTTGTCAGATTGACCGCCATTCAAGCGGCGGCCGGGCTCCCAGTGGCCATTGACGAGAATGCTCTCATCGAAGCTAGCCAGTTGCACTGTTTTCGGCCCGGGGGTGTCCGGGGTGAAATTGACGTTCATACCGCCGCCGACAAAAATATATTCGTCCGGCCCTTCTAGAATAACCAGCCGCCTTGGAAATGAATTAGCCGTCACCGTGCCCGCCGGCGGGCTGGAATCTTCGAAACGGATGTTCAACGTGTAATTCCCCAGCTTTACCTGTTGCGGAGCAACAGTTATTCCCTCTGGGGCCAGAATCACAATTGTGCCTTTGCCCTGGTTCTCCAAAATGACGGGCGCTAGATAATTCAGGACGGCGAAAGTCTCGGCGAGCGAATTCACTGGCGCCGACACTCCATTGGCATCTGGCGGCTGCGGTCGGAACCAGTTGTCAACCCCGAATGACGAGAAACTGATGGCATTGTATTCCAACACCGCGTCTACCGCGTTTAGGCGAGTCTCGTCATCCTCCGAGCTTTCGGCGAAGAAGAGGGGATTTTTGTTACGAGTCCAGGCCTCGCACGTGTCGCGGAACCACAGCGGCCGGTACAAATCAGGTGCCAGGATGTCAATGGCTGGAGCGCCTGCTCTCCAGATGTCATGCACCTCCTGGACCGGAACGCCGCTGGGGTAGCTTCCCGGCTTAGGATAGGGCGGATTCATCTGATGCATCCATGCGTTTGCATACATCGGGATGTTGTATTCCGCTTTGCCCGCCTCAGTTACTTTTTCTACGTAGCGGGAATAATTCCATGCCATAAAGAATTCATCCGCTGGCCAATGCGACTGCTGTGACAGGTCTTGCTTTTCCCTCGGCGTCAGTGCCTTGTTCTGCGACTTCAAGGATAGGGACTCGTCTAGACCGAAAAGTGCGTTGTCCGGACCGAATACTTCGGTCCAGGTACCTGAAGCTTTGTAGCCATTGGCCGCCCACGATTCGCGAAGTTCCGGCGCGAGCGATTCCTTGTGCTGCAAAAGATAACGGGTCAACTCCTCCGGCACAGGCTTGTTAAACTCTTCATTCGCAATGGGGCTTCGGTCGCGCGAATCGCCCAGAATGCCCATCTCATTCTCGACCTGCATCATCAGGACGGTATGCTGTTGGCCGTCGATTTCGCGGATGTGGCGCATTAGTGCGGCAAAAGCTCGCTCATCAGCCTTGAGATTCTCAGGGCTAAACGTGGAAAGAATGCTCAAGGTCTTTCCGGTTCCATCCTGTGCCAACGGGAATCGCGCGGGATTGACCTTAACCCAATAAGGTGTATAGGAAGACTCGCCGTTCTTCCAGCTTCCGAACCACAAAAAGATCAAGTGCAAATGGTGCCGCCGGGCTCCCTCGATCAGACTATCCACTGAACTGAAATCGAACTGCCCTTCCTCGGGTTCGATCAGTTCCCACGAAACCGCCGCGAAGACGGTATTGAGGTTTTCTTCGACAAGCCGCGGCCAAATTGGCTTCATGTAATCGCCGCTGGAGGGAGTTGATTCGTTCAATTCTCCGCCAAGGATCAGAAAAGGTTTGCCGTCCACCACGAGTTGACGCACGCCATGCAGAGTTTCCAGATGCGGTCTGGAAATATCCGACGTTGTTGCAGCAGGTTGCGCATCGGAAATAGCCGAAGCTACTGCAGTAAATCCTATAGTGATTGTTAGAAGGACTGCGATACGAAGAAAGCATACGAGCTTATGGCTCAAAGCACCATCTCCAACTCGGCGCAATGCTTGGGATGGCAATAAGCTGACGGAAGCCGCCGCAGTGGTCCCGATTATCAAAGAGCGCTGTAACAATTCCGTCCGATCTCTCATATCCCTTTCCTCTTCTCTGCCTTTCCAGTTGGGTCTAGCCCCTGCTCAATGTTCGGGCCCGTTCCCGGAGGAACGGGCCCTCTTGAAGTTCACAGTCAATCGATTAATCATGCCAATGAAACGATTGCCTTCCCAAAGATGGTCCAGCCTGTTGCAGGCCCTCATTAGAAAGCAATTGTGGATCGGCCCTAGGGCGAGGTGGCCGGTGTCGGTTGACTCAGAAAAAAATCAATGTCTTTGTCTGCTTTGGTCTCCAGGCCCGGTTTCTGTAGGAAGCCCAGATCGCGGAACCAGTCGACGAAGCGAAATTGCCATGTGCCAAAGGGCGTGCCATTGCGGTCCGCGAGACCGCCGCTCATGTGGCTGCCGTCACGCAGCAGATCGCCGGGATGCCGTCCATTCGCATAAATATGCATCTCGATATTGGGCACGCGCAATGCCAGCATCGCCGCAAAGTATTCGTCGGCCCAAACCGCATGAACCTGATCGTCGGAACCGGCGCAGACGATGAATGCGGGAGGAACGTTGCGAGGAATCGGTGGGGCAATGCGATTGTGCGCGAACGGTGTAGGGCCGGGATAAATAAGTCCCACGAAGTCCGGACGCGAGGAAATTCCAGCCAGGGAGTCGTCGGGGCCGCTGTTTTTCCTGTCGAAGTCCCCATAGAGAACTGCCGCCGCGGAGGCCAGTTCAGCGCCCGCCGAGAAGCCCATGATCCCAATCTTGTGCGGATCGATCTTCCATTCAGCCGCATGGGCGCGAACAAGACGAATTGCCTGCAGAGCATCGTATGTCTCGTCGGTCAGGGGGTTGTACCCGTCGCGGCGAAGGCGATTCCGCAGGATGATGGTGTTCACGCCATAGTTGTAAAAGAAGGGAACAAAATCCGCGCCCTCGGGGCCGACGTTGAGCGTTCTGTGGCCACCCCCCGCCGCCAGGATCACGGCAGCGCCAGTGTTCAGGCCGCCATCCACCGTGTGCACTTCGATCGAGGGATTGTGAATGTTGACGATGTTGTTCACTCGCCCCGGAGCAGCCTGATTCAGGTCGTACTGCTCGGGCTCGCGAACCCTCTTCATGTTGAGGAAGGGCGAGCCGGCCGGATAGAGCGTCACCACAACGCCGCCCGGCAAAATGGGCAACGGAGCAT
>Ga0182024_10022212_pt1 | contig 11445 bp, 11 predicted proteins | sample P32metaG_FD_120480 | JGI IMG/M metagenome (GOLD analysis project Ga0182024, IMG submission 120480) | Permafrost microbial communities from Stordalen Mire, Sweden - P3-2 metaG (Illumina Assembly) | ecosystem: Environmental > Terrestrial > Soil > Wetlands > Permafrost | place: Sweden: Stordalen... | reverse complement strand
CGATCTCCATGGCGTCCATGGTCAGCCGTCGATCTCGTCAGGAAGCTCGTACCAGCGCATTCGCTCGCCGATCCGCGCGCGCAGCTGCCAGCGCCGTGTCTTGGGGCAGCTGTCGAGCACGTCCCCGAGCGCGGTGATCGTCTCGGTGGCCCGCGCGAGCATGGGGTCGGCCAGCGTCATTCCCGCCATCTGGCGCACGTGCTCGAGCGTCTGACGCGAGGTGCGCCAGAGCGGCCAGTCCGCGCCCCACAGTCCGCCGAGGTACTCGGGGTCCAGCGCGTCGTCACGCCCGGCCTCGAGCGGCTGATCGTGGACGAGCGCGAGCAGATCGAGCAGGTCCTTATGGTTGATCTCCACGATCTGCAGCTTTGTCAGCAGAAGATCCGACGGGGTGAGCGTGTCGTGCAGCAACTCGAGGCGCCGCGAGACGTCGATCTCGTGGCACATCTTGAAGACGCCCACGAACACGTCGATGTGTGCTCCGGTCATCGGGTCGACGAAATACAGGCGGTGACGGCCGTGGACCGCGTTGAAGTGCTTGTCGGGCTGGTAGCCGAGCCCGTCCAGGCACTTGGTGAGTACCTGTCCGGCCCGGTGTGCGCACACCAGGTCAAGGTCGGCGTACTCGCGCGCGAGCGGCGGCTGTCGGGCCGCCGGGCAGCGTCTGGCGACCGCGAGACCACCGGTGATCCGCGCCGGCACGTGTTGCTCCGCAAACGCGGCCGTTACGCGCTCGGCCTCGGCGTGCAGATCGGAGAGGGGCTGGCTGTCCACGACCGCCATTAGCCCGACGTGAACTGAACGCCAGCGACCTTGTCTCCGTCGATGCGTATGACGGCTCCGTCGATCTGCCCCGAATTGTAGGTCGAGCCCGGATTCACACACACTGTTCGCCCGATCCGCACCACGCCCTTTGACTCATGGATGTGGCCGTGGAGACCGAGCAGAGGCTGATGGAGCTCGATCGCCTGGCGGACGGCACTCGAGCCGGCCGGGATCATCACCGGACGGCCACCGCGAAAGACGGGCTTGAAGTCCGCGTCGAGCGCCGTCACCGTGTCGAGCCCGGTGTCGATCGGCGGGACGTGCAGGTTGAAGACGGCGCGCCGCCGATCGGGCACCTGTTCGATCAGCCCCGCGATGCGCGCTGCCAGCTCCTCCTCGGACAGCTCTCGCGGGCTGTTCCACGGAGTGTGATTTGAGAATCCGAGCGAGAGTAGGCTGTACCCGTCGCCCAGGTCGACGACCCGCTGGTCGCAGTTCTTGACCCGTTGGCCGCTCTCAAAGGCGGCGTCGATTGACCAGACGTCGTCGTTCCCGGGCATCACGTAGCAGCCGTCGACGCTTGCGGGCAATCGCTCATCGGCGAGTGCCATCCACCGCGTCACGGTCTGCGCCGCGAGACGCTCGAACAGAGCGTCCTGCAGCAACACGTCGGCACTCAGCGCATCGGCCTCCTCGCGCGTGCACCGGTAGGGGTACATCCCGTTGAACAGGATGTCGTCCTCGAGCGCGTCGAGCTCGGAGCCTTCGTGGGCAGCGACCTCACGTCCCATGAAGGCGCCGCGCCACCGACCATCTGAGCGGATCAGTGGCACGATGCCCTTGCCGGTGAGATCGCCCCCCATGATCACGACCTTGACCTTGTAGAACGGCCCGGCGTTGAGGAACTTTCGCCAGAGCAGCTCCGAGCCGTGAATGTCTGACGCGTAGTAGATCGTGAACTTGTCGCGCATGTGTGCCGATCAGGCCGGCGGGATCTCCTTGAATGCCAGATCGAGGTCCTCGCTGCGGGTCGCCAGGTACCAGCGTCTTGCGTAGTAGATGAGGACCGCCAGCGCCGGAAGGCCGAACGTCACTATCTTCGACCACGTGGTGTTCAGTCCGTAGGCGCCGTCCGCCCAGAAGCGCCAGCCGATGACGATCAGGATGATGCTCGACAGCGCCCCCGTGATTGTGATGAGGGGTATCCCCGCCACGGAGATGTTCGCGGGGGAGGCTCGGTAGCTCTGCTTGGTCTTGCGCAGGAACGGGAAGAACACGCAGGCCAGGCTGAGCAGGAGATATCCGCCGACGAGCTCGCCGAGGACGGCACTGAGGATCGTGAGGATCGTGCCGTCGGATGTCAGCACGATGAGGCTGACGATCGAGAGCACGAGTCCGATCGTGATGGCCAGCAGCGGCGTGTGCGTTCGCGGATTCACGCGGCCCAGCCGCTCTGGCACCACGCCGTCCATTGACGTCGCGACCATGTAACGGCTGATGAAGATGTAGTTGAGGATCGGCCCGGGCAGGTACCAGACCGCAAAGGCGATCGACATGATCCACCGCAGCGCGCTGCTCGAGACCGAGATCGTGGCCAGGAAGTTGTAGTTCGGCGAGTTGGGGAGTGGCCAGGACTTCGGCACGTTCGCCGAGACATAGCCCGCCGCGCTGACGAAGCGCTGCCCGACCGCTCCGTCCAGCCCGAGGAACACGAACAGGACGAGCGCCAGCATGCTTCCGAGCGTGATGTAGATCGCCATGAAGCTGTTGCGAGCCGGGCGCTTGATCTCGCCCCCGATCGCCGCCTGGCCGGCGACGTAGAGGAACGATGTCGCCGCCCAGGGCACGAGTCCGAGCGTGGCCTTGAAATCAAATGAATGGCCGGCGTTGAAGCCAGCCTTTGACGCAGCCGCAAGCACCGCCTGGTACGTATTCGACTCGTGACTGTACGGAGCCGCGTAGCGGTTGAACGCGGAGACGAACGAGCTGTGACCGGTGACCAGCAGCACGATCGCCGTGATCACAGTTCCGATCATTCCGATCAGCACGAGCCCCGTGAGTACGCGCATCGCCTGCTTGGTCGAGAACGCCGTCAACGCACCGAGTGCGATCAGGATGATGATGCCGAGGATGTAGATATGGCTGTGCGCCGTCAGCCACGTCTGCGCACCGGGATGGCCGAGCACTGCCAACTGCGGGGCGAGCCCGAGCGTCAGGAACAGGTTGATGCCCAGCCCTGACCAGAACGTTACCCAGACCATGAACACGACCGCGACGATGAACCCGACGGCGGGATGAAACACGCGACTGACGAACACATAGTCGCTCCCGGCGCGCGGCATCGCAGCGACGACAAGCGCGTAGCAGAGGCCGAGCGGAATGAACGCCGCCACGCCGATGATCCCACCGAGCAGCAGGCTGGCCCCGGGGAACTGCCACATGAACAGCGCCGGATAGAGGATCGCGTACGCGATCGTGACATTGAGGATGTTGAACGCTGACGCGTTCCAGACGCTGCTTTCGCGCACGAGGCCCGTCGCCTTGCGCGCGAACAGCGTCGGCGCACTCGCTGCCGGCTCACTTGCTATCGCCATCAAAGACTCCTTCCGGCTTTGTCATGACCCAAGCGCGCCGGACCAGTCGAGGTCGGCGACGAAGCCGACCCGTCCTGCCACCGACGCAACACCCTTCACTGGAAGCGGCCAGGCGATCAGCGTGCCGCTGAGAGCCTCGATCCGATCGAGGTTGACCACCGGCGCGACGAGGATCATCCCCCGCTCATACAGCGGTCGAAGCAGTTCGCCCCGGTCGGGCGGTCCGCACCACTGGCACTCCATGACGGGCGTGTCCAGCGCGAGAATCGAGAACGGCTGCGACAGGAACCAGTCAACTGTCGTCGCTGAGAACGCCGGTGCGTCGCGCACGTAGCCGGGGGAGTTCCAGCGAGCGCCCCAGCCAGTGTCGATGATCAGTGCGTCACCTGGCTGCAGGCGCGGGTCGGCGCGCTCGAGGTCGCCCGTCTGTATCAGGCTGCGCGGCGCCAGTGTGCCCAGTCGGAGGAGTTTGGCCGGGCGCACCAGGTCTCGGAGGCTGAGCTGATCGACGGTCGGGGCTCCGGGGATGAGGTGAGCCCCGGTTTCGGTATAGGTGCCCGAGAGCGTCGAGAGACTGATTGCGTGAGCGTCGAAGCCGTGCTCGTCGATCGATGCGACACGGTCCACGAGAACGGGAGGGAGCTGCGCGCCACTGAGATCGAGGCCGTTGTAGTCCCACAGGCCCGGCTCAAGGGCTCCGGAGATCTCGATGATGGAAGGCATGGAGCGCGTGTCTCCTACAGCTGCTCTCGCAGCTCGGTCCAGGCCCGCCGACGCGACCGGGCCGTGTGCAGCGCCGGGGAGCCTCGCCTGACGAGCTCGCGCACGCTCGGGCGCCGGGCGAGGACCACATGAGCGGCGTTTCGGCCCGGGACCCCGGTCACGCCCCCACCGGGATGCGTCCCGCTGCCCGACAGGTAGAGACCGTCGATCGGCGTGCGATAGCCCGACATCCCGACGACGGGCCGGAACGCGAGGCTCTGATCGAGTGTCATGTCGAGATGGAACGGGTGTCCATTGATGTTGCCCGTGATCCGCTCGCGATCGGCGGGTGTGGTGATGTGGCGGGCGAGTATGAGGCTCTCGGTCCCCGGTGCGTAGCGGCAGAAGGTCTCGATCATGCTGTCGGCACAGAGCTCACGTTCACGCGCGTCCGCCGTCTTCCAGTAGGCCCCAGGGTTGAACTGGGACAGCCAGAGTGTGTGCTGCCCGTCAGGGGCGAGCGTCGGGTCAAGGATCGAGGGGACGGCCGCCATCAGCGGCGGATCGGGCGTCCATCTCCCCTGCGCGTAGGCGTGGAAGGCCTGCTGCACGTGCGCGAGTGACGGCGCGAGGTTGATGTTGGCGGTCAGGCCCGCCTGGCCGCCGGGCGCCGAGAGGGTCGGCTTGGCCCGCAAGGCCACGTCGACCTTGAACAGGGATGGGTAGTACACATGGGTGTCTGACACTCGCCGCTGCAGCACCGCAGGCAGCGGCGCGTCGGGCAGCAGGCGGGTGAAGAGACGGTACGCATCGATTGCCGATACGACCACCGGCGCGCTCAGCACGTCGGGACCGACTGCGACCCCGTGGACGCGCCGGCGCGAGGAGTCGAGCACCACGCGATCAACCTGTGCCGACAGGCGCACCTCGCCGCCGCCGGCCTCGATGCAGCGTCGCAGCGAATCGATCAGCGCCCCCATGCCGCCCTCGGCGCGCGCAACCCCATTCTCATGACTGACGGCCAGCTGGGCTGTGGCGAGTGCGGCGGCGGGCTGCTCGGGCGGGGTCCCGGCTTGGACGCCCATCCAGCCGATCACGGCACGCATCTGGGTGGAGCGAAACCATCGGTGCGCCACCTCCTGCGGAGAGCTGAGCAACAGGTGAGCCAGGGCATCGCCGTCGCGTCCGGCGAGCGCGGCAAGTGCGGCAAGCTTGCCGACCGCCGGTGGCGGGCCTGCGTCGAGCGGTTCGAGCAGCACCAGTGCACGGCGCCACATGTCCGCAAAGCGCCGGTAGGACTCGGCGTCCTCGGGGCTGAAGGTGGCGATCGAATCGCACGTAGCGTCAATGTCGCGGAAGAACGAGACCGACGTACCGTCGAGAAACGGGAAATACCACGTCGGGTCGTGATAGATCAGCTTGAGTCCGTGGCGCGCGAGTTCGAGCTCCTCCAGGATCGGTGTGCCCTGGATGTGCGCGAGGTCGATCGCGCCGCGGTTAAATCGAAACCCCGGCTTCTCCGGGAGCAGGGACTCCGTGGTCGAGCAGCCACCGAGCACCTCCGCCTGCTCGAGCACGCAGACACGGCGGTTCGCCCGGGCGAGGTACGCGGCGCAGACCAGGCCATTATGGCCGCCGCCGATGACGATGGCGTCGAAGCTGCTCACAAGCCTGAGCCCGCGTTGTCCGACCGCCCGGCGGAGGCGCCGGAATGCACGGCACTCAGCACTCGCGCGAGCTGCCCCCGGGAGCCACCGGGCAGCAGGCCGGCGTCGTGCTCGAAGCTTGCCCGGACTGCCTGGGCAGCGCGGGCCGGATCGCGGGCTGCCAGCGCCTCGACGATGCCAAGGTGCTCGATGCGCCACGATTCGACCGAGCGGTAGTTGCGCAGGTCAACGAGCGCCAGCCGCCCGAGCACGTCCAGCACCTCGGACATGAGGCGTGCCATGCGAGCGTTCCCCGATAGCTGAGCGATGCGCAGGTGAAACGCCTTGTTGAGTTCGATTGCGCGTGCGAGCACGTCACCGGAGTGGTCGGCGGGTATCTCCGCGAGGGCGCGGACCTCCTCGACCTCGGTGTCGGTGATCTTGGTCGCTGCCATCGCGGTCACGATCGGCTCGATCACGAACCGGACGTCGTAGGCATCGAGGACGTCGGAGGCGACGATCTCGGCGGCGAAGTACCCCTGGCGCGGCACGATTCGAACGAGCCCGTCACGTTCCAGTGCGAGCATCGCCTCACGCATCGGCGTCCGGCTCACTCCGAGCCGAGCACACACCTCCGCGTCGGGAATGCGCTCGCCGGGCCTGATGACGCCGTCGAGGAGGTCACGCCTGACCTCCTCGTAAACGCGCGTCATCGCTGGGATCTTTGGCGATGCAGCTATCAGCACGCCACATAACATATTATACAGCGTGTTATGCTGTCAACCGCCCGATGAGCTCGCTCGGCAGACATCCCCGGGGCCTGTGAATCCAGAGCTTCCCGCTGCCGCGACGCCCCGGGTCCGGGCACGGTCGCCCGAGTTCTCCGCCGAGGCCGAACGCTGGCCCGGGGTCAACGCGGCGGCGCTGGACACTCCCTGCCTACTGCTGGACATCGAGCGGGTCGAACGCAACATCACCCGCATGGCTGGGATCGCCGCTGACGCGGGGGTTCGCCTGCGTCCCCACGCGAAGTCACACAAGCTCGCTCCGGTCGCGCGCCTTCAGGTCGCGGCTGGCGCGAGCGGTCTGACGGTTGCCAAGGTCAGCGAAGCCGAGATCTTCGTCGATGCCGGAATCGAGGATGTGTTCATCGCCTTCCCCGTCTGGGGTGCGCGCACATGGGAGCGCGTATGCGCGCTTGCCCGCCGCGTGCTGATCACCGTCTCGGCGGACTCCGCCCCCGCGCTTGATGGCCTGTCAGCCGCCGCGGTCGCCGGCGGGGTCGAGCTGCGCGTCCGCCTCGAGGTCGACACCGGCTTCGGACGCTGCGGGCTGCAGACTCCCGCCGAGACTGTCGCGATGGCGCGCCACCTGATCGAGCTTCCCGGGCTCGTGCTGGATGGGCTGATGAGCTTCGCCGGGCAGAGCTACGACCAGCCCGAGCAGGATGGACGCGACGCCGTTGCGCAAGCGGATGTCGCGACCCTGCTGCGCCACGGCGCCGAGTTGCGCGAGCACGGCATTCCCATCGCGACGATCAGCGTTGGCGGCACCCCGACCGTGCGGCGGGCGGCTGGCATCGCCGGCGTCACCGAGGTCCGCCCTGGCACATATGTGTTCTCCGACCGCGACCAGGTGGCACTGGGGTGGGGCGATGTCGACGATTGCGCTCTGACGGTGCTCACGACCGTCGTCAGTCGCCCGACGCCGACGCGCGCCGTGATCGACGGGGGGACCAAGGCGTTCAGCTCCGATGTGTGCGGATCTGACGAGCTCTGGGGACTGGTAGTCGGGCATCCGGAGCTTCGGATCGTACGCCTGAACGAGGAGCACGGAATCCTCGAGGTTCCAGCAGACGCCAAGCTTCCAATCGGCACCCAACTTCAGGTCGTGCCCAACCACGCCTGCGGAACGCTCAACATGCACGATGTCGCGGTCGTCGTTCGATCCGGTCAAGTCGTCGACCGCTGGCTGATCGCCGCGCGAGGCAAGCTCACATGAGCTCGGGGAATCCGGCGCCGGTCCCGGCCGACGAGCCGCGGCGGTTCTCGGGACATCACGTCGTCGTGACTGGCGGCGCGAGCGGCATCGGCCAGGCGACCGCGATCCGGTTCCTGCGAGAAGGGGCGACGGTGCTGATCATGGACAGCGACGAGCGCAACATCGAGCGGGCTCGTGCCGACCTGGAAGCGGCCGCGCGCAGCAGCGGAGCTGAGGTGTTTACCTTTCACGGTGACGTCACCCGCGAGGGCGACATCGACGCGATGCTCGCCAAAGCCGGGGAGCAGTTTGGTGGCGTCGATGTCCTCATCAGCAACGCCGGCATCGCCTACGAGGAGCCGTTCCTGGACATCTCGACCGAGCACTGGTCGCGCACGCTCGATGTGAACCTCACCGGCATGTTCCTGGTCTGCCAGCGCGTCGCGCGGCTGATGGTCGAGCGCGGCAGCGGAGTGATCCTCATGACCTCCTCCACAAACGGGCTCGTCGGCGAGGATCGCTACGCGCACTACAACGCGTCCAAGGGCGGAGTGACGCTGCTGACCAAGTCATTGGCGATCGAGCTCGGCCCCCACGGTATCCGGGTCAACGCGGTCTGTCCGGGGTACATCGTCACCCCGCTCGCCGAATCGATCGACGACCCGCAGTTCATGGCGCGCTACGCGGAGATGCTACCGCTGCGTCGCCTCGGCAGACCAGAAGACGTGGCCGGCGTGTTCGCGTTCCTTGCCTCGCGCGACGCCGAATTCATCACTGGCGAGACGATCGTGATCGACGGTGGTCAGCTCACCTACTGAAGGGAAACGCAGATGCTCGAACGCATAGCGCCGGTCGGCGGTCCGCACGCCAGCGGTGCGTATGCCCCCGCGATCCGCGCCGGCAACCTCGTGTTCGTCTCCGGCCAGGGGCCATTTGATCCAAGCAGTGGCGAGCTCGCCGCCGAGGACATCGCCGGCCAGGTCAGGCGGACGCTCGCGAATGTGGCGCTCGTGCTCGAGGCGGTCGGTGCCGGACTGAGTGATGTGGTGCGCGTCGATGCCTATCTCGCAAACATCGAGGACTTCGCCGACTACGACGACACCTTCCGCGAGGTTTTCGGGGAGCGGCTTCCGACCCGTACGACGGTCGAGGCGGGGCTCGGCAGCATCCTGGTCGAGATCAACGCGATCGCCTACATCGATGACGCCACTTGATCTCGCCCGCAGCGACGACGCGGTCGACGCATGGTTGGCGGAGCATCGCGGCGAGCTGATCGAGCTCGCGCAAGACCTCGTGCGGATCCCGACCGAGAGCACCCCACCGACCGGTGGCGAGCTCGCGGGTCAGCGGTTCGTGGCGGCGGCGCTCGAGCGGCTCGGGGCCGTCGTCGACATGTTCACCCCCGACGAGGTTCCGGAGTTGCGCGAACACCCCGCCTACCACCCGATGATCAACGGCGTGGCGCGTAACTTCACCGACCGGCCCGACGTCGTCGGACGCTTCGTCGGGACAGGAGGCGGCAGGTCAACGATTCTCTCCACCCACATGGACACCGTGCCCGGCGGGGATCCGTCGCTGTGGCACGAGGGAACCCCGTTCGGTGGCGAGGTCCGAGACGGCCGGCTGTATGGCCGTGGGAGCTACGACACGAAATGTGCGTTGGCCAGCCACCTGCTCGCCGTGCAATGTCTTCAAGAGATCGGCGTGCCACTTCGGGGCGATGTGATGATCGAGAGCGTCGTCGACGAGGAGTACGGCGGCTCGCACGGCGTCCTCGCGGCGCGCCTACGGGGCTACAACGCCGACATCGCGATCAACAGCGAGCCGACCCACCTCGTCGTCTGCCCCGCCCATCGCGGCGGCCGTGAGGCTTACCTTCGGATCGCCGGGACGCCGGGCATGGCGTTCGAAGGTCAGCAGCCCTCGGACGCCGTCGTCGCGCTGGCGCGATGCATCGTGGCCCTGAAGAACTTCAACGACGAGCGCAACGCGACCGCGGCGGCGCCGCTCTACGAGCACGATCCCCTCTTGCCGTGGTACTTCAACCAGATCGGCGGAGGCGGGGACACCTACGGCGAGGCGATCGGGCCGCCCGCCGAAACCTACCTCCACTTCTGGGCCGAGGTCCACGAGGGAACCACCGCGGAGGAGTTCGACCGTCAGCTCGTCGAACGGGTGCGCCGCGAGCTCAACGCCCACGACGACTCCCGCGGCCAGGAGCCCGTACTCGAGCCGACGATCCGCTTCCTGCCCGGTAGCAGCATGCCCCTGGATCACCCCGCCCTCGCGACCCTCCAGGACGCTTTCGCCACTGTGCCGGGACGGGACTTCACGGTCAGAGGGGCTCCGTTCGCCTGCGACGCCTACGCGTTCAACCTACACAGCACCACGCCGGCCGTGATCCTCGGTCCGGGTGGCGGCGGAGCTCACGCTCCGGACGAGTACGTGCTGGTCGAGGACCTCCACGACCTCGCACGGATCTGCGCCCGGTTCATCTCACGATGGTGCGCCTAAGGCGTCCCTGAGGCCGTGGCCCGTGCGATCGCGAGCATCGATCGCACGTCGCTTGGGACGATCGCGTCGACGTCCCCACCTTCCAGCGCGGTCGGAGCGCTGAGAACAAGGCCCAGCGTCGCGAGGCGATCCTCGGCGCGGCCGCGCGGCTGGCCGCGGGTGACGCTTTAGGCAGGTCATGCTCATTGAGATCGCGGCTGACGTCGCCATGCACGGTCCGCGCTGTTGCGGTACGTCGAGACCCGAGAGCAGATCGTTCTCGAGCTCGTCGGCCGCGGCTGGCGCGAATGCGCCGGCGCGATACGAGCGGGACTTGCCGGTGTTGTCTCGGGCATGCAGTCGCCGCCACCGCGGCCGTCCTTGCCCGCGAATTCGCCGCCCGGCCACTTCTCTGTGACCTCATCCCCCACACCGCGGTCAACTTCGAGCGCCGGGCGTCCATCGCGGCCGTCCGCCTGCAGAATGACCTCGCTCGGCGCCGTCGAGAACGCGGCAGCCATCCTCGAGGGGCCGCTACCCGACCTTGGCGTGGAGGATCGCCGCCAGCTCGTCTCCACCGTCGCGGCGCGATGTCCCAGATCGCCACCCCGCCGCTACCGCTCGCTGAGCTATACGACACGACCCAACCTCGGGCACGCGCTGCTCGACCTCGAACCCAGGCTCACCCGCGCGACGGAGACCACCATCGCCGGAGCACAGGCGCTAGCCAGCACTCCACCGCGCCTAAGCTCGCCGCGCACGACCGCGTCGGTCTCACGCCTGGCCGACGCAAGTACCCGCGGCGCGTCGCAGAAGCGTGCGGTAGAACGCGGTCCGCCGCCTCGCGGTTGACGCAAACACCAACAAACTGCAGCAACCGGCCTCTGCTCGACGCTTGCTGTCCCGTGAAGGCGCGCGCCAGCGCCTGACCCGCGCGACGCCGACCGCATACTGACGCCTGCTCTCCCAGAAACCAGGCGTCCAGAGCTAGACGGCGCTCACGCGTTGCTCACTTGCGGAATCGCCCAAATCCGAGCGCAGCAGTGCCCGCCTGCCAGCCGGCAGACACGAGAGCGCTGCATAGGTATCGCGCCGGTTGTGCACTCGATCTCGTGGGCCTCGCTTTCGGCGAGCCGCAGGCACCCGCCGAGGCGGTAAGCGCCAGCTCTGACGGAGTCGCGTCCAATCGCGCGGAGGCTCGCTTGCCGCGCATTGCGAGACGGTCGGCGCGGGCGCCAAGGTGCCCGCGCGGCCACGGATGCAGG
>Ga0182024_10022211_pt1 | contig 11445 bp, 5 predicted proteins | sample P32metaG_FD_120480 | JGI IMG/M metagenome (GOLD analysis project Ga0182024, IMG submission 120480) | Permafrost microbial communities from Stordalen Mire, Sweden - P3-2 metaG (Illumina Assembly) | ecosystem: Environmental > Terrestrial > Soil > Wetlands > Permafrost | place: Sweden: Stordalen... | reverse complement strand
GTGCGGGTGATCGCTTCAGGTTCATAGGTGACCCGACGAAGTAGATTGGACGCGTTGATTTCAGTTGTGTCTCCCGTGGAGCGAAAACCCAGCTCATATCCGCTGATGAGTTGCAGCGGGTAGGCCCATAGTTCCAGGCCGCTTCCTGCGTAACCCATGACGACGGCCTTGCGCCCGTGGACGGCAACGAATCGTTCGGGGGCAACGGAATTGGTTTCGAAGGATAGCTGTGCCGAGGCCAGCGGCGAAAACAGCAGGAGTGCTATCGCGAGCATGCGTCGCTTCATCGGCAACCCTCTACGAGTATCTCGCTTAACGCTATGCCCAATAGGCCCGAAAAGCTGAGCGGTTTGGCGCAGCGGCATCCCACATCTCGCAAACAACGAGCGAGATACCCCGAATTTCCTGCACGCAGCACTGGACATGACTGCGTGTGCGCCTTTCTTTAAGGAAAGGCGCATGAAGTTCGCGGAACCCATTAACCTCCACAGGAAATCGGGGATGTGGGGCACCCAGGCTCCGTGGCACGTAGAGTTTTTGGTCTTGACTGCCCGCGTCACCAGGTGAACTTTATTGTCTTCTCTACGTAGCCTTCGCCGCTGCCGAAATCAATCTGTACCGGGCGCAACGATGCGCCGCCCGTCTGCAGTATTTGCGCGCCCTCCGCGTGAGGTTTTGCGTGTATGTCGTTGACTCGAAGCATGATGGTTTGCTGGCTGCCTCGCAAGGCTGACAACGTCAAGGTCAGCGAGTTGGCGGAGTACTGCTGGTCGAGCACCTTCATCTGTTGTGTCGTCGAACCAGGTTCGGGGAGCGAGTGGGAGATACCTGCCTCCACGGCCGGCAATGGAATGTGCAATACGTTGGACGTCCACTTTGCGCCGGGGGTCAACGAAGCGAGTACCACAGGCTGGGCGGAGGAACCGCTGGCCCGCACCAGCAGCGTCGCTCCGTCGCGGGTCATTTCCAGATCGATATTGCCGCCGGCGAAAGGAACGTGGTGCAGCTTTGCTTTCTCCCACTCTGCCGGCAGACTCGGTGTGACCGTGAGCTTCTTGCCGGCCGCATCCCACTCCAGGCCGAAGAGCCCGCGCACCACCGGCGAGATCACCATGGCCGACGACCAGAGCTGATGAGACGTACTACGCCCCAAGGGCGCAAAGAACTGGCCGGAGAGCAATTCTGTCACTGCGCCTGGATCCTGTGCCCAGGTCAAATCGGCATTCTGCATCAGGTGGGCATAGCCGGAGAGAGTACGGCCGTTGCGGTACTCCGAGACCGCGACCCACCCGGTGTAGAGCGGCCAGACCGTGCCCTGGTGATAACTGATGGGATCGAAAAAAGGTACCGTCGGGCTCAGGTCGCGGGTGCCCCAGTCGGTCGAAAATTCCTGCGCTGCCCAGCGGTCCAACATCGGCTGGGCATGCTGCAGCTTGTAGCTGCCATCCCAGGACGCAACTGAGGGAAAGACGGTTGGGCTCGGGTCCGTGGTGCCGTCGGGATTGCGGCTGAAGGCATAAAACCCGCCGCCCGGCAGCAGATACTCCTTCTCGATGGTCGCGCCGATCGTGGCTGCCCTGCTCTCTGCCTGCTGCGCGATTTCGGTGTGTCCCGTGGCACGCGCCAGGGCCGCCATCGCAGTGCTCGCTTGCTGATCGAGCGCCGCCAGGTAGATTTCCTGGTGAGGCATGCCAGGTGGCCAGGATTCCACCCATCCGGAACCTTCGGTGTTTTCGTAGATTCCATCGCCGTCGGAATCATGGGAGGTCTCGAAGGTCCAGGCTTTGTTGAGCGCATCCCAGTTAGCCTGGATGAACTGCGCATCTCCACTTATTTTGAGGTAGTCTTCGCTGGCCATCAGGAGCAATGGATTGGCATCGGCCGAAGCGTAGGCGTAAGGCAGACTCTTCCAATCCACCAAGTCAGCGGTCTGCGCCCACTCATGAATAATTCTGCCTTCTGGGCTTTGCCGCTTGATCAGGAAATTAAGCTCATCCCGGGTCAGCTGGTAATCGCCATAGCTGTTCACTGCGTAAAGCGTCCACAGTGCGTCACGGCCAAAGTACCAGCCGAAGCCCGGCCTGGCCGAATCCCCTGAGGTGTAAAAGCCGGCTACCAAGGCGGTCTCGGCGTGCGAGGGAGTCGTCTGCACGCGGAGCTGGTCGATGGCTACTTCGGCCCAGGCGAACGCCTGGTTGAGTTTTTCGTCCGGTGTCTCAATGCTCAGGTGTTCGGTGGAGAATTTTTGAAAGTGATTTTGCGTATCGCTGTAGAGCTCATGAAAATCGCGATCGAGCGCCTGCAGCCGTCCAGCTAATGCGGAGGTGGTGGCGGTCGCCGCGGTTTCCGCAGTAGTCATCAACAGCGGGTACAGCTTATCCCGATCAGTGGCTGGATCGAAATGAATGACAAACTGTAGTGGATAGTTTTTGGGGCGCTCCTGGTAAGGCGCCAGAATTCCGTACTGCGCGGTCGGCATCGCCAGTGCCGCGGCATGATCGGGAAGATTCAAATGCAGGATATAAAAGCCCGACGGCCCTACCTTCACCCACTCGGGCGATGGGCGGTCGTCGGAGAGTGCCGGCCACATACGCTGCATCTCCGGGGTAAAGCTGAAAGTCAGCGTCATCGGCCGCACTGCCTCAATCTGGTAAAAGGCCAACGCCCCAACGCCATCGGGCGCCTCTTGCGGAGTGAATAGAATCTCGCGGACGGTAAAGTTGGCATGAGAGAAAGTAATGGTGGTGTGACCCGGCAGAACGTCGATGGTTGCCGCCTGCTGGTTGACGTCAATCGGCACCGGATAATCTCTCATGTCGGCTTGAATGCGCAGGCCACTCAGGATTTTCCAGGGAAAAATCCAGGCTTCAAAGGATCCATCCTGCTGGCCGAGCAGGGCTCCGCGGGGACCGGTCACAGTGAAGGGCTTCTGCGCCATGATGTCGCTGCGAATGGCGAGTTGGCCTGGTTCGTCCAGCAAAAAGCCCGAAAGCGCACGCAAGGTCGGGGCCGGCGTGCGGTCGGGTACCTGCGCAGCCAGAAATACTGCAGAGTTAAGGAGAACGAACAAGGCCCACCACTTCATCGTTCCACCACCATCGAGGGCAACTCTACTTTTTCCTGTGGTGCCAGTTGGCGGAACTGGAAGGCGGCCTGCCAAAGCCACCTTCCATTAACTTAGAAAGAGAAACGCCCTGAAAACTGCAGACGGCGCAGCGAGGTTCCATCCTGGAGTTGTCACGCAGAACCTGCAACCCAGCTAAAAGCTGAACCGGCCGGCAAATTGCAAGTTACGCATCGACGTCCCCTCCTGGTTGGAAGCCGTGCTCGAGATTTGGCCGGCACCCGAGTTCTGGCAATCGAAGCACGAATTCACACCGCCAAGATTTACATGGTTGAAGACGTTGAAAGCCTGAGCCATCAACTGAAAGTGCACGCCTTCCCACAAGGTAAAGCTCTTCGATAGCGAGGCGTCCACGTTGCTGAAGTTGGGTCCCCAGAGCGCATCGCGGCCAACATTGCCCCAGGTGGCCACGGCCGGGCGAGCGAACGGGCCGTACGAATTGGGGGTGGTTGGGGCTGGATCATTTGGAGAAGACAGCACATAGGGTGAAGGAGTGAAGTACTGCACGTAGTTGCCGGCTACGTTGTAGGAGCCCTGGTGAGGAGCAAACTTGGCTACCTTGTTGAGGAAGCCGGTGCACTGGTCGTTGTCGTTGTTGCAGTTGAAATAGTTTGAGGTAAAGGGCAGCCCGCTCTGCAGCCTCCACGACGCGTTCAGTTGAAATCCACCGATGACCTGGTTTGCCCAACCGGGGATGTGGGAGGCGAACATCTGGTCCCGGCCGAATGGGAGGTTATAGTTCCCAGCGAATATGAACGAATTGCGGCGGTTATAGTAACTGTTTCCCTTACCGATTGCCGGAGAGATCAGGAATTCATAGGACTCGTGTGAGAGTGCATGGGACCACACGTAGTTGGACATGAATTGCAGACCCTGGCTGAAGCGCTTATTGACGACCACCTGCAACGAATGGTAGTTGCCAGTCGCCTGGGCCGGATAGTAGTCAATTCTTTGTTCCCATCCATAGGGCGCCCCATACTTGACGCCGAGCTGTTTCTGGGCCGTACCATCGAACCAGGGGCTTCGTTCCGATTGCGTGTATAGGCACTCGGGCGGAATGCCCGGCTGACCTACAGGTTGAACTCCCTGCGGATAGGTAGAACAACTTCCTCCAGCCGCGGTTAGATGACTGGGGTTGACCTGGCTGAAACCACTCAGGGTTGGCTGGTTGGTGTTATAGCTCGGCGAAGAGTCGTACATGTTGTGATAGGCTTGGTTGCCCACATAGGCCACCTGCAGGGACATCGACGAATTGAGTTCTTGCTGGACGGTCAGGTTCCAGCCCATCACCGTCGGAAGTATGACGCTCCTGGGGCGCGCAGACTGGCTAATGCCATCTGGGAGTGGATAGAGGCCGTTGGTTGGGATCGCGGGAAAGGTATAGCCGGGAGGTCCCTGGTTGAGATTAAACGCGTATCCAATATTTCCGCCGGTGCCGAGCGTCTGCTGGATCTGGGTTGGAAACGAACCGGTGAGTATCTGGCCGAAGGTGTTGCCCGCCCAGCCTTGACCGTAGACAGTGCCAAAGCCGGCGCGGACGACGGTGTTGGGGTGCACTTGATAGGCAACACCCAAGCGAGGGGCAAAATTCTTGTAGTTTTGGGCCACGTTCATGGCCTTGTTGATACCCCCGACGCCGCCAATGAGGATGTCACCATTATTCAGGTCAAGCAGGCCGCCGGAGCCTGCCTGAGTCACAGACTCGGGGGTGTAAAACTCCCAGCGGAGGCCATAGTTGAAGGTGAGTTTCGGGGTCACGCGCCATTGGTCCTGGGCATAAAGAAAGAAGCGCGTCTGCCGGGTCTGCGCGTTCACGTCTGCCGTCTGGGTGCGCCAGAAGAGGGAGGTGTCACCCAGCAGGAAGGTGGCCCAACCCAGGCCGGGAGAGGAGGAAGTTCCGCTGCCGCCGGCTACCGTGCCTGAGGTGGTCGAGTTAAAGAACTGAAAAGTGCCTGAGCGGAGGGCGTTACTAGCGACCGTAAGCGACTGGTCCTTAGCATAACGAAAATCTCCGCCGAACTTAATGTTGTGATTCCCCAGAGAGTGCGACCAGTTGTTCACGAACTGATACTGGCTTTCCTTCTGGAGATTTGGGTTCGCGGTCGTTCCCAGGAACTCCGCGTTGCCTTCGTTTTGTCCGTTGGCTGGAACATCAATTTCAAACTGGGGCATACCGCCATAGAGCGAGAGCGGGGTGCCGTTAGCGTTGGGGATGCCCAAAGTATTACCCAGTGGCTGGTCGGCATCAGGGCCGACAACGGTGTTGTAGATGCGGTAGTAGCCAAAGCGGAAGTCGGTCAACCACTTAGGCGAGACCACATAGTCTCCGCCCGCCGCGACGCTCTGGTTGAGTCCCGAAGACGTACCGGCGAAACCTCCTGAGCCGTAACCACCTCCACCTGCGGTGCCGAAGTAAGGAGCACCCGAAAGGCTGGACCCAAAATAGGTATATCGGCCCAGCATGTGCAGCTTTTCTGTCAGCTGGGTATCTCCGCGAACATCGAACTGGTTGGTGTTGAAGATTCCAGATCCTGAAGTGGCATAGTTATTGAAAGTTTGGCCGGGCGCACCAGCGTTGGGGGCGGGCAGCAATTTGAAAAAATTGACCGCGGGTGCGGAAAGGTTCGCCGCGGGAATGATGTTGCCGGGAAACGGAGTGCGCCCACTATTGCTGGTATCGGTTGGGCTGTTGGGGTTAAAAGCCTGCCCTCCAATCGCCAGGTAGTCGCTGAGATCGCAGTTCCCGCCGGAGGTACACGACGACCTCGCCAGTGCGGTAGGCACGGTGGTCAACACGGAGCTCCCCGATTTTTCCCGCAGTCCCTGGTAGTCGCCGAAGAAGAATACTCTGTTCTTCAACACCGGCCCCCCCACCGAACCGCCGAATTGATTGTGCAGCGTCGGGCTTAGGTACTTGCCCGTTAGCGAGTTAACCGCATTGTTGGCAAACGGATCCCGGGCTTGCTGGGCATCGGAGCGGCGATATTCGAAGGCTGTCCCATGAAAGTTGTTGCTTCCGGATTTGGTTTGAGCGGTGACCAGTCCGGCGACTGCCTTGCCGAACTCCGCGTCGTAGTTTTGCGCCGTCACCTTCATTTCCGAGACCGCGTCAATGTTCGGGTTGATTACGGCGACGCCGTTGATGGGATCCTGGTTGTCGGTGCCGTCGAGCTCATAACCGGTGGCAAACGGCAGCTGGCCCTGCACTTCGATGGATTCGCTGCGCTGCGGATTACCGCTTCCTTCCGACGGCCCCCACCCGATGTACGAGGTGCCAGGCGTCAGCAATTCAAAGGAGGTGAAGTTGCGATTTAGATTAGGCAAATCCTGGAGCGCGCGGTCGTTCAAAATGGTGCTCACATCGGCGCGGGCTGTTTCCAGCAGAGGGGCTCCGCCGGTCACCGTAACTGTATTCGTCACCTCGCCCACGGTGAGCTTGATGTCGACCTTAGGCTGGGTGTCGACGTAGACCACGACGTTGTCGACCGAAGTCTTGCTGAAACCCTTGGCTTCCGCAGACACCTGATAGGTGTCTGCGATCAGGTGTTGGACGAGGTATCCACCACTGGCGTCGCTTTGGACGGTGACCGATGTGCCTTTGGAAACGTCGGTGACGGTAATCGCAGCGTTAGGCACCGCAGCTCCGGTGTTATCGCTGATGGTTCCGAAGATCGATCCGTAAACTGCCTGCGCCAGCGCGGCCGGGGCCAGCGAGGAGACCCATACAAGAAACAGTAAGTAGATGGTTTTGCTGGTTTTACCGTAGGCTTTGCTGTGCATAATGCTGCCTCTCCAAAGGGTTCACAAATGTCTTTAGCTGGCCTGCTCTGTTGATCGGGCAAGCTCTGACGAAACGGATATTCACTCGTCGATACGATCGACCGATCCTGTTTTCGCACCAAAGTAGTAAAGTTGTGTTGGACGGAGGGAGGGGTTGTGCCCTTCCGGCCGAACAACCTGCGACGCCTGGATGACTGCATTCCAGCGCCTGACAAGACTCTTCTTGGACCACGATGCTGCCAACGTTGTTTACGGTGAATTGACAGTGAAAAGTAGCCGAGCAAGCTCTGCTTTGAAGCAAACCAGTGAATTGACGGATTCGTTTCACACGTCAAACGACCCTCGGTCCCGCCTGATTGAACGAGTCGTTTCCAGCAGTCACTTTCGCGGCTCGTTACGGCTTCGTGAATTTCTCCTTTACATCGCTGAATGCGCCCTAAAGGAGACTCCTGAGGCCGCCACTGAACAACAAATCGGCGTGCACGTCTTTCATCGGCCGCCTGGATACAACAGCAGCGAAGACAGCATTGTGCGAACGCACGCCCGCCTTCTTCGGCAAAAGCTGGCAGAGTTTTTCGCCACGGAAGGCGCGGCCGAGCCAACGATTATCGAGGTTCCCAAGGGCCACTACCTTCCTACCTTCCGGCTTCGCCAATCCGAACCACCACCGGCTCCGTTCCCTTTGCCTTCGGAGACGCCATCGCTCCCCGCCGGCGAGGTAGCTTCCGCGCCGCGTGCGAGCTCCTGGAGTTACTGGAAGTCCACGCCGCTAGGGATTGCTTTAGGTGTGCTCCTGGTGCTGATGCTTGCTGGCTCCTTACTGCTGATTGCTCGCGCACGGTCTAAAGCGGCCGCGGAAAAATCAGCGATTGAAGTCTTTTGGGCGCCGTTTCTGTCTGGGGATCCGCCGGAAGTGATTTACAGCAACGCTCGCTTTGTGGGCGATTCAAAGACCGGCTTGCGATACGCGCCGGCCGTGGGCGCCGCAAATAGCGAGCCGGTGGTTGACCATTACACCGGGATTGGCGAGCTGGCGTCGGTGTACGAGCTGACCAAGCTTTTTGACGCTCACCGGGCCGCCTTCGTTCTGAAACGCAGTCTGCTCGTTACCTGGGACGAGGCGAAGCAGCGAAACCTGATTTTTATCGGTTCGCCGGCCGAAAATCCCTCGCTGAACGCCGTGCCTTCGCCGGCAAATTTCACCATGGTGGCCAATTCAGCGTATGCGGGATTTGTGAACAACCACCCGCGACCGGGCGAACCGGCCCTCTACTCGCGTCCGGAGCACCCGCTCACTATGGACTACGCAGTGCTCGCGCTGATGCCGGGCGTTCAGTCTGGAAAGCGAACGCTCATGTTCAGCGGCCTAACTACGCTGGGGACGCAGGCAGCGGTCGAATTCGCTGCGCGCAAAGAATCGTTGGCGGAACTGTTGAAAATGGTCTTGTCGCCGACTGGGGAGATAAGGCCTTTTGAGGCGTTACTCGCCGTCACGCTCGAAGGTGGGGTGCCCCTGCAAAGCAAATTGGTCTCGATTCGGGTTTATTAGAGGCCCTTCACCTGTCACTATTTCCATTTCCAAAGGCAATGGTAGGGCTTCCGTCATGTCCGAAAAGATGGTCTGGTCCGCCACGTCCTCACTGAACCGGCTGTAACTTTAGCTGGCTCGAGGCATGGATCTGAGACGCGGCGTCGAGTTCACGCTTTGCATCTTCCTCTTTCCCCATTCCCCGGTATGCCTGCCCCAATAGCGTGTGCGTGATGTAGTTGCCTGGGTCCATTTTTTCGGCGTGCTGGAGATACATCGCTGCACTTTCCGGGTCGCCCCGGCGCAAAAAGACTTTGCCCATTTGAATGAATGGCCCGGTGCTGGAAACGTCCAGAGAGATGGCCCTGGTTAATGCCTCCTGAGCCTGCTGATACTGCCCCATCCTGGTATAAACATCGCCCAGGCGGTCATAGACCGCGGGGTAGGTGGGATTGATTGCCCGCTCCTGTTCAAACTGCTCGAGGGCGTGGTTGACGTCGGACTTGTAAAGGTAAACCTCACCCAGCATGAAATGCGCCAAGGGAAGGTTGGGCGAAATCTCAAGCGCCTTCTGCGCGTCCTGAGCGGCCAGCTCCGGCAGATCGGCGTCGAGCAGCATGCCCCCAGTCAGCAGGTAGGCCGCAGCCGAATCAGCGCCCACTCCATATTGCGCCGCAAACGCGCCGCGGGCATCGTCATAGCGGCGCGCATTCATGTAGGCAAGTCCCAACACGTGATTCGCATCGGCGTTCGCATTGGGCATCCATTGCCGCACACGTTCCAGATAAGGGATGGCCGCCGCCGGCTGGCCGAGACGATAGAGTGTCAAGCCGCGCATTTGGACAGACTCCAGATCTGCCGGATCCTGGGCCATCGCCGCGGCGAAGGCACGCTCCGCGTCGATCAATTTACCGCTGCGGTAGTAGGCAATTCCCAATTGCCGGCTTGCGCCTTTCACCGGCGGTTGTTGGCCTGCTTGTTGCTGCAAGGTGGCAATGGACGCCGCGGTGGTGGCGGCCGGTGCGGCGCTTTGTGCCAAGCATGGCAAAGCTGGGCTCCACAAAGCAGGCATCAGAGCAAAGATGAGGAAGCGGAGTTTGTGCATAGCCCAAATAAAGAATACGCCCTGATTGCGCGGGGCTGACTCATCCCCGGGTGCTAGCATTTGCAAAATGGCTGTTGGTTATAAATTGCTGGCCGCGATGCTGGCAGTTGCACAGGCTCCTTATCCCGCGAATACGCTTCATCCTCCCCCGGCATGGTTTGTCGATGTAGCCGCGCAGGCGGGCCTGCAGATGAACAATGTCAACGGGGAGTTGAATACCAAGAAATACATCATCGAGACCACGGGCAGCGGCGTTGCGGTGCTCGACTACGATCGTGATGGCTGGCCCGACATCTACCTGGTGAACGGCGATGCACTGGACACGCCAGGCCACGAAAAACCATCGCCAACCGGCCACCTCTATCACAACAATCACGATGGAACCTTCACCGATGTGACCCGAAGCGCCGGGCTCACCGCGAGCGGCTGGGGACAAGGGGCCTGTGTGGGCGATTACGACAATGACGGCTTCCAAGACTTGTACGTGACCTACTATGGCAAGAATCGCCTGTACCACAATGAGCGAAACGGGACGTTTAAAGAAGTAGCCGCACCGGCGGGGGTTGCCGGAAGCGGCGGGGAGTGGGGCTCCGGCTGCGCTTTCGTCGACTATGACCGCGATGGCAAGCTAGATCTGATGGTCGCCAACTATGTCCACTTCGACATGAAGAGCGCTCCGCGGCCGGGTGAGGGCCAAATGTGCATCTGGAAAGGCGTGCCCGTCATGTGTGGTCCGCGCGGTCTCGATTCCACCCCCAACGTGCTCTACCACAATCTTGGCGGAGGCCACTTCGCCAACGTAAGCAAGAGCAGCGGAATCGAGAAGACCAACGGGCACTACTGCCTCGGCGTCTCGACCCTGGACTACAACCGCGATGGCTGGCCCGACATCTACGTCGCCTGCGACAGCACCCCCAGCATTCTTTATCGCAATAATAAGGATGGAACCTTCACGGATGTCGCCGTAGACGCGACCGTGGCCTTCGACGAGGACGGCCGCGAACAGGCCGGTATGGGCGCAACGATCGCCGACTACAACGGCGATGGTTTGCCTGATATTTTCAAGACCAACTTCTCCGATGACACCTCGTCCCTCTACCAGAACAATGGGGACGGAACCTTTAGCTCTAAAGTATTCGACGCAGGCCTGGGACTGAACACCCAATATCTGGGTTGGGGTGTCATGTTCTTCGATATGGATAACGACGGCTGGCCCGATATTCTGATCGCGAACGGCCATGTCTACCCTGAGGTCGATACTGCGCACCTGGGTGCGACCTACAAAGAACCGCGGCTGGTTTATTGGAACCAGGGCAATGGAAAATTTAAAGACATCAGCCACACGGCGGGACCGGGCTGTACCGAGCCGCAGTCCAGTCGCGGCCTGGCTATTGGTGATTTCTGGAACGAGGGGCGGTTATCGGCAGTCATCAACAACTCGGGCGCAAAGCCCATGCTGCTGGTGAATGAAGCGGCCAATCAGAACCACTGGATTGGCATCTCCACGGTAGGCACACGGTCCAACCACGACGGCATCGGAGCCACGGTACGGGTCTCCGCAGGGGGCAGAGACCTGGTGCAGGAAGTTCGCAGCGGTTCGAGCTATCTTTCCAGCAGCGATTTGCGGGTGCATTTCGGCCTGGGAGCTGCTTCCAAAATCGACCGGTTAGAGATAGAGTGGCCCAGTGGGCTCAGAGAGTCGTTCAGCGCGCCAACAGTGGATCATTTCGTCACCTTGACGGAAGGGACGGGAAAGGCTCTGGCGGCGCGGTAGGCGTGCCCCAGGGCATGGTCGAGCGCGGCCGCAGCAAACGCAATGATCATGGGGAAACACTCGAGCGTATAGCGAGGCTCAGGCCCCTCCAGCGTGGAGAGCAACACGCTGCGGACTACGATATAGGCCACCAT
>Ga0182024_10022210_pt1 | contig 11446 bp, 10 predicted proteins | sample P32metaG_FD_120480 | JGI IMG/M metagenome (GOLD analysis project Ga0182024, IMG submission 120480) | Permafrost microbial communities from Stordalen Mire, Sweden - P3-2 metaG (Illumina Assembly) | ecosystem: Environmental > Terrestrial > Soil > Wetlands > Permafrost | place: Sweden: Stordalen... | reverse complement strand
CATGCCGCCTTCGCCGAGTTGTTCGAGGATGCGGTAAGGTCCGATCTCGGTGGGGATGGCGGCATCCACGGCACCCGGCGGGGCCGGCAGAAGTCCAGTCGCAGCGTCCGCAACCTGCCAAATCTCAATGGGCAGGCCGACACCTTTGAGTTTGTAAAGACCGTGCCGTTTCCAACGAACCGAGTCGTCCTTGATGAGCGGCCTGGCTTCGTCTGCCGCATCACCGGAAAGCAGGATTTGCCCGCTGGCGCCCATGGACATGATCCGTGCCGCCTCGTCGACCGCACTGCCCACCAAATCAGTGCGGTTAGCCATGCGCACTGGCTCGGCCTCGCCGATGTGTATGCCGATGCGAACTCGAATGGCTTCGCCCGGCCACGCCTCGGCGGCCAGAGCGCGTTGAAATCGCAGGGCGCATAGTACGGCGTCCGATGCGACGGCGAAATGTGCGAAGAAACCGTCGCCGGTATGCTTGATAACGGCGCCGCCGGCGGACTCCCTGATGCACTGTTCAAAGAGCGCGTTATGACGCCGGAGATTGCGTGAATAGACCGCCGCGCCGGCGCGGGCCTTAAAGCCGGTGGAGTCGGCGATGTCCGTGAACAGAATCGATTCCATGTGCGAGACCGTAGCCGTAAGGCTTTGGTTTGGATTCAATCCACGCCTCATCAGGCAGGCCGGACAGATGCCTTGCGGCGCGTCGGACGGCAACTCGGCGGAGCATTCAGAGCATATGGCCATGGCGTAATCTCCTCCGGCGAAAACGCCGGTTTCACCACTAGGTTAAGCAACGGCCGAGAAAGGTAACAGGAATTATTCGTTGCTCAGTGCGGTCAGGAGATGGCGGATTTCCTCGTCAATCTCCTCCTCCGTGGCCACGGTTTCGGCGATTTGGGCGCGAAGGGTCTGCCGATACAGGACACGGAGCCGATACGCGGCGGTTTTTACGGCGTTGGCGGTGGTTCCCAACCGGGCAGCGACGGCGGCACAGGAATTCTTCTCGCCGTCTTCGCTGGCCAGCATGGGCTTGAGCGCCTCGAAGAGGGCGAGCTTGCCGGCCTGGACGTAATAGTCGCGCAACTGCGTCATCACGCGATCCAGCACGGTCATGGCCCAGCGGCGCTCGAACAGTTTGGCGGGCGTGAGATCGTGGCTCGGCTCGCGCTGGTAGGATTGGTCGGCGTTGCCGAATTCCAGCGGCGACACGCGAATGCGCCCGCCGCGTTTGACGGCCATTTCGCGGTCGTGCTGATTGGCCATGAAGTTGCGCAGGCAGACCATGAGAAAAGCGCGGAATCTGCCGCGCGACGGATCGGCGGCGGATAAATCAGAGTGCTCGATGAGCCGGGCGAAAAATCCCTGCGTCAAATCCTCGGCCTCGGCCGTCGGATGTCCGCAGTGGCGGATGTAGGCGTAAATCGGCTGCCAATAGGCCTGACAGAGTTCCTCCAGCGCGGCGGCCTGGCCGGTCGCTTCGCCGGCGGCCAGCACCAGCGTCCAGCGCGTGGCGGCGAAGGATGAGGTGGTTCGCTGCGGACTTCTCGATTCCATACACGCACGCCTTCATTCCCCGGACTTGCCCGGCGGGGCGCCCGGCTCCTGCGGCTGTTCATCTTCCTCTTCCGGCTCCCACGGTTTGAAGCCGGGGTCCATGCCGATGAAGGCGCCGACCCAGGCCAGGAACAGAAGAATCCCGCGCGGACGCCGTCGCTTCGGAGGAGGAGGTTGGGATTGCGGCTCGGCCATGTTGCCATAGTAGGACCAGGAGGTTTTGCGAATGCAAGGGGCGCCTGCCGGGAGCGGGCCGAATGTCGCGTCGAGGATAAAAAGTTCAGGTCTTTGTTTGGCTCACACGGGAGGTACAATCCAATCTTTGAAAGGAGCTTGCTGTGAGCGATTTAATCAACAGGGCGCTGCTGTGCGGGCTGGGACTGGCAAACCTGACCAAGGACGCGATCAAGAAGACGGCGGAGGAACTGGTCGATCAATCCAAAATCTCGGAGGAGGAGGGCAGGAAACTGGTCAAGGACTTGCAGCGACGGTCGGCGCAGGCGGAGAAGGCTCTGGAGAAAAAGGTCGAAACAACGGTCCACAAGGTGCTCAAGAGCCTCAACCTGGCGATCATCCACGAGCGGCCTGGAGGCGGCAGAGCCGCGGGAAAGAAGCGTGCGGGGAAGAGCGAGCGTAGCGGCCGTGCACGCAAGGGCGGCAGCCGGTAGCATGGCGCGCGACAAATCATGGACCTCGAATCGACGGCGCAAATTCCCGGGGACGTGGCCCGCGCTTATGAAGTGGCGCGCGTGCTTCTCAAGTACGGACTTGCGGCGTGGCTGAAAGGGACGGAGTGGGAGCCGGCCCGCCGGATGCTGACGAGCCACGCGGGGGAGATTCTGACCGACCAGCCCTTCCCCGTCCGGCTGCGGATGGCGCTGACGGACCTGGGCACGACCTTCATCAAGCTGGGACAGGTGCTGAGCACGCGGTCCGATCTGGTGGGGCCGGAGGTGGCCGCGGAGCTGTCACGGCTGCAAAGGAACACGCCGGCCGATCCGGCGGACGTGGCGGTGGCGACGGTCGAAAGGGAACTGAAGCGGCCGATCGGCGAGTGCTTCCTTGAATTCAATCGCGAGGCGATGGCTTCGGCGTCGATCGGGCAGGTGCACCGGGCCAAGCTGCCCAACGGCGGGCCGGTCGTCGTCAAGGTGCAGCACCCCGGCATCGAAGCGACGATACGGCGCGATCTGAACATCCTGTCGAGCCTGGCGGCGCTGGCCGAGACGCAGACGGAATTGAAGCGTTACCAGCCGGCGGCGCTGGTGCGGGAATTCCGCCAGACGCTGATGCGCGAGCTGGATTTCAGGCGCGAGATGCGCAATCTTCAGCAATTTCGCCGCAGCTTCGCGGCCGACCATTCGGTGGTCTTCCCCAAACCCTATCCCAACCTGAGCACCAGCCGCGTGCTGACGATGCAGCGGCTCGCCGGAACGAGCGTGGGTGACACGGAGCAGCTTCAACACCGGCACGTTGACCGCGAAGCGACCGCCCGCCAGGGGGCGCGAGTTTTCGTGCAGATGATCTTCCGCGACGGTCTGTATCATGCCGACCCGCACCCGGGAAACATTCTGGTGATGGCCGGCGGGCGGGTCGGCATATTGGACGGGGGAATGGTCGGGCGGATCGACGATGAGCTGCGTGAGCGAATCGTGGAAGTTCTGCTGGCCGCCGCCGACCGCGACGCGCCGCGGCTGGCGGACGTGATCGCCGTCGTCTGCATGGCGCCGGCCAATCTGGACCGCGGCGGCCTGAGCGCGGACCTGACTGAAGTGTTCGGCCAATACGGCACGCAGGCGGTCGATCAGTTCGACGTGGGCGGCGCCCTGACGGCGGTGACGCGAATCCTGCACGAGTACAACCTCGTCATGCCCAGCCGCCTCTCCATGCTGATCAAGTGCCTGATCGTCCTGGAGGGAACCGGCAAGGGGCTGAACGCCGGTTTCAATCTGGCGGAATTATTGGAGCCGTTTCGGCGCCAGTTCGTGCTCCAGCAGTTTTCCCCGCAGACGTGGCTGCGCAAATTGAGCCGCATGCGCCGGGATTGGGAAATGCTGGCCGAATCCGTCCCGCGAGGCGTGAACACCCTGCTTGAGCAACTGAAGTCCGGGGATTTCGCCGTTCGCGTCAAACACCCGCCGCTGGAAACGTCCGTCAACCGAATGGTGTACGGTTTGTGCACCAGCGCCCTGTTGCTGGCGTCGGCCCTGTTGTGGATCCACGAGGTTCCGCCGACGATCCATGGCGTCTCCATTCTGGGCGCCGCCGGTTATCTGGTCGCCGCATTCCTGGCGACCCGCGTTTTGTGGTTGATCCGCCGTTCGGAAAGACGCAAGGGAGATTGAGCGCGATGCCCGCGGGCTTCGATCCGCCTCCCCCGCCGCGTCCGATTTCAAACTCATTTCGCCTGCGTCGTCGGCGCGGGGGCGTATTTATTCCGGTCACAAAACGGCTTTCCGTCCGCATCCAGTTCGAGTTCGACAAGCTGCATGTACGCGTGGCGGTTGAATTCGGTAAAGTAGTACACGAAGCAACGCTCATTATCGGGCGGCCCTTGAACGACGATTCCGGGGTGATGGCCGACATTGTTGTCGCGCGGGCGCGTGCCGTCGCGCCTGGCGAGGATCGTCGCAACGTACTTGTATCCGTCGATGCCGTTCTCGGATTCGTAGATTCGCAGACCCCTGTTGCCCAGGGCGTCGACCATAAGCCACCATTTATCCCGCCAGCGGAAGACGAACGGAGCCTCCTGGCTGCCATCGGGATCAGCCGGGTGGGCGTTGGTCCAGTTTTCCAAGTCGGTGCTCTGGCTGACGTAGGTGTGCGAGCCTTTGGCTTCGTCTTTGTAGACCATGTACCACAGATCGCCGACGCGATAGACGGTCGGGTCGATCACGCGGTTGGAGGAGAGCGCGGCGGTGGAGAGGTATTTCCAGGTGATGCCGTCGTCGCTGGTGAAGTGGAGAATGCTGCGGTGGCCCGTCCAATTGGTGTAGACGCCGTCAACGAGAACCACCCACATGTGGAACTGGTTGCCTTCACGCAGAAAACAGGGCGCCCACCATGTAACGCCAGGTTCGGGCCCAGCCCCCTTGGCGGCGAGCGGATCGGAAAGATCGTGGTCCCCTTTGCAGGTGCCGAGATACGTCCAATTGGCCCCGTCGGGGGAGGTGGCGATGGCAATGGCCGAGCCGTGAACCCAATCGACGCCGTGCGGATCGGCGAGTGTAGAGCGGCGTTGCGTGTAGTACATGAACCACGCACGCTTAACGGGGTTCCAGATGACGAACGGATCGGTGCCGCCGTGCGTGATGGGATCATCAAACAGCGGCGCGGGGGCGTGGGCGATGTCGATCGGCGGCGGCGCGGAGGCGGGCGAGAAAACGCTCTGCGCCCGCGCCGCGCAAGCGATCAGCAGAAACAGTGGGAGCGTCCGCCCCGTCCATGCTGCAACATTCCAAAATTTCATCGACCGTGCCTCCTCGAATGCCCGCCTTGCGCTCTAATCCTCGATCTTCACCGATTCGTCGAACTTCCTCCCCAGCGCATTCAGATACTCGTCGATTGTGCGCGTGTTGCCAATGATAAACCGGCTCACAAATCGAAAGACCGGATTGTAGACCTCTCCCTCTTCGGTGATGCGGCAGGTGCAGCCGCCGTCTGCCGGAGTGATCTCGTAGGTCCAGGTTCCCGAAAACGGCAGGTTTTTGTCGGCGATTCTAGCGCGATAGTGGCGAGGCGGATCGGTGGCCGCCTCTTCAAATGTAATCCAGCCGTGCGACGAGTTTTCGCGCCACCGCCGCGGACCGCCGTTGGACGCAAGCTCCTCGGTCGTGATCCCCGGCCGCCAATCCTGCGGCCCGGTGATGGCGGCGAAGATCGCCTCGGGAGGCTGCATGAATCTCGCCATGCGCGTCGCCCGATGCGCTTTGGGCAACGCCAGCCCGATCAACACAACGACCAAGATCGGCGCGGCAACTGCCGCCACGACGTAGAGGAGCCACCTCATGCCCGCATCCCCTGCTTGATTCGCCTGACCTGCCCGGACGTCATCAATCCCTCAGCCGCCGCCGCGAGCACTCGCAGCCCACCCAGTGCCGATTCGCGCTGGGCCGGCGTGAGGCGCTGGAGCATCGCTGCGACAAGATGCGGATCGAGCACCTTCTGCTGCTCCTTGATCCGCGCGCCGGCCTGAGTGAGCCGCAGTTTGACCCGCCGCGCATCCCGCGCGTCGCGCGAACGCCGCACATAGCCACCCCGCTCCAGACGGTCGATCATAAGCGACATGCTCGACGGCGTGACGCCCAGATGCGCCGCCAGTTCGTGCAGGTGCGTCGGCTCAACCGCGTCGAGATGATCCAAAACGGCCGCCTGATGCGAACTGAGCACACGGCGGGTCCGCTCGTCCCGCACATGCGTGCGATGGCAGGCGAGGAATACCTTCGGGTAGCAGTCCAATACCGTGGCGACGGCGGCACGAATCATGCGAGCGAGCATCCCATAAATAGTTTGTTTTGTCAAACAAATTAACTTATTAAGCAAATACAAGACTTAACCACCCCGGCGCGCCGGGGTGGTTAAGACTTTTTTCCTAAATAGGGTGTCCAGGATGCCGCGCGATTCCACAGAGGAAACCAGCCCACGTTTCGGCTAAGATCGGCGGCCGATGAGTCGATCTCCCGCCGCGCATACGTTTCGCGCTCTGAGACACCGAAACTATCGCCTCTTTTTCGCCGGGCAGTTGGTTTCGCTCGTCGGCTCGTTCCTGACGCTGACGGCCACGAGCTGGCTGGTGCTGCGCATGACGCACAGCGCCATGATGCTCGGCGTCGTGGCGTTTTCCGGGCAGATCGGCATGTTCACCCTCGCTCCGTTCGCGGGCGTCTGGGTCGATCGGCTCAATCGCCGCCGGCTGCTGGTCATCACGCAGACGCTGGCGATGCTCGAATCGTTCGCCCTGGCGGCGCTGGCCCTGAGCCATCGCATCACCGTCGGCGAGATCATCGGGCTGAATCTCATTCAGAGCATCATCAACTCCATCGACATGCCGGGCCGCCAGGCGTTTCTGGTGGAGATGGTGGACGACCGCGACGATCTGGCCAACGCCATCGCGCTCAACTCGATCATGGTGCACGCCGCCCGCCTCATCGGCCCGGCGATCGCGGGGTTGCTGATCGCGCTGGTCGGCGAAGGGCTTTGCTTCACCATCGACGGAATCAGCTATATCGCCGTGATCGCCGCCCTGCTGGCCATGAAGGTTCTGCACCGCAAACGGCAGGCGCCGCGGAGCGTCATGCACGAGTTCAAAGAGGGCTTCCACTACATCTGGAATTTCCTGCCGATCCGCATTCTTCTGCTGGTGATGGCCGCCGTCAGTCTGACCGGAATCCCAGGCCTGACAGTGTTGATGCCGATCTTCGCGGCCCACTTCGCGGGAACCAGCGGCGCGGGGGCGAAAGTCTTCGGCATTCTCGTCGGGATGTTCGGCGCCGGCGCGCTGATTGGAAGTCTCTACCTGGCCAGCCGCAAGACGGTCGTGGGCCTGGGACGCCTGATCGCGGCCGGCACGATTGTTTTCGCGGCCGCGCTGGCGACGTTCGCGATCTCGCCGTGGCTGTGGCTGTCGCTTCTGATCGCCCCGATCGCGGGATGGGGCATGTTCACTCTGTACGCCAGCGCCAACACGGTCATTCAGACGCTGACCGACGACGACAAGCGCGGCCGCGTGATGGCGTTCTTTTCGATGGCCTTCGTCGGCATGACACCGCTGGGCAATTTGCTGGCCGGCTTCCTCGCAACCCGGCTCGGACCTGGCGGCGCCGATCCCGTCATCGGCGCATCGCGGACGCTGCTGCTGGCGTCGGGGGCTTGCCTTCTGGTGGCCGTGGCGTACGTTCGACTGCTGCCGATGCTGCGACGCGAAGCGCGGCCAATCTACGTGCAAAAGGGCATACTGCCCGCCGCGGCGCTCGATCTTCCCTCGACCATCGCGGCCGCCGAGCAGTAGGGAGTCACGCATGTGCGGCATTGCTGGAGTGGTGGCGTTTGACGAGCGTTTGGCCGCCGACCGGCCGACCATCGAACGCATGTCCGCCGCCATCGCCCATCGCGGACCTGACGGGGAAGACATCTGGATGGATCAGCGCGCCGGCCGCCCGCATGTCGCCCTCACCCATCGCCGCCTTGCGATCCTCGACCCCGATCCGCGCTCCAACCAACCCTTCACCGACGGCCGCCGCTGGCTCGTCTTCAATGGCGAGATTTACAACTTCCGTGAGTTGCGCCAAAAGCTGCCGCCGCGCGACTGGAAGACCACCGGCGACACGGAAGTGTTGCTGGCCGCGTATGACGCGTGGGGCACAAACTGCGTCGATCACCTCAACGGCATGTTTGCGTTTGCAGTTTGGGACCCGGAGGAACAACGGCTTTTCCTCGCCCGCGACCGCATGGGGCAGAAGCCGCTGTTTTTCGCGCTTGATCGCCGCGAATCCGTTCTTGGTGCGGTCGCTTTCGCCAGCGAAATCGGCGCTCTGCTTCCCTTGCCGTGGATCCAAAGGGATTTGAACCATGACGCGCTCTCGGAATACCTGCGCCTGGGATATGTGCCGCCGCCGGCCACGATCTACGCGGGAATCGAACAACTTGAGCAGGCGCGTGCTTATGTCTTCAGCGCCAACGGAATTCTGTCGCGACAAATCTATTACAATCCTGACCACCACACGCCACCCGGATCGGCCGCGCCCGAACCTGTCGCCGAAACCCGGCGGCTGCTCTGCCAGGCCGTGCGGCGACAACTGGTCTCCGACGTGCCTCTGGGATGCTTCCTCTCCGGCGGCATCGACAGCTCCGTCGTCGCGGCAGCGATGAGCGCGGCCACGCCGAAGGATCAGCGAGTATTGACCTTCTGCGTCGGATTTGACGATGCCCAGTATGACGAGACGCGTTACGCCGCCGAGGTCGCCGCGCATCTGGGCACGGAGCACCACCAGTTCATCGTGCGCCCCGACGCAGCCGAAGATTTGCAGAAGCTCGCCGGCGCTTTCGGTGAGCCGATCGCCGACTCGTCAGCGCTTCCGACACATTATCTTTCGCGCGAAACTCGAAAGCACGTCAAGGTCGCACTCAGCGGCGACGGCGGGGATGAGTTGTTCGGCGGATACGATCGCTACCGGGCGATGCGCCTGATCGACCGGGCCGGTGCCCTGCCGTTTCGACTTTTGCGGCCCGCCATCGGCCTGCTTCCCGAATCGAATCCCAAATCGATTTCCGCGCGATACAAGCGGCTGATGAAGTCGGCCTACTATCCCGAAGGCGAGCGATATGAAAGCTATGTTCGCCTGATGGACGAGACCCTGCTCACCTCCCTCCTGCGAATTCCACCCTCCTTCGCCCAGGTGCCCATCCGCTCTCTTTTTGCGATGGCTCGAGTTTCTAAAGGCGTCGTCGAATCCGCCCTGGCCGTGGATCGCAAGACGTATCTGCCCAATGATGTACTGGCCAAGGTGGACCGCTGCTCAATGCTCCACGCGCTGGAGGTGCGCAGCCCGTTCATGGATCACGAACTGGTAAGCTTCGCGACGGGCCTGATGGAGGGAGATTTATTAGGCGGCGGCTCCAAGAGCCTGCTTCGCCGTGCCTTTGCGGCCGATCTGCCGAAGTCGGTCTTTCACAGGAAGAAGATGGGCTTCGCCGTTCCCATCGGCCAGTGGCTGCGAACGTCGCTGCGGCCGATGCTGCATGATCTTCTGTTTGCCGCCGATTCGTTCGCCGCCGGACATTTCCGCCGCGAGACGCTCGACACGATGATTCAGGAGCATCAGAATCGCCGGCAGGATCACTCGCAGCGGCTCTACGCGCTGCTGATGCTGGAACTCTGGTGGCGGCAGACGCGAACGTGATGCGGCAGCGGCAGGATGTTAGGGCCTGACGGACCGCACGGCGATCGGCTGCGGCCTTGGATTCACCACGAATATCATGATCATCTCGCGCCGTTGCGTCGTGGCTTCCTGCGTGAAAAACTGATGCCCGATGCTGGTGCTCCGCCCGCTCTGCGGCGAGGGGCCGACCACCAGGAATTTCCGCGGGGCCAGATCGACGCTCAGGCCCATGTCGTACAGACGCTGATCGTGCGTGTACTCCCAGACATGGCGCGTGTTGACGGCCGTGGTGTCCAGGCGCTCGGCCTGATTGCGCACCAACGGGCAAAGTTGCAGGCGAACCGCGCCGGAGCCCTGCGGCGCCGCCTCGTAGGACAGGACCAGAATGTTCTGGCACGCATCATAGACGTGGCCGCTCAGCCCGTGCTGGTCGAAATAGAAGAGCGTCTGGCCCGGCAGATTGTCGCTCACGGGAATCTCATGTCCCTTGGTCCCCACGCCGATCACGCGGCCCTGCAGCGTTTGTGCCCCGGCTTTGTCGATGATGGTGCGCAGGCTCGACCAATCATCCACGTCCCCCACGCCGACGCGCACGCCGTTGCGGTCCAGCAAATCGCACTCCGATTGATCCAGCCCGCCGGCGATTGCGAGATAACCCCAGAAATCCCTGTTGCGGCTGATCGAACCGGCCGGCACGAAAATCTGGAACATGCTCAGGTCGATGATCGCCGAGTCCGGCTGCGTCTGCGGAATGGACGGCGGCGGGTCAGTCTGCGCGACGGGTGGCGGCGGCGGTGAGACAGGCTGCGGCGCGCAGCCGCCCACCAGGAGAATCGAAAACAAAATTCTTAACCACAGAGGACACAGAGGACCACAGAGAACAACCAATAGAGAGTTGTTCTTTGATTCTCTTTCCTCCTCTGTGGTCTCTGTGTCTTCTGTGGTTAAACGTATTTTCCTCTTCATTTGATTTCTCTACGCAGCGATCGTCTGGATCACCAGTTCCAATCCCTCGTCCCAAAGCTCGTCGGGGATGTTCAGCGCGGGAGCGAGGCGGATGACCTTGGAGCTAGTCAGGTTGAGAATCACGCCGCGTTCCAGGCCCTTGTCCACGATCTTCTGTGGAGCTTCGTTCAGTTCGATTCCCAGCATCAGGCCGCGGCCGCGCACTTCGCTGATTTTTGTTTTGACGCGCGCTTCGTTTCGCAGCCGGGCCACGGCCAGCTCGCCGAGCGTCGCGGCGCGGGCGAGCAAACCATCGCGCTCGATCACGTCCAGAATCGTGCGGCTCACCGCCATGCAGATGGGATTGCCGCCCAGCGTGCAGCCGTGCTTGCCGGGAACCAGAAGCTGGGCGATCGCGGGCTTGGCCCACATCGCGCCGACCGGCAATCCGCCGCCGATCGCTTTGCCGATGGTCAGAATATCCGGCTCCACCGCCGCGCCGTTTGCGCCGGGCGCGAAGTGCTGGTACCCGAACCATCGGCCCGTGCGGCCGCAGCCGGTCCAGACTTCGTCGAAGATCAGCGAAACGCCCTTCTGATCGCACAGCGCCCGCACCTGCGCGGGGAACTGCGGCGGATACATGCGAACGCCGCCTTCGCCCTGGATCGGCTCCATCAGCACGGCGGCGGTTTCGTTGTCGATCGCCGCCGCCAGCACGTCGATGTTTCCCGGCTCGACCTGCACAAATCCCGGCGTCATCGGCTCGAAGCCCGCTTTGACAGCGGGATTGCCGGTGGCCGAGATCATCGCCAGCGAACGGCCGTGGAAACTGTGATTAAACGAGATGATCTTCCACCGCTTGGGCGAACTCTGTGAGCCGCGCAAGCGCGCGAGTTTGCAGGCCGCTTCGTTCGCTTCCAAACCGCTATGACAGAAAAACGCCTGCCCGGGAAAGGCATGGCGGGCCAGTCGCTCGGCCAGTTCGACCTGCGGCTCGGAATGAAACGTGTTGCCGACGGCCCAGAGCTTTTGCGCCTGCGCGCCGACGGCGGCGATCAGGTCGGGATGACAAT
>Ga0182024_10022209_pt1 | contig 11446 bp, 8 predicted proteins | sample P32metaG_FD_120480 | JGI IMG/M metagenome (GOLD analysis project Ga0182024, IMG submission 120480) | Permafrost microbial communities from Stordalen Mire, Sweden - P3-2 metaG (Illumina Assembly) | ecosystem: Environmental > Terrestrial > Soil > Wetlands > Permafrost | place: Sweden: Stordalen... | reverse complement strand
TGCCCCGGCGGGAATCGATCGGGTCGTCGCGACGGTCCTGAACGAAGGTCACGGACGCGATTCCGACGCGCACCGGCTGCGAAAGGAGAGGGATCAGCTCGTTCGAAATCTTCAGATCGGAAATGGTGACGTGGCGCAGCGCGAAGCGATATTGAAGCTGGTATTGGCGGGTGAGGCGCTCGCCCAGCTGTATCGATCCCTCGGCGCGTTCCTGCTGAAACGTTCGGATATCGTAGGCGTTGTCGTAGAGCCCGGATACCGTGAGCTGGAGCTTCTCATTTCCCGCGAACCGGGGCATCACATAGGTCAGCACGACGCGCTGCTCGATAGTCGAAATCAGGGTGTTGATGCTCGCCGTCTGGCCCATTCCGAAAAGGTTGATCCGGCTGACGCCGATCGAGACGCGCGGCGCAAAGCCGGTGCTGCCCGCGGGATCGTCGAAAGTGGTCACGCCGCCGCCGATGCGCGCCAGCTGCGCTCCGAAACCGAAGGTGAAAGAATAACGGCTCGCTTCATCCACCTGGAACAGCACGTATTTCTGATCCTCGTCGCCGTCGGGATTTTGAATCGCCGTCTGCACCTTCGAAAAAATACCCAGGTCGAAGAGTTTCTGCTGGCTGGCCGCGATGCTTTGCTGGGACAGTGGATCGCCCGGCTGCGGGCCGATGCGCTTGTCGACCAGTGACGCTCGCGTCGTCCCCAGACCGCGCAGCAGAACGCTGCGCACGTAAATCCGCTTGCCCGCGTGCATGATGTACTTCAGGTTGACGCGATTTGCTCCGTCGCCGGGCGTTTGGGTCCAATCGAACGTGGCGTCCGGATACCCGTTGTTGTAGAAGTAGCTGAGGATCATATCGCGATCCGCCGCGATATTCGCCTCGCTGAAGGGCTCGCCGGCGCCGGATTGCAGCTTGGGGCTCAGATACACAAGGTCGCTTTCCGGCACGCCTTCGAAGTCAAGTTTACCGACCAGCCATTGCGGGCCTTCCTTCACCTCCAGCACCACCCCTATTTCGCCGTTTTTTCCGCGATAATTCGGATCGATGGTCGACACCACGTTGGCGTCGCGAAAACCGTTGGCCCGGTAAAGATCCTTAAACGTCTCTTTGTCCTGCTCCAGTAGCTTCTGCGAATAACGCCCGTAGCGGAAGCGGGGAAAACTCGCCGGCGTAATATACATGCGTTCCCGCAAAGTCCCGGTGCGGAAATAGGTGTTCCCGTTAATCTCGATGTGCGCGAGTTTGTAGCGCTGGTTGCGCTGAATGGCGTAGCTGATGGAGTAGACGTCCGTCGACGGTTTGTCCTCGGCGAAATTCACCTCCGTGTCGAAATAGCCCTGCGATTGAAAATATTCGACCAGATTGCGTTGCCCTTCGACCAGCAGAGTGCGATCCACCGTGCGCTCCTGATACACAGGGATCAATTGCTTGAGCCTGCCGCGCGACACTTTGGCTCCCGTCAACAGCACTTTCACGATGGGCCCGTTGTCGATCGCGAGCGCCGGTGTCTCGGTATTCGTGTCCGCGTTGTAATCCCGCTTTTCAAGCGTAACCTGCGCTTCCAGATGGTCGCCCTTCTGAAAGGACTGGCGCACGCTCGCGACGCCCGCCGTCACGCGGCTCTCCGTCGCGTAGCGCCAGCCCGGGAACGTAAGAATCAGGAATCCACGCCGCCAGTGCGTGGCCTTGATGATGCTCTCCGGCGTTTTTGTAAACGTGCCGGTAAGGGTCGCTCCATCGAAGCGAGCCCTTTTCCCGGACTGAATGCCGAAATGAATCGCCGCCTCTTCCGTCTCCGGATCGCGGTCGACGGTGTAATCGATATTCGCGTTATGAAAACCATTCGCGCGCATCCTCTCGACCATGTTCTGGACGGCCTGTTCCATGTCGTGATCCTCGAAGGGCCGTCCCAGCTCGAGTTTCGACGCGGTAGAGAGCTGTCCTTTATTCGGCGGATCCTGAACACCGTCGATGGTCACCTGGCCCACAAAATAGGAGAGCTCGGTCGAGATATTCAGCACCATCGTCGAGCCCTCATCGAACGCGCTGATCGAGATGTTTGCAAACCTCCCGGTCTGATAGAGGTTCTGGATCGCCGTGTGCACGTCCTCCAGTTTGAGCGGGTCGCCGGGGTGAATCGGCACCAGCTTGTCCAGTGCGGGGCGGGGAATCGGCTGGTCCGGGGGGTCGAAATCGATGCGCCCGACCACGCGTCCCTCATAATCGGAGGCAGACACCTTTAAGTCCTTCGGGCTGTCTTGAGCCCACGCGACGCTAACTAGCAGCGAGAGGAACAATAGCATCGGCGGACGCACGATTTCACAATGATAACGCTGGCACTTTCGGCTTTGTTGTTCTCAAACTCGCTGGTACCATCAGATCAAAGGATGTAAGCCAACATATCCTTACCTATTATGATGCGCGCCAGCGATTCCCGTTACTCCCGGCAAGTGCGTTTTGCGCCCTGGGGGACGGAGGGGCAGGCGCGCCTGCGGGCCTCTCGAATCGCCATCGTGGGCTGCGGCGCCCTGGGAACGGTGCAGGCGGAAATACTCACCCGGGCAGGCGCCGGTCTGCTGCGGATCATCGACCGGGATTTGGTGGAGCTCAGCAACCTGCAGCGTCAGTTCCTTTTTTCCGAAGAGGATGCCAGGGACGGCACCCCCAAAGCCATTGCCGCCTCGCGGCGCCTCGCGCAGATTAACTCTGAGGTGACGCTGGAGCCTATGGTCGCGGACCTCAGCTCCTCGAACGCACTGGATCTGCTCGAAAATATCGACCTGATCCTCGACGCCACCGATAACTTCGAGACCCGCTACCTGATTAACGATTTTTCCGTCCGCGAAAACATTCCTTGGATCTACGGGGCGGCTGTGGGCAGCTACGGGCTGAAGTTCGCCATCATCCCCAATGTCACTGCCTGTCTCAAATGTGTCTATCCCGAACCTCCTCAAGGCGCCCAGCCTACCTGTGAGACTGCCGGTGTTTTCGGCACCGTCACCGCCACTATCGCCTCGCTTCAGACGGCGGACGCTATGAGAATGCTCGGCACCCTGGAAAAAACGGCCTCCAGGATCACCACGGTAGATGTGTGGACCGGCGAAATCCGCCAGATCGATCCGCCTGCGCGTGATCCCGATTGCGCTTGTTGCGCGCGCCGCGATTTCATTCATCTCGATGGTTCCAGGCGAGTCCCGGTCAGCCTCTGCGGACGCAACGCCGTCCAGATTCACGAACGCTCGCGCCCCCTCGATTTAAGCGACCTGGCGAAACGACTCGGCCAACTCGCCCCGGTCCGTTCGAACGAGTTCGCGTTGCGCGTCACTCTCGACCCCTATGAGCTGATGATTTTCCCCGACGGCCGCGCGATCATCAAGGGAACCACCGATGTCGGAATCGCCCGGAGCCTTTATGCCCGTTATGTTGGGACCTGAGCCGCTGGTCACCATCGTAACCGCATGCCTGAACGCGGAGCGATTCGTGGAACAGACCATCCTCAGCGTGCTCGAACAGGATTATCCCCGTATCGAGTACCTGGTGATGGACGGAGGCTCCTCCGACGGGACCATCGAAATCCTCAGGAAATACGAGCACGCGCTCCGCTGGGAATCGGCCCCCGATCGAGGCGCGGCCGACGCCGTCAATCGCGGATTCGCGCTCGCCCAGGGAGAGATACGCGGATTCCTCAACGCCGACGATATTTATCATCCGGGCGCCGTGTCCCTGGCGGTTAAGAATCTGCTCGATCACCCCGAAGCCGCCGGAGTGTACGGCGACGCATGGTGGATCGACGGGAATGGCGCCCGCATCGCCCCTTATCCCGTGCGCGATTTCAGCCGCGCCCTGCTGGAACGCGAGTGCTTCATCTGCCAGCCTGCCAGTTTTTTCCGGAAGGTGCCTTTTGAAAGTGTCGGAGGACTGGACCCGGACTTCAATCTCAGCTTCGATTACGATTTTTGGCTGCGCCTGACCCGCACGTTCTCCCTGCGTCGCATCGACGCGACCCTCGCCGATTCGCGCATGCATCCGGCGAACAAAACACTGGGCCAACGCGATCGGGTTTTCCGCGAAACGTTCAAAGTGCTGAAGCGCAATTGCGGCTACGTCCCGTTCCATTGGATTTACAGCTACCTCTGCTTCCGCGCCGATACCCGTGACCAATTCTTTCAACCATTCCGCCCGTCGATTCCCCGGTATCTCGAAAGCCTCCCCGTCGGCCTGTGGATGAATCCAGGCGCCCTCGGGCGATACCTCACGGATTGGGCAAGCGTAATCAGTCTGGATGCCGCGCGCCGCCGCCTCCGCTAAGCCGTTCAGGTTAGGCATAGGTGAAAATCCGTAAGGGGCCGACGTAAGAATTATTCCCCTCGTACGCGACTTCTTTGTAGAACCTTTAATGCGTCTCATAATCGGACTATTCCTGGCTGTCACCCCGGGATTCGCAGCAGCACAGCCGGATCGTTCGCTCCCGCTTTTCTTTTTTCCCAATACCGGCCAGGCCGATTCGTCGGTCCAATATATCGTTCAGACTCCGGATCTGTCCGCCCGGTTCCGGCGGGACAGCGCCATTTTTCAGGTCCATCAGGAACACACCACCGTGCGATTCGTCGGGGCCAACCCCGGCGTTTCGATTGCCGGTCTTGATGTTCTCCCTGCGAAGATTAACTTCTTTCTCGGGAATTCAGGCTGGAAAACGGACGTACCATCCTATGGGAAGATCGTCTACCGCGGCCTCTATCCCGGTATCGATATGACGTATGGCGGAACCGGCCGCCGGTTGAAATCGGAATTCCTGGTGGAGGCAGGCGCGAATCCCGGCCTGATCCGTCTGGAGTATTCCGAGCTGGTCTCGATAGACGCCGAAGGCAATCTCCTGGCGGGCGGCAATTTCCGTGAGGCGGCGCCGGAGATTTATCAGCCAGCGGGCGCCGAACGGGTGCACATTGCCGGGCGATATCGGGTTCTCGGCGCGCATACCGTTGGCTTCGCGATCGGACCCTATGACGTCTCCGCGCCTCTGATCATCGACCCTACCGTTTCCTATTGCAGCTACCTGGGAGGCAGCGCCGTCACCGCCATCACCGGAGTGGCGGTCGATCTGATTGGTGACCTATTCGTGACCGGCTGGACGGAAGCCTTGAATTTCCCGGTCGTCGGCGGGGTCGAATCGTCGAATCAGGGAGGCGTCGATGTCATTGTCGCGAAATTGAATCCGAATGGCACCGGGCTGTACTACGCGACATACATTGGAGGCAGGGCGAACGATCAGGGAGCGGCCATCGCGGTCGACAGCCTTGGTCAGGCCTACGTGACTGGTGAGACTTCCTCGTCGAATTTTCCGCTGGTTCTTTCGAACCGGGGAGGTATCGGAGGCACGACCACCGCTTTCGCCCTGAAGCTCAACTCCTCGGGAAATGCCTTGCTCTACAGCGGGTACCTGGGCGGGACCATTTATGACCAGGGTACGGCCATAGCCGTGGACGCCAATTTCAACGCGTACGTGGCCGGGAGTACGCAATCCTCGAATTTTCCGACCTTGAATCCGACGCAATCTTCCTTGGGCGGCGGTACGGACGTGTTTGTCACGAAGCTTAACTCGGCCGGAGCCATTACCTTCAGCACCTTCCTCGGAGGGTCCGGAAATGAGCAGGCAGGCGGTATCGCGGTGGACTCTCTGGGAGATATTTTTGTCGCCGGCGGGACCTCGTCGGCAAATTTCCCGGTCGTGTCGCCTTATCAGAGCGCCCTCAGCGGGACCCAGGACGCCTTCGTGACCAAGATCAGCTACACCGGTACCGTTGCTTTCAGCACTTATCTGGGAGGCAGCGGAGGCTCTCCTCAGCAGGCCAATGCCATTGTGCTCGATTCGGCCGGCAATCCCTATGTAGCCGGCATTACAAGCTCGGCGAATTTTCCAGTCACCTCCGGTGCCTTCCAGACGGTTCTAAACGGCCTGCAGAATGCATTCGTCACGAAATTAACCAGCACCGGACAAACGCTGGTGTACAGTTCCTATCTGGGCGGATCAAGCTACGATTCCGCTCTCGGGATCGCCGTAAGCGCGGTTGGCAATGCCTATATTGCCGGGTACACGGCTTCTGTGGATTTCCCTCAAATGGGCGCGGTGCAAGCGGGCTTCAACGGCCTCTACGACGCATTTGTCACCGAACTGAATTTTTCCGGGAATGCCCTCCTGTTCTCTACTTACTACGGAGGCTCCGGATCGGATTACGCCAATGGGATCGTACTTGATTCGAACACCAATATTTACATCGGCGGGCAGACCAGCTCCGCGAATCTGCCGCTGGTTTCACCGCTTCAATCGACTATAGGCGCCTCCAGTACCGGATGGATTCTGCGGCTGGGCGTGACGGCTCCGCCCGCCACCACGGCTTCGGTGATCTCGGTCTCGCCAAACACGGGCACGGCAAATTCAGTGACGTTCACGGCCCAATTCGCGGATACCGGCGGAGCCAATACGCTTACTTCCGCGGCCCTGCTGGTCAATACCACTCCTTCGATCGCGTCCGGCTGCTACATCAGCTACAGTCCCGGGATGAATCTTTTTTCGGTCTATAGCGACGCTGGAACAACCGTGGTTTCGACGGTGACTCCGGGCAGCGGTAGCGGGCATAATGACCAGTGCATCCTCAATGGCGTGGGAAGCTCCGGCGCTGTTTCCGGCACCCAGCTCACGGTCACATTTTCAGTGACGTTCCAGGTCGCGTTTGCTGGAACTAAGTCTGTGTATCTTCAGGCAGTGGACCCGGACTCGAACACCGGCTGGGTGACGGAGGGCACCTTCACGGCCTCAACCCTCCCGGGGACCCCTCAGGTAGTTTCGGTTTCTCCCGCCTCCGGCACCGGCGTCTCGCAGACCTTCACCGCCGTCTACTCCGATAGCGTGATTGCCGGGAATCTGACCAATGTGTACCTGCTTATCGGTACGTCGACCAGCATCGCCGGCGCTTGTTACGTGACTTATACCACTTCGACGAATACCGTCTCGCTGGAATCGGATAACGGGCTGAGCACCTCGTCAATGCCTCTGGGATCTATAGTCGGACTCTCGAACAGCCAGTGCTCGGTCGGCGCAACTTCGGTGGTCGAAAGCGGCCTCCAGCTCACCTTTTCGGTCGCGATTACCTTCACGGGTGCCTTCGACGGCGGAAAAAATATTTACGCCAACGCCACGGCCGGCACCCAAAATCCGGGTCTTACGTTCATGGGTGTTTACGTCGTCTCCGCGCCCGGCGGACCGAAGGCCAATTCCGCAGTTCCGGGCTCTGGTTCCGGTCCTGGAGAACGCTTCAGCTTCACCATCTCGGACCCGGGAGGCGCCAGTTTCCTAAATAGCGCCGCGATTCTGTTCGCATCCTCATTCAACCTGGTCAATGCCTGTTATCTGATCTGGGACGGCACCCACAATACCATCTCGCTTACCTACGATAATCCCGCCAACGGGCAAACCCCGTTCGCTCCCGGTGCGCCAGGTATCGCCACCAACGAGCAATGCACCATGAACGCCCAAAACAGCACCGTGATCGTGGGTACGACGCAGGTGACCATCACTCTGGACCTTACCTTTAACTCGACTTTCTTCGGCCCCAAGAATATCTATCTTTACGCGGCGGAGGCCACCGTCAATTCGGGTTGGGTGACGGTGGGAACCTGGACGGTCACCGGCGGCGCGCCCTCGGCCAATACCGTCTCGCCCAATACGGGAGCCGGTTCGTCGCAGACCTTCGTATTCACCGTCACAGATTCCTCGTCCCAAACCAACCTCACCGGCGCCACCATGCTGTTCACCTCCGGCGCACCGGCCAACACCGCCAATGCGTGCTACCTGGTTTACAATCGGGCCGCCGCGACCATCGGATTGTGGGACAACACGGGAAATACCACGCTCTCTTTAAAGGGCATCGGCTCGTCGGCGACGCTTCAGAACAGCCAGTGCGCGGTCGGCTACACGGTGATGTTCCTCTCCGGCGACTCCATGCAATTTTCGATCCAACTGGTTTTTAATACCACCAACTTCGCCGGTGCGCAGAGCATCTATCTGGACGCCAATGAGCCCGGCGCCAACTCCGGCTTCGTCTACCAGGGCTCCTGGACCGTACCGTGAGAAAATCAAACCATGTCCGTTTATCAGGATCGCAAACAGGCCCTCGAACAACAGGAGTTCCGGATGGGACTCGAACGGGGACGCCTGGCGGTGACGCTCGACCTCCTCACCGACGCCCTGGTACTGGTCGGCCAGCACGGCGTCTATTGTCAAAGCGCCCGCCAGGCCGGTAAGCCTGCGATGGACATTCAGATCATCAGCAAATGCGTTACCGACGCCAAGGAGCTCATTATCAGCGTGATGACGGAGCTGAAAAAACAATCAGAGACCGCGTAGAAAAGGATTTCTTTCCTTCTCCCTGCCAATGGTCGTGTTGGCTCCATGCCCCGGCACCACCACCGCGTCTTCAGGAAGAGTCAGTAACTGGTCTCGAATGGACCGCAGAATCTGGCGCCCATCACCTCCCGGCAGATCCGTCCTTCCGATGCTGTCGCGAAACAGGGTGTCGCCTGCAATCAGCTTGTTCTCCTGGGGAATCCAGAGCGAAATGCTGCCGTGGGTATGTCCGGGCGTATGCAGCACATGAAAATCCGTGCTGCCCAACTGGAGCGTATCGCCGTCCCTCGCCTCGGTATCGATCGACGTTTTCTCCGGCGTCTTTATCTGTAGCCACCCCGCCTGGACGTCCAGAGCATCGTACAACGGCTGGTCGCTCGCGTTCATGTGAACCGGCGCGCCGGTCGCCGCCTTCAGTTTCGCCGCCCCGCCAATATGATCGATATGAGCGTGGGTAATCACGATCGCCTTTACCTTCAGCTCATGTTTCTCGAGAACCGCGAGAATTTCGGTGATATTGTCTCCCGGATCGATAACCATCGCTTCCCGCGAATGCTCGTCGCCAAAAATCGAACAATTACATTGCAGCATTCCGACCGGCAAAATCTCGTGAATCATGTTTCAAATATACTCGGAGTATGGACGCAGTCCTTCCGCTCAGTATGCGATGGTTGCACATCGCCTCAATCGTCGTGCTTTTAGGAGGCATTTTTTACGCCCGCTTCGCCATCGGAGATCTAGCCACCGGATTTAAGCCGATGGCCTATGCCGCTATCGGTGGAATCCTGATCTCCGGAACCTATAATTTCTTGAGCAAGCAGGCGTATCCGCCGCACTACCATATGTGGTTTGGAATCAAGATACTCCTCGTACTCCATATATTTGCCGCGACAATTCTTTATCGAGGAAAAACCAAGGCTTTGACCGGAATCGTAATCTCGGGAGCGCTCGTGATCGCGATCTCCGCCTGGCTGCGTTGGCTGTCTCTCGCATGAGCACTTCCGTAATCACCCCGGGCTACCAGGCCCTCCACGCCCACTCCGCGTGGCTCGATCTTTCCGCGCGTGGAAAGATCCGCGTCCTGGGAGAGGATCGTGCCCGGCTGCTCCACGCCATGACCACGAATCATGTGCAGCAGTTGAAACCGGGCGAAGGTTGTTACGCCTTTTTCCTGAATGCCCAAGGCCGCATCCTCGGCGATGTAAATCTGTTCTGCTTTGAGGATCATTTCCTGCTCGACACGGAGCCCGAAACCCGCCACAAGCTGTTCGAGCATCTGGACCGCTACATCATTGCCGACGATGTCATTCTCGTCGACGAAACGGATCGCATCGCCACCATAGCCATCGAAGGCCCCGAAGCCGCAGCCACGCTGAACACACTCTGCCCTCTGGTTCCGGAAATACCTTACTCGACAACCAACCGTGGTGAACGGACCATCGCGCGAGTCGATTTAACGGGCGCCGACGGGTTTTTTATTTTCACCAGCACCGGCGACAAGCCGCGCGTGATCCACGACCTTGAACGCGCCGGTGCCGCCCCGGCTACACTCGAAGAAGCCACCATCGTTCGTCTCGAAAATGGCCGCCCCCGTTACGGCGAGGAAATTACGGAACGTTTTCTTGTCCAGGAAACCGGCCAGCTCGAAGCCGTCAGTTTCAATAAAGGCTGCTATTTGGGCCAGGAAATTGTGGAGCGCGTGCGCAGCCGCGCCCAGATTCACCGCATTCTGCGCCGCCTGGAAATCGATTCCTCAGAGGCTCCTCCCGCCGGCACCAAATTTGAAGGGGGTGAAATTGTTTCTGCGATCCTTTCTCCCGCCCTCGGCAAAGTGGTCGCCATGGCCTACGTGCGAACGTCCAACTCGGAACCCGGCACGGATCTAACGGTCGCGGGCGCACCGGCCCGCGTCACCTGACATCACTTCTTCAAGAAGGTCCCCCGCTCCAACTCCTCAAACGCCTCCTGCAACTGCTGCTGCGTGTTCATCACGATGGGCCCATACCACGCTACCGGCTCCTCCAGAGGTTTTCCCGAAACCAGCAGGAAACGGATTCCTTCCGGTCCCGCCTGGACCTCAACCTCATCGCCCCGGTCGAACAGCACCAGCGATCGATTGTCCGCTTGTGCCGGGGGCGTCGTGTCCAGCCACCCCACGCTTTCCGTCGGCACCGAAAGCGGAGCCGAAGCGTTGCAGAACTTTCCTCCGCCCGCAAACACGTAGGCGAACGCGTGACGAGTGGTCTCGACCGGCAGCTTCTTGCGCCGGCCGGGCGCCACCGACACGTCCAGATAAACCGGTTCGGCCGCCACACCATCAACCGGACCTTTTTTGCCCCAGAAATCCCCAGCCACGATGCGAACGTGCGTTCCATCGTCATCGGTGATCTGCGGAATTTCCGCTGCCTTGACCTCCTGATACCGCGGCGCGGTCATTTTCAGCGATGAAGGCAGATTCCCCCACAACTGAAACCCGTGCATTCGCCCCGCGTCGTCGCCCTTCGGCATTTCCTGATGAATGATGCCGCTTCCCGCGGTCATCCATTGCACATCGCCGGGAGAAATCGCGCCGCGGTTGCCCAGGCTATCGCCGTGCTCGACCGTCCCGGCCAGCACGTAAGTGATGGTTTCTATGCCCCGATGAGGATGCCACGGGAACCCCGCCAGATAATCCTCGGGAACATCATTACGAAAATCGTCGAGCAGCAGGAAAGGGTCGAACTCGGAGGTATTGCCGAATCCAAAGGCGCGCCGCAAATGCACCCCCGCCCCTTCGAGCGTCGGCTTGGATTTAATGAGTCTCTTGACAGGTCGGATGGACATATCCGCAGTCTATCGCAGCCGTCAAGTGGTGGCGTGGGCTTCAGCCCGCAGCGTCGGCTTCAGCCGGCGTTTTAGCCGACTCGACCGCATCCCACATAACCTTCTTTAACTCGTCGATCCCCTCGCCGGTTACGCTCGAGATCTTCATGAACGGCAGCTTGCGCTTCTTCGCGGCTTTCTGCAAAGCCTTAATCCGCGAAGGATCCTGCGCCGCGTCCATCTT
>Ga0182024_10022207_pt1 | contig 11447 bp, 11 predicted proteins | sample P32metaG_FD_120480 | JGI IMG/M metagenome (GOLD analysis project Ga0182024, IMG submission 120480) | Permafrost microbial communities from Stordalen Mire, Sweden - P3-2 metaG (Illumina Assembly) | ecosystem: Environmental > Terrestrial > Soil > Wetlands > Permafrost | place: Sweden: Stordalen... | reverse complement strand
TGGGGTAGTTCGTTGGATCTGTTTGGATCGTATGCTCTCCTGTTGGCGTTCCTGTGCGGTTTGTACGCCTTCGGCGGGGGCATCGCCGCGATTATTACTCGCAAGCCTCTGCTGATCAAAAGCGCGCGAAACGCCGGAATGGCCGTGTGCGTATTGGTCTGGCTCGGTTTCGGCAGCCTCGCCTATCTGTTTCTCACCGACAATTTTTCGATGGCCTATGTGGTCGAGCACAGCAATCGCACCCTGCCGACCTTCTTCAAAATTCCAGCCATCTGGGCAGGGCAGCAAGGCTCGTTGCTGTTTTGGAGCTTGCTGCTTTCGATTTACGTCTTTTCAGCCCTGTTCGTTTATCGCCACAAGCATCCCGAACTGATGCCCTACGTTGGCGTGGTGCTCGCTGGCGTCCAACTCTTTTTCCTGACGCTCAACAATTTTGTCGCCAGCCCGTTTCAAGTCCTGGGCGCGCCCGCAGCGAACGGCGCGCTGCAATGGATCTCGCGCGGCGATGGTCAAGGACTCAATCCGTTGTTGCAGTATCCGGAAATGGTGATTCATCCGCCGATCCTATATTCCGGCTATACGGGTTTTGCGATTCCTTTCGCCTTCGCTCTGGGCGCTCTGCTGGGCCGCTATCCCGGCGAGAAGTGGATTCATCTGACCCGCCGTTGGACGATGATCGCCTGGGGCTTTCAGGGTGTGGGCATTCTGCTGGGCGCGCACTGGGCCTACGCCGTGCTCGGATGGGGCGGCTATTGGGCCTGGGATCCCGTCGAGAACGCCTCGCTGATGCCCTGGCTCACCGGCACCGCGTTTTTGCATTCGGTGATGATGCAGGAAAAGCGCGGCATGATGAGGGTCTGGAACGTCTGGCTGGTGTTCATCACCTTCCTGCTCACCATTATTGGCACCACCCTAACGCGCACCGGGCTGGTCCAGTCCGTGCACGCCTTCGCGCAATCCACCATCGGTCCTTGGTTCTTCAGCTTCGACGGCCTGGTGCTGGCGATTTGCCTGGTGGCCTATTGGCGCAATCGGGACTACCTGCGCAGCGACAACCAGCTCGATTCCATGATATCGCGCGAGTCCAGCTTCCTCTTCAACAACCTGATTTTGCTGGTCGCCTGCGTGGCCACCCTTTCCGGAACGCTCTTCCCGGTGCTCTCGGAGTGGATTCGCGGCACCAAGATCAGCGTCGGCGCGCCGTTCTTCAATAAGGTGAATTTGCCGATCGCCATGTTCCTGCTGTTCCTGACCGGAGTGGGACCGCTGCTGGCTTGGCGCAAGACCTCGGCCGAGAGTTTGCGCCGCAATTTTGGCGGCCCGCTGCTGATGGGAATCGCGGCCGGCGTGGTCGGTTTTGCGCTCGGCCTACGCGAATTTTATGTGGTGGTTTGCCTGATCCTCTCCGTCTTCGTGACGCTGACCATCCTTTCGGAGTTCTATCGCGGCGCCCAAGTCATCTCGGCGCGCAGCGGCACCAACCTGCTGTCCTCGGTCGCGCAGTTGACCATGCGCAACACGCGCCGCTACGGCGGTTACATCGTGCACTTTGGCATCGTGCTGATTTTCATCGGCATCGCCGGCACGGCATTCAATCAGGACAAGCAAATGGACATGCCTCCCGGCGCGCAGATGGATATTGGCCCTTACCATCTGACCAACCAGACCTTCGATTCCACTCCGCTAGCCAATTACACTTCAGAGAAGGCCACCATCGCCGTGGATCGCGGCGGCAAGCAAGTCATCATGCTCTATCCCGAGCGGCGCTTCTATCCCGCCAACCAGGAATCGGGAACCATGGTCGCCATCTACTCGACGCTCAAGGAAGATCTCTACGTCGTGTACGCAGGACGCAGCCCGGATACACAGCAGCCGGTCATTCACGCCTATCTCAATCCGCTAGTGAAATGGATTTGGCTCGGCGGAGCCGTCGTCGTGCTCGGCACGCTTCTGGCGCTGATGCCGAACCGGCAGCCCGTTCTGGCGATTCGAGCGGTGGCGGAAACCGCGCCTTTTGGTGGAATGTCGCCGGCCCCAGCCCGGATACCCGCTGATCGGTATGACGGTCATGACTAGGCTCAGAAAGCTCGCGCCCGTATTGGCTCTCGCCGCAGCCGTTGTCTTTTCCACCGGCATGCTCCAGGGACAAAGCTCGGACCGCGCCAAGGTCCTCGGCGCAAAACTCATCTGCATGTGTAACTGCGGCCAAATCCTCACGGCCTGCAATCACGTGGGCTGCACGCGATCCGCCGCCATGCTCAAAGAGATGGACCAGCGCATAGCCTCCGGCGATAGCGATGACCTAGTTTTGCAATCGTTCGTGCAGGAATACGGCGAAGCGGTCCTCGCCGAGCCGCCGACGCACGGCTTCAATAGTCTGGCTTGGGCCATACCCATGGTCGCGTTTGTTCTGGGGCTCGGGCTGGTGGTCGTCGTCATCCGGAATTGGCGGCATCCCGCCGTGCCCGCAGCCGCTTCCGGCCCGGCCATTTCGCCGGACTTGCTCGAGCGTGGCCGCCGGCAAGCCGATCGCGACACCGATGAATGACGTGCTATCCTTGATCGATATTCCGGGCGGTCCCGACGCGCTGGCGCTCTTGGGTTGCATCGCGCTCACCGCGGCGGTTTTCATCTTTGTTTTCTTGATTGAGCCGGACGCCTCCGACTCGGCGCCGCACCGCTCGCGTCTGGATCAGTTGATGGAACGGCGCGACACCATTTACGACAATTTGCGCGACCTGAAGTTCGAGCACCGCACCGGAAAATTCGCCGAGCAGGACTACGAACAGATGCGCGACACCCTCGAGACCGAAGCCGCGCTGGTGCTAGCCCAGATCGAGGAAGTCACCGGCAACGAAGCGTCGCTGCCACGGCGAGCCGCAGCGGCCGCTGCCGTGCGCGCCGCATCTACGGATGCAGCGCCGCTGAAGTCTCGCGGGTAGGCCAGTGCATAGCATTCCTAACCTGAGCAAAATGAACACTTACGCAAAATGCGCCGCTAAGCCCTGTAGAATGCGCACTTCCAGGATGATTGGACTTAAAGTCTCCTGGAATGAACACTTACAAAAAAGCCGGGGGCCAGTCCCACTTATTGTTACCCACCGCCCGCGCCTGCTCCAGCAACTTGCCGCCGTGATTTCGCTCGCGCTGCTCTTCGCACTCGGCGCCTCGGCCGGCACGGTGACTGGCGTCATACACAACGGCACCAACGGCAAGCCGGCAGCGGGCGTGGACGTCATCCTGATCCAGCTCCAGGGCGGCATGCAACCGGTCGCCAACACCAAAACCGACGCAGACGGAAAATACAAGCTCGACAACGCGGCCATCGGGCAGGGACCGATGCTCATTCGCGCGGTCTATCGCGGCGTCATGTTTCATCAGCCGCTCGTGCCGGGCACGCCCACGGTCGACGTTACTGTCTACGACCCAACCTCCGACGCCAAAACGATGAAGGTGGGCTCGCGGCTGATCGTTTTTCAGCCCAACGGCGCGAACCTGATCGTCGGCGAAGAGTATTCCCTGCAGAACCAGTCGCAACCGCCGCTGGCCTACTTCAATGAGAAGGGCGATTTCAATTTCGAGGTTCCGGACGGCGCGGAGCTCTCGCAGGTCTCCTCGTGGGGACCCTCTGGAATGCCCGTCGTTCAGGGCACGATTGATCGCGGGGCCCACAAATACGCCATTGCCTACGTCTTCCAGCCCGGCGACAACGGCGTGCGCATGTCGTACCAGATTCCCTATTCATCCAATTCCGCAAACCTGAAATTTACATCGGACTATTCCACCCAGCGCGTGATGTTGGTCGCGCCTCCGACCGTGCAAGTAGTCAGCGCTGGCTTTATGCCGGCTGGTACCGAACAGGGATTTAATCTGTACACGCGAGACGCCATGCCCGCAGGGCTGCCCTTTGAAGTCGCCGTCTCCGGCACCGCGCCGCCCCCCAATCAACAAGCCGCAGGTGCCGGGCAACCCGACGCGCAAGCGCAAGACGGGCAAGGTCAGGACCCGGTAAACGGCCGGGATTCGGCCGTGACCATCCAGACCATGCCGGACCGCCTGGACAGCTTGAAGTGGATTCTTGTGGCCGGTTTCGCATCGCTTTTCACGCTCGGCATTGTGTTTGTTTGGCGTCGTCCGATCGCCGTCATGGTGGAAGGATTGCCCGGCGCGCAGGCGGTGGCGCTGCCTCCCAGCGGTCCTCGGGCCGGTCGTAAGGCCGCGACGCAGGTAGCACCTGAACGACCAGCCACCGCGCCTGCGCCGCAGGTGGCGCCCGCACAGGCTGCGCAGGATATGGCGCGAGAAGTCGAGCTCAGCCTGGACGGTCTCAAGAACCGCCTCTTCCGTCTCGAACTGCGCCGCCAGGCAGGCACCATCTCCGAAGAAGAGTACGCGCGAGAGCGCAGCCGCACCGAAGAGGTTCTGCGCGAGTTGGTACGGGGCTGAGCCTCGGCGTGGCCATCGCTCCTCCAGCAAATTCCACGCGCGGCGTGAGCATCGAATTCCAAAACATCGAAAAGCGCTATGGCGTGCGCCTGGCGCTGCGCGGCGTCTCGCTACGCATCGATGCGGGCGAGTGTGTCGCGCTGGTAGGAGCGAATGGCTCGGGCAAGACCACGCTTATCAAGATCGCCGCGCTTCTCGTGCGCCCGACGAGTGGCCGCGTGAGTTTCTGGGGATCCGGCAGCGCCCATCCCCTCGACGATCCGCTCGATGTGAAGCGGCGCATCGGCATGGTCGCTCACCACATTTTGCTGTACGACGATTTGACGGCCGAGGAAAATCTCGAGCTCTTCGCCAAGCTCTACGGCCTGGATCGTCCTAGGGAACGAGCTGTCGCGGCGCTCGAGCCTGCGGGCTTGATCTCCCGGCGCGCCGATCCGGTACGCGATTTCTCCCGCGGCATGCGCCAGCGCCTGGCCATCGCTCGCGCCTTATTGCCGTCGCCCGGGCTCTTGCTTCTGGACGAGCCGGCCACCGGTCTCGATCCCGCCGGCCAGCACTGGCTCGGCGAGACCCTGGCGCGGATTCACCAGGCAGGTTGCACGATTTTGATGAGCACCCACGGGGCCAGCGAGGTGCATTCGATCGTCACCCGCGCGGTGCGCCTCGCCGCGGGCTGCCTCGCGGAAGACTCCGCGCCTTCCGGTGATCCGCAACGCATGCTCGCCGCAGCGCTCGCGGCGGAGCAGGGAACTTAAATGGCTTTTGCGCGCCCCACCGCGGTTCTGCTTGGCAAGGAACTCCAGACGGAGTTTCGCACGCGCGAGTTGCTGACGACCACGGTTGTCTTCGTCTTGATGGTGCTGGTACTGTTCAGCTTCACGTTCGACCCAACGTCCGTTGAGTCCCGCCGTTTCGCGCCGGGCCTGCTGTGGCTGACGCTATTGTTCGCCGGCTCCTTGATGCTGCACCCGTCCTTCACGCGCGAGCAAACCAATGACACGCTGGCCGCTCTGCGCCTTGCGCCGATTGATCCCACGGCGATTCTCGGCGCCAAGATTCTGGCCAATGGCTGTTTTCTCCTGGTCGCCGAAGCTTTGCTCCTGCCGATCTTTGCCGCGCTCTACAATTTGCATGTCTGGCAGGTGCTCGGGCGGTTTTGCGTCGTTCTGTTCCTCGGCACGCTGGCCCTGGCGACCATCGGCACCGTCTTTTCGGCCATCTCCTCGCAGGCTCGCATGCGCGAAATGCTGCTCCCGCTGCTGCTGCTGCCGGTTTTGACTCCGGCGCTCATCGCCAGCACCGAGGCCACCGCCGGCCTGTTTGACGAGACGCCTTACCTTTCGCCGCAGTGGGTCGGGCTCCTGGTTGCCTTTGACGCAATTTTTTTGACGGTGACGTGGCTTTTCGGCGAATATCTGTTGGAGGAATGATATGGCAACTCTCAGCGCATCCGTTCCAGCCCGCGCTGGCGCTCCAGGCCGCGCACACAGTGCGCAATTGATCGAGACGTTGCTCGTTGCTTTGCTCTTGGGAATTGCCGGCTACAGCGCTCTCTTCGTCGCCCCCACCGAACGGACGATGGGCGTGATTCAGAGAATTTTTTATTTCCACGTGCCCAGTTGGTGGTCGGCGTTCGTGGCTTTCTCCATCGTCCTCGTCGCCAATCTGGCGTACTTGCGTGGACGCAATCCGAAGTGGGATTGGCTGGGCGTTTCCGCGGCGGAAGTTGGCGTCGCCTTTGTGACCGTTGGACTCGTCACCGGCCCCATCTGGGCGCACCCGGTTTGGGGCATCTGGTGGACCTGGGACGCGCGCCTGACTTCCGCGTTTGTTCTTTGGGTGCTCTACGTCTCGTATCTGCTCCTGCGCAACTTGATCGAGGAGCCCGAGCGCCGCGCCGTGATCTCCGCTGTTTTCGGAATCTTCGCGGCGGTGGATATTCCCTTGGTTTATTTTTCCATTTGGTTTTTCCGCACCCAGCATCCCCAGCCGGTCATTGGCGATGGCGGTTCCTTGGACCCGACAATGGGCAAGGTGCTGCTGCTTTGCTGGGCGGCGATGTTGGGGATATTGGTTTTGATGGTGCGGCAGCGTTACCGAGTGGAGGCTTTGCGCTGGGATGTGGACCGCCTGCGCCTGGAAGCTGCCCAGAGCGCCAATGAGAGCACTGCGCGATAGGGAATGGCGGATGGAGGAAGCACATGAAAAATCTCGATAGCGTTTTAGCCGCGTATCTGGCTGTTTGGGCCATCTTTTTCGTCTACCAGTTCACCGTCTCGCGGCGGCTGGCCCGCCTGCAGGACGAGGTGGAGCGCCTGAAGAGCGCGGTCAAGCGCTAACCTCAATGGCACGGATGGCACGTCTCTATCATCGCCCGTCGCCGCTGGATTCCTTGCATTTGAAGTGTTGGCCGCTATGAGCAAGCCTAAAGTCGGTGTCGTTTTGTTTCAGCTTGGCGGCCCGGACTCATCGCAAGCCGTCGAGCCGTTTCTCTACAATCTCTTCTGCGATCCCGACATCATTAATTTCCCGGGTGCTTTTCTCGCGCGCAAGCCGCTGGCGCGTTACATTTCGAGTCGCCGAGCGAAAGTGGTTCGGGAACACTACGACGCGATTGGCGGACGCTCCCCGATTCGCATGCTGACCGAGCGCCAGGCTCGCCGCCTGGAAGCCGCGCTGGCGCCCGACTTCGACGTGCACTGTTGGGTCGCCATGCGCTATTGGCACCCGATGACCGCCGCGGCTGTCGCCGGCGTGCGCGCGGAATCTCTGGACGCTCTCGTCCTGCTGCCGCTGTACCCGCACTATTCCTTTGCCACCACGCTGAGCAGCCTGAAGGAATGGAAGCGCCTGTACCGTCCAGCATCGGGCGCACCAAACGAAACCATCGTCGAGGGATTTCACACGCATCCACTTTACGTCGAAGCCCTGGCGGAGAGAATCGCCACCAGCCTCACGCATTTCGACGATCCGGCGAGCGTGCATCTGGTGTTCAGCGCGCACGGCTTGCCGCTGAGCTTGATCGAACGCGGCGATCCCTACCAACGCCAGATAGAGGAGACCGTGCGCGAGGTTCTTACGCTGGGCCGCTGGCCTAATCCGCACGTTCTGGCGTATCAGAGTCGCGTGGGGCGTCAGAAGTGGCTGGAGCCGTCGCTGACTCACACCATCGAGCGCCTGGCGCGGGAAGGGAAGAAGCAACTGCTCGTCATTCCCATCTCGTTCGTGACCGAACATATCGAGACGTTGCACGAGATCAATATCGAGGCCCGCAAGGAGGCCCTGGCGCTTGGCGTGGAACAGTTCGAGATGATGCCCGCCTTGGGCGACTCGCCCCGCTTTATCGGTGCGCTGGCCGACCTGGTCCGGGTAGCGCTCAACGGCGGCGCGGCGGACGCTAAGCGCCACCATTGAGTTGGGGAGTGGCGTTCGGGTACTATGCCGTTTTGAAGTCCGCGACCAACGTTCAAATCGTCTTGACAGGTGTGAGCGCCCAGCTTATAAAGATGTGTTCGATAGTTCTCTTATATTTTTCATTCATTGATGAGGTAGCGCGCTAATCTATGGCGGATAACGGCGAGTCTAAGCCGGCAGTAGCAACGGTTTCACCAGTACAACCTCCAGCGGTCGTTGCGCCCCAGCCGAAGGCGGCGGCCAAAGCTAGCACGGCAAAGTCGGACGCGCCGCCGCCCGATCGCATGCGCCGTCGCTTGATTTGGACAGCCGTCGGCGGCTATCTGGGCATCAACTTCCTGATGTTTCTCCGTTTCTTTTTCCCGCGGGCTCTGTATGAGCCGAATACCGTCTTCTCGATCGGATTCCCCGCGGACTTCGACTTGGGCATCGACCAAAGATTTTTGATGACCAACCGCGTCTGGGTGGTACGCGAGCCCGATCGCATTTTCGTCATCTTTGCCCGCTGCACCCATCTGGGCTGCACGCCGGAATGGAAACCGAGCGAGAACAAATTCAAGTGCCCCTGCCACGGCAGCGGCTATGACAGCGAGGGCGTCAACTTCGAGGGGCCGGCGCCGCGTCCGATGGACCGCGCGCACATCGAAGCCGACGCTACCGGGAAAATCATCGTGGATTCGAGCCGGTTGTACATCGACGACCCAAAGGCCGGCGTCAATCAATTCAATAATCCAGGCGCCTTCTTAAACGTTTAGAGAGGCCGGCGGCTCGCGCCAGCCGCGCCGCAGTACGAGAGAGTTTCTGGGGGGAACTGCATGGCGGAAGAAAATGGGGGCAAAAAGAGTACCGGTCTGATTGACCGGGTCCGCGAAGACACCGAAGACATAAAGAAGCTGGTCAAGGATAAGGGCCGCGAAGAACTCGAAGCCCTGAAGGATCCGGAAAAGACCCAGCTATACCGTTCCATTTTCCGCGTAAAGCACGAGGACACGCCCCGCAGTCGCTCATTGGGCGTCCTCAGTAATGTCTTTCTTCACCTGCATCCGGCCAAAGTCAATCGCGACGCCGTGAAGTACAACTACACCTGGGGCATGGGTGGCATCACGTTTTATCTGTTCATTGTGCTGACCTTTACCGGCGTGCTGTTGATGTTCTACTACCATCCGACCAAGGTGCAAGCCTTCCGCGACATTCTGTACCTCGAAAATGACGTGCCCTTCGGCAAGTTGCTGCGCAACATGCACCGCTGGGCCGCGCACTTGATGATTATTGCCGTCTGGCTGCACATGTTCCGCGTCTTTCTGACGGGCTCCTACAAGAAGCCGCGCGAATTCAACTGGTGCATCGGCGTGCTCCTGATGGTGCTGACTCTTCTGCTCTCGTTCACCGGCTACCTGCTGCCCGACGATCAACTGGGATTCTGGGCGGTCACTGTCGGCACGAACATGGCGCGCGCCACGCCGGGCTTAGGCAACGAAGGTCCCTTCGGCTCGCTGATGGGCATGACGCCGTATAACGACGTGCGCTTTGCGCTGCTCGGGGGCTCGATCGTCGATGCGAATGCATTGTTGCGGGCCTACATCTGGCATTGCATCGCCATCCCGTTGATCGCTTCGATCTTCATGGGCGTGCATTTCTGGCGCGTGCGTAAGGACGGCGGCATCTCGGGCCCCTCGCCGGTCATGCTCGAATCTGAAATCAAGGAAGAGAAGGGGCCGCGCCCGGTCATCATGCGCCCGAGCGGAATGCTGTGATGAATGCTCGCCGACACATCCGAACTCCCATGAAGGAGGCCAACTAATATGTTAGGGAATTGGCATCAACTCTGGGAGATCGTTTCCGCGCCGGACAACGTGCCCATCGTGGCGCTGTTGTTCCTTATCCCGTTCTACATCTGGTACGCCTTTCGGCAGGCCTTCGCTAACGACGAGTTGATCGCCAAGCTCGAAGCCGATCCGGCAGCCGCCAAGACCGCCCATCGCAAGACGCAGCCCTACCAGCCGAAGTGGGACCGCGAAGTGCACACGTGGCCGTATCTGATGCGCGTCGAGTTTGTCGCGGCGATTTTAGTCACGGTGCTGCTGATGGTCTGGTCGCTCACGTTGAGCGCGCCGCTCGAAGAACCGTCGAATCCAAACGTCACGATGAATCCTGCCAAGGCTCCGTGGTATTTCCTGGGCTTGCAGGAAATGCTGGTTTATTTCGACCCCTGGATGGCCGGTGTGGTGATGCCGACGCTGATCATCGTGGGCTTAATGGCCATACCGTATATCGACGCCAACCCGCTGGGTAACGGCTACTACACCTACAAGCAGCGCAAGTTCGCCCTCTGGACATTTAATATCGGCTTCATTGGTTTGTGGGTCGTCATGATCGTGATCGGCACGTTCATCCGCGGCCCTGGATGGATGTGGTTCTGGCCAACCCAAACTTGGGACGCCCAGGCCGTCCAATTCGCGGTGAACCGCAACCTGGATCAGATTTTCGCCGTCAACGGATCGTGGATCGCGCACGTGATGCCGGCGGCCAATCGGGATTATGCGCCCATCTTGGCACGAATTATTTTCGGCGTAATCCCGGTCGCGCTGTACTTCATTCTGGCGAGCTACGCCGTGTATCTGGTCATGAACTCGACCAGCTTTGCCCGCAAGATTTTCCAGCGCATGACGCTGTTGCAGATTGTCACGACGGATATTTTCCTGGTTCTGATGTTCAGCTTGCCCGTGAAAATTCTGGCCAGGCTGCTCTTCCGCATCAAGTACATTTGGGTGACGCCATGGTTCAGCATTTAATCCGGGGATTCACATTCAAGGAGGATCGGGGTGCCTGAGATCCCGCCGCAGGACGATCCCATAACCAGCAGGCCGATGAGCCTGCTCGTTCTGATCTCTGCTTTCATATTGCTGTTGACGGTGGCCTGGTCGCTCTACGCCGAATTTTTCGGGTTGCGCCCATGGCGTAGCTATCAGGACCAGTTCCGCGAAGTGTATTCATCGTATCTCCAGAAACAGATTGGCCAGCGCAAACAGCAAGAGCAAGCCTTCTACACCACTCCGGGCTATCAGAAGCTCAAGGCGGATGTGCAGACTGCGCTCACCGCCGCCGCGCCCATGGATCGGCAGATTCAGGCGCAAATCGACCTACTGGATGCGCAGCGCGCTGCGATTACCGACGCCTTTCAAACCTCCCGCGGCAAGGTCGGCGCCGTCACTTACGACCTGGAACAAACTCCGGAGAGCGATAAGAGCGGCAAGGCTTCCGAGCTCAAGGATCTGAACGAGGCCAAGGCCGAGACTTACAACGTCGACTGGCCGGACGCAAAAGGCGTGGACTCGCGCAAGATGACCGCCGACGATCTCGCGAGCACGTTCACCAGCATCATGGCGAACCGCGCCGCGCTGGTCGCCCAACGCGGCGATGTGGACAAGCCGGCGAAAGACGCGCAATCCACGCTGGACGAATACGTAAAGGAAAACCTGCCCGGCCTGGGGTCTTCCGATCTGGCTGGCCTGGCGCAAAGCGTGCAGAACCTGGACGTCAAGCTGCGGCAGATCAACGTGAATCCGCCGGGCACGCAGATCAATTAC
>Ga0182024_10022206_pt1 | contig 11448 bp, 10 predicted proteins | sample P32metaG_FD_120480 | JGI IMG/M metagenome (GOLD analysis project Ga0182024, IMG submission 120480) | Permafrost microbial communities from Stordalen Mire, Sweden - P3-2 metaG (Illumina Assembly) | ecosystem: Environmental > Terrestrial > Soil > Wetlands > Permafrost | place: Sweden: Stordalen... | reverse complement strand
TGCAACGGTGACTCGCGGCATCGCTGGGTTTGGCTCAGACCACCATCTTCACACCACGCGACTGGTCGACTTGGCGATCCGTCTTCCGGTGAAAGTCGAATTCATCGAAACCGCCGCGAAGGTAGAAGAATTATTACCGAAGCTGCACGAGATGGTAGGCACAGGTCTGATTGAAATGCACGACACGACCATCGTCAAACCTGCCGAGAAAAAGCAGAAACGAGGCGCCAGCACAGAAGGCCCGGCTCTGAAGCGAGAGGGTAAGGCCAAGATGATGCGCATCTACATCGGCGAAAACGACAAATGGAACGACAAGCCGCTCCACGAGGCTATCGTCAACGGCCTGCGGGCACACGACATCGCCGGGGTTACGGTCTACCGCGGCATTCTGGGATACGGCGCGAACCGGCGTATCCACAAAGATGCCAAGCTCAGTCTTTCCCACGACCGTCCCATCCTGCTGTCGATCGTTGACACGGAAGAGAAGTTGCAGGCGTTCATGCCGATTCTCGATCAGATGGTGCAGCAGGGTTTGGTCGTGCTGTCCAACGTGGACGTCATCAAGTACACGCACAACTACCAGAAGGCCGAGCGGCGACAGGAGACGCAAGTATGAAACTGGAAGGTAAAGCCAAGATGCTGCGCATCCATTTCGGCGAAGACGATAAGTGGCAAGGGAAGCCCCTCTACGAGGCGGTTGTTTCCAAGTGTAGAGAGCTTGATATTGCGGGAGCGACCGTGTTTCGTGGCATTGAGGGCTATGGTGCGAGCACGCTCATCCACAAGCACCACCTGCTTCGTTCGTCGGATCAACCGATCATGATTTCCGTGATTGACACCGAGGACAAAATCAGGACTCTCATCCCTGCGCTCGACGAGATGGCGGACGAAGGCCTGATCGCTATGTCGGAGGTGGAAGTCATCCGCTACGTGCATCAGAAGGGCGTTCGATCCCTGGGTTAGGCAAATGGCACCGACTAGGGACGAATCCGCGATTGTAGTAACGCCGGAGGGCCGCGACGTCGTGAATTCTATTGGGGCCGATGGAGCAACCCGACTCCTGCGCCTGGCGGCGTTGGCAGGGGAATTAGGTGCAGAGCCCGTCGCGGATGAAGCGCGGGAATTAGCAGCACGTATCTCGGAAGGCCGCTTCTATGTAGCATGTGTGGGGCAATTCAAGCGAGGGAAATCCACCCTGATCAACGCCTTGATCGGTGAGCCGGTTCTTCCGACAGGCTTCATTCCCGTCACAGCTGTACCGACCGTGATTCGTTTTGGCTCGCAGTTGACCGCACGAGTCCGCCTGCTCGATGGTTCGTGGAATGAGATCCCAGTCTCGGAACTGAAGCAGTACGTAACCGAGGAATTCAATCCCGAAAACAACAAGGGTGTTCAGGGCGCAGAGGCGTTTGTTCCCAGCCCGCTGCTTTCTTCGGGTATGTGCATCGTGGACACGCCAGGCCTAGGGTCGGTTTTCACCGGAAATAGCGCCGCAACCCAAGCCTTCATCCCTCACATCGATGCAGCATTGGTTGTTGTGGGCGCCGACCCTCCCTTGGCGGGAGAAGAGCTCACCCTGGTGGAAACGGTCGGCAAACAGGTACACGACCTCATCCTGGTTCTCAACAAGGCGGATCGCACAACCGATGCAGAAAGAGCCGCGGCCACCGTGTTCACCCGCCAATTGCTCCAAAAGCGCCTACAACGCGAGATCGGACCCATGTTCGAGATCAGCGCGCAGGAAAGAGCCGACAACCGCGGACCGGAACGCGACTGGAACAAGCTTGTCGCCACCTTGCAGCGTCTTGTCGACCGTTCCGGGCACCAACTGGTTCGAGCCGCTTGCGACCGCGGATTGCAGCGTCTCAGTGAGCAACTGCTGGCCATTATCAGCGAGGGACGCGAGGCGCTTCAACGACCTATCGAAGAGTCAGAAACCCGTATTGCGGTAATGAAGCAGACCATTGCCGATGCGGAGCGTTCGATGAGGGATCTTGGGTATCTTTTCATGGCTGAACAACAGCATATTTCAGACATGTTTGTTGATCGTCACAAGACATTTCTCGCGCACGTCATGCCGCAGGCACACAAGGAGTACGACATTTCCCTGCAATCGATATCTGGTTGGCTAGGTCCATCGTATCGCCGGCGCACTTTCCACGAAGCGCAGGAACTGGCACGACGTTATGTGGTGCCATGGTTGAAACCCGAGCAGGAAAAGGCAGAGAAAGAATACCGGCGCGTGGCGTTGCGGTTCGTAGAGATGGCAAACGAGTTTCTAAAGGAACTTGCGAACGCCGGTATTCCTGAACTGGGGCGGATGCCCCATGCTCTCGATCCGGAGTGCGGATTTCGGGTACGCTCTGAATTTACCTTTTACGAATACAGAGACGTCGCGCAGCCTGCCTCACCAGTGCGCTGGCTGGCTGACCTGGTTCTTGGCCTGGTAGGCGCACGGGGGATAATCAGCAACGAGGCCCGAGAGTTTCTCACTAGGCTGCTCGAAACCAACAGCACTCGCGTGCAGAGCGACGTTCTCAACCGGGTTCAGGAGAGCCGAGGGAAGCTGGAAGCTGAGATTCGCAAGCTGCTTCATGAGGTGAGTAGGATTGCAGAACAGGCCTTGGTCCGCGCGCGGAAGGTAAGAGAAGAGGGTGAGCCAGCGGTGCAGGCGGAACTGCGTCGCTTGGATGATTTGGAACACGAAGTGGCCGCTATCCGTGAATCCGTGTTCCGTGAAGACATGGAACCGAATGCGATGCAGACAAGTACGCTTGCCCTCCCTGAATCAGCTAACGGTTGAAACGCCGCCCACCTTGTCATCCTCGGTCGCGAATACCTTCTGGTACAGATCCTCGCCATAGCTGGTTTGCAGGGGCTCGCCTTCAGCCAACCTAAAACTCCGCGTCCCATCGGCTCTTCTCTCCGCACGCAGGAAAATGGCGCTGTCATTCCGCTCGTCGAACAAGCCGTGAGCAAATTCGTACAAATGAGTAACGTAAAAGACGGTCATGCCTTTCTCCAGCAGGGCGCGAACAATCTGTGTCGCGATTTCCGAACCCTCCCGCTCGTTCGTCGCTGCGAAGGATTCGTTAAAGAGCAGCATGGAATACGGGAGAAGGTGATCGGCGATGTCACTCATTCGGGCAAGTTCTTCGTCGAATTTACCGCTCTTCATGGTCGCGTCCTCTTCCCGTTTGTAGTGAGTGAACAGGGCTGGGCAGATTCCAGCCTGGAAGATGTCAGCGCCGACAAACATGCCAGATTGCATCATAATCTGCGCAAGACCGATGCTGCGCAAAAAGGTTGATTTTCCACCTTGGTTCGCGCCGGTAATGACAATCAAATTCTTGCGTTCGGCAGTCACGGTGTTCCCGACCACGCCGTGATCCATCGTCAATGCCAGGCATACATCGTACAGACCACTGAAGTTATGGCCGGGTTCGCCCATCGGCATTGGGGCAGGAAAAGCAGTCGGTAGACCTTTGGATCCGAGTTGGCTGTGCAAATTGAGGCAACCCACGTAAAATGCCAATTCTATGCGGAGCACTTTGAAAAAGCTCAGTACGTGGTCTGAGGATTGGGCTAGCGCCCGCGCGACTCGAGAAATTCCTCGGCTCCGCATATCCGACAAAATCCGGCCGCCGGTCTCGTCGCGGGGGTCGAGACGGAAACTATAGGAAGCAGGTCCTTTGCCCAAAAGCCGGTCTAACCAACTCAATTCGTTGGCGTGTGCCTTGCGCAGAACGTAGTTGGCGCCCTCGTTGATGTCGCCAAGTTCCGCGCTTAACAAAGCGCCCTTGCGGAACTTCAATTCTTTCAGATGATTCTTTATCGTCGCCAGGTATTCCTCGTGCAATTCTTTTCTGAGCATCGCAAAAAGTGACGTGAAACCCTCCGACTCGAAGCTGCCGGCATTTTGTTCGGCGATGCTTCTGATCTTTCGCAGAACGTTCAGAAATGTTTCCATCAAGTCCACCGAACCGTACAGCATCGAGCCAGGGTGATCACTAGAGAGGCCCCACCACTGCCTCCTCGTTTCTTCCATCACTGCGGTCATGAGATTGTAGAGGCTCGTTACCACGAGAGGGTTTTTCAAGCAGTCCCTCAAGATCGCCTGCCGGTAGAGGATAGTGTTCACATCATTTCGCAGCCCAGTGAGAATCGCTTGCTGTGCCACGGTAAACAGGAACTCGTCGCCGCCAGCCATTGCGCGCAGAAGCGTGTTCAATTCCAAGTCTTGCGTCAAAGCAGGCGCATTCCACCGTATGGCCCGCAGCAGCGTATTGCGATCCGGTTCCTGTCTCCGAGCATACCGATTCGTTGATGGAAGCTCGTACAGCTCGAAGTCCTTGTCCCGGTGCATCAACAACACTTTCATATCTCAATCCGCTCCTTGAGCCAGCTATACGTGACCCGGTACTTCTCGGCAATCGCATGCGCATAGGCGAGTCCGTCGGCGGGTCGTCGCTCCAATTTGTAGGTGCGCTCCGCCGGGTTGTTGGGATCGACAGTACTCACGACGCTCACCGTCTTCTCGTTGAACGACGCCAATTCATCGAGAAACGTCACCCAGACACCGAGCACGTCCATAGCGTCGATTTTGGCCATGACTTGCTTGCTCAGATAAACCGCATCCTGGAGTGTGGTCGAGGAAAAGATCTCGTTCATGATCACGATACTGTCCGGCGTCGCCTGGTCGATGATGCGGCGGATCCGAACGAGATCGTCGTGAAGCTTGCCCCGGAGATTCGCAATGTCTTCTTCACGCTCAAAATGGGCGAAGAGGCGATCATAGAGAAACAGCTGAGCCTCTTTACCAGGAACAGGGCAGCCAAGACTGGCCAGATAGTGCAATTGCCCGAACATACGGGCGAAGGTGGTCTTGCCGCCCTGGTTCGGACCGGAAACCACGAAAACACGCTCCGGACCTCGCAGAAAGAAATCGTTGCAGACTACGGTAGCGTTTTCCCGGATCAGCTTGTCGGCCAGCGCTATATCGAATGTGTCGCAGTCTTGTATTTCCTTGGAAGTTCTGGAGAGCTGTGGCAGACAGAAGCTCAGTCCTGTGTGACGGAATTTCGCGACGTATGTGAGGTAGGCCACGTAGAACTGGATCTCGCGATCGAATCGGGAGATTTTCGCGTCGGGATAATTCGCATGAGCCGCGCTAAAGTCGTGGAGGGCACGAAACACGTCTGGATAGAGCATCGCTACACCGTCCAGAACTTGGGCCTGAATGTGGTTCATGCCATCCCGGACCGCGACCTTGACTCGGTAATCTTTCGCCGTCTGCCGCCTGAATTTGCTAAACGTTTCTTCTACGGCGGTGCTGTAGTCGCTTTCTCCGTCGTAGTGGCGGACCGTCACCGAGTCATCTTTGAGAACCAGAGAGTACTTGATGTGGGCCAGGTCCAACCTCAGTTTTTCTGCTTCCGTGACGAGATTTCCGAACGAGGCGGATCCGGCGTAGCTGGTCAGATACTCGCGGAGAGCAAGCAGCCCACGTGATTGTATGTCTAGGGCGCATAATTCTCGTATTAGGCACTCGATGGCCTGACAGTAGATCTGGACCGCCCCGAGAAATGCTCGCTCCGTTGCGTACTTGAAGTAGAGATCCTTCGCTTGCTTGAGACGCTCGCGCATCGTGCGCATTTGCCCGGAGAATGATTTGATGGCGTCCATGAGTCGGACATCTTCGAGATCGCGCATCACTTCCTGACGATAGGAGATCGCATCGAGATCATTCAGCCGGAGATGAAAAAAAGGTGCGAGATCATAGTCTTTCCAGTCTTCTGTAATGGCGTGAACGACCTGGTCGAGATACAAATCCTTGAAGAACTCTGGCGCTTGTAGATTGTCGATATTCGCGCCAATCTCCGGCTCGTCGAATAGAATGCTTTGGAACGCCATGGAACCAGCCTTTGTCTCTGTACGCCGCAATAGCTGGGTCATACGGATGCCCCAATGGGTAATTTGTTAACCCAGATCCGGAGGAGTTGCTGCTGAATACGTCTCATCTGTACCAATCCCTCGGAAAATCGCCCCTTGTCGTCATCGCCCGCCCTCTCTCCTTCCTACAATGCATTCTCTGCGTGCCAAAGCAGTCGGAAATCGATGTACAGCGGCGCGGTCTTGATGTGTCCGTCGAGGCGATACCGTGTAAGCAGCGCCATTTGCAGCATTCTCACGATTGCGCCAGGCGAACCTTGGCCCAGATCCGCCACGCGTTCCAGGAATTCGGGCAAATTCGTTGCTCGAAGCTGGATTCGTTGGGCAACTTCTTCAGCAAACTGAACGGCCCGTGAGAGCGCAAAATTCGATAACCTCATGCGCTCAGCGCGCAGCACGAAGAAATCCGTCAAAAAGCCCAAGTCCTCCATATGAGCAGAGCGTGTGACCGCTAGAACGGGGGTTTCTCCGTAAAGCATGAGATCACGTGTGTCCGCCGAGAGTGCTGCCGCTGGGCCACACAGATGATCGAGCACCACGAAGTAATTCCCGCGTCGCACCGCATTGAGGACAATTCCGCGCAGGGAAATCGCCGACTTGGTCTTGACCGCCTGCGGATTGCGCAACCACCCTCGAACGAAACGATCTCTGGATTCCACGAGGGCTAGAGCAAGACTTTGGAAAACCAACTGGGGCGAGGTTGCCGACTGACAATAGAGGACATTCGAAAACTCTGGCATGACGCGCTGGAGCAAGAAGGTTTTTCCAGAGCCGCTGGGGCCGTGCAGCACGAAGGATTTACGAGCCGCGAAGCGTTCCCTTAATTCTCCAACCTCCTTCTCCCGCCGAAAAACAAATTCACTCTCTTCGATTGTTCCTGCAGCCGCCGGCGGGCATTCTTGTCTGGCAATCATGCCTTCACATCCCGTCGATACGGAATCAGTCCAGGGCGACGCATCTGAGCGGCTTGTGCAGCGAGAAAACGAAACAACGGGCGAGAGGAACGAAGGCTACTTTCCAGACTATAAGAGGATGCGGCTACCGTAAGCGGTCGAACCAGTGAAAGCGGGACAGCGAGGCGATGATACGTCTGCTCCTGGACTTTAAAAATCTTGGAAGCGATCTCTGTTTTTTCTCGAACTCCTGACATGGGAATCCTTGTCAGGAGTCATCAGCCACCCCGCGCGTCAGCGCGGATGGCGGTTGGCGGTGGAACTCCTTCACCGAAGGCCTGCTTTACGTAGTTTTCAGCAGATACCATCCCTTGTCAAGCTGGATAGCGAGTTTCACTCTCACCAGACACCGCATGCGACATCAAACCCTGGGCCCGCTGCGTCCCGCATCGGGGCCTTTCTAAAAAGGAAGATCTTTTTCAGGCAGGTAGTCATGCCTGGAAAAGGCCACTTGGCCATATCGTGCTGCTCGATTAAACTTAGAATCAGCATATTTCGGTGAAGGAGTTCACCGTTAACCGCCGTCCCGTTGAGTGAGTTCAGGACGGCTGATGACTCCTGACAGAGGGAATTCTTTGTCTCAGGAGTTGTTACCCCGCCAGAGCATTCCCACAGTTTTCTCGTAAATGAGTGCATCAATTCGTGGTGCTAAGCAAAATCCTCGTCTCATGCGACGTGCCGACTAGGGCGTGAACCAATGGCAGATTTGATTTCAATCACCAAGAAGCAAATGCAAGGCAGGGCACTCAAATTCGTGCTCCTCGTCGGAGTCGTGAGCTTTTTTGCCGACTTCACCTATGAAGGCGCCCGCAGCGTTACAGGACCGTATCTTGCAATCCTGGGAGCGAGTGCCACGCTGGTCGGTTTCATTGCCGGCCTCGGGGAACTCCTCGGATATGGTCTACGGCTGGTTTCAGGGCGGCTTAGCGAACGCACCGGCGAATTCTGGCCGATTACTATATTCGGCTACATCGTTCAAATGAGCGCAGTACCACTCTTGGCCTTAGCTCCGAATTGGCAGATCGCCGGCCTGCTGATCGTAGTTGAGCGTATTGGGAAGGCCATCCGCAATCCTCCGCGCGATGTCATGCTTTCACACGCCGCCAAGCAGATGGGATATGGCTGGGGTTTCGGATTACATGAAGCGCTAGACCAGTTTGGGGCGCTGTTTGGGCCGCTTGTGGTTGCAGCCGTTCTCGCTAGTCGAGGAAACTACCGTACCGCTTTCGCCGTGCTGCTCGTCCCTGCGATTGTGACGCTGACTCTCTTGGTGATTGCACGATTCCTCTATCCGCGACCAGAAGACATGGAGGTCAATGTTCCAAATATCGAGGCAGCAGGATTGCCCCGCATTTTCTGGGTTTATCTCGCTGGAGCAGCTCTTGTCGCGGCTGGATTCGCGGATTTCTCCCTGATTGCCTATCATTTTCAAAAGGCTTCAGCCATTCCAGCCACGTGGGTACCGGTCTTTTATTCCGTGGCAATGGCAGTGAGCGGCGTCGGATCGCTTTTGTTCGGACGTTTATTTGATCGCGTCGGACTATGGGTACTGATACCACTGACTATAGTTTCCGCCGCATCGGCTCCGCTGGTTTTCCTTGGCAGCTTCTGGCTTGCCCTTATCGGCTCCGCATTATGGGGGCTGGGTATGGGTGTGCACGAATCCATCATTCCGGCTGCGGTCGCGACCATGGTGCCGCAACAGCGTCGGCCTTCAGCGTACGGGCTCTTTACCGCGGGCTATGGAGTTTGCTGGTTCATCGGCAGCGTGATTATGGGAAGGCTTTACGACGTTTCCGTCTCAGCGCTAATCATCTTTTCGGTTGTCGCGCAAATAGCAGCAATTCCAGTATTCATGATTGTAAAGAAGCGATCCTAAACATATTCAGTTGAGTCAATGCGAACCGAGGCATAACGACAACTCTGGGAGTTTATTCCGAATCCAACAGAAAGGAAATCAAGATGCCTGACCAAGAGCCATGTCATCCCAACCTGACCGAAGCCGAAGAAGAAAACTACGACATTGATCCCTCGAAGATAAAAGAAGAAAAAGAAGAGTGTGCGTTATCAGAGAGGAAACAAAAGAATAAACGCGCGCAGGATAGTTGAAGGTTTGCTATACGTGCCTGCGGCTCCCGGTGCCCCGCGTCGGTCCCTTTAGAATGCGACGGGCGCTTTCTCCGTATTGAATTCTACAGGCCTCACCGAGCCGTTTCGTTCATTAGAAACGTAGTCACCGGGCGCGCCCAACCGCGTTCCTCATTGCGTTAACGGTCTTTTCGATTTTCGCTCCACCATTGGCAGTCCCCCTTCCCTGAAGTCTTAAGTATCCCTAAAAATGCGGCTATTCGAGGTGCACTGAAGCCTTGCTGCATCGCTTGACTACGCGTGGCCTCAAGTTAAAATAGAGACAGTACGTTACGGCGAAGGAGTTCCGCCGTTAACCGCTGTCCTCCCTTGTCAAACCGGGATGGCTGATGACTCCTGACGGGTATTCTCGTCTCGGGAGTCGTTGCGGTCATTTCGTAAACGGCACTGTCCTGAGCAGGTATCCGCACAGACCTCAACAGGAGTTGTGCCATGGACATGTTGCTTGGCAGTGCCCTCGCTGTAACGCTGCTCCCGATCTCGCTTGTTTTCTCCCGTGCGTTGGTTGTGGCTTTGGTTGTAGGAGTCGTGGGCTTCTATCTGCGGTTTCTCTGGGCAATCCAACGTGAGGCTTCGCGAAGCCACTCTGCGCGCAAGAGAAAACGTTCCCTTACGAGATTGTCTTCGTGGACCGCTAAGAAGAGATGGCTGCACTTGTCGCTGTCGCAATGCTCGCTACATGATGTCTCTCACCGTGAAGACAGCGTTGACGTTGCGATGACCGACGATTAGCTGAAGCGCTTGGAGATAGGAATTATGTTCTTCAGCACTTGCGAGATCCCTGCGCAGAGCGTCGTATTTGATGGCATAGCGCTGCATATCCTCTGCAAATCGTTCCATGATGGCTGCCTCGCGATGCAGCAGAAATTTGCGAAAAGACTCGCTTTCCGTACGCCGCAATATCAACTGCAAGTGAGGCAGGCACAGAGCCGAGAGTGTGAGCTTGTCCGGATTGCTGACCTGGCTGGCTCTGCTGAGAATCGCAGCGACAGTTTGGTCTTCAACCGCCCAACGAACCTTGCAGGCAGGACAACGTGACTCAAGAAGCGGAGAGGAAAAGCTGCACTGCGCAGCCCCATCGGTTGCGAGAGAACGCAAGTGGGCCGCTGTTCGGTTCAACAGTGCAGGATATGCCGTGCAAACGCCGCGTGGAGAAGCGATTTGCTCGTAGTGCCACGTGTGTAAGGGGCAGAAGCCTCCGTCTTTGGCATGCTGTTCCTGGGTGCCAGGTAGTCTGCTCAGGTCGTACTGATACCCTGCCAGGAACTTCATTGTTCTGCTCATCACTGCCCTGCAAACCTCACATGTGCCGACACTGTGGGACACCACACTGGCGGCGGTCGGAGGTTCAATGGCCGCATCGTTCGGCTGTCCCGAGCCACCGGACGAGTGCGGGTCGACTTGCTGCCGCAAAGCATGCAATTCGGAGATCAATCCGTTGGCCTCGGATTCCGGCAAAGACTCCAGTTCGACGAGCGTGCGATCACACAAGGAAGATAAGAAGAGCTGCGCCCTGTTATTGGTCAAGAATTGCACTAGAGCCGCCTCAAAATCCAATAGCCCGCTTTGCTGGAGCTTTTCCGAATCGCCTATTTGCTTCGCCGCCAGGCCATCCCTCGCCGAGACCGAAAACGGCTGGAATGCCTTGCTTCCCACAATGCTGTATGCGGTTTTCTCTACATAGCGAACCACTTCCTCGCGCGCTTCCGCTGGCACAGTGTCCTGTTTATTGATCACGATGAACACGGCGCGCACTGAGGCCGAAGCATAGTGAAGAAATCGCATCTCGTCCTCTGTGAGCGGGCTCTCGTAACTAGTAACCAGAATCAGTACATCGATTTCCGGAATGAATCTCTCCGTCGTTTTCGTATTCTCGAAAATGGCAGATCCGAGGCCCGGAGTGTCGACGAAGAAGAATCCTCGGCGAAGAATCTCTGCCGGCAGCTGAATCTCGGCTGACTCAATCCGCTTTGCATTCCCTGGATTTCCTTTCTCGGTGACGTATTCGGGCAATTCTTGAAGCGTGGCCTCTCCCCGCAATCTCGAGCCTTCGTAATTGAGCAGAACTCTTTCGCTGGTGCCATAACGCACATATGTAATCACAGAGGTCAGCGGCACGATGCCTGTCGGAAGGCGGTCCATGCCGAGCACCGCATTCATTAAGGAAGACTTTCCACGACTAAACCGTCCGGCAACGACCACGGTGAACCGGTCCTCGGCCAAACGAGTGAGCAGTAACCGCCAGGGATGCTCCGCCTCGTATCGTTTGTTCGAATCCGTCTCAGGTTCGGAAGCAATCAGTTGCCCGGAACGGATTAGCTCGGCCAGTTCGAATTTGACGTGCTCGTATGTTTTGAGGTCCATTGCTTCAGACTCCGGATGTGGTGCAACTCGC
>Ga0182024_10022205_pt1 | contig 11448 bp, 8 predicted proteins | sample P32metaG_FD_120480 | JGI IMG/M metagenome (GOLD analysis project Ga0182024, IMG submission 120480) | Permafrost microbial communities from Stordalen Mire, Sweden - P3-2 metaG (Illumina Assembly) | ecosystem: Environmental > Terrestrial > Soil > Wetlands > Permafrost | place: Sweden: Stordalen... | reverse complement strand
GACGAAGCAAATCAGAAATGCGTTACGATGAAGTCTCCGGCCAACTCTCCTCCAGTCCTGGGTATAAGCATGGCGCACTCTCCGGCCCGACGCAACTCAAATCGTGGCCGGGGCCGTAGCCGGGCGCCGCTCCGCACTCCCTGAAGCCAGTCCACCGACATAAAATAAACTTATAGCAATTAGAGTAACTATAAATTGGACTATCCGGCCCCTTTGCCTTAGTATGGCCCGAGTGTTCCTATTGCTGATCCGGCAGATCCAAGAGGAACCGGTCATTGGGGGATGACACGCATGGCGGACCGACGGCCTGATATAAAACCTGATAGAAAATCTGATCATAAACTGGATATGCAAGCGGAGCACAAGACTCTCACGGGTGCCGACATTATTTGGAAGTCCCTGGAAGCCCTGGACGTCTCCTGCGTGTTCGGGTATCCCGGCGGCGCCATTCTGCCAACCTATGACGCGCTGACCAGGTCCAAGGTTCACCACGTTCTAGTTCGCCATGAACAGGGCGCCACGCACATGGCAGATGGTTACGCGCGCGCCAGCGGACGAGTGGGAGTGGCCATAGCCACCTCCGGCCCGGGCGCCACGAACATGGTCACCGGCATCGCTACGGCGATGATGGATTCCTCCCCCATCGTCTGCATCACCGGCCAGGTTGGCAGCACCATGATCGGGACCGACGCGTTTCAGGAAAGCGACATCACGGGAATCACGCTCCCGATCACCAAGCACAATTACCTGATCACGCGCCCTGAGGAAATTGCTCCGGCGCTGCGCGAAGCCTTTCAGATTGCGGCCTCCGACCGGCCGGGCCCCGTGCTCCTGGACATCACCAAGGATGCCCAGCAAGCATCCTGTGTTTTCGACTGGGAAGCCGCGGCTCCCAAGCCGCATCGTCACGAACCGGTGTTCTTCCCGGGCCAGAAGGAAATCGACGCCGCGCTCGCTCTCATCAATCAGGCTCGGCGGCCAGTCATTCTCGCCGGCCACGGCATCATTCTCTCCGGCGCGGAGCGCGAAGTTTATGCGCTGGCCGAAAAAGCCGGGATTCCGGTGGCGCTCACGCTTCTCGGTCTGGGATCGTTCCCGGCCTCCCATCCGCTGAACCTGGGCATGATGGGAATGCACGGCGAAGCCTGGGTCAACCAAGCCATTCAGGAAGCCGATCTGCTCATCGCCTTGGGCATGCGATTCGACGATCGCGTCACGGGAAAACTCAGCACCTACGCCACCAAGGCCAAGAAAATTCACATCGAAATTGATCGCGCCGAGATCAATAAAAATGTTCGCGTGGACGTCGCCCTGATCGGCGATCTCCGCGAAGTGCTCCTGAAGCTGCTCCCTGGCATCCGGTCGTCCTCGGATTCCGATTGGCTCGCACAAATCGCAGCGTCGAAAAAAGATTCGGCCGTGCGGGACATCCAGAATCTCCCCGACAACGGCCATCTTTATGCCGCTCATGTAATCAATGCCTTGTGGCGCGAGACCAAGGGCGAGGCCATCGTGGTGACCGACGTCGGCCAGCACCAGATGTGGGAGGCGCAGTACTACCACCATGAACGCTCGCGCTCGCTGATCACCTCCGGCGGCCTCGGGACGATGGGCTTTGCCCTGCCTGCGGCGATCGGCGCCAAATTCGCCCGGCCCGACGCCGAAGTCTGGGTGGTAGCTGGCGATGGCGGCTTCCAGATGACCATGGCGGAGCTGGCTACGATCGTCCAGGAAAAGCTGAACGTCAAAATCGCCATCATTAATAACGGTTACCTCGGAATGGTGCGGCAGTGGCAAGAGTTCTTCTACGAAGGGCGTTACGCCTCCACGCCTCTGCTGAGTCCGGACTTCGCCAAACTCGCCGAGGCGTATGGCATTCCCGCGCTCACCGTCACGCAGCGCGCTCAAGTGAACCCGGCTCTGCAGACTTCGCGATTCCACCAAGGAGCCGCGCTGATCGACTTCCGCGTCGAGCAGGAAGATTCCGTCTTCCCCATGGTGCCGGCTGGCGCGGACTTGGCCGCCATGATCCGGCGCCCGACTCCGCTGGTGGAAAGAGCCTCCGATGAGTGAGCGCTCGCGCCTGCATACCTTCATCGTCTACGTCGAAAACAAGCCGGGCGTGCTGAACCGCGTGGCTTCCCTATTTCGCCGCCGCGCCTACAACATCGAATCGCTCACCGTCGGCCACACCGAGCGGCCGGGCGTCTCCCGCATGACCATCGTTTCGGCGATTGGTGAAGGTGGCGCGCATCGCGTCGAGGCCAATATCTATAAGCTAGTGAACGTGCTGTCGGTCGAGGATGTGACGGCTGCGTCGACGGTCGCGCGCAGCTTGGCGCTCATCAAAGTCGAGGCCAGCGAGGAATCTCGGCACCGCTTGATGCAAATCGTGCGCGTCTTTCGCGCGCGGGTGGTGGATTTGGCCCCCCAGTCGCTCATTATCGAGATCACTGGGGGAGAAGATAAGGTCAATGCCCTGCTTGAAGTGCTCCGGCCATTCGGCATCATCGAAATGGTCCGGACAGGCCAAGTCGTGATGACGCGCAGCTTGCGGACAGACTCATCGCAAGAAGCGGATCGCCCGAAGCCCTCCCCGCAAACGGTCGAGGCTTCGCACTCGGTGTGAGTGGCTGGACTTTCGAAGCAAAAAGCGAGGACAAAGAAACTCTTCGAAGTCGAAACAGGCGGATGATATCGTTCATCGCGCAGTTCAGATCAGCGCCCGGAACAGGCATAAGAGCAAACGCAGAGAGCAAAGGAAAAAAATGGCCGAAATCCCAGTGAACGTCTTGATTGCTTTCTATTCCCGAGGCGGGGTGACGGAAAAGCTTGCCTTGGCGATCTCCGAAGGGGCCAAGAGCTCCGGCGCAAACACTCGCCTGCGGCGCGTCCGAGATTTCGTTTCGGAATCCGTGATTGAGCGCGTTCCAAGTTGGAAGGAAAATCGCGATCGGATGCACAAGGAATATCCCGCTCCCAGCGAGGAAGACGCCGAATGGGCCGACGGAATCATTTTGGGGACGCCAACCCGCTTTGGAAATTCCAGCGCGGAGCTGAAGGCATACATCGACTCGCTCGGGGGACTTTGGTTTCAGGGCAAGCTGAACGGAAAGGCTGGCTCGGCGTTTACATCAACTTCGACGATGCACGGCGGCAATGAATCCACCCTGATCAGCCTGTACAACCCAATGGCGCACCTCGGGCTGATTCTGGTTCCGCTCGGCTATGCGGATCCCAACCTGTTTAAGGCAGGCACTCCGTATGGCGCCTCCAGTGTGTCAGGCCAGAACGGCGCCGCCCCGACGGAGGATGACCTGGAGGTCGCACGGTTTCAGGGACGCCGCGTTACACACGTGGCACGAGCTCTAAAGCTGGCGGGACTAACGCAGACGAAATAGTTCCATGCGCCTGCATCGCCCGCGGTACTTCAAATGTTACTCTTCAAACGGTTTTGAAAGTTTAATCTTCCAAGGAGCGAACGATGGCCATCATTCATCACGACGACGCTGCGGATCTCTCATTAATCCAGGCAAAAAAAATCGCGATTATCGGATACGGTTCGCAAGGACACGCGCACGCCCTCAATCTTCGTGATAGCGGCTGCACGGTTTGCATCGGGCTGCACCCGGGCAGCAAGTCCAAGGAAAAAGCGGTCGCCGCCGGACTCACGGTGCGCTCGAACAAAGAAGCCGCGGCATGGGCCGACGTCATCATGATCCTGGCGCCGGACACCACCCAGGCCGCCATCTACGAACAGGACGTCGTCCCGGGCCTCTCCGCCGGCAAGATGATCATGTTCGCGCACGGATTCAACATCCGCTACGGGACCATCCACCCGCCGAAAGATATCGACGTCACCATGATCGCGCCCAAGGCCCCCGGGCATCGCGTTCGCGAGGTCTTCGTCGAAGGCGGAGGCACGCCCTGTTTGATCGCGGTACACCAGGACGCCACCGGCAAAGCCAAACAACTCGCTCTTTCCTACGGCCGGGCCATTGGCGGCGGGCGCGCGGGAATCATGGAAACGACTTTTACCGAAGAAACCGAAACCGATCTGTTCGGCGAGCAGGCCGTGCTCTGCGGCGGCGTCAGCGCCCTCATGAAGGCCGGTTTTGACATTCTAGTCGAAGCCGGGTATCAGCCCGAAGCCGCCTACTTCGAATGCATCCATGAAATGAAGCTCATCGTCGACTTGATCTACCAGGGCGGCCTCAACTACATGCGCTATTCGATCAGCGACACCGCCGAGTGGGGCGATTACACCGCTGGCCCCCAAGTCATCGGCCCCGAGTCCAAGCGCGCCATGAAGAATCTGCTGACCAATATCCAGAATGGCGAGTTCGCCGCGAAATGGATCGCCGAAAATAAGAATGGCCGCCCGCAGTTCAACGAAATGCGCCGCAAGGAACGGCATCTGCTCGTCGAGCAGATCGGCGCCCGTCTGCGCGGCATGATGCCATTCCTGAACCCGGTCACAGTGAAAACCGAGCCCGAGTCGGCCGTCACCGCAAAATCGTGAAACGGGGACACGAGCTGAGTCGGTTGAAGCGGCATCCGTCCGAGCGGTCCAGATTGAGACCGCCTCAGCGGCTCATTTTTGCGCTCCTCGGACTTGGCGTAATAGGCTACGGCGTTGTCTCGATCTTGGCCGGAAGGTTGAATTACACGAACCGCTCGGGCAACTTAGTCTTCGCTCCGTTTGCACTGATATTCGGAGCGTTGTTAATAATCTTTGGGGTTCGCTCCTGACATGAGCAACAACACAAGAAGCAGGCTGATTACGCAGGGCGTCGAACGCACCCCGAACCGCGCCATGCTACGCGCGGTCGGATTCGGCGATGGCGATTTCGAGAAACCCATCATCGGCGTCGCCAATGGCTACAGCACCATCACGCCTTGCAACGCTGGGTTGAACGATCTGGCGGCGCGGGTCACCGAATCTCTGCGTGACGCTCAAACCATGCCGCAGATCTTCGGCACCATCACCGTCAGCGACGGCATCTCCATGGGCACCGAGGGCATGAAATACTCGCTGGTCTCGCGCGAAGTCATCGCCGACTCGATCGAAACCGTATGCGGCGCGGCGCGCGTGGATGGACTGCTGGCGATCGGTGGGTGCGACAAAAACATGCCCGGCGCGATGATGGCCATTGCGCGACTCAATATTCCCGCGCTCTTCTTGTACGGCGGCACCATCAAACCCGGCCACTACGGCGGAAAAAATCTGACCATTGGCAGCACTTTCGAGGCCGTTGGACAATACAGCGCTGGACGCATCGACCAAGTCGAGTTGCTCGAAATCGAGCGGCGTTCCTGTCCCGGCGTCGGTTCCTGCGGCGGGATGTTCACCGCGAATACCATGTCCTCCGCCATCGAAGCCATGGGTATGGCTTTACCTTACTCCTCCACCATGGCCGCCGAAGATGCCGAAAAAATGCAGGATGCCGCACGCTCCGCTCGCGTACTCGCGGACGCGGTCGCTGCGCAAATACTGCCGCGCCAGATCATGACGCGCAAAGCTTTCGAAAATGCTATCGCCGTTGTGAATGCCATTGGCGGCTCGACAAATGCCGTACTGCACCTGATGGCCATCGCTCACGCCGCGAACGTGCCGCTGTCTCTCGACGATTTCGAGACCATTCGTCCGAAAGTTCCGGTCCTTTGCGACATGAAGCCTTCTGGCAACTACGTCGCCACCGAATTGCACGCCGCAGGCGGCATTCCGCAAGTGATGAAGATCTTGCTCGCCCACGGCGTGCTGCACGGAGATGCTCTGACCATCACGGGCCAAACCATCGCGGAAGCCCTCGCCGCGATTCCCGCCGAACCGCGCAAAGATCAAGACGTGATCCACCCATGGAATCATCCGGTCGCTCCGCACGGGCACTTGGTCATTCTGCGGGGCAACCTCGCCACGGAAGGCGCCGTGGCCAAAATCTCCAAGAGAATGAAGATGACAGGCCCAGCTCGTGTCTTCGATTCCGAGGAAACCTGCCTGGCTGCCATTCTGTCCAACCAGATTCGCGCCGGCGATGTTGTCGTGGTTCGTTATGAGGGTCCGAAAGGTGGTCCCGGCATGCGCGAAATGCTTTCGCCGACCTCCGCCATCGTCGGCGCCGGTCTGGGCGAATCGGTCGGGCTCATCACGGACGGTCGCTTTTCCGGCGCCTCGCACGGTCTGGTCGTCGGCCACGTCGCTCCGGAAGCAGCCGTTGGCGGCGCCATTGGACTCGTGCAGGAAGGCGACTCCATCACGATTGACGCCGAATCCCGCCGCCTGGAACTGCTCGTCTCCGCCGAGGAACTCGAACGCAGGCACGCCGCTTGGAAGCCGCCGCAGCCGCGCTACACGTCCGGCGTGCTGGCGAAGTACCGCCGGCTAGTCTCCAGCAGCAGCATCGGAGCCGTCACCGACTTGATTGCAACCGACGCCTAGCCGATTGTCTATCGCGGATCAGGCACGCGCTCACAAACACCCGACTCGCCACCGTATTGCCGTGTGTCCGTCGCTGCGGACTCGCCCCGGCCCGCCGCCTTTGTGACCGTTCCTGATAATGCGTAACGCATTGTGGCGGGCTCAATGTTCAGAGAAAAAGTCTTGGACCCCATTCCCGCATGAGGGTTCTTGGGAACGAGTTCGAGAGACCACGAATCCCCGTCCCAGAGGAATTCGATCGTGCCGCCTCTGATCCCCTTCTCGTAGTCGGTCATATCCAGGACGCGGGCGCCGCTTCGAAGACGCGCTTGCATCTCGGGCGAAAGCGATTCGAGCAAGCCTTTCGTCAGAAGGTTGACGTAGGGCGCGCCATTCTGCCGCGCCGACATGATATCGAGCTCCTTCTTCTTCGCAGGCGTCACCGCGTCCAAGGCGGAGCCAGCCTTTGATTGGAGCGCCAGCAGCTCACCTTGCGCGTGATCGTAATCCGCATCGTAGCCGTAGGCGCTGAACATGAAAAAGCCGCCGGAACGGTTGTCGTCGCTGAAGCAGACATACCCGGGCTGATTCTCAGCGAAGCCCCCAGCATCGACGAGAAATTGATAGTAATCGCGGTCGCTCGAATCGAGCTGTGCCTGGCTCGACGCCGCCACGGTCGTGCTCCCTGCAAGAACGGTTGCCACCGCGGCCATGTTCGGCAATTTCACCGGCGCAATTTGAGGCGTCGGAGTTGCCGTGGTGGTATTGGGCATTGAGATCGGCCGCCCCAGCGAGTCCTTGGTGGCAAGAGTAAAGAAAAACGCGACAGCAAGAAGTTTCGAAATGAGACATCTATTCATTCTTGGCCTCCCCTGGAACTGCCATTTGCCCCGGGTGGCACGCCTGCCACATCGGTCATCGGAACGATCAGCCTATGCTTCGGGATCTCTGCGAAAACCTCATCTAGAATGATCGGCATGGCGAGCTAAATCGATAGTACGTTCGACCAAATATCAGTTATCCTTCCGACACACTGGTCAGACCTGTCCCAAAGAACGGGAAGTCGGGCGTAATCGCTGACGATCTCGAGTTCCCCGCGGTCTGAGGTGCAATTCGCTCGCCGTCATTCGTGTTTCATGTGGGGACTCTGGCGGTAAGCAGGTTCGCGCCGCGCCGTGAAGAATCTCTCTGGGGGTGGCCAGGCCACGTCGCCCCGCGCAAAACTGCTAGACCCGTGACAGAATGGCCTGTACGCTTTCGAGCGGTTCGCTCGTCACACTCGCAGCAAGAGCAGCGGATCGAATAGAGGAAAACCAGCCTATGACCAGAATTGAAGCGATCATTCAGCCCTCCCGGTTTGAATCCGTCAAGGAAGCCCTGCAGGAGATGGGCGTCGAAGCGATGACGGTGAGTGAGGTTCGCGGCCACGGCCGTCAAAAAGGTCATACCGAGACCTATCGGGGACGCGAGTATGAAGTCGACCTGCTGCCCAAAATCAAAATCGAAATGGTTCTGCCCTACAATCTCGTCGACGGGGCCATACAAACGATTCTGAGGACCGCCAAAACCGGCAAGATCGGCGATGGCAAGATCTTTGTCTCCAAAGTGGAAGAAGCCATTCGCATCCGCGATGAGGAACGCGGGGAAGCCGCGCTCTAGCAAGCGATCTTCAGCGGCGTAGCCCCCTGCGATAAGACCGGCTCGCCGGTCCTGCTTTCTCGACTGCCCTTTTCCCGAAATGGAACAAATCCTGTTGAATATACAAGCAATAAATACCTCGACTCATACTGCCCTGGCCGCTAAATCTTTTATAACTGTCGCAATCGCAGCTCCGTGTCCGGGCGTGCGGTCGCAGCCTGCCCGTCTTCCGGCGCCTCTTGTGCATGGCTCCTCGCGATCATAATACGCCATTTATTTTCAGTCACTTACGAACAGCTTCACGCCCCGCCGACCCCCGACTGCTAATTTTAGGAAGTTCTATACACCTTGCAAAACACCCGCAGTGGAAGCCGCTGGACGGGAGTTGCTATCTTATCAATATCTTACGGACGCTCAGCGCCGGCCGGTCCCGCCTTCTGTTAAAATCTTATGCTATGCCCGCCTCAACCACGATCTCCTTCTTGCGCGACTCTTACGCCGAGGGGTCCGCCAGGATCCAACGCGAGTTCGAGACCACCTCGGACGGCCGGAAGGCCACGCAAGATCGCTCTGCGCTGGTCGACGAGATCGTGCTGCAATTGACCCGCGACCTGCTGCCAGCCGATCCTGAAAACATCGACAAGTTGTGTTTGGTTGCGTTAGGGGGATACGGGCGGCGCGAGCTGTTTCCCTTCTCGGATATCGATCTGCTGTTCCTGGCAGAAGATGCCGCGACCGAAAACAGATACCGGGAGGCCATGCGGGCCATCTCACAAAACCTATGGGACATTCGGCTGCGTCTGAGTCCTGCCAATCGCGTGCTCGCGGAGTGCGAGCGATTTCATCGCAGCAATCCGGAATTCTCCGTCTCGCTGCTCGACCATCGCTATCTGGCAGGCGACGCCAAGCTATTCGCCAAGCTTCGGCAGAACGCCTTTCCGCGTCTGATCGTCGGCGTCCGCAATGAACTGCTCCGCGACATTTCGGAATTAACCCGCCAGAGACACGCCAAGGAAGGCAACACCATCTTCCATCTCGAGCCCAACGTGAAGAATTCACCTGGGGGCTTACGCGACTATCATGTCGCCGCCTGGACGACGCTGCTCTCCCGTTGGCGGTCCCACAAAAACTGGAGCGGACCGGAAAGCCTCTGGCCCCCTAATGTGCGCGAGGAGATGAGCAAGGCCTTCGATTTCCTGGCCGCCGCACGCTGCTTCCTGCACTACTCCCAGGGGCGAGACGACAATGTTCTTTCTTACGAACTGCAGGCCCAAGCGGCCTCCCGCGGCATTGGCGTCGAGGCTGGTCGCGCGATCGAGCCCGCCGAGTGGATGCGCATCTACTTCCGGCATGCGCGCGCCGTGTACGGCTTTTCCACGCAAATTCTCGACGAAGCACTGCCCTCGCAGACTTCGCTCCTGGACCGCTTCGAGCGCTGGCGATCGCGCCTCTCGCCGGAATTTGCCGTCGTGCACGGCCGCGTCGTGCTACGCCGGCAGGGGGCCTTCAAAACTCCGGATCAGCTGCTGCGCCTGTTTGAGTTCGTGGCCCGTGAGGGATTCAAGCTCGGCCGTGAAGCTGAAGAGCAGGTGCGCAACGTTGTCCCGGCTCTCGCGGATTCGCTCGCGCACTCCCCGGTACTCTGGGAGCATTTCCGCGAGATTCTGCGCGGGCCGCACGCCGCCGAAGCCCTGCGAGCCATGCACAGCTCGGGGCTTCTGGTCCGCATCTTTCCCGAGTTCGCGGCCATCGATTCCCTGGTCATGCGTGATTTTTACCATCACTACACCGTGGACGCCCATTCGTTCATGGCCATTGAAAATATCCACAAGTTGCGCCAAGCAGAGCACGGATGGGAGCGGCCCTTCGCCGAGATCTTCTCGGAACTCGAGCAGCCCGAACTGCTGTTCCTCTCGCTCCTGTTCCATGACGTCGGCAAGGGCATGCTCTGCGAAGACCATGTCGTCGGAAGCCTGGACGCGGTTGAGCGAGTCTTAGCGCGCCTGGATCTGCCTCCCAGGGACGCCGATACCGTTCGCTTCCTCATCCGTGACCATCTCGAGATGTCAGCCAACCTTTTGCGTCGCGACATCTCCGATCCGCGCACCATCCGCGCATTCGCCGAAAAGGTAGGCACGCCGGAACACCTGAAACTTCTGTGTCTGTTTACCTACGCCGATATTCGCGCCGTCAATCCCGAGGCGCTGACGCCTTGGAAGGCGGAATCGCTCTGGCAGCTCTATGTCTCCACGGCCAATTACATGAGCCGCAGTCTGGATGAAGAGCGCATTCACGCGCACGCTCGTGACCAGCAATTCCTCGAAGGCATCGTGCCTCAGGTTCCCGGCGCCAACCCGCAACACTTGACTGCTTTTCTCGAAGGATTGCCACGGAGATACCTGCTGGGCCACACTCCCCAGGAGGTCGCCACCCACTTTCGCATGTCCCGCGAACTGGCTGGCATGTCGGTCCAGACCTCCCTGCAAAAGCGCGGGCACCTCTACGAGTTGACGCTCCTGGCCACCGACCGCCCGTTCCTCTTCGCTGGAATCAGCGGGACTCTGGCGGCCTGGGGCATGAATATCTGGAGGGCCGAAGCCTTCGCGAACGCCGCCGGAGTCGTCGTCGACGTGTTTTACTTTTCCGATCCTCACAGCACCCTGGAACTCAATCCGTCGGAACCCGCGCGCCTGGAAGCCTACCTTGCCGATGTTCTCTCCAGCGCTGCCCCGCTAGAAACTCTGTTGCGCGGAAGGACCGGCGCCCACTCCCTGCGCCCGCCAAAAGTCAGCGTGCCCACGCAGATTCGCTTCGACGATGCCAGCTCCTCTCATTCCACCCTGATGGAGATCATTACGCAGGACCGGCCCGGCTTGCTTTATCGCTTGAGCTCCGCCATGGCGCATAACGGCTGCAATATCGAAGTGGCGCTCATCGACACCGAAGGACAAAGGGCCGTGGACGCTTTTTATCTCACTGCTGGCGACGCCAAGCTCAGTCCCGATCAACAGCAGAAACTCCGCGACACGCTTCTCTCCGAGAGTTGATCGCAAAGGACGGCCGGCTGATCGCTGCCTGCCTACGCTCCGCTTCGCGGCAACCTGCGCCCAACCCGGCACATCCTGTAAAGTAGTGGTTGTAACAATGAGCAACGCCCCAAACACGCGCGCAGCCGAGATCGCCCACGGCATGGCCGTGAAACGGCGCAACGCGATCACGGCCATCGTCACCGGCGGCCTGCTGGCGCTTCTGGCTGTGCGCGCGGACAGGTTCCTGGTGACGAGCTGGGATTTACTCGGCGGTCTGCTGGTCGGCCTGCTTTACGCAAACGTCTACGAATACGTTCTTCATCGTTTCCTATTGCATTGGGGGAATGGATTCCTAGTCCAGCG
>Ga0182024_10022204_pt1 | contig 11449 bp, 14 predicted proteins | sample P32metaG_FD_120480 | JGI IMG/M metagenome (GOLD analysis project Ga0182024, IMG submission 120480) | Permafrost microbial communities from Stordalen Mire, Sweden - P3-2 metaG (Illumina Assembly) | ecosystem: Environmental > Terrestrial > Soil > Wetlands > Permafrost | place: Sweden: Stordalen... | reverse complement strand
TCCTGCGCCAATCGTAGCCGTGTGGGAAATGGAGCGAGGCGGCCCAAAGGCTGCCGAAGTAAGAGGCAAAAAGGACGGCGAGAAGGGCGCATCGCATCCGCAACTCCCGTGTGATTGAAAGTAAACGGCTCATCACTCGCCGCCCGGGGGGCGGTGCGCCGCTAACTTCCGCTCTTTGCCCCGCGGCGCAAGACGTTTTCCGGACTGGATTTCCCCACAAAGCCGGTCCACATATCGGCTATGCGTGCCCTCCTAGCCCCCGCTCTCTGCCTGATGCTGGTCTCGCGCCTCGCGGCGCAAAGCGTCCCGACCATCGATGCGAAGACCATCCTTGAGGGACTCAGGGACATCAAGGCGAAGCAGGCGAAATTGTCGACGGCGCAACTGGCGACGACGATCACCGACTTCTCGAATGCGGCGGCGAGCGATGCGACGGCGATCGCGTTTTACACGGAGGCGGTGCGGGTGACGCAATTCGTGGGCCGGCCGAATGAGGCGACGGCGTTCGCGGAGTGGCAGAAGAACGAGGGGCCGAAGCTCAATGGGCCGGCTATCCAGACGGCGCTGCGGTACACGACGATCTCGCTGCAGCGGGCGGCGGGCGCGACGGACAAGCAGATATTCCCGGTGGTGCTGGGCTATGTGGAGGACATGCCGTCGATGACGCCGGTGACCGTGCCGCCCGGGCAGCAACCGCAACAGCAAAGGCAGCGCGGCCAGCGGGGGCAGGAGCGGGGACGCGGACAGGCCGGGCAGGGTGGGCAGGGTGGGCAGGGTGGGCAGGGTGGGCAGGGCCTTGGCAGCGTGTACGGGAATGCCTCCGACGACATTGTTTACACCGCGGTGCCGGAGAATATCTTCGCGAAATGGTACAACGTGGGCGAGCAATTGAAGGCGGCGAAAGACTGGGTGATGGTGCCGATGGATACGGACGAAATGTGGGACCAGTTCCTCCTGCCGTATATGCGGGGTACGCGGGACCCGCGGCTGATCACCTACTGGGATAACAAGATCGCCGCGGAGACGGCGGCGGCGTCGACGGCGGCGGCGGCATTCAGCACGGACCGGTTCAATCAAACGCGGCGGCCGGAGCTGCTGTGGGACCGGGCGGAAGATCGCATTGTGCTGGGGGACCGGGAGAGGGGGCTCTCCGAGATGTACACCATTGTAAAGGGATTCCCGAGCCATCCGTCGGCGGGAAAGTGGATCGCGGAGCTGGAGGGGCTGGTCACCACGGGGACGAATGGGGCCACCCCAGGGACGACGGGGACGACGGCAACTCCGGGAGCGGGGGCGGCTGGGGCGCCCTGAGGAGCGGGTCTGCGTGGGGAAGCATGGCGCATGTATTCGCGACAGTAGTGTCTTGATTCGAAACACTTTGCGGGGGCCGGTTTTCGGGTTCTCCAGAGTAAAACGGGGTCGGCATACCCATTGCTAAAGGAGGCGATGGCTGTGGGCAGTACGCCCCACGACCCGGCAGTCAAGCCCGCCGCACTCGAAACGCGGCGGGGGAGAGAGCCGAAAAAAAACCTCCACCTGACTAAACATTATGAACGCAATCCTCGAACGCCCCCTCACTGAAACCGCCGCGCTCGACCTGACGGACGAGCAACTGATGGCAATGCTCCAGGAGCGCAACCCGGTCGCGCTTGAGTATTTGTATGACCGGCACGCGGCCATTGTGAAATCGCTTGGCATGAAAGTGGTGCATAACGAGGCCGAGGCGGAAGACCTGGTGCAGGAGATATTCATGGAAATCTGGAATCGTGCGGCTGGGTATGACCCGGCGAAGGGGAAGCCGCTGGGCTGGATCGTGACGCTGGCGCGGAGGCGGTCGATCGACCGGCTGCGCAAGTGCCAGAGCCATTGCCGTGCGGAGGACCGGCTGCGGGACGAGGTGGAGCAGCAGCCGGACGCCTGGACGACGGACCCGGAGGAGGATTTTGTGATGGCGGATATCCGGGAGACGCTGAGGGCGATCCTCAAGACCCTGCCGGTGGCGCAGCAGCAGGCGATCGAGCTGGCATTCTACCAGGGGATGAGCCAGCGGGAGATCGCGGCGCACACGGGCATCCCGCTGGGGACCATCAAGACGCGGCTGGAGCTGGGGCTCAAGAAGCTGACGGTGGCGCTGAAGGATTACGCGGGGGAGTTCTAAAACGGACCCATTTTAACGGAAAAAAGGCGCGACCCAGGCGAGGGGCGCGCCTTTTTTCGTGTTTTGCGGGGTGCCGGGAATTGGGGATGGGAGGCGATTCCATTGGCGTGAGGGGCTTCCGGCAAGTAGATGGCTGGGGTGCAAAAGAAACTATTTACCGAGCTTGGCCTATCGCCTGAGCTGTTGAAGGCGATCGACAAGGTTGGTTACGAGGAGGCGTCGCCGATCCAATCGGCGGCGATCCCGCCGCTGCTGACGGGGGCGGACGTGGTGGGGCAATCGCAGACGGGGTCGGGGAAGACGGCGGCGTTCGCGATCCCGGCAATCGAGCGGGTGAACGCGACGCTGGCGGCGACGCAGATCATTATCCTGTGCCCGACGCGGGAGCTGGCGATGCAGGTGGCGGAGGAGGTGGCGAAGCTGGCGTTCTTCAAGCGTGGGGTGCGGGAGCTGCCGATCTATGGGGGGCAATCGTACCAGCGGCAATTCCGCGGGTTGCAGCAGGGGGCGCACATCGTGATCGGGACGCCGGGGCGGGTGATGGATCACCTGGACCGCGGGACGCTGAAGCTGGATACGGTGAAGATGGTGATCCTGGATGAGGCGGACCGGATGCTGGACATGGGTTTTCTCGATGACATCAAGAAGATCCTGAGCCACGCGCCGGCGGAGAGGCAGACGGTGCTCTTTTCCGCGACGCTGCCGCGGCCGATCCAGGAGCTGATCAAGACTTTTACGCGGGACCCGGTGAATATCCGGATCGAATCGCAGGCGCTGACGGTGCCGGCGATCGAGCAGAGCTATTACGAGGTGGACCGGCGGTCGAAGCTGGAGGTGCTGTGCCGGTTGATCGATCTGCAGGATATCAAGTTCGGGCTGATTTTTTGCGCGACGAAGATGATGGTGGACGAGCTGACCGAGCACCTGGCGGCGCGCGGGTACGGGGCGGATAAATTGCACGGGGACATGACGCAGGCGATGAGGGAGCGGGTGATGGCGAAGTTCCGGCGGCGGGCGATCGAGTTCCTGGTGGCGACGGATGTGGCGGCGCGGGGGCTGGACGTGGACGATATCGAGGTTGTGTTCAATTATGACCTGCCGCACGACGGGGAGGATTATGTGCACCGGATCGGGCGGACGGGGCGCGCGGGGCGGACGGGGCGGGCGATCACGTTTGTGGCGGGGCGCGAGATTTACAAGCTGCAGAACATCATCCGGTTTACCAAGGGGCGGATCAAGCGGGAGCGGATCCCGAGCGAGGAGGAGGTGGAGCAGAAGAGGACGAACGCGTTCCTGGAATCGCTGGGGGAGATCCTGCGTGCGGGGGATTACCAGCGGCACGACGCGGTGATCGAGCAATTGCTGGATGAAGGGCATAGCGCGACGGATATCGCATCGGCGCTGATCCACCTGCTGAATGCGGATAAACCGCGGGCGGCGGAGCCGGTGGTGGTGGAGCGGCCCTCTTACGAGCGGCGGGGGGAGAGGGAGGAGCGGCGTGGGGAGAGGGAGGAGCGGCGGGGGTTTGATGCGCCGCGCACGGAGCGGGCGCCGCGAAAGGGGAGGCAGCCGCGCGAGCCGCACGCGGAAACCGCGGGCGCGGTACGGGGGGAGGGGCGGGAGGATCGTGCGGGGCAGGAGGTGAGCGCGGTATCGAGTGAGCCGGGGATGCTGCGGCTGGCGTTGAATGTGGGGCGGGAGCACCGGATCGGGCCGGCGGATATCGTGGGGGTGATGGTGAACCTCGGGAAGCTGCCGAAGGCGGCGGTGGGAGCGATCCACCTGTTCCCGCGGCAGAGCTTTGTCGATATCTCCGATGACCACGCGAATCGGGTGATGAAGAAATTGAACGGGATCCGGTTCAAAGGGCACCAACTGGCGGTGGGGATGGCGTCGTAGCGGCGGGGCAGGGCATGGACCGCGCCGGTCTCCGCGCACAGCTTGCGGGTCTCGATCTTTCGCGACGGGCGGAGGAGGTGGAGGCGCGGGAGCGGATGCTGACGCTGCTGGATGGGACGGAGGGGTGCTTCGAGCGGACGGCGTTTCCGGGGCATTTCACGGGGAGCGCGCTGGTGGTGGATGCGGATGGCGCGCGAGTGCTGCTGCACCATCACCGCAAGCTGGACCGGTGGCTGCAGTTTGGCGGGCATTGCGACGGGGATGAGAATATCCTGCGCGTGGCGTGCCGGGAGGCGCTCGAGGAGTCGGGGATCGAGGGGCTGATCGTGGCGTCGCAGCGGCCGTTCGACCTTGATATCCATGAGATCCCGGCGCATGGAGGGGATCCGGCGCATTTTCATTATGACGTGCGGTTCATGCTCATCGCGCCGGAGGCGGCGGCGCCGGTGCAGAGCGAGGAGAGCCGGGAACTGCGGTGGTTTACGCCGGAGGAATTGGCGGGGCTGGCGCTGGACGAGAGCCTGCGGCGGATGATCGGGAAATGGCAGGGGATCGTGGCGCGGCGGGGGCATTGAGGGGCGGCGGATTTTGGCGGCGGGCGAGCAATTGCTTTTTTCGGCGGTGGATTGAGGTAGGCTTGTGCGGAGCATGGAAACGCCGACCATCCAGACCGAGACGCAGGTGATGTTTTTCGATACCGATTGCGCGGCGGTCGTCCACAATATCGCGTATCTCCGATTCATCGAAGTGGCGCGGACGCACCTTGCGGAGCAGATCGGGATGGGGCTGCGGGCGATGGCGGAGAGCCAGCAATACCCGGTGGTGGTGAGGACGGAGATCGATTACCGGAAGCCTGCGGTGCTGGGAGATGTCCTGGTGGTGCACGGGCGGCTGGAATCGGTGGAGCGGATGCGGTTCTGGTGCGGATTCGAGATTCGGCGGCGTGGGGATGAGGCGCTGATCGTGACGGCGCGGCAGATGCTGGCGCTGATCCAGATGCCGGGCGGGCGGCCGATGCGGCTGCCGGGGGAGTGGGGGGAGCGGTTTGCGCACTTGAGGAAAGTGGCGCCGAAGATTTAGGCGGGCGGATGGATCATCCGTCCATTGTCCGAATCCAGCGGGTGCCGCGGAATGACGCAATCACCAATCGGTTGCGGAAATCGAGGGGACCATGTTTGGCTAAAAGCGGGACCAGAATCCTGGCAATGTTCTCTGTCGAAGTGGGATGCGCTTTCACGCGGATCACGCCAAAATGTTCTGACAGAGGAAGTACAACCCAATCTCCGAAATGGGCGTCGAGTGTTACGAGGGTGCGCTGATCTCGTGTCGCCCGCTCAAGTATCTGGGCGTCGTCAGCACGCGCGAGGCCGGTCTCCGACGCTCGAACCACATCATGTCCCGTGTCGCGCAAGAGCGAGGCCAGCTCGATCCTCAGCATTTGATCGAGATAAAGGCGCACAACGCTTACGCCGCGTCCTGCGCGGTGACTTCCGTATGCAGGATGGAGCGCCTCGCGTAGCGCAAGGCGGCTTCGATATCAGCGCGTTCCAATTCGGGGTAGCCCTCGCGCACGGAATCCCAAGATTCGCCATTGGCGAGCTGGTCCAGAATGGCGGCTACGGAAATGCGCGTTCCTTTGATGACGGGCTGGCCGCCGCAGACGCGCGGATCGATTTCAACTCTGTCACTCATCCCGCCACCCATACGCGCGCGGAGGCAAAATCGCAAGCGCCCGAAGCGTGATCGAAGGCTGGGGCGGCTACTTGCGCCCAAGGCGGCTGAGGAGAACCAGGAATTGCGCGGGGGTGAGGACCAGGACGTCGCTGGCCGGGGGTTGGAAGGTTGGGTCGGGGAGGGATGGGGGGAAGGTGAGGTTGTCGATGGCGACGGTGCCGGTCCAATCGGGGCCGGTGAGGGCGATCCTTACGATGGTGTAATCGGCGGCGATCCAGAGGCGGGCGGTCCAATCCTGTGCGTGGAGGGACTTTGCGAGCTGGGGCATCAATTGGACATCGAGCATGCGGCAGGGGGCGCCGGCGACGGTGTCGGCGCCGGCATCGGCGACCTGGAAGAGGATGGGGAGGAAGACGAGGTCTTTTTGGGGGACGGGAAGGACGAGGGGGCCGAGGACTTTCGCGGCGGCGTCCTTGGACTTCTTTTTTTTCTTTTCGGAAGGGCCGGGGCTTGGTGCGGTCGACGCCTGGTCGATGAGGTATTGAATTTTCGAGCCGGGAGTGGCCCAGAGCTCGCGGCCATCGCGGCAGACGGTGAGGGTTTGCCCGGCGATGGGGGCCTGGACGAGGAGTTGGGCCGGGGTCATGAGGGCGACGTGGACGGACTGGTTTTGCAGCTCCGGAGGGAGCTTGCTGGCCGCGAGGAGGTGGGCGTCGAGGAGGAGGGCGTGGGCGCCGGGGGTGCCGTCGGGGTTTCGGGCGAAGACGTTCGCGATGGGCATGAGGGCCTTGCCCAGGAGGTCGTATGGGTTCTCCTGGGCCATCAGGGGGGTGGCGGAAGCGAGGCACGCCAGGGCGAGCATCGCGTTTTTCAAATTCATTCTCATTTTGTTACAAGTTGCGAATCGCCGTCTCACACCCGATAACTAAGCGCAATTCGCCAACATGGCATTTTCCTTTTTCCCAGCGCCCATTCTCGCCGCCGGGCTCATCTTCGCGCTCAATCACTCGACGATCCCGGGCAAGGCCGTCCTGATCACGCTGTTCTTCGGGTCGATTTTTTCGTGGTCGGTGATGTGGACGAAGCTGCGGGTGATCCGGATCGCGAAGCGGCAGGCGGCGGATTTTCGCAATCACTTCCGTGCGGACCGGCAGCCGCTGCGGCTGTACACGCTGGGGGCGCGATTTGACGGGACGCCGCTGTATGATGTTTACCTGGCGGGATGCGAGGAGCTGACGTTTCACCTGCTGGGGTCAGCGGAGGTGGATGAGACCTTCCGCGGGCGGCTGGAGATCGCGACGCCGATCTCGCCGGCGCAGATGCGGCTGGTGGAATCGGCGATGGAGCGGGCGGTGGGCGAGGGGTCGCTGCGGCTGGAGTCGCGGATGATCCTGCTGGCGTCCGCGGTGAGCGGGGCGCCGTTTCTGGGGCTGCTGGGGACGGTGTGGGGGGTGATGGATACGTTTGGGGATGTGGCGACGGCGGGCTCTGCGAACCTGGCGGCGATGGCGCCGGGTGTGTCCGCGGCGCTGATCACGACCGTGACGGGGCTGCTGGTGGCGATTCCGGCGATGTTCGGGTACAATTTTCTGGTCACGAGCATCCGTGCAATGACGGTGGATATGGATAACTTCGCGTCGGAGCTCTCGAGCGAGTTCGCCCACCGGTACGTGGATCACGGGAAGCGGCCTGCGGCGCGGCGATGAGCTGAAGGGATTGTTATGCGGCGATTTTCCGACAAGCACTCGTTCCAGACCCTCTCGGAGATCAACGTGACGCCGTTGCTCGACCTGGCGTTTGTGCTGCTGATCATCTTCATCATCACCACGCCGCTGATGGACAAGAGCACCGGGATCGTGCTGCCATCGAGCAAGGCGGCGAACGATGCGGTGAACCCGGCGCTGGTGCAGACCGTGTCGCTATCGAAGGACGATGTGGTTGCGTTGAATAGCCAGCCGGTCTCGCTCGACCAACTGGCATCGCTACTTTCCGAGAAACATTCCGCTCAACCCGAAATCGCCGTCGTGGTGCGCTCTCATCGCGAGCTGCCCGTGCAGAAGCTGGTGGACGCGCTGGACGCGATCCGGCGGGCGGGGGTGACGAAGGTGGGGGTGGTGACGAACCCGGAGAACGAATGAACCCGGGGCAGGAGGAGCGTGGCGCGTTCCGGCGGAACGTGATCCTTATTGCGGCGTTGCACCTGGCGTTGATCGCGGGGCTGTGGCTTTTTTCGGTTTGGAAAAACAGTGCCAGCCGGGGGGAGAATGTCTCGTGGCTGGATGGGGGCGGGGCACCGGTGGCGGGGCAGGATGCGCAGCCGACGCCGGGGACGGCGGACACGCCGCAGGACGAGGAGACGCCAAGCCCGACGCCAGAGCCCGACCAGATGGCGACGCCGGAGCCGGAGGAGAGCGCGCCTCCGAGCCAGATCGTCATTCCGGCGCCAAGGGTGATGACGCCGACACCGGAGCCGGAACCGACGGCAACGCCGATACCGACGCCGACGCCGAAACCAACCCCGAAGCCGACACCAAAGGCCACGCCGAAACCGAAGCCCAAGGCTTCTCCCAAGCCGAAGGCGAAACCGAAGGCGTCCGCTTCGCCGAAGAAACACCCGTCTCCCAAGCCTTCGCCGCACAAGAGCCCGGCGGCGGACGATAGCGGGGAGAATAACGACGACGCCACGCCGGCGGATAAGGCTGCGAAGTCGGCGTTCAAGCAAGCGACCGGGCATGCTCCGAGCGGAGGGGACGGGGAGGCGGGCACGGCGCCGGGGAGCGGGGGCGGGCATCGCGGGGGGAAGGGGCACGCGGGGGGCGGGGCGACGGAGAGCGATTTCGGCTGGTATGCGGCGATGCTGCACGACCGGTTCACGAGCCGGTGGGATCAGCCGACGTCGATTGTCACGGCGACTTCGAAGTTTTCGGCGCTCGTGAAAATCCGGATCGAGAAAGACGGCACCATTTCTGACGTGTCGCTTGCGCAATCCTCCGGTAATGACGTGATGGACCAATCCGTGATGGAAGCCGCGCGGAAGGTCACCCAGGTCGATCCGCTGCCGGAGGGCCTGGGGGACGGCGGCGCGTACGAGGTCAAAATCAATTTCGAACTTACCCAGCAATCCCAATGATCCAATCCACCCGCATCCACTTTCTCTGCCTTGCCGCAATCGCGCTCTCGCCGCTCGCCCGGGCGGCGGATACGCCGGTCATCACCGTGAGCAAGAGCGACACCATCGCGATCGCGGTGCAGCCGATCTCGGGGCCGGACGGGGCGCTGATCGCGCATGTGCTGCAGTCCGACCTGGCGGCGTGCGGGTACTTTACCATCGCGAGCCCGGGGAGCGCGTCGCTGATCGCTGGGGGCGCGTCGAGCGGCGCCGAGCTGGATGGGAAGGTGAGCGATCACAGCGGGCGCGCGGCGGTGGCGGGGACTTACAGCGGGGATGCGCGTGCGCGGGCGCACGCGTTTGCGAATGACATTGTGCAGACGCTGACGGGGAATCGCGGGATCGCGGGGTCGCGGATCGCATTCAGCGCGACGCGGACGGGGCGGAAGGAGATTTACGTGGCGGATTGCGACGGCTCTGCGATCCAGCAACTGACGCACGACAATTCGATCTCCGTGGGGCCGAGCCTCTCGCCGGATGGGCAGAAGCTGGCGTATACGGGGTACAAGGCGGGGTATGCGGATATTTACCTGGTGAACCTCGGGACCGGGTCGCGGGACCGGATCATTAAATACCCGGGGACGAATTCCGGGGCGGCATTCTCGCCGAATGGGGACCGGATCGCGTGCACGCTGAGCAAGGATGGAAACCCGGAGCTTTATGTGTGCGGGCTGGGGGGGAGCGCGCACCGGCTGACGCATACGCCGGGGGTGGAATCGTCGCCGACGTGGTCGCCGAATGGGGATGAGATTATCTACTCGTACGATGATCACAGCGGGCCGCAGCTTTACCGGATCTCGGCGTCGGGGGGATCAGGGGAGCATCTGAGCACGGGGTTTGGGTATTGCACGGAGCCGGATTGGTCGCCGGATGGGGCGAAGGTGGCGTTCAATGTGCGGGAGAACGGGTCATTCGCGGTGGCGATCCTGGACTTGCGCGGCGGGGGCACGCGGGTGGTGGCGACCGGGGAGCGGCCGGTGTGGGGGCCGGATTCGCGGCACCTGGTATATTCGGATGGAGGGACGCTGTTTATGATGGATGTGCAGACGGGGAGGAAGAAGGCGATTGTGAGCGGGCTGGGGCGTGCGACGGAGCCGACGTGGTCGCGGTAGGATGGATACCATTCCACGATTTTCCACTCGAAGTCCGTGCCTGCCTTAACCCTATACCTGGATAATTCCGTGATCGGCGGCTACTTCGATTCGGAATTCAAAGATGCCACCCGCCGACTTTGGGCCATGGCTGCGGCCGGCCAATGCCGGTTCGTCGCTTCCGTTGTGACCCAGCAGGAAGCAGCGCTTGCCCCGCCCGATGTCGTGCAACTCTTTGCTCAGACTTTTCCAAATGATTCGCTTCTTTTGCCGCTAACAGATTGCTGAAGAACTGGCTCGGGCATACGTCGGGGATGGAATCGTCACCGCGAGATTCATCGACGACGCACGCCATGTTGCGATTGCCACGACGCACGGCATCGGAGTCATCGTCAGCTGGAACTTCAAGCACCTCGCTAATTTTCAGCGGGAATCGAGTTTTAACCGCGTTAATTCGGTGTATGGTTGCCCCAGCGTGCGGATCATCAGTCCGTCCGAGCTTGTTTATGGAAATGAAGATGAAGACCTTTGACGCGGTTGCGGAATCCCGGAAGTGGAAGGAATCCACGGCGCGGGAGACCGAGGGCATGACCCGGGAGGAGGTGCTGGCGTTTTTTGATCGCGAGGCGGTCAGCCGGCGTTTTCAGCAGGCGCTGGAACGCTCGCGTCACCAGCAGGCGGTTGCCAAGTCCTGACTTTTTGCGGGGGTGGCGGGAGGGTTACTCGGAGCATTGCACCATTTTCTGATTTCGAATTTTGAATTTTGCGGCATAACATTCTTTTGTGCCCATGACTTCCAAGATTCTTCGCTCCACTGTGCTTCTCTCCTGCGTTCTCGTGCTCAGCTCCTGCGCCCTTTTCAAGAAAAAGGGATCGACGGCGGGAGGGTATGGGTCGGATAGCGATACCGTGGGCGGGACGCCGCTGCCGGAGCGGCAGGAGGGGGTGTCGTTCATGGGGGACAATGTGGATAAGCGGAAGTTTCCGCCGGTGCATTTCGCGTTCGACTCGTTTGCGATTGATTCGGCGGACGAGGGGACGCTGGAGGCGGTGGCGCAATTCATGCAGGGGGCGCCGAATACGGTGATCATTGCCGGGTTTACTGATGAGCGGGGGACGCCGGAGTACAATCGCGGGCTGGGCGAGAGCCGGGCGGAGGCGGTGCGGGATTACCTGCTGCACCATGGGGTGGATGCGAGCAAGGTCCAGACGGTGAGTTTTGGCGCGGAGATGCCGGTGGACCCGGATTCGAACGAAGACGCGTGGGCGAAGAACCGGCGTGCGGAGTTTGGGGTGGTGAAGTAGCGGGGCGGGGAGATCGGCGCGCTAGAGCAGTTTCGCTTTGATTTGCCGCATGCTGTGGGGCGGCGCGGGCCGTTGCGAAGCCTTTCAAGCTTGGCCTGTATTGATCAATACAGGCGCTGCGCTTAAAAGTCTCCGCACCAACCCACGGCGCTC
>Ga0182024_10022203_pt1 | contig 11449 bp, 11 predicted proteins | sample P32metaG_FD_120480 | JGI IMG/M metagenome (GOLD analysis project Ga0182024, IMG submission 120480) | Permafrost microbial communities from Stordalen Mire, Sweden - P3-2 metaG (Illumina Assembly) | ecosystem: Environmental > Terrestrial > Soil > Wetlands > Permafrost | place: Sweden: Stordalen... | reverse complement strand
TCACGTCTCCAGGCGCGCTCACGCCGACTTCGCGCAGACTTTCCCGCAGCAGCAGGCCAACGCCCATCGCAGGATTTGACATGGCGCGGTAGACGCGCTCGCGCGTTCCGAGCGGCATCTGGCCGCCGACCCGCAATACATCGACCCCGGCATTGGTTGCGCGCTCGACCCAGAAGGTTTTTTTCGATTGCGCCGAGCTCGTGGCGATCGTCCCCTCCACAGGGATCGGCAAGCGCGCAACTCCGCAACCGCGCACCAAAGCCGCCGCGCCGGCGGCGGTCTGTTGCACGCTCACGCACCAGTTGCCGTAATCGATCCCCACCGCCGAGAGCGGCGCATTGAACGCGGTGTCGCTGCGCACCAGCGCCCCGCAGCGGTCGTGTGTTTCGCATCCGACCTCGGAAAAAGGCGCAAGGTTCACGACGATCCGACCGCGCACTGAAGTCACGCCCGCCCCGGCCGCCTGGATCGCCAGCGCAAGGAGCGCGTGGTATTCGAGCGTGGGATCGCCTGCTCCGTCGAGAATGACGTCGCCGGTCAACTCGCCCGAATGCAGCGTACCGTGCGCCATGAGCCGCGTTGCAAAGACCTTGTCTGCAGACCAGCGGTTGAGCGTCGCTGCCGCGACCGCAAGCTTGGTGAGCGACGCCGGCGTCAGCCGTCGGTCGGGGTTCAGTTGCTGCAGGACCGCGCCGCTGTCAAGGTCCAGGGCGAGTGCGCTGACCGTGGCGCCATTGCGCTCCAAGGCCTGAAGAGCGCCCCAGTCGGCGTGCGCCGGCAGTGCAAGGCACAGGATGAGCGCGCCCGCTGCGATACCCCGCCGCGTGCGGCCGATCGATCCACACGCGCATGCGCTTACGTCGGGGCCGTTCAGCAACGCGCGGCCCTCGTTCCTGCGCCGCCGCTGCGTGCCCGGCCCGCATGCGCCGCCCAGCACCACAGTAAGCCGGCGCCGAGCACCGCGACCGGCACAATCTTCACCGCCTCTTGCAGTGAGGCCGCGTCGGACAGTGCGCCGATGACGGGCGGCGACAGCACATCTCCGAGTATGTGAATCGTGAATATGCTGACGGCGATCGCCGAGGCACGTTCCACTGGTGATGTGAGATTCAGGATCGCCGCATTTATGGGGCCCGTCGAAATAAACAAGCCCAGTTGCGCCACCACCATCGCGGTCAAATAAAAGGCCGGTGACGCGGTCGTGAGCGCCGCCCAAGCGAAGGGTGCCGCGACAAGTGTCGCCACGGCCGACACCCACAGAAAGGCTTGTTGCGAGTACTTCGCGCAGTAGTCCCCGAGCCAGCCGCCCACGAAAGTGCCCACGAAGCCCGTGACCACCACGATCTCGCCGAAACTTACGGTAGCCTGGGCGCGCGGGATGCCCCGCACCCGCTCGAGAAACGCCGGCATCCAGAATCCCAATCCACCGACGGCAAACGTGTACGCCGCATAGCCGAGGACGGTGAGCACGTACGGTGAATTCCTGATGAGGCGCGCATAGGTCGCGATCAGATCTGCGCGCGTGCTTTGCTTTGCAGGAGGCGGCGGCGTCGTGCCGGCGTCGTGGCTGCCGCGCGGTGGATCGCGCAGCATCAACGTCAACGCCGCAAGCGCAAGTCCCGGCGCGCCGGCGACGAAGAACGCCATGCGCCAGCCATAGTGCGCATCAATCAAGCCGCCGACGATGTATCCTAGTGCGGCGCCGACGGGAATCGCGCAAAAGAACACCGCCATGACCCGGCCGCGCCGATTCGCGGGAAAGTAGTCGGCGAGGAGCGCGGGAGCGATGGTGCCGTACGCCGCCTCACCGATGCCGACTGCAGCGCGCGCGCCGAGCAAAGTGAGGTAGCTGCCCGCGAAGCCCGACAAGGCGGTCGCCAGGCTCCAGATTCCGACGCCGAAAGCGATCAGTCGCGGACGCGAGCGCCGATCTCCCAGTGCGCCAAAAACCGGCGCCGCAAATAGGTAGACCAGCAGGAAGCTCGTCATCAAAGAGCCCAGCTTGAAGTCCGAAAGCGCGAGCGACGAGTGCTTCAGCGTCTCGGCCAGCGCCGACACCACGAAACGGTCGAGATAGTTCAAGAGGTTGATGAAAGTCAGCACCGCAAGAGCGAAGCTTGCGGAACTGAGAAACGTTTGGCGGCCTGCCCTTTGATTCATACGCGGGGGCGAGCTTACCAGTCTTCGCTGAGGATGCCGTCGGCGCGCAGGCAACACCGCAGTCGATCCGCAGGGCGTCGCAATGCGAGAATCCTCGGCGGGTTCCCAGCAGAGGCCATTATGAAGGCATCACTAACGCAGATTCTCTCCCGCATTCCCGGTGCGCCCTCCAAGAAGTGGCCTGCGGGCGAGCGCTATGCCACCGCGCTCGCGCACGGCTCCATGTCGGTCGGCCTCTACGCGCCCGTCGGCCATGACCCGCAGACGCCTCACTCCCAGGACGAGGTCTATATTGTGCGAACAGGCAGCGCCGAATTCGCCGTATCCGGCGAACGCCATCCCTGTGCAACCGGAGACGTGCTGTTCGTCTCTGCGGGTGTTGAACATCGCTTTGAAAGCTTGTCGGCTGACTTTTCCGCCTGGGTGCTGTTCTGGGGGCCCAAGGGCGGCGAACCGAGCGCCTGAGCGGCCACACGGATATGCGCGCCGATTTTCCATGGCAAATTCGCGCATGCGCGCCGAACCGAGCCTCGCGGCGATGGCACCGCAGCTCAGCACGATCTCAGGGACTATAAAGCGCTATAAATCAATATGTTGCGATCTATATTGAATGTAATTTCACTGAATAGCGCGGATAGCGGATCGGGAACGCATGAATGAAACGGCGAGAACGCGACTGTCCTCGCCGCTTGAGCAATCGAACGCAAACTGACTCCAACAGCGCGCGGGTGCGCGTGCGGGCGTCAGCCCTCGATCATCTTCTTCAGGTTATCGAGGCCGCCGCGATAGACGCCCGTGATGAACTTCGTCACGCCGGCATCGCTCTCGGCATCGGGCGGGTTGTCGGATACGTTCTTACGCTTGAACGTGCCGGTCCACGTCACCACGGATCCGCCGTCGGCGCCCGCGGTCACGGAAATCGTGGAGCGATAAGTGCGAATCGGCAATGGCGACTCGTCAATGATCTTGTATCGGAAGGAATGAGTCTTTGGGCTGAACGCCAGCAGTTTCTCTGTAAACGTCGGACCGTCTTTGACCGTGAGCTGCCGCACGGCACCGGGCTTGTTATTGGTGCCCGTGATGATCTCGTCTTTTGCGAACGCGGGATGCCAGCTGTTCAAGCTGTCAAAATCCTTGATGGTCGCCCAAACCTTCGACACGGGCGCCTTGACCTGCACTGTTTCTACGACCCGCAGCGTCTTCGGCGGATCGGCCAGCACCGCCCACGGAGCAGCGAGAGCGACAAGTGCCAGCACGACAATACTTCTATTCATGTGATCCCCCACCTTTGCGATTATATACGCGACAGCTTGCATGATCCGTATGAGGCGCTGCGGAATGCACCGGCGTTGCGCGCTGAACGCCTGGAGCGGCACTATATACCGCGCTTTGCAGGAGCGCACTTGAGTGTGGCTCCTCGCGCATCCGTTCTTATAGCCGCGATTCAATAGCGCGCAAGGAAATCATGACCGCTCGCCCACCCCTGCCCCCATTCACCCTCGAGACGGCAGTGCAGAAGGTCCGCATGGCCGAGGATGCTTGGAACAGCCGTGATCCGGAACGGGTGTCACTCGCGTACACGCTGGACAGCCGCTGGCGCAATCGCTCGGAGTTCTTTACCGGCCGCGCCGCGATCGTCGCGTTCCTCCGGCGCAAGTGGTCCCAGGAGCTGGACTACCGCCTTATCAAGGAACTGTGGGCGTTTCACGACCATCGGATTGCAGTGCGCTTTCAGTACGAATGCCACGACGACCACGGCCAATGGTATCGGGCGTACGGCAACGAGCAATGGGAATTCAACGCAGAGGGCCTAATGCAGCGGCGCGAGGCGAGCATTAACGATGTGCGCATCGAAGAGCAGGAGCGCAAGTTTCACTGGGCCGCGCCCGCGCGCCCCGCCGATCATCCCGGGCTGACCGCATTAGGCCTGTAGAGCAACTCGCTTAGGCTGGGGGCCGCTTGTCCAATGCCTCCTGCATGAGCGCGGCGAGCGCGGCGGCGTCATCGCCGCCTTGCGCACGCAGCGCCGCGATCACGCCGGCGACGTTGGCCGGCGGATGATTTTGATTCAGCTTGAATTTGACCTGGATGTCATTGACCAAGAGCTCGAAGCCGACTATGCCGCGCAGGAGCTGCTGGCGCGGCAAGGTTGGGCTCATGCGCCACGGCGTTGCGGCACCGGCTTCAAAATAGGCGGCGAGCGCGGCGACCACTTGCTCGAGCTTTTCAAGATCTTGAATGAGTCGCACCTGCCCATAAAGATGCGCCGTCGCGTAGTCCCACGTGGGAACACTTCCCGCAGGATCCGTGTACCAGCGCGGCGAAATATAGGCATGCGGCCCGTGGAAGATGAACAGCACACGCTGCCCCTCGATCGTGGACCACTGCGGATTCTGCCGCGCCCAATGGCCCGTGAGCGTCACTTGCGTGCCTGCTCGGCGGTACAGCACCGGCAAGTGGGTCGCGACCGGCGCGCCCTCGGTCGCCGAGATGAGCGTGCCGAAGGCGTCGTGCGCAGCCAACCAGTCCAGCTGCTTCAGATCCGTCTCGTGAAAAGATGCGGGGATGTACATGGGATGTGGGGTACGAGTGAGACTTCGGTAGCGCGACGATCTAACGGACCACGGCGGCCTCGCCGAGCGAGTCGCGGAAAATACCCGACGTGACGAGAGTCTTCGCCGCCTCGATGTCCGGCGCAAAGAATCGATCGGCGGCATAGTGCTGCACCTTGCTGCGCAGCCGCGCGATGACGCGCTCGAGGACGGCGGAACTCTTCAGTGGGCGATGAAATTCAATGCCCTGCACGGCAGCCAGCAGTTCGATGGCAATGACCGCGGCCGCATTATCGGCCATATCGGTCAGACGCCGCGCCGCATGGGTCGCCATGGACACATGATCTTCCTGATTCGCCGATGTGGGAATGCTGTCGACGCTCGCCGGATGGGCGAGCATCTTGTTTTCCGCTACCAGCGCCGCAGCGGTCACCTGGGCCACCATGAACCCAGAATTAAGCCCGCTGTCCTTCACAAGAAACGCCGGCAAGCCGCTCATATTGGGATCCACGAGGAGCGCGATGCGCCGTTCGGCAAGCGCGGCGATCTCCGCGACCGCCAGAGCCAGCTGGTCGGCAGCAAAGGCAACCGGTTCGGCGTGAAAGTTGCCGCCGGAATAGACACTGCCATCAGGAAACACCAGCGGATTGTCGGTCACGGCGTTCGCCTCGCGCACGAGCGTCGCGGCGACCGAGCGCATGAGGTCGAGGCACGCCCCCATCACCTGCGGCTGGCAGCGCAGCGAGTACGGGTCCTGAACCCGATCGCACTTCAGGTGCGAGGCGCGAATCCGGCTGCCGGCGAGCAGACGGCGCAATGCCGCGGCCACATGCACCTGTCCGGGCTGACGGCGCAACGCATGAATCCGCGCCTCGAACGGCGCATCGCTGCCCTTCAAAGCGTCGACCGACAAAGAGCCGCTGGCGAGTGCCGCGGCAAACACGTTTTCGATCTGCACGAGCCCCCAGAGTGCCAAGGCGGTTGAAACCTGGGTGCCGTTCAGGAGCGCCAGCCCCTCTTTCGGCCCGAGTGCAAGCGGCTTAAGGCCCGCGCGCTTGAGGCCGAGTGCCGCGGGCAAAATCCGCCCGTCCACCCGCACATGACCCACACCGAGGAGCACCGCCGACATATGGGCCAGCGGCGCAAGATCTCCTGAGGCACCCACTGAACCCTTGCCGGGAATGCAGGGGTAAACTTCGTGCTCAAGCAATGCGGCAAGCGCCTGCACCGTCTCGAGCCGCACCCCCGAGTAGCCCTTCACGAGGCTTGCGATCTTCAGCACCAGCACGAGCCGCACGACGCGGTCCGCGAGCAAAGCTCCGGTGCCGGCGGCGTGCGAGAGCACGAGGTTTCTCTGCAGGGCGGTTATTTGATCACGCGGGATGCGCGTGCGGGCGAGCAGGCCGAATCCAGTGTTTAAGCCGTAGACCGTCGCCCCGCGAGCCACCAGCCGTGCCACCGTCGCGGCGCCGCGGCGCACGCGCTGCTGATCAGCGCGGCTCACATGCACATGCACCCGCTCGTGCAGCACTTGCCGCAGTATGGGCAGATCAAGCGCCTCGAGCGTCACGCGCAGCGCCTGCGCAGACCTTCGCGCCTTAGCCGCTGCTGCGATCACCGCGTCACCATGGGCAAATTCAAGCCCTGCTCGTGCGCGCAGTTCACGGCCTCGGGATAGCCCGCATCCGCATGCCGCATGACGCCGGTGGCCGGATCGTTCCACAGCACCCGCTCGATGCGTCGCGCCGCCGCCGCTGTCCCATCACACACGATGACCACTCCCGCATGCTGCGAATAGCCCATGCCGACGCCACCGCCATGATGGAAAGATACCCAGGTGGCGCCGCTCGCGGTATTGAGAAGCGCATTCAATAAGGGCCAGTCGGAAACCGCATCTGAGCCATCGAGCATCGCCTCGGTCTCGCGATTGGGACTCGCCACCGACCCGGAATCCAGGTGATCACGGCCGATGACGATCGGCGCACGTAACTCGCCGCTCGCGACCATGGCATTGAACGCCAGGCCCAGGCGATGCCGCTGGCCCAGACCCACCCAGCAGATGCGCGCCGGCAAGCCCTGAAATTTGATGCGCGCACGTGCCATGTCGAGCCAGCGATGCAGGTTGGGATCGTCGGGAATCAATTCCTTCACTTTTTGGTCCGTGCGGTAGATGTCCTCGGGGTCGCCCGAGAGCGCGACCCAGCGAAACGGTCCGATCCCGCGGCAGAAGAGCGGACGGATATAGGCCGGGACGAAGCCGGGGAAGGCAAACGCGCCCTTCACGCCCTCATCGAACGCCACTTGCCGAATGTTATTGCCGTAGTCAAAAGTCGGCACGCCGCGCCGCTGAAACTCGAGCATCGCTTCGACGTGCCGTGCCATCGAGCGCTTCGCTGCGCGCGCGACCGCGCCGGGATCGGCGCCGCGCTGCGACTCCCATTGCGCGAGCGTCCAGCCGATGGGCAGGTAGCCATTCACCGGATCATGTGCGGAGGTCTGATCTGTGAGCGCATCGGGTCGGATATTGCGCTTGAGAAGCTGCGGCAGAATCTCCGCGACATTGGCGCAGAGACCGACCGACAGCGCTTGCTCGTCGCGTACCGCACCTTCAATGAGCTGCAGTGCCTCATCCAAACTTCCGGCCTCGGCATCAAGATAGCCGGTCGCGAGGCGCTTCTTGATCCGGCTCGCCTGGCACTCGATCGCGAGGAGCGATGCTCCGGCCATCGTCGCGGCCAACGGCTGCGCCCCGCCCATGCCGCCCAGCCCCGCGGTCAGTATCCAGCGTCCCTTAAGCTCGCCGCCATAATGGCGGCGGCCCATCTCGACGAAAGTCTCGTAGGTTCCCTGCACGATTCCCTGGCTGCCGATGTAGATCCACGATCCGGCGGTCATCTGGCCGTACATCATGAGCCCCTTGCGGTCGAGCTCCGCGAAGTGCTCCCAATTGGCCCAGTGCGGGACGAGATTCGAGTTGGCGATGAGAACGCGCGGCGCGTCCGCCTGCGTGCGGAACACCCCGACGGGCTTGCCGGACTGGATCAGCAGAGTTTCATCGTCGCCGAGTGTCTTCAGGGTTGCGACGATCTGATCAAAACATTCCCAATCGCGCGCAGCGCGCCCGATACCGCCGTAGACCACCAGTTCCTCCGGACGCTCGGCTACCTCCGGATCGAGGTTGTTGCGCAACATGCGCAGCGGCGCCTCCGTCAACCAGCTGCGCGCCTCGAGGACGGCGCCGTGCGCCGCACGTATTTTGCGGGTCGGATCGTGTCGGGTATGACTATCCATATGCGCCTCTGATTGATTGCTGCCGGAGTGGATTCAGGCCGCTGAGGAGACTTCGAAGCCGCCGCGCAGCTCGAAGCGGCTGCCCGGGTGGTACAAAAGTGCAAACGAGGCCGGTACTGCGCGGCTCCAGGTCACACGCTCGATGAGAAGCGCGGGCTCGCGCGGCCGCAGTTTGAGCAGTCCCCGGATGCGCGCATCAGGCTGCACCGCGCGCACCACGTGCTCGACACGCTGCAGTGGCGCAACTTCCATCAAGTACTCATAGGGGGTGAGCGCCGTGAAGTCGGCCGCAAGATAGTCGGGTGCAATGAGCGGATTGACGAAACGATCCTCGACCTGCAGCGCGACGTCGTTTTCGAAATGCACAATCAGCGAGTGAAAAACGTGCAGCGCGTGCGCCGTCAGGCCCAAACGGCTGCGCACAGTCTCATCGGCACAGATGCGCTCGAGCGTCACTGGCAGCGCGCGATGACGATGACCGCGATCGCGGATTTCCTGAGCAATGTTGCGGATCTGCAGTGGGTGGGCCGCCGCCTTGAGGTCGCCGACGAAGGTGCCAACGCCAGCGACGCGCGCCAACACACCCGAGCGCATAAGCTCGCGCAACGCCCGGTTCGCGGTCATGCGCGACACTTTGAACTTGCGTACGAGCTCGTGCTCGGAGGGCACGCGCTCGCCCGAACGCCACTCGCCCGAGCGAATGTTCTGCAGCACGTGCTCCTTGAGCTGCACGTACAAGGGAACGGCCTTGGCGCAGGTCATTTTGGCGCTTCATCATCCTGTATAGACAGGTTTGCGAAGCGCAATATAACCTAAGCCGCGGCCGCTTTCACCCGTGCGGCACGGCGATCCACCTGAGAGTTTGTCCTGCGCCGCTCGTCGCGGCGTTGGGAACACCGACCCGGCGGCATGCGCTCGGGGGAGCCCGAGCGCGTGCCGGCGAGGCAGCCAGACTCTAGACCTTTTTAGCCAATGCTCCGGAGAGCTTGTTCGAGGCAAAGCCGAACAGCGCACCGATCACCATCGACACGATGAGCAGAATGAGCGGATTGGCAAACGATGCCGACGTCAGATTCTGCAACGGACCGGTCGACGGCGGTAGCGACGGCTGGTGCAACGAATAGGCAACCACCGCAGCAAAGCCGTAGACATTCGCGGGAACCACGGACAGCAGGTTGATCGACGCCACGATGACGAGGAAGAAGACCGTGAACCCAACGACGAGCGCTGGCCATACCGTGCCCAGGGCGGGTATGGAGACATTGACAATGATCAACAGAGCAATCCAGCCAATGAGCGCACCGTAGGCGGTGCCGACGATGGTCTTGGTCAGGGCATTACTATTGGCACCGGTGTGGAAGTAGCATCCCCAGGCGATGAATCCTGCCCACACCAGCACATAGCCGCTTAAAGGGCCCAGAGCCAGATAGGCCCAAACGGCACCCAGAACTGCAATGCTGAGAGACAGAGCTGATAACTGTGACATGGCGCATCCTTTTGATCACGAGGCGATTTGGATTGCGTGGCAATGCGGATATTTGCCGCCCCGCTGATTATTTTTAGCCCGCAAGTTAACCTTACCACGGTGTTTGCGGCTTCACCACGCCAGGCGGCGCGACAAATAAAAGTGTCAAGTTTGGATTACACAGCACATTATGCCCGGACGGTGGCGGCGTGACTGCGGCACGGCCGCAAGAGCGCAGCGCCCGCGAGCTGCTCGAGGTCAATCGGCGCTTCTACGACGCGCTGTGGTCGGGCGCGCGCCTGGTTGAGGCGCGGCGCTTCAACACCTGGCCGCTCGTCGCCTCACTCTTGCCGCAGGCGCCGCGGCGACTCGAAATTGCGCCGGGATTGCGGCCGCGGCTGCCAATCGAGGGCACGCAGTTTATCGATATAAGCGCGCCGGCTCTCGCGCTCCTGCGGAGGCGCGGTGGCCACGTCGTATGCGGCACGGTCACAGCTTTGCCGTACCCCGATCGTACGTTCGATCTCGTGTGCGCGCTTGATATCATCGAGCACGTCGACGACGATTCCGCAGCATGGTCCGAGGTGGCTCGTGTGGCCAAGCCCGGCGCCGTGCTGCTCGTGTCGGTGCCGCTGCACCCGTCGCGCTGGACCGCATTTGACGATTTCGTGGGCCATAAGCGCCGCTATGAGCCGGAGGAGCTGCGCCGCAGACTTGCCGAGCACGCGCTCCTGGTCGAGAACAGCGCGGTCTACGGAATGCAGCCGCGCTCGTCACGCCTGCTTGATCTTGGCATGTGGTGGCTGACGCATCATCGCGCCTGGTCAATGTGGTGGTACAACCGGGCAATCATGCCGCTCGGCGTGTTTTTTCAAAGCAAGCTCGTACTCACCCGCGGCATGCTCGGGCCGGCGGCCGTGGACGAGGTGTTGCTCGTGTGTCGCAAGGAGAATTCGGATTGACGCTGCTTGATACGGTTGAAGTTGAAACCGGCCCCCAGCCCAGGAGCTCGGTCATTTGGCTGCATGGTCTGGGTGCGGATGGCCACGACTTCGAATCCGTAGTGCCTGAGCTGGTGCGTCCCGGCGAGCGCGCCTTGCGTTTCGTCCTGCCACATGCCGCGATACGGCCGGTGACGATCAATGGCGGAATGAGCATGCGCGCCTGGTATGACATCGTCGGCTTTGAGCGTCACGCCGCGCAGGATGAGAGCGGCATTCGTGCCTCGGCTGCCGCCATCCGGGGCCTCATCCGGCGGGAGAATGAGCGCGGCGTCCCGACCGAGCGCATCGTGTTGGCTGGATTCTCTCAGGGCGGCGCAATGGCGCTCTTCACCGGGACGCGGGCCACGGAGAAGCTCGCCGGAATCATCGGGCTTTCCTGCTACATGCTTTTAGGCTCGACGCTTGCTACAGAACGTAGCGCGGTCAACCAAACCACGCCCATCTTCGTTGCACACGGTACGCGCGACCCAGTGGTGGACGTGCGCTTGGGCGAGGAGACGCGACGGATGCTCGAAGAGGCAGGTTATTCGGTGACTTGGCACCACTATCCGATCCCACATTCGGTGTCCCCCGAGGAGCTCACGCACGTCGCCGCCTGGCTGCGGCGCGTGTTGTAGCCGAACCTGTGTCCAAGTGATTGTTATTTAAGCACTTTAACACCTATTTAAACTGGAACGCGAACGTGCGACAAAGGTCTAAAAGATGTGTAACATTTTGGTATGCGGCAGGCCCTGGAGAATCATTGATGAACGCCTATCGTAAGCTTACTGGGATCATCGCCATCGGAGCGTTGGCGTGTATGGCTGGTGCCCTTTCTCCTGCGTTCGCGCAGGGCCACAGCGGCGGCGGCCACAGCGGCGGCGGCCACAGCGGCGGCGGTGGAGGCGGCGGTGCTCACGCACACTACGCAGCGGGCGGCCGCGCCGGCGGCTTTGCCGGATCGCACTATGCAGCCGGCTATCGCGGCGGTGCCAACT
>Ga0182024_10022202_pt1 | contig 11450 bp, 7 predicted proteins | sample P32metaG_FD_120480 | JGI IMG/M metagenome (GOLD analysis project Ga0182024, IMG submission 120480) | Permafrost microbial communities from Stordalen Mire, Sweden - P3-2 metaG (Illumina Assembly) | ecosystem: Environmental > Terrestrial > Soil > Wetlands > Permafrost | place: Sweden: Stordalen... | reverse complement strand
TTCACCGAGCGCATACCGTCGGCGCACCACAAGTTCAGCTGCTCGACCTCGACGGCCGCGTCCTTGCCGGCGGCCTGCTTCTGTTTCTCGACGCCCATGATGGCGCCGGTCATCGTACCGGGCTGGGCGGCGTTGGCCTGCTGCAAGACGACTTCCACCTTCTCGCCCCGCGCCTGGTTGAGCACCTGGCCGAAGGTGGGGTTGGCAGAGAGGTTGACGGCGAAACTCTGGAGGGTCTTCTCGACGGGGGCATTGCTGTCGTAACTCACGGCGGCGACGTGGCCGCCGTTGAGGTCGCGCAGCACCATGCTCTTAATGAGGTCGTTGATGTCCTGCGTGGGGAACGAGAGATCGACGCGCGCGTCGCCGTCGATGGTTCCTTCCCGCTGGAAGTAGCCCACGCCGCTGCTGAACAATACCACCTGGCCGATCGGAAGCTGCGGCGCGGAATCCGCCTGCGCCGCGGCCGGGACGTGGTCGGCGGTTTTGGGCGGCTCGACGGCGGAGGCCGGCGGACGGAGGGCGAAAAAGCCGGCCGCGGCGACGGCGACGGTGCCCGCGGACAACACCAACAGGAAGGCGCGTTTCATGAAAAAGACTCCCTTGGAGGCGGATCGGGGACTGCGCATTTACAGACGCCGGACTCCGGCGTCGGTCGGGTCCTACCCATCAGACGATTCAAGCCGTTCATGGTTTGGAGGCGCGGCAGGCGGGCGGCCCGAAAGATAGGGAGAACGTGCGGCCGACCGGCCCGACTCATTTCCTGGCCTTTTCGCCGCGCTCGTTGTCGCCGCGGCCGTTGTGCTCGGCCATGACGGCCAGTTCGGTCAGCTTGGCGGCGGTGACGCCGATGCGCTCGAAGCACTCGGCCACGATGCTGTTGGAGGCCGTCAGCAGGCTGATGAGCAGGTCCATCGGCGTGATCTTGGCGCGGCGGTGATCGGCGGCGCGGTTGAAGGCCTCGCGCAACAGCCGGATGACGTTGTCGGACAGAAATTCGCGGTTGAGCACCAGGACCGCCTCTTCCTCGCCTTCCTCCTGGTGAAAGAGTTCCTGGAACTGGCAGAGGAGTTTCGACAGGTCGGCCTGAAGGCGTTCGCCCCAGTTGCAAACGCTGGCGTCGGGGGCGGAAAGCAGGCCCATGAAGACGTGCGGGCTGCGCACAGTGTCCCAGCGGGTTTCCCGAGCCAGTCGCAGCGATTCCTTGAGGGCTTCGGTCGCGGAGTCGGTCAGCAGCTCCAGGCGAAGGCGGCCGCCCGGAAGAAAAATGTCGTCCACGGAATCGTTTGGGGTCGCCATGACAACGGACCCTTCCAGAAGCGACGGGGAGAAGCCCCCACCATCCGATTATGGCCGACCCGACCGGGCGACGCAAGAACCGACTCGACGGATCGCCCGTCGTCGTTCACTTGGGCTGCAAGCGGTGACAGGTGGTACAACGCACCTGATGTTTGCGGACCTGCTTCTGGCACTTCGGACAACGGCTGAAGCGGGATTGGCGGACTTTCTTCTTACGCGGTCGTGCCTGCATGGTTCCTGACTCCCTGGGCGGTTCGCAACTTCGGGGCGAAAACGGCGAAACGCGAACCGACGGTTCGCGTCTGCTGTTGATATTAGAGGCGCGGCCGCCGGGAGGCAATGCGACCCTACACGGCCGGGTCAGGGGACGGGGGGCGGATTCAGCCGGGAAACGAACGTGGCATGTTCGGCTGATGCCAAGCCTTGCTGGAGTACGAACAGGACCTGGGCCAGGTCGCGGTGAACCAGTGCTTGCCCATCCAGCCACAGGCCGGGAAAGACCTCGCTGCGAAGCCAGCCGGCGGCGTCCGGGTTCAGCCCCACAAACTGCCCGCCGCGGCGAACGAACCAATCGATTTCCTGATCCGGGACGCGCCAGATGATGTACTCCTGAACGTCGTAACGCAAGTACATCTGGAGCTTCAGTCCGGTGTCGAGGGGGATGCTGCTCGCGGCCACCTCGGCTACAAGTTCGGGGCCGCCCTCCACAAAATCATCGGCGCTGATCCGAACGCACCCCCCGTGTTCAGGGCGGATGAACAGGATTGCGTCTGGTTGCGGTTCACTGCTGGCGCCCAATCGCACGGAACTTTCCGCGCCGGCCTCCACACCGGAGGTAAAGGCCCGGTACGTCCCAAGCCAGCCGATCAGGTCGGCATGGGGGCCGCCGTGATGTCCTTGGCGAACAGGCGAGGGCATATAAACGACTCCTTCGATGAGTTCCGCCTTGATGTGGTGCGGCATGGCGTTATAGCGGCGCTCGAACTCTGGGCGCGCCAGCCGCTCCCCGTGAACCAGCGGCGGGATCGCACCGTTGGCCGTCTCTTCGGGGGCGGCGTGCGTTTGGGGGGCTGGCATGGGTCGTGGCCCTCGCGGTTTCGGTCGGACTTCTACGCCTTATTGTACTCCGCCGGCGGCCCCGCCGTCGGCAGTTGCGCCGCCAGCGCCATCGCCACGCCGACCAGAATCAGCACCGCGAAGTTGTCGAGCAAACTGTAGCCGTGCCAGCGGACGAACGTCGCCCGCGCGTCCACGGCCTCCTGAATCTGTGCGTCCGCCGGCGCCGCGGCAAGTAGCACCGCGTCCGTCTTTTCGTCTCGCGCCTTTCGCAGATCGCTGACATCGTGTTCCAGCCGCACTCCGAAACCAAGCACGATGTTCGCCGCCAACAGGATGACAAGCCGGACCAGATGCACCCTTGACCGCCGACGCCCGTACCAAAAGCCCAAGGCCGTTGCCAAAGTCAAGGCGGCGCAGCCGAATTGAATGCGGAAGTACCACGGGAACAGCGGCCCCACGGCGGCCCCGGCGGCGCGCGACCCCTGCTCCTTGCGCAGCGGGTCGGGGAACTGGTCGCTCGGCGGCTCCTTGGTGTACTCCGCCGGCAGCGGGAACCAGAGCGGCCGGGCGTCCTTGTCCTTGAGGCTGATTTCGTCGAACGTCTGGAACAGCGTCAGGCCGGCGACGGTGAAAAAGCAGAGCGTGCCGAACCACAGGCCCAGCGCGAGGACGTGGATGGTCTTGGAGAGGAGCAGCATGGCGGGAGAATCCTTGAGGCGGTTTTCGGACCCTTGAAGGAGGCGACGAATGTTGGCGGCGTGGCGAAGACAAATCAGAGAGGTCCCGAACAGGCAAAAGCCGGTGACGACGGCGTGATCCCATGAGAACGGGGCCGGCGTGAGCGTGAGGCGTAGGACGGTCAGCAGGGCGGCCGCGGCCAGCGACGCCAGCGAGACGTAGCGGAAGGCGGCGAGGACGACCAGCCAGGCCGCGAACACGGCCAGGGCCGTCGCCGGCAGCAGCACCGCCACGACGCCGACGCCGGTGGCCACGCCCTTGCCGCCTCGGAAATGGAGGTAGACCGGGAACAAATGGCCGAGGAAGGCGGCGACGCCGGCGGCGACCGGGAGGGAATCGGGCGGCAAGGCGTTCCCGGCGAACGGCGCCAGGAACGACGCGGCCAGCACCGGCAGCGCCCCCTTGGAGAAGTCGAGCACGAACACCAGGGCGCCGAAACGGCGGCCGAGCACGCGGCCGACGTTGGTGGCGCCGATGTTGCCGCTGCCCTGGCGCAGGATGTCCACGCCGCGCCCGCGCGCGACCAGCCAGCCGAACGGGACGCCGCCGATCAGGTAGGCGATCGGGAGGGTCAGGCCGAGGAGCAGGGATGCGGTCAAGGTTGCCCCGGGTTCATGAGTACATTCACCCGGGGCTTTATTCGGGGTCGCACCGGGCGCTCCGGCCGTTGCACCTTGTCTTTGGAGCCCCTTGGGCGACCGGAATAAAGCCCCGGGTGAATGTACTCATGAACCCGGGGGGTGCAACGGGGACGCGGCGCGGAATCCTCTCACGCCGCCTGTTTGCGGGCCGCCGCCTCGGCGAACACCGCCAACATCTGTCGGTAATGGTGCTCGAAGGTCCACTGCGCCGCCGTCTTCCGCGCCCCCTGGGCGCAGGCCGAGCGCCGGGCCGGGTCGAGCAGCTGCGTCAGACACGCCGCCAGCCGTTCGTGGTCGTGCGGGTCGTCGATGACGTAGCCCTCCAGCGGCGGGTGCAGCAGCTCGCTGGCGCCGTTGTAGCGCGACGTGACCACCGGCAGGCCGCAGGCCATCGCCTCCAGCACCACGTTGGAACAGGGGTCGTAGAAGGTCGGGTGGACGAAGAAGTCGGCCGCGAAGTAGGCGTTGCGCATGTCGGCGCAGTAGCCGATGAAGTGGACGCGGTCGGCCACGCCCAGGCGCTTGGCCAGCCGCTCGAACTCGGCCGTCTTGTGGCTCCCGGCCACCAGCAGCCGGAACGGCCGGTCGCGCCACATCCGCCGCACGGCATGCAGCAGCGGCTCCAGCCCCTTGAGGCGGTAGTTCATGCCGGCGAACAGCGCGACCGTGTCGGACGGCGACACGCCCCATTTCTCGCGCCACTCCAGGCGGCGGCGCGGCCGGTCGCGGGCCTCGAAGCGCTCGGGGTCGGTCGCCAGGCGCACCAGCCGCAGGTCGCGCGAGTCGATGCCGAAGTGCAGGCGGAAATGCGTCCTTACCATCTCGCTGATGGCGATGATGAGCGGCCGGCGCCGGTCGTGATACTGTCGGCGTTCCAGCGCCAGGAACGACAGGTGGGCCGGGTCGAAGGCCTTGCACACGCGGAGGAGCCGGCGCACCAGGGGACTGCGATACTTCAAAAGGTTGTGCTCGGCCGTGGCGGCGTAGAGGCCGCCCTGCGGGTAGATCACGTCCAGGCCGGTCATCTTGTCGAAGCCGACGGCGACGAGGCCGCCCGCCCGCTCCAGCTCGCGGCGGACGGCGGCGCCGAAGAACCACGGCCGCAGGAAGCGCGGGCAGGACGGCAGCACGATCGGATGATAGTGGATGTTGGCCGGCAGCGCGGCGGCGTCCCAGCGGCGGGCGTACAGGTGCAGGTCGTGCCCGTCCGCGGCGAGGCGGCGGGCCAGGGCGGCGATGTAGGTCTCGCAGCCCCCCCGTCGCGGCAGCACGCTGTCGTAGCAGAACGCGATGTTCATGGTGATTCGCCCCCATTCCGGCGAGGAAGGTCCCCCTCGTTCGCACCGGGCCGGCCGCCGCGTGGCGGGCCGGACGGCCGTTGGCAGGGGGGCGGGCTATCTCCTATATGCGTCCCAGGGTCAGGGTAACACCGGGCAAGCCCCGGCGCCGAACGCGTCACGTCGATGGCGCCGTCAGCGGCGCGCCCGCGCCTTCTGGCGGGCGTTGTGTCGGCGGTAGCGGCCCCACTTGAACAGCACCAGCCGTTCCAACAGGCGGTCGGCCGGCCGGCGCGGACCCGGCCCGCGGTACATGCGCCAGAAGTAAAGCCGGTCGCGGGCGTCCACGCCGGGCACCTCGCTGGAGTACAGGAGTTGGGCGAGGTCTTTCATCCTCCACCACGTCCACGTCCAGGGGTGGCGGCCGAGGCGGTGCAGGTCGATCAGGAAGAGCCGGCCGCGCCAGGCCGGGGCGGCGACGGCCGTGTCCGCCCGGTCGATGTAAAAGTGGCAGAGGTAGAGGTCCTTGTGGAAGCGGCAGCGGTCGTGCAGCAGGCGCGTGAGGCGGGCCATTTCCGCGATCAGGCCGCACTTCCAGCGGCGGAACTCGGCGGGGGCGAGCCGGGCGGCGGCCAGCGGTACGGCCTCGTTGAGGGGGACCATGTCGGTCAGCTCTTCGACGGCGAGGCAGCTGCGCAGCCGGCCCCACGGCCCGATGAACTCGGCGGCGGCCACGACCTCGGGCACCGGCACGCCGACGCGCCGCGCCCATTCCAGATGATCCCACTCCTGAAAGGCGGGCGAGCGGCCGCCGCGCGGCCACAGGGCGGCCGTCAGCCCTTCCCACCACGGCAGCTGGTAGTGTCGCTTCAGGTAGACGGTCAGCCGCCGGGCGCCGGGGCCGGGCGCGTGCAGCACCCAGCGGCCGGTGGAACGGCCCTGCTTGGCGTTGAAGCGGTCGGTGACGGCCGCGTCCATGATGCGGTCGGCCCAGTCCGGCCCGGCGAAGCGCGCCCAGTCGGGCCGCTGCCGCAGGCTCCGGACGCCGCGGCGCAGTCGCGTCCACAGCGACTCGGCGGCCGGGCGGGGGGCGGCGACCGGCGCGGCGGCCGCCACGGGAGGGGACGCGGACATGGGACGGTCTCCTTGCGGGCCGGGAAAGTCGGCCGTTCGGTAGCCGGGCCAGCGGGTCGGGGCCGATGCGGCGGCCTCACCCGGGAACGATAGTCGGTAGCCGGCCAGGAAGCGCAGGCGGTCGGTGCGGCCGCAGCCGGCGGCGGCCAGGGCGCGCTGGACGGCGATGAGGTCGCGGCGCGCCCGGCCGTCGTCGGGCCGGCGCAGCGCCCCGACTTGCTCGACCCCGGCCAGCAGCGGCGTCGGTGCCGCGCCGGGCGGCGCCTCGACGGCCAGGGCGTCGGATGCGGCGCGGCCGTGGAGGTAACAGGCGGCGTCGTGGAGGCGGTGCAGCAGGGCGCCCGCCTCGCGCAGCAGTTGGCGGCGGCGCGCCAGGCTCGGCGACGTTTCCGGCCGGCGCGTCTCGCGCGCCAGCCACGCCGTCAGACGAACGGCGCCCGCGGCGGGTCGCGTGAGCAGGAACGAATCCAGGCGGCCCGACGACGCCCTACAGCCCATGGCCAGCACGACCGGCGCCTGGACCGCATGGCGCTGCAGGCGCAGCAGCAGTTCCGCCTGACGCTGCTCCGGCGACGGCGACGGCCGGCCGCGCAGCCGCCGCAACAGGTCGGCGGCGGTTAGTCGGCCCCGTCGCCGGACGAGCAGGGCCGGCGCGCCGCCGGCCGTCGTCAGCCAGCGGCGCGTCACCGTTCGATCCGGCGCCTCGGGCTGGCGGTCGAGGGCCAGCCAGTCCGGCGGCCGATTCGGCCACACGGCGACGAGCGCCGGCGTCACGCACAAGGCGCCGTCGTGCAGCGTCAACCATTGCTGCGCGCCCCAGGTCAGCGGCGGCTGTCGCTTCTCGCGGACGTGGCGCCGCCGGAGCGACCGCTTGGTGTAAAAGAGGACCAGACGTAGAAACCCGCGCCGGGCCTCCGCGACGCCGCCGGCGTTCAGACCGGCAAAATAAGCCGATAAGACCAGCAGCCGTTCGCGCCAGGAGGCGAGGTCGTCCGTCAGCGTGGCGTGCAGCGCCGCCAGGTCGCGGGCGCGGCGGCGGCGGGACAGGGCGACGCGCCGCCGCGATCGCTGCCAGTCGAGGAATTGCACCGCGGCGCCGTCCGCCCCGACGAGGACGTGCTTGGAATAGAGGTCGGGGTGGCTGAACCCCGCGGCGTGCATTCGGGCCAGGGCCAGGCCCAGCGCGTGGGCCAGCCGCCGCCGCACCGCCGGGTCGGTCTGAAGACTTAGCCAGGCGCGCAACTCCGTGGCCCCCGGCGCTTCCCGGACGAGGAGAAAGGCCCGGCCAAGCTCGTCTTCGCCGGCCGCCAGCCATTCCGGACAGCCGACGCCTTCGCGTCCCAGGGCTTCCAGGGTGCGGGCCTCGCGCAGCGACCGCGACACGAAGCCGAAGCCGGCGGAGGCGCTCGCCAGTCGAACGGACCAGGAAACGCCCGTTTCGCGCTTCACAAAGGCGTAAATCGTCACATCGCCGTCGGAGAGGATGGTGCGGGCCACGCTGCGGTCGGGGTGGCCGCTGACGACGACTCCCGACAGGCCGAGAAAGTGGCGGGCCTCGGAGAGACCCTGGCGGCGCAGGAAGGCGCGGTAGCGCGGGTGGATTTCCACGAAGGCGCGGCGGCTACGGCCGGCGCGGCGCCCCCCCCAGAGCAGCGCGGCGAGGCCCGTCAGCAGGCCGGCCGTCAGGAGGATCGTTGTGGAAATCGAAGCCATTGGCGGCGTTCTCTCGTTACGCGGATTTCCCGAGCCGCAGCAGTCCTTCGGCGGCCGTGAACACCTCGGCCGGCAAGAGCTGCTTCATGCAACGATGGTCCAGGGGGCATATACGGCGCTGGCACGGCCCGCACTCGACCTGCTTTTGCAGGTGGACGGCCCGTGGAAAGTACGTTTCGGTCCAGGCGATGAACGTCGGCCCGAACAGCGTCGCCACGGGCCGGTCGAAGGCGGCGGCGAAGTGGCGCGGCCCGCTGTCGGTCGTCACCAGCAGGTCGGCCCGGCGGACGCAGGCCTTGGTCAGTCCCAGCGACAACGGCGGCCCGTCGGGGCGCACCGGCATGGCCTGGTCGCCCAGCGCGTGGACCGCCGGATGGCAAGCCCTCGCGGCGATTTCCTGCGACAGCGGCCGTTCGGCCGGCCCGCACAGCACCAGCACGCCGGCGCCGCGCTTCTCGGCCAGGTCGCGGGCCAGCGACGCGAAGTAGTCGGCCGGCCAATACTTCGCCGCGCCGAAGGCGGCGCCGGGATTCAGACAAATGACCTCGCGACAGCGGGACAGGCCAGCGCCCTTCCATACGCGGTCGGCGTCCGCCTCGTCTTCTGGCGTCGTGAACAGCGTTATCGCGCGGCCGGGGTCGGGGCAGCCGGCGCGGACGGCGAGGAGGTTGTAGGCGTCGAGGACCGGGCTGGGCGTGAGCTTGCCGTGGGCGTCGCGCACCGGGGCCAGGGCGTCGGTGAGCAGGGCCGAGCGGCCGTAACGGGCGTAGCCGACGCGCCGCTTGCAGGCGCCGAGCCAGGCCGTGAGCGCGGAGCGGAACGAGTTCGGGAAGAGCACGGCCAGGTCCACGCCGATCTTGCGGAGCTTGAGCGCGGCCGTGGCCGTGCCGTCCTGCCACGACTTGCCGCGCATGTAGATCACGTCGTCGAACCAGTCGCAGCCGCCGAAGACGCCGGCGACGTAGGGCCGCACGACGGCGACGACGCGGGCGCCCTGATAGTGGTCGCGCAGGGCGCGGACGGCCGGCGTGGCCATGACCGCGTCGCCGATCCAGTTCGGCAGGAAGACGGCGATGTTCATATACATCCTCGAATCGTGGCGCGTGGTGCGTGCCGCGTGGCGCGAGAAGAAAGACTACCTTGGTCTTTTACGCGCCACGCGGCACGCGCCACGCGCCACGTTCTTCACGCCGCGCCAAGTCGTTGCAGCAGTCGCGTCGTTGAGCACCCCTCGCGCAGACCCGCCAGGTGGACGCGGCCGCCGTGCGACTCCACGAAATCGGCCCCGACGACTTCCTCACGGCGGTAGTCCGCCCCCTTGACCAGCACGTCCGGCCGCACCGCACGGATCAACTCCAGCGGCGTCGGCTCGTCGAAGACCGTCAGGTAGTCAACCGCTTCCAACGCGGCCAGCACCAGCGCCCGCGATTCCACCGGGTTGACCGGCCGGCCCGCACCCTTCAGCGCCCGCACCGCCGCGTCGCCGTTCAAGCCGACCACCAGGAAATCGGCCTGGGCGCGGGCCTCCTGGAGATACTGGACATGACCGGCGTGCAGCACGTCGAAACAGCCGTTGGTGAAGGCCACGCGCTGACCCAGCGCCCGCCGCGCCTCGACCTCGCGGACCAGCGACTCGCGCTGCCGCACCTTTTCCGATCCGCTTTCACCGCGCTCGCCGCCGCGCACCAGGTCGCGCACGATCTCGTCGCGCGTCACCACGGCCACGCCGACCTTTTCCACCTCCAAACCGCCGGCGATGTTGGCCAGGCGGATGGCCGCGTCGTAGTCGGCCCCCGCCGCCAGCGCCATGCCGAGCACCGCCAGGACCATGTCGCCGGCCCCGGTGATGTCGTAGACCTGACGCGGCCGCGTCGGGAAGACCTCGCGGCGGCCGTCGGCGTGGGCCAAGGCCATGCCCTCCTTGTCCAGCGTGACGACGGCCGCCTCCAGGTCGAGCCGTTCGCGCAGCTCCGCGGCGCTTCCCAGGGCGGCGACCGTATCGGACAGCACGCGGCCGGTGGCGAGTCCGGCTTCGAGGCGGTTGGGCGTGATCGCCGAACAGCCGTGGTATTTGCGGTAGTCGCCGCCGCGTACCGGGTCGGCCAGCACCCGGACGCCGCAGGCGCGGGCGGCCGCGATCACCGACGCCAGTAAGGTCGGCGTACAGACGCCCTTGTCGTAGTCGCTGATGAGAACGACATCGGTGTGCCGCATCTGCCGGCCGATGACGTGAATCAGCTCGCGCTCCACCGGCGGCGACAGCGGCTTGCGCTCCTCGTAATCGACGCGGATCATCTGTTGCGGGTGACGGGCCTGCGCCCGGCCGATGTAGCGTTCCTTGACCGTGCTCGGCCGGCCGGTATCGACCAGGACCGCCTCGTCGCCGACGCCGTGGTCGAGCAGCAGTTGGCGGATACGGCCGCCGTCGGCGTCGGCCCCGACGACGCCGGCGATGGCCGGCTTGGCCCCGAGGGCGCGGAGCATGGCGGCGACGCTGCTGGCGCCGCCGAGGCGCTCCTCACGGCGGTCGGCGCGCAACAGGATGACCGGCGCCTCCTGGCTGATGCGTTCGGCGTTACCCCAGACGTAGCGGTCGAGCATCAGGTCGCCGACGACCAGCACGCGTGGCTGGCCCAGCTTCTGCACCAGGTCGATCAGGTCGGCGGACATACACGGCCCTCCTGGTTCCCACGCTCCGCGTGGGAACCCCGTCTTCGACGCTCTGCGTCGCGTCCCGTCCCCGGCCGGGACGCAGAGCGTCCCGACGCGGGTTCCCACGTGGAGCGTGGGAACCAGTATTCATGCCGCCTTGACGGCCGGCGCGGCCCCGACGCCCGACGCCCGGCTGGCGACCGCCGCGTGCAGCAGCGGCAACAGCACCTCGTGATGGCCCGTCAGCTGGTATCCCTCGTCGGACGGCCGGCTCAGCACGTTGACGGTGCTGCGGTAGCGCGACTCCTTGTCCACGTTGACGGCGACCACGTTTTCCAGGTTGTGGCCGAGGTTGTGGACCACGCTCACCGCCTTGAGGTAGACCTCCGGCAGCATGACGGCGCTGCCGAGATTCAGCCAGACGCCGTGCGACAACGTGGCGACGACGGCGCACAGACGGCGGAAGTCGATCAGCGACGCCTCGCCCAGGGCGGCGCCGGAGACGTGCGGGTGCATGTGAACGATGTCGGCGCCGAGGGCCACGTGGACCGTACAGGGGATGCCCGCTTTCCGGGCGGCGTGGACCAGGCTGACCTCGGCGTAGGGGCAGCGCTGTTCCTCGATGTAGTCGCCGAGGGCCGCGCCGAGGCCGGTCTCCTTCTCCGCCCCGGCCCGCGCGGAAACCGCGAAGGCGTCCGCCGTCTCGCGGGCCATGCCGAAGCGGCCGGCCTTCAGCTGGGCGCCCACGTCCTCGCTCGTCTTCCCGGCCAGGGCCAGCTCGAAGTCGTGGATGGCCGCGGCCCCATTCAGGGCCACCGCCTTGAGCAATCCCTTTTGGACCCAATCGATCAGGTAGGGGCCGCAGCCGGTCTTGATGACGTGGCCGCCGAGCGCGGCGACGACGGTGCGGCCGTCGTCGCGGGCGCGGCACAGGTGA
>Ga0182024_10022201_pt1 | contig 11450 bp, 9 predicted proteins | sample P32metaG_FD_120480 | JGI IMG/M metagenome (GOLD analysis project Ga0182024, IMG submission 120480) | Permafrost microbial communities from Stordalen Mire, Sweden - P3-2 metaG (Illumina Assembly) | ecosystem: Environmental > Terrestrial > Soil > Wetlands > Permafrost | place: Sweden: Stordalen... | reverse complement strand
GGCTGGCAATACCGCATGTCTGTGTATCACGAAGCTCTGCAGCAGCGGATCGTCACTCAGAGCATGTCGCGTAGGGGTAACTGCCTCGACAACGCTGTGATGGAGAGCTTCTTTGGAACGCTGAAATCTGAGTTCTATCATCTGAACAAGTTCCGCGATCTGGACGAACTGAGGGCTGGCCTGAAGCGTTACATTCATTATTACAATCATGATCGGATCAAACTGAAATTAGGAGGACTGAGTCCGGTGGAATACCGGACCGGAATCGAAGCGGCCTAGTCATTTACCGTCCAACCTTTGGGGGTCAGTCCACAAACAAGTGGACACTATCCTTAGGTCCTCCTACCTGACGCGCCAGACGGCCTTGGGATGACGCTTACGACCAGGATATTGGACACCAGTGCGAATATTGGACAAAGGGCCCATGCGCTCTGATGCAACTTCTTGATTTGAAATATTGATTTAGTGGTGGCCAGGGGTGGAATTGAACCACCGACACGCGGATTTTCAGTCCCTTCTTCAAATCAATCTAAGTTACTGATAGCGTTAAACAAAGCGACATCACAGTGTCCAATATTTTCCCGAGATAGGGGCACTTAAGGTCCTGATTCCCCGAGATAGCGCCACTTAATATTGGACAGTGTGTCTCACGAGAGACCTGATTCTCGACGCAACGTCAGTCGATTTGATTGCGCGGCACGACCGCGGCGAACGGCGGAGATGTGCCCAATACTGACAGTCGCGAACGGCAGGTTTCGGGCTGCTGACCCGCCGGCAACGCGGCATCACGCCGGCGCTACTCCGATAGATTCATCTTGTGCAAAAACGCCTTGAACCGCGGATCAGCGCGAATATTTCTGAGCAGCGGATAAACTTTTACAAATGCACAGCCGTCGTCGCGCGCGATGTACGCTTTGTCTAGCCATAGGAAGGCCTGGTCGACATCGCTGCGATAAGCGTGCACGGATGCGATCCCAAATGGGACTTTCTCGGCATAGCCATCTTCAAGAGATTTCAATGCCAGATCGGATTCGCTCTTGCGCCCCAACGCGTAGAGCGCAATTGCCCGTCCAACCATCCGATCACCCGGCTCGGCATCGTGGTCAAAAGCCTCAAGGGCTGCCGCCGGATTGCGTTCCTCCAAGAATATCAGCCCCTCTAAGAAATTGACCGGCGAAGTTGGATTGAGCTCTCGCACTTTGCCGATGTTTGTTTTGGCATCCGAAAGCTTCCCCGCATAAATTTCATCCGCAGCTAAATACAGATATCCGAATGAATTGAGCGGATCTTGCTTCACTCCGCGCTTTAGTAATTCGATTCCTTTATCAAAGTCTCCCATTGCTACCGCAACATAGCCGCCCCAGGTCAGTCCACACCCTTCATCTAACTCCAGTGCCCGCTGAATCTGGGTCCGTGCTGCAGCGAAATCGAAATCGTGCAGCCAATTGATCTTGGCCATCGCGCAATAGCCTTTATCATCGTTTGGTGCGAGCGCGATAGCTTTTTCACCCGCAATCCGTGCTTCAGTCCAATTCTTTTCTCCGAGCAACAAGTTATCTGCGGCTTGCGCCGATCGCGCACGGGACAACAATGCCCATGCCGGTGCAAATGTGGGATCCAGGTGTATTGAACGTTCAATGTAATCGAGAGCCTCGGTCATTTCCGATGGCGTGTTCCAATGATTGGAGATCGATTTAGCTTGCAGGAAAAACGTGTAAGCCTCGGGGTTCACTTTGCGGGGTTCTGACGCCGAACCTCTTCCAAGCAGAGAGGTCTTCAGCGCCCGAACAACCGCATTGGAGATGTCGTCCTGAATTTTGAAGATGTCATCTAACTTTCGATCGTAGGTCTCGGACCACAGGTGATACCCATTGCTGACTCTAATCAGCTGGGCCGTTATCCGAACAGTGTTGCCAGCTTTTCGTACGCTACCCTCCAATACATGTGCAACGCCCAGCGCCTTGCCTATATCTGCTATGGTTGCTTGCTTTCCCTTAAAGTAAAAGGACGAAGTTCGCGCCGGTACCTGCAACTCAGGGATTTTCGTCAGCATGTCAATGAGTTCTTCGGAAAGTCCATCGGAAAAATATTCCTGATCCTTCTTCTCGCTCATATCCACGAACGGCAGAACCGCGACGGATTTTTCCGAAATTGCTGGCACCGCGGGTGCGGGGGTTAGCATCGCGACAGACTCAGCCGGTGCCGGAGGGATAGCTGCTGGATGTGCGCCTCGCCAAGACCGGTAAACTGCAAACCCCACAATTGCCACGCCGGCGAAGGCCACCAAGAGGATTGCGGTACGGCTCGTCGAGCGTGGCGCCGCTGCGGCAACGGCCGTGCGAGAAGTGCCGGGGGCGAGGGACCTGTCGACCGGCGGCTGAATAGCCGCGCGCACCGCGGCGACGAGCTTCGGCATCATGCGGCCTGTGCCGCCCTCGCTCGCGTCCAGCCACTGTGAGGTATTCAGAAAGTATTGAAACTCAGCGGGAAGCGACGTTTGATCAATCCGCAGCGAAACGACTGGATGGCGTTTTGAAGTCGCGCGCTCCACTTCCCTCAGAACGTGCGGGGACGAGGAGGAATTGGCCGACAGCACCAGAACAATCGCCCTAACAGTATCGATGGCGTGAACGATCTCGCTGGCGTAGTGGGTGCCCGGTGTGACGTCTCGGGGGGCGATCCAACACGATATGCCTTGCAGCTCCAGCGCCTCGAGGATGACATTGGCCACTGCCGTGTCCTGCGAGGCGTAGCTGATGAACACGTCTGGCGTCGTCGTCGAAGCATTACCGGCCTGATTTTCACCTTCTGCCTGTGCCAACCCGTCGCCTCCCAGAGCTACCTCATGTTGGCAGATTGCTCCCTCATTGATCAAAGTTTAAGGAGATTGCTTTGCCGACGGGATCGAACGTTGCCTTTCGGTCAGCCAAAGTTGGTAAATGAATGTCGGGTTGTGGCCGGGGGCTGCCCGTTGAAAGACACCGGGGCGCACCCACGAGGTCGACGCTTCAATCAGGCGGTAGTCCCGGCACGATTATGGACTTATTTGCTCCGGTTACCCAGATAGCGCGCTGTGGCAATATCCTTACTAAAATCATCGCCTAAGCCTGGCGTCAGGCTTTTCTTGGGGTCGCTGGACCGCTGGACCCGTCCCGATAGCCGATCCATCAGGCTGCTCTTGACCTTAAACCGCCGCTCACCGATGACAGCTTCCGAGCAACGAAACTTTTTCCTCAATCGAAATGGGAATGTTCATGGCGTTTATTCGAATGGCTTGGCTAACTCCCAGCAAATAAAAAAAATCTTGGACTTATTGGTTTTGGAATCATAGGACATTAGCCTTTCATCACACCTAAAAAGGGAATTGTCCTTCTGCAAGAGATAGGTTGATGTGGTAATGCTGCTCGCGGGAGTGGTGTTGTCCTGGTATGCCACGACTCGATAGCCCTTGTTTACCAAGTCGATCATCATAAATCGGGATGGCGCCCACTGTTGCCCAGAGGTGGTCTGAGCGGATGAGTTCGATGCGCAAATGGCTGTAGCCACAATCAACACTGCGTGTTTCACTGTAGTTCCTTGGGTCACAAATGGGAAAGGCCGATTCGCCATACGGCATTTTATCGAATTGAGCCTACCGCAAGGCACGGATGTCCACTAACCGGCGGCCGATGCGACGCCCGCAACTTTCGGTTTTGGCCGGTCAGCGACCCTCGGCCCCACCGATCAGTCGAAGGTCGCTTCCTGACCGAGAGCTGCCCTATGCGAACGTCCGGTGCCGGGGCACGTTGCGGAGCCACTCAGGGCGGGAAATTAATCCGCACCTCTATCGTCTTGAATTCCGGTTCATTGCGGATCGGGTCGAGTTCCCAATCTGTCTTTAGCCCAATCAAATATGGATCATGTAGTCGCTCGGCGATCTGCAACCATTTCAGTGCTTCCGCTCGATTACCCCATTGCGCATAGGTACCTGCATAGAAATATGCGGACGTATCGCCGTCGATTGACTTAAATAGTTGCAGCTCCCGCTCGGCCTCTGCCGGGCGCCCGGACGCATGATACGCCAGAGCCAAACAATTGCTTCGCGCCCACTGATCTAGTCGAGAATCTGATGATTCGCAATGTCTTACTGCGTCCTCAACCTGTCCAGAGGCAAGGAAAAGATTTGCCTTTGTCCCAGCAACCCAGCGCGACGCTGGATCCAACGCGCTCGCATTCGTTAATGCAACGAGCGCCTCATCAAATCGTCGCGCATCAGTTAATACATTTACGAGTAGAAGATGTGCCGACACATTCTGAGGATCAAGGTTGACGCCCTGCCGGGCCGCCTTCACCGCGGCATCGAAATGACCCAGCAGCGCGGCGAAGCCTGCGAAGCCAGATTGCACCTGCGCATTACCCGGTGCCAGTACGAGCGCTCGATCGAATTCGGGAGCGGCGTCGGCGGGATCAAGCAGCGCTAAGCGCACTTTGCCCAGCGACAGATGCGCCTCGCCAAAATCCGGGGCCAGCGCAATAGCGCGCTCCGCTGATCCGAGTGCATTGGCCAGATCATTGTGCCGGGCAGCTTGGTCGTGCTCCCACTCAGAAACCTGAATAAAGCCGTCGGCCCGCTTCGCATAGGCCTGAGCATATTTCGAATCCAACAATACTGCCCGGTCAAACTCCGCCAACGATGAGCGAGCGAGCGCCCCCGACTGTTCTGTAGCAGCTTGCGAGCGTAATTGCACTCCATGCAAGTATGCGTCGTAGGCTTCGGGGTTGCTGGTGCTGCCTAGCTCGAGTTGCACAGAGCTGTCCTCGGACAGCCGAAGTTTGAGCTCCTGCGCGACGGACGTCGCCACCTCAGTCTGAACCTTCAGGATGTCCGTGAGATTGCGGTCATATGTTTGTGACCAAATGTGAAATCCGCTTAAGGCGTTGATCAGCTGCACGGTAATGCGCACGGTATTTCCGGCTCGTCTTACACTGCCTTCGAGGACCGCCCCAACGTTCAGTCGGTGCGCTATCGTGGAAACATCGACATCCTTGCCTTTGAACGAGAACGAGGAGGTCCGGGCCACTACCTGAAGGTCATTCAGGCGCGAGAGCGCATTGAGGAGTTCCTCGCTGATCCCGTCGGAGAAGTATTCCTGTTTCGGATCGCCGCTCATGTTTACGAACGGCAGCACTGCGATCGAGTGCAGCGGCGGATTGAAGGCGGCGGCTGGAGCGTTCTGAACTGCGGACTCGGGTGGCGCTCCAGGCTGCGCAAAAGGCTTCAATAGTGCGAATCGGTTTGCCACGAGATAACCGAGTGCGGCGACCACTACGACGATCATCAGGAGGAGCGCCGCCTTTGTCCGCCAGGATGCCAGGACGTGCTGTCGGGTCGACTGCGCAGCAGGCACTCGAGCGGCTTGCGATGGGGTCTTAGTCGGCCGTTGTGACGGCTCCGCTGACAGCAGACGCCGTACGCGCTCCACGAAGGCAGCCGGTGTCACCCCGCCCGGCAAGCGCGTCCATTGCACCTCCCGAAACCGCTCGGGCACGCGTTCATCATCATCGCGCGTGTCATCGATCACGACCGGCACGAGGAAAGCCTTGTCGGCAGCCATCAGGTGGCACCGATCGACCGCGAGCTTCCACTCTAGACGGAAGTACCCCTCGTCTCGGTCGTGCGTGTTCCGGGAGATGATCGGCAGGAATAAGGCGCAGGTCTTGATCTGCTTGCGGATCGACGCATCCCAGACATCGCCGCCGCGCAGTTCGGCCTGATCGAACCAGACCTCGATACCCGCGGCTCGAAGCTCGCTGGCGATTCGCTCCGCCGCCGAGGCATCCTCTGAGGCATAACTGATGAATACGGCACCAGCGGTCGGATCGAACCTGACCTCAGGCGCAATGGTTCCCCCGCCGTGCCCCGCGTCCGGTTCGTTGCCTTCCGCCAAGCCGCTGTCTCCCTGATCGAGCGTCGGTTATGTTCCGGGAAGCTACCGGCCTTGGCAACAAAGACCAGGCGGCCGGCCGAACGACGGCTCTTGGGCAAGCACTTCGGTGAGTTGACCGCCCGATTCTGGCCGCAACAAGACGGTCACGGCCATGTTGGGAGGGCCAAATAGATCAACCGAGCAGCGGACCAGGATATTGGACACCAGTGCGAATATTGGACGAAGGGCCCATGCGCTCTGATGCAACTTCTTGATTTGAATTATTGATTTAATGGTGGCCAGGGGTGGAATTGAACCACCGACACGCGGATTTTCAGTCCCTTCTTCAAATCAATCTAAGTTACTGATAGCGTTAAACAAAGCGACATCACAGTGTCCAATATTTCCCTGAGATAGGGGCACTTAAGGTCCTGATTCCCCGAGATAGCGCCACTTAATATTGGACACGGTTTCTCACGCGAGACCCGGTTCTCGACGCAACGTCAGTCGATTTGATTGCTCGGCACGAACGCAGCGAACGGCGGAGATGTGCCCGGAGTTGCCGGTCGCGTGTATCTGCTGTTGGGCGGCCAGTTAAGGAGCGCCACGTTGCGCGTCACCTCGCAAGGGCGCTTTCACTTGGTCTTCTCCTTCGACCGATGAGCCAGCCAATTCCGGCCCCAAGTGGACCAAACAGCAATAGATTCCAAAGCGGGGCGAACAAGAGACCAAGCGCAGCCGTCGAGCTAGTTGGGTGGATGAAAACAGAATAGAAAATGGATAAATCGAACAGAACAGCCATGATGGCCCCACAACCGGCTGCCAATGCGTTTCGTGTGAGTGCTAGGAGTACCGCACATGCGATGTAGGGGAGCCACGAGAACAGCATCAGGCCCACACCAAAGGCATTAGGGCCACCCGCCCCTTCAAAGATCATCGTGTACGCGTGAAGAGCAAAGCCTGCCAGGATCGCGATGAGGGCAACCAAACGCGGCATACTAGCGCCCTCTAACGTCCGGAGTTGAGCGGCCCGGCGATGCCCTGCGGCGCGCGCGGCTTACGGATGGCTAACCGATGGTTGCGTCGACGCGCGCTCTGCACTTTATCCGTCACGGTCCGCTCCGTAGAGATTGTTAGATTTGCTCATGACGGAGGTTGCGTAAGCGCACCAACCTTTGCCTCATATTTCTCCAGAATGGAGCGCAAATACCCAGAATATCGTGCGCTGTGGCTCAAATACATTAACGCAGGAACAAGTAACGCGATGTACGCAACCAAAGCGGCAGCAAAGTCTCGGTGCAACACTGCATAAATGGCAAACAGCGCTGACGGCAGGATGTACGCCACATACCAGAGGCGCCTTTCTGGTGTCATTGCGCCGGGTCGCAGGTAGAGCAGCACCAAGCGATGTTCCTCGGGCGAAAAAAGCTGCGACATGGTCTCCTCGCAAATTTAACGTTGAAGTTGAACGGCCGGCTGCCGACGCATCAGTCTGCGCAGGCTGTGAAAACTGAGTTGTTGACGGGTGAGCCGCGCGCTTGGCACTTTATCCCTCACGGTCCGCTCCAACGTGAGTTAGAGGGCAGCTTGCGCAGAAGCCAAACCAGAAAGAGAGGCATTAGTGAGTATAGAAGCACGTCGGATAGCCACGCTCCTTTTATGAACCAAGGGCCGCCGACCATGTCAGCCGCAATAGGTGCTTCGAGCGCTGCTGCGACCACCAATGCCAGGGCCACGGCTACCTGAACTCTAAAGTGGCCATAAAGCCGGTTGACTATCCAAGCGATCGGCAGTGATGAGAGCAGCACTGCAACGATAGTCCCCAGGAGCAGCGAGCTAAAGGTCGCGCCGCGCCGGGTCGGGAACACGGAGAGCATCCAGTCTGGGGTGGGTAAGGCAACGGCAACGCCTATTGCCACTGCCATGATGAGCGTCAGCCAGTAAAGGCAGCCAATACCGACTACCGCCGCGGCCAGTATCACGTTCCGCCGCGTCGGGGGCATCAATAACCACCATCGCGGCGGAGGTAGAGAAACGCCTACCGCAAGCGCGACGATGAATCCCAGCCAGTAGAGCCAGGGAATACCAAGCACCGTCGCGGCAAAGATTAAGCTCAAGGAGTCCCTCTAACGCCAAGTTGAGCGGCCGACCGCCCCCGCATGCAGTGAGGCCAAGGCGAGAATTTCAATCGCCTTCGCCGAGCCTTGCACTTTATCCCTCACGGTCCGCCCCAACGAGTGTTAGGCCGCACGGCGTTACGGGGATTTCCAACATTGCCCCGCCGACGGCGCCTTAACCAACGGGTGATTGCAAAGCCGGCACCAGATGCAGGTACGGCAAAGACTGCGCCGAGCATCATGAGTACTACGTCCCAGCCATTTCTGGTTCCGAGTGCATTTGGGGTTGTCTCCATTTTCGCAAGAACAAAGCAGAGCACGATTGGACTCGCGATTGCCACCATTAAGGCGATCGAACGCTTTCGGATCATGGCCGACGCGACGCCGAGAGCGACGCTGAGACTGCAGAGTACGCTGATAATGGCTGTCACGATGCTAGGTCCCGCGCGGTCTAACAGTATTTAGACCGCAAGTTGGCGGTATTTCATTGCCGCAATTATCACGCAATGTAGGCTCTGGCAGTTACACATGCTGCGCGGACACTGGCCCGCGATCTGTACATAATCCGTAAGTTTCCGACGCCCAATGAACGGAGTTGACCCGCTGCTGCCGGTCACGAGCGGCGGCTTTTCGGCGTCGGATTCTCAGTGGATTCTTCGTCATGAGGCTCGATTCTGTCCTGCCGTTTGAGCCCACAGGAACAGCTTCCTCAGCCCCCTCGTTCCGAATATCAGCCACAAGCCGATCAATATTTCCGCAAGGTAATAGAAAAGCCAAATATCCCCATTCGTTGTATCTTGGTACGCCACGTTGGAAAAGTGCATGAAGAACAAACCGCGTACGAAAGCCGGTACCGCGAACGTGAGGGTCCATAGTCCAATCAGCGTGCAGCCAACGGCGAGCCACATTTCTGGTGACGCCGAGACTGTAGATTCTGGACCAGGAGGGGCGAGAAGTCTTCGTGCGACCGTCTGGGGAAAGTACCAAAGCGCAGCAACCAAGGCAGCAGAAAAACTCCAAACGGCAATCGCAATGGTGAGAGCGTGGGAGTAATTACGAGTCGTTCCCTCGAAATAGAATGTGAGGATATCGCGAAAGACATAAATAGCGAGCCAGATCGAGAAGAGCCGAACCGCGACCGCTATCGTTTGATGAGGCGACATCGTGATCTCTCCGAGGTGCTTTTATAACGGCGCGGCGAGTAACCTATAGACACCTGCGAACGCCTACTTCGGGTCGAAGAATAGAGGGTGCGCTCCACTGTAAGCAATCGGTAAACGGTCCTGAGGTGCCCTTTGACCCTGAGCCGTCCATGGTCAGTGGCTGCTTTCAGGCAGCCAACGTTCCAGGAATTGCATCTATGAGCCCTCATACGTCAAATATCCAAGGTCGGCAGGAAGAATTACTCCCCCATCTGCGCCTTTCAAAACCAAAGAGTCGCCAGACAGATCGAGCAGACCCCCTGCAATACGCTCCTGCCAATTTGGCGTAAAGGAAAACCGTAGCCCTCGTATCACGACCAAGCAGTCCGACGGCACATCGCGAACTTCAAAGACGCTACATTAAAGCCTGTACCGTACTGGCGTAAGCTCAAAGCGATGCTCATAGAAACCCATTTCTTGCAGTGCGCGTTCGCTGGCACCCCGCTGCACCATTCGCTCCAATCCATCGGAGGAGAAATGTCGTGAAATCTGATCCAGTCTTATCACAGGATTAGCCACACTTGACCTGTGCACCGTGTCGAGGATGTGGGCGTACGCGGGGTCGGTAATTGTAAGAGTCATTCACGTAACCATGGTCGTCGGCGCGCCATAGGAGAATCAATTCCTTTTGACACAATGATGCCCGTCCCTTAACTCGTGCATTTTCGGTTATTAATGGCATGTCCTCGGCCTACCAAAGCAGATAACCGTGATCGCCCGAGGCGAATCGTTAGTTGTCGCGCGTAGTCCTACCAGCTTGCAATACGAAAAACAGCGGCACCAGCCATAAGACTGGCGCGACAATATTCCATGCGAAGCCTACACATACGATTACACCACTCATGAATAGAGCAATTTTGGGAGCGCGGAAACGCACGAGTAGATACGCTCCCATTGCAATTGAGCTAAGGAAAAGAAAGGAAATTGTTACAAGCAAGCGTTCACCGCCAGGGATCGATATTAGCGTCTCGACGGTGGTACGAGGCGGGATGAACAGCAACATCCACAACGTTGCCGCTGCGAAAAACGCGAGCATCAAGTAAATGGCTCCCGCGATGCGGGCATTGGGATTGCGGATGATCATTACGAGTGCCGAATCAGGCGGCTGTCGTGATCAAAGGTGACGAATGGGTCCAGTAACATTTGTGGGCTCAGCGCACGATATGCGCACGACTACATCACTCATATCGCCTTCGGTCAAATCACGCCCATACAGGGTCATTCTTGGGAAAGTTCCGGCATCTGCCTTGGCCATGCATCCGATCAGTCTACCGCGCGCCGCGAATGACAGCTTACAGGCGCGCATTTCTGGCGGTCGAATGACTCATAGTGGCCGCGAGTTGCCTATTGACCCGAACTACCCCAAGCGGCCGGTCGCGAGAGTCCGCTTAGGGCCGTATCACTTTTGCTTAGTTCGCGATCCTCGTATGGATCGACGGACAAGTAGAATGCCGCTAGCGGCGAAAAGAATAACCAAAACGCCCCCTGGCCATGACACCGGCAGATTGACGGCAACCGGTATAACGAGCCACAGAGCAGCCAACAAGAACACAGCGCCGACAACCATCAAAAACGTCGCCACAATTGTGAGTCGCTTTATTTCGCACCCCTTCGCTTCGGCAAAGGAGACATGGATTTCTGTAGAACCTATTCGAGCGCCGGGCTCGCGCAATTCCATGAGCGCAAATTGCTCCATAATTGCGGCCCTGGCGTCTGGCGTTACCTCTAACGAAAACATGGCATCCGCAGCTTGTCGGCCCATAACTTGACTGCCGACCCTTACCAGTCTTGCCTAGCTTAGCGTGTCCGCTTTCGGGGAGGGAATCGGATACCCCAGATGACCGGTCTTGGCCCGTAACACGACGGTTCCAGCCCGCCACGAGAACCGTATTGGTCAAGCGAGCAGCGGACCAGGATATTGGACACCAGTGCGAATATTGGACAAAGGGCCCATGCGCTCTGATGCAACTTCTTGATTTAAATTATTGATTTAATGGTGGCCAGGGGTGGAATTGAACCACCGACACGCGGATTTTCAGTCCGCTGCTCTACCAACTGAGCTACCTGGCCGCCGGGGAAGGGGCGCGTATTAGACCGGGCTCGCGGCGTGATCGTCAACCTACGCTGGCTTACCGGCGACGCTTTCGGCTCAATCTCGCGCCGGTTCGACAAATTCACCCGGCTTGGATGAGCCGGTGCCGAAGAAGAACTTCTCCATCTCGGTC
>Ga0182024_10022200_pt1 | contig 11450 bp, 11 predicted proteins | sample P32metaG_FD_120480 | JGI IMG/M metagenome (GOLD analysis project Ga0182024, IMG submission 120480) | Permafrost microbial communities from Stordalen Mire, Sweden - P3-2 metaG (Illumina Assembly) | ecosystem: Environmental > Terrestrial > Soil > Wetlands > Permafrost | place: Sweden: Stordalen... | reverse complement strand
GAGCCGTTCGTGATCCACCCTGGCGAGTTCTGCCTCGGCCGCACGCTCGAGCACGTCGAGCTCCCGGACGACATCGTCGCCCGGATCGAGGGCAAGAGCTCGCTTGGTCGCCTCGGCCTGATCGTGCATGCCACCGCGGGGTTCTGCGACCCCGGCTGGAAGGGCACGCTGACGCTCGAGCTCAACAACCTCACGCGCGTCCCGATCAAGCTCTATCCGGGCCTACCAATAGCGCAGCTGTCGTTCATGACGCTCGACTCCCCGGCCCTGCGACCTTACGGCCACGAGGATCTCGGGAGCCACTATCAGGGTCAGGTCGAGGCCACCGAGAGCCGCTACGGGGCGCACGCATAAAAGATCGATAAGCCCGCGGCCCCAAGCCTGGAATCGCGCATAATCGGGTAGAACCCACTCGACAGGAGACACCTCAGATGAGCACCCCCGAGACACAGGCGCAGAGACAGGGAGCACCATCGGACAATGGCGCCGGCTCGCGAGACACGCTCAGCGTGCAGGACAACCGCACGGGCAGGACGTATGAGCTGCCGGTCACGGACGGGACCGTGCGGGCGATGGACCTCCGGCAGATCAAGACGGGCGAGGACGATTTTGGCTTGATGGCCTACGACCCTGCGTACACGAACACCGCGTCGTGTCGCTCGGCGATCACGTTCATCGACGGCGAGGCGGGGATCCTCCAGCACAGGGGATACCCGATCGAGCAGCTGTGCGAGCACTCGACCTACCTGGAGGTGGCGTACCTGCTGATCAACGGCGTGCTGCCAACCGAGCGAGAGCTGGCCGAGTGGACGCACGAGATCACGATCCATACGTTCGTGCACGAGAACGTCAAGGACTTCATGCAGGGGTTTAGATACGACGCGAACCCGATGGGGATGCTGGTCGCGTCGGTGGGGGCGCTGTCGACGTTCTATCCGGACGCGAACAAGATCCACGACGAGGACATGCGCGCGATCCAGATCATCAGGCTGCTCGCGAAGATGCCGACGTTGGCGGCGTTCGCGTTCCGGCACAACATGGGCCAGCCGTACGTGTATCCCGACAACGACCTCGATTACGCGGGCAACTTCCTCGGGATGATGTACAAGATGACCGAGCTTTCCTACAAGCCCGACCCGCGGCTGGAACGGGCGCTGGACGTACTGTTCATCCTGCACGCCGACCATGAACAGAACGCCTCCACCAGCGCCGTGCGCTCTGTCGGCTCCACGCAGGTCGACCCCTACTCGGCGGTGGCGGCCGGGGTCGCTGCCCTATACGGGCCGCTGCACGGCGGGGCCAACGAGCAGGCATTGCGAATGCTGGGAAGGATCGGCTCGGTCGAGAACATCCCGGACTTCCTCGAGGGTGTGAAGGCGGGCAATGAGCGCCTGATGGGCTTCGGCCACCGCGTCTACAAGAACTACGACCCGCGCGCGCGGGTCATTAGGAAATACCTCGACGACGTATTCGAGGTGCGCGGTAAGAGCCCGCTGCTGCACGTCGCCACCGAGCTGGAGAAGCGGGCGCTCGACGACGACTACTTCACCTCGCGCAAGCTCTACCCGAATGTTGACTTCTACTCGGGCCTGATCTACGAGGCGCTGGGGCTGCCGGTGGCGATGTTCCCGGTGATGTTCGCGATCGGCCGCACCTCGGGCTGGATCGCACAGTGGCTGGAGATGGTGAACGACCCCGAGCAGAAGATCGCCCGCCCCCGCCAGATCTACACCGGCGAGCGGGATCGAGACTACGTGCCGATCGCTCAGCGCGGCTAAAGAACGAGCGTCGCACCGTTACGGCTCAGCCAGCCGCGGTCCTCGCGGTAGCTCGGCCAGCGCCGCTCCACGAGCGCCCAGAAGCGGGGTGAGTGGTCGAGGATCTCCAGGTGGCAGACCTCGTGCCAAACGACGTATTCGAGCACGCGCTCGGGCGCCAGCAACAATCGCCAGTTGAAGCTCATGCGCCCGCCGGCCGAGCAGGAAGCCCAGCGCGTGCGCTGCGCGCGGATACTCAGGTCGCGGTAGCTGGCGCCCGCGAGCGCGGTGGCACGGTCCAGGCGCGGTGCGATCTCCGCGCGCGCGGCCCGGCGGTAGAAGCGCTCGAGCGCCGGGCGGGCGTCACCGGCGGGGACCAGCAGACGCTCGCCGCGGCGGTGCACGCGCGTGCGCCCGTCCTCGGGGACAAGCTCCAGCGACGTGCCCAGGTAGGGCACGGTGCCAGCCCGTTCGGCGATCCGCTCGAACACCTCCTGAGCATCGGACAGCCGGCGTTCGATCCACGGACGCATTTCGCGCACGGCTGCCGCCGCCGCGCGCTCAGGCGCGCGCGTGGGAAGCACGACCTCGACGCCAGTGTGCGCGTCCACGTTCACCCGCACCCGCCTTGCCCGGGTAGAGCGGCGCACGGTGTAGGGGATGTCGGTCACGCTGCGGAGGGTACGCGCACCGTCGGGTGCATAATCCGGCGGCGATGAGCAAATCCAAGGTGAAGCTCCCTCGCGAGGTGCGCGATCCCTATCAGGTCTTTCTCAACGGGGTACCCCAGCGACTCGGCGTCGACTTCGAGGTCAGGGAAGGCGCGCTCGTGTTCGAGGGAGCGCTGCGCAAGGACAAGATCAGTGGTTGGCGCTGGCTGCTCGGCGCCTGGGGCGTGGGCACGTACCGCCAGAACGACTCGATCGACGTGCGCTACGAAGCCGCCGACGGTTCGCCGCGGGTGGCCGAGGGGCTCGAGATAGAGGTGGTCGAGACCGCGTAAACCGCCTTCTCCCATGGCTTCGCGAGCTTCAGCGCGGACACGATCGCGCGCGTCGCGGGCGAGCGGTTGAGCGTGATGAAGTGGATGCCGGGCACGCCCTCGCGCAGCAGCTCCGCGCACTGCAGCGTGGCGTAGGCGACGCCGAAGTCGAGCACCGCCTCGGGGTCCTCGCCGCGGGCGTGCAGCTCGCGGCGCAGGCCGTCGGGAATCGAGGCCCCGCAGAGCTTGGCCATGCGCTCGACCTGCCCCACCTGCGTGATGGGCATGACGCCGGGGATGATCGGCACGTTCACGCCGGTCGCGCGTGCGCGCTCGACGAAGTCGAAATAGAGCGCGTTGTCGAAGAACAGCTGCGTGATGAGGAACTGCACGCCCGCTGCGACCTTCTCCACGAGGTGTTCCAGATCCTCCTCGGGGCTGACCGCGTGGATGTGCGTCTCGGGGAAGCAGGCGCCGCCGATCGCGAACGGGTAGTCGGCGGCGATTAGTTCCACCAGTTCGCGCGAGTACTCCAGGCCGCCCTCCGTTTTGCGCCACCGCTCCTGGCCCGCCGGCGGGTCGCCGCGCAGCGCGAGCACGTTGTCGATGCCCGCGCTCTGCATCTCGTCGAGGGTGGCGCGCAGTTCCGCCACGGTGGCGCCGACGCAGGTGAAGTGCGCCATCGCCTCCAGGCCGTACTCCTCGCGGATGCGCTTGACGATCTCGATCGTTTTGCCCCTGGTGGAGCCGCCGGCACCGTAGGTGACGGACACGAACGACGGGTCCAGGCCGCGCAGCTCGGCGAGCGACGCGCGCAGGTTCTCCTCCCCCGCCTCCGTCTTGGGCGGGAAGAACTCGAAGGAGAACGAGGGACCGCCCGCCCCGGGGCCGGGGCCAAGGATCTCATCGATGCGCATCAGAGAATTATGCAGTCCAGCGCTCAGGCTCTCCGGGGATCCGCCGCGCGCGGTCCGTGACCTCCAGATGGAGCAACATCGCCAGCGTCTCGGTCAGCAGCCACTGGGCGGTCATCGGCGTCAGGTGGGACCCGTACACGCGCGGAAGGATCTCGAACGCCGTCAGCGACTCGCCCGCCTCGGCCTCGCCCTCCCGCATCACGGCCATGATCTTCGCGAGGTGCTCGGCCACGAGCTCGCGGTTGCCCTCGATGTGGGCCTCCACGTCGGTGAAGGTGCGCCCGTGGCCGGCCAGGCACAGGCGCGCGTGCAGGCCCTCGACGACCTCCAGCGAGCTCAGGAACTCGCCGACGGGGTCGGGCGAGTAACCGAAGTCGAAGAACGGGAAGACGCGCCCGAGCAGGTGATCGCCGGAGATCAACAGACGCCGCTCGGGCTGAAACAGGCACACGTGCGAGGGCGCGTGGCCCGGCGTATCGTGGACCGTCCAGGGGCCGAGGTCGGTCTCGACGATCACCCCCGGAACAAGGTCTCGATCGGGCTCGATCACCGCGGCGATCCCCGAATCGCGTTTGCCGCGCTCGGCGGCGTAGCGGCGTAGCGGCTCCTCGGGCACGCCGCTCTGGCGCGCAACCTCCAGGCGGCGGCCCATCGCCGCGTCCGGATCCTCGGCCCAAAGCTTCATGTGCTCGTGGTTAGGGTGCATCCACAGCTCGCAGCCCGCCCGCTCGACGATCGATGCAGCCTGGCCGTAGTGATCGGAATGGGCGTGCGTGCAGACCACCAGGCGCACGTCCTCGATGCTCAACCCACACATCTGCATCGCCCGTTCCAGGTTCGCGAGCGAGCCGGGCTGGTGCATACCCGTGTCAAACAGCACCACCCCGTCGCCGGCCGCGACCGCCCAGGCGTTGCAATGGGGCACCCCGGGCCACGGCAGCGGCAAACGCAGGCGAAAGATGCCGGGGATCACACGTTCGCCCCGCCCCAGCTCGGACTTGCTGGCTGATCTCCGATCGGTCGGCCTCCGACTGGTCGAGCTCGGATCGGTTACCTCGGCCACGGGCAGGAGACTAGACTACGTATCTCAAGCGGCGTCGCCAAAGGGAAAGGGAAGATGGCCGAGGAGGAAAGCGCGAGCGAGGCGGCCGCGAAGGTGCAGGAGGTCGCGGCGAACGTGCGCCAGGCAGCGACGCGCCGCAGGCGTTCCGCCGGCAGCGAGGCCGAGGCGGTGACGCGGCGGTACTTCGAAGCGATCGGCGCGCACGACGTGGACGGCGCCGCCGCGATGTGGGCACCAGATGGCCGCGAGGACGTGCGCGGTCAGGGGTTGTTCATCGGTACGGAGGGTCTGCGCGAGTTCATCGGCAACCTGGTGCAAGCGATCCCGGACCTGCGCGTTGAGATCGTCTCCACCACAACCGAGGATGACCGCTGCGCGCTGCACTGGCGCTTCAGCGGCACCTTCGCCGGGCCGCGCTCGTTCAACGGGATCGCGCCCACTGGTCACCGGATGGAGCTCGAGGGCGTCGACGTGCTGAGCGTGCGCGACGGGCTGATTCAGTCAAACGACGCATTCACCGACACGATGGCAGTGCCCCGCCAGATCGGGATGATGCCACCGCTTCACTCGCTCGCCGAGCAGCGGCTGATGGGCGCGTTCAACGTCAAGACGCGCCTCATGACGAACCTGGTCGCGGGCGAGGCCGAGCTGGTGGCCACGGACGTGTGGGTCGTGCAGGGACAGCCGGGACGCTGCAACGTGTACCTGATCGAGAACGGCGGCGAGGAGGGGGGCGTGACGCTGTTCGACGCCGGCGCTCGCACGATGACGCGGGCGGTGGCCAGCGCGGGCGCGAAGCTGGGTGGGATCAAGCGGATCGTGCTCGGCCATGGCCACACCGACAACCGTGGCGTGGCGCCCGCACTGGGCGTGCCCGTGCTGTGCCACCCCGACGAGGTGCAGGACGCGGAGGGAAGCGGGGGCTTTCGCTACTGGCCCGCCGACCTGGCTGGGCTGCCACCGGTGGTGCGCCAGGTCCAGCGCCTGATGCACCGCTACATGTTGGATGGCGGGCCTGTGAAGATTGCTGACATCGTGAACGAGGACGATGAGGTGGCGGGCTTCCGCGTGGTCCACCTCCCCGGCCACGCCCCCGGCTTGATCGGTCTGTGGCGTGAGTCCGACCGGCTGGCACTCGTGAGCGACTGCTTCTACACGCTCGACATTTGGGGCCGTAGCTGCCCCGCAAGCATGCCCCCGGAGATATACAACTACGACACGCTAAAGGCGCGCGAGAGTATCCGCAAGCTCGCGGAGATGGAGCCCGCCGCCGCGTGGCCGGGACACGGGAAGCCGATCACGGGCGACGTACGCGGCCAGCTACTGAAGGCGGCGGGCGAGCCGGACAGCGTCCCTTCCGTTGCGACACCCAGCCGTGCCTGAGGCAGCACGTGGGTAAGCGCAGCCGCCGCCGCGCCCCGGGAGAGCATCGCCCAGACAAGCTGGTGGCTCCAACCAGCGACTACACCGACGCCTACGGGAATGTGCTTAGCTTGCGCGGCGCGCTCAGCCCTGCCGCACGGCACGAGTACGCGCAAACGCTATCGGGATTAGAAGGTCGCCCGTCCACTACTACCGAGGACGCCTGGCAGCGGGCGGTCGAGCTCCTGTTTGAGCGGCTCGCTGTGCGCTGGACGATCGAGGGCGCACCAATCGTCCGCCAGCGTGAGCTGCTGATGCGCTTTCGGGCGGCCACCGCCGAGGAGCGCGCCTGGATACGCACTGTCCTGCGCGAGCACTGCGCTGAGCACTTTCCCGACATCCAGGCGCCCTGACGGTCAGGCCGGCTCTGCAAGCAACTCCAGCCGCGGGCCGTGCGAGCTGCCAGCCGACACAAACCGAGCGGTGGCTGGGTTGAGCACGAACTCGAGCGTTTCCTCCTCGCAGCGCACCTCCAAACGCCGCCCTTCCTCATGTACGGCGACGACTATCCCCTGCTCGAAGCCACCGCCGAAATGTGCGATCCGCGCGCGTGCGCCGACCGTGGGAACGCGCCTGGAGGGACCGAGCATGGAAATGATGGTACGAACGCCGCGCCCTGCCGCCGCGACCGATACCTTGCGGCGGATGCGCCGCACCAAGATCGTCGCCACCATCGGCCCAGCCTCGCGCGAGCCCGAGACCCTGCTGCGCATGGTTCAGGCCGGAATGGACGTCGCGCGGCTGAACTACTCGCACGGCACGCTCGACGAGCACGCCGAGACGGTGCGTCGCGTGCGCGACGCGGCGGGGCGCGCCGGGCGCCCGGTGGCGATCCTGCAGGACCTGCCCGGCCCCAAGCTGCGCATCGGACCGCTGCGCGAGGACGTGGTCGAGCTGACAGCCGGAGAGCGGCTGACGATCACCGGCGGCGAGCCCGATGAGCTCGGCGACGCCCATCACATGAGCATCACCTGGGAGGGGCTCGCCGATTCGATGTCACCGGGAGAGGTGATGTACCTCGCCGACGGGTCGGTGCGACTGCGCGTCGTGGAGGTCCGCGCCGCGGCGCATGAGGTCGAGGCGGAGGTCGAGGTCGGCGGCGCGGTCGCCTCGCGCCAGGGGCTGAACATCCCCGGGCCGATCGACGCACTGCCATCGGTGCCCGAGGAGGATCTCGAGCTGTTGCGCCACGGCGAGTCGATCGGCGTGGACATGGTCGCGCTGTCGTTCGTGCGCCGCCCAGAGGACGTCGAATTCGTACGCAGCCACACGCGTCTGCCGCTGATCGCGAAGATGGAGAAGCCCGAGGCGGTGCAGTGTGCCGAGGAGATCCTGCGGGTGGCCGACTGCGTGATGGTGGCCCGCGGCGATCTCGGCATCGAGCTACCGATCGAGCAGGTCCCGCTCGCCCAGAAGAAGCTCTTGAAACTGGCCGGATGGTTGGCGCGACCATCGATCACGGCTACGCAGATGCTCGACTCGATGGTCACCTCCTCGCGCCCCACGCGCGCGGAGGTGGCGGACGTGGCGAACGCGATCCTCGACGGCACCGACGCTGTGATGCTCTCCCAGGAGACCGCGATCGGCGCCTACCCGGTGGGGGCCGTGGAAATGATGGCGGCGGTCGCCGTGCAGGCGGAGTCGATCGCCCCGTATGAGGATTGGAACACCTCGCGCGTGCGCCGCACCGACGCGGACACCGCCTACACCGTCGCGCACAACCTCTGTCTGGCGGCGCGCGAGCTGAACCTCGACGCGCTGGTCGTACCAACGCTGTCGGGGCGCTCTGCGCGCCTGGTTTCGGCACACCGTCCCACCGTGCCGATCTATGCGCTTTCGCCGGGCAAAGAGACCGTCCGCCGCTGCTGCTTGATGTGGGGCGTGCAAGCGGCGTCGATGCGCCGCCACGAGACGACCGAGGCTCTGATCGCCGACGCTGCGCGGCGCGTGGTCGAGCTCGGCTGGTGCGAGCCGGGCCAACGCGTCGGCATCACCGCCGGACTCCCCTCCGGGCGGCCCGGCACCACCAGCCTCGTGCAGATCCAAAAGCTTTGATCAGCTGGCCGCGCTGACGCCGGAGCGGCCGTAGAACTCGGCCTCCTGGCGTCCCAGCTCGGTCCCGGGCTGCTCGCCATACATCCACTCGCGGGCGATCCTGTGCCAGTTGTTCCTGGCCCGCAACTGGGAGAGCACGGCGAGTGTCAGCATCTCCATGCGGCGGCCGAACAGGTGCTCCGGGCGCATATCCTGGTGGCGCATCTCCCTGAAGTGGCTCGAGCGCGGATCGGAGCTCTCGATCATCACCTGCGTGGCGATCTCCGGCGTCAGCTCGACGACTTCGTCGGCGCTCGTGTACCACCAGATGGCGTCGTTGATGAATGCCAGCAGGTGGTCGGGGTCGACCCGCTCGGGCTCCGGCAGGAAACCCGACTGCGCGAGCAGCCGGTGCAGCGCCACCGCGTCGCCCTCTACAACCGCGCGCTGGCAGGCGAGCTCGAGCTCCACCGCCTCCGCCTCCATCCGCTTGAACAGCCCGAAGTCCAGAAACGCCACCTTGCCGTCATCCATCAGCAGGAAGTTGCCCGGGTGTGGATCGCCGGAGAACTGCCGATGCCGGTATAGACAGCCGAGGAAGAAGCGAAACACGATCTCCCCGATCCGGTCCCGCTGCGCCTGCGGATAGCCCTTGATCTGCTCGAACCCAATGCCGCGCACGAACTCCGTTACGAGCACCCGCTCGCGCGAGAGCGATGTGATCACATCGGGTACCACGATGAACGGGTGCCCAGCAAAGATACGCGCGAGCGAGCGCTGGTTCTGGGCCTCCAGCTCGTAGTCGAGCTCCTCGCCGATCCGCTCACGGATCTCCGCGGCGATTGCCTTGGCGTCCATCCCGGGGGTCATCCGCTTGAGCAGACGCATGATCATGTCCATGTTCTGCATGTCCGCGCGCACCGCGGCCGCCACCCCCGGGTACTGCACCTTCACCGCCACCTCGCGGCCATCGTGCAGCGTCGCCCTATACACCTGACCGATCGACGCCGCCGCGATCGGCTCCTCCACAAAGGACTCGAACAGCTCCGCGATCGGCTCTTCCAGATCATCCTCGATCACGCGCCGCATCTGCTTGAACGACACCGTCGGCGCGGCGTCGCGCAACTTCGCCAGCTCGCGCTGAAACTCCTCGCGGTGCTCCTCGGCGACCAGGCCCACGTCGAGGAACGACATCACCTGTCCGAGCTTCATCGCGGCGCCCTTCATCGTGCCCAGCGCCGCCACGATCTGCTTGGCCGTCTCCAGCTGGCGCCTGGCCATCGCATCTTCGGAGGCCTGCTCGCCGCGCGTCACGTTCGCGGCGCGGGTCCCGAACTGCTTCACGGCCTCGCTCGCCGCGAGCTTGCCGACAGTCGCGGTGCGCCGCACCCGGGAGGTCGGGATCTTCTTACTGCTCTCGCGCGCCATCCCTTGATGGTACGGGCTGGGTGCGCTTCACCTGAGAGCCGGGCACGATGTCATCCGACCCGTCGGCCCAGCGCACCCAGGCCTTCTTGCCGCCGTCGTAGTCCTCGCCGAGCAGGATCAGGGTGGCCGGCTCGCCCAGCGCCAGGCAAGCATCTGTGCCCTGCGGGTCGAGTCCCCGCCAGATGCGGATGAACCCGTTCTCCTCCCACTCCCGCGCGACGGTCGTCGGGTCGGCGTGGCCCGGCTGGATGACCGTGCCTTTCGGCAGCTCCATCAGCGTGCCCATGATCGAGTCCCTGAGATCGGTGTAGGTGGTGTGGCCGGGTGCGCGCACCCCCCCGACCGATCCCCTGAACAGGGTGTCGCCGGTGAACACGACCGCCTCGCCGCCAGTGAATCCCCCTGGAGCCGTGCTCGCCGCGGAGCGCACCTGCACTCGGCCACCGCCTCCAGCGGCAGCGCTCCCGAGCTCCGATCGGTCGCCCAACAGGAAGGACAGCATGCCGGCGGTGTGCCCCGGCGTGTGCAGCGGCCGCACCTCCAGCGCACCGAAGCTCAGCGTCTCGCCGGCCTCCACCGTATCGGCAGCGATGCCGTCCAGCAGATCGAGCTCCAGCGGGTGGATCAACACCTCGAGCTTTGGCCAGCGCTCGCGCAGCGTGCCGACCTCGCTGACGTGGTCGAAGTGATGGTGGGTGAGCAGCACGTGCGAGGGCTCCAACCCGAGGCGCGCGGCCGTCTCGATCAGCGGCTCCACCGGCCCGCCCGCGTCGATGAAGAACGCAGGTCCCCCCTCACCGTCCGCGACGAGAAACGTGTTGGACACAAACTGGGGATGGGTCGAGCGCTCGATGATCATTGCGGCCATCCTCTCACGATGGCCGTTCCGCGGCCGGCCGACGGGCGTCGGGACCGACATCCGGAAGACATCGCCACGGGCAGATCGGCGCTGAGAGCTTTGGCAGCCTCGCGGCTCGAGCGATAGGCTGCTCGCACGCACTCGGCACGAAAAGCCCAATCTGAGACTCGAGGAGGACGAAGATGCTCAAGCGGTATGCGGCGACGGGGCTGCTGCTCAGTCTCGCCGCGTTGGTCCTGATCGTGGCCACGACGGCCTCCGCCTATCTGTACAAGAAGCCGGCCGGCCACGATTGCGGCAAGGTGACCTTCACCGGCGGTTTCGGTGGCCCGCTGCCCTCGAACATCCCCAAGAACGCAGAGCCCCAGATCCACACCTTCATCGTCAAGGGCTCGATCTCCTGCGCGAAGGCCAAGCAGATCATGAGCTCCTTCGAAAAATCCGCAGTCGGAACAGGCAAAGGCGTCTCGCCGGCCGGCTGGAAGTGCGGCTTCAGCGCCAAGCTCAAGGGCCAATCGTGCACGAACGCGGCCAAGCATGTGGTGCTCAGCAATGGGATCGTTTATGTGGTGCCGAAGTAGGCGAGGCCGACCCATCGTCGATCGCCGGTAAGCCCCAGATGCCCCTGATTCATACCTGCTACCGCATCACCGACATCAACCGCTCGGTGGCGTTTTACAACGCGCTTGGCTTCGAGGAGGTCGGGCGTATCCCGATCAAAGACGAGGCGATCAACGTGTTCATGAACCAGCCCGGCGATGGCGATATGCCGCGTCTGGAGCTGACCTACAACTTCGGCGTGGACTCATACGAGATCGGCAGCGGCTACGGCCACATCGCGATCACAGCCGCTGACCTCGACGCCACGCTCACCCGCCTCGCAGAACAGGGCATCCAACCCGAGAAGCCGCCCTACTCCGTGCGCGAGGGCGGCTCGCCGCTGTGCTTCGTCAAAGACCCTGACGGGTATCGGATCGAGATCATCGAG
>Ga0182024_10022199_pt1 | contig 11451 bp, 11 predicted proteins | sample P32metaG_FD_120480 | JGI IMG/M metagenome (GOLD analysis project Ga0182024, IMG submission 120480) | Permafrost microbial communities from Stordalen Mire, Sweden - P3-2 metaG (Illumina Assembly) | ecosystem: Environmental > Terrestrial > Soil > Wetlands > Permafrost | place: Sweden: Stordalen... | reverse complement strand
TCTTTGTTCAACGTCGCTTTCTCGGTCATTCCCTTAACGTACGTTTCGTTGGGATATTTCATGGGAGTTTCCTTTTGGTTAATAGCCGTATTTGCCCACCGGCAACACGCCGCCGGCAAATACCGAGCGAAATTCGGGACCGAGCGAGACGCCCGCCTCCATGGCGCTTGCGTTCATGTACTGAGTTTGCTGCACCAATGCGGCATATGCCAGGGTATCCACTTGGTCGTCATGGACGGAAGCAGGGAAAGTCAGCAACTCGTTTTCGAAGTCGCCGAGCCACACGGCATCGTCGGGGAAGAATATCTTGCCGCCCTGCATTTGGATGCTGGCGGTGGTGCTTCGTGAGAGTTTGTCTTTATCTGCGTCCAGCTCCAGCAATGATACGCCTTCACGCCGCAATTGCTGGCAAATCGCCATTCCGTAGGTCTGTTTTTCGACAGCTTGAAATTGTGGACTCCAATAGGTTCGGGCGTCTTTTAGTTCCCGCAATAGGTCCGGGGCTTCGTACCTTCCGCGGTTCACATGCAGAATCAGTAGGTCGCCGTCAGTAGTTACGGCGGCGGTCAAGATCACCGTGAAATCGGCGTGAGTTTTCAGGCTCATCGCCACATCGACGGTTTGAAACGTCGTGCAACCATCAAGGTCGTGCTTCTCATCGCCGCTGGTACGGTGAAGGATGACGTAACGACCGATCATCGTGAAGTATTTGAACCACTCTTTTTTGAACTTCGCGCCGCCGGCAGGACTCGGTTGCTGTTGATACTGTCCGGTGTAACCCGGTCCTAATTCACGCTTGGCGGCTTCGATTTCCGCCGGACCTTCGCGGCTCGGCCAAAGCAGACCACCCACGGGGCGCGTGATGGTGCAACCATCGGGGAGAGTCAGTACGTTGGTCCGCTCAGTCGTCCGGCCGCTCGGGAGAATCAGCGTCACCTTGTCGTCAGCGACGGCGGGTAGGAAAACATGCTGATAGCCGGCTTCGAGCAAATGACCGGGCAGGTCGTCGGTGTGCAGGCGCTGACCGATGCACAGAATGCGACCCGTGCGCCGGTTGTTCAATCGCGTTGAGAACACCGATTTGAAATCGCGAATCGTTGTCTTTCGCTCAACGTCACTCTCGACTTTCTTCGCGCTGTGCGCGTCATCGACAATCAGGAAATCGCCACCTCGACCCGTCGCCGAACCACCCATCGACGTGGAGATCATCACGCCGCCGCGATCGTTGGCGAAGTGTTTCGCCTGGTTCTGGTCAACGCGAAGATGAAACAGCTTGCCCCAATGCTGTTGATACCACTGGCTTTCAATGAGCATGCGCCGCTTGACGCTGAATTCGTCGCTTAGATCCGCTGAGTAACTTGTGAACATGAACCGCAGCGCCGGCCACTTCGTCCAGCACCATGCCGGGAAGAACATGCTGCACATGAGCGATTTCGTGTGCCTCGGCGGGACAGAGATAACACACTTCTTCACGTCGCCGAGTGCCATCGCTTCCAGCCATGCCGCCATGACCCGATGATGCAGCCCCTCGCAGAACGGCGTCGGCTCCAGAACGTGCCAACCCTCGCGCAGGAATTCGAGCAGGGATAGCTCGCGGACCTTGGCGGGGCTTTGGTCATCCACAAGCCGGGCGATGGTCTGTTCAAGTTGCTGCAAACGCTTGGCAGTGTTCACGACTTCGCCCCCTTGGCCGCGAGCTTGGCAACCTGTTGTTGGATCCGTTCGATAGCGGCGATCGCCTGCGTGTCGGTGTTCCGGCCAATGAGGATTTCGAGCAGGAACTTCCGGGCTGACTGGCTTTCCTTGGCGTCGCTTATCAGGCCGTCCATGATGCTCCGCAGCCGCTCCCCGTCGTCTTTCATCAGACCGTCCAGCAGATACTTCATCGCACGCTGGCGAGCCTTCTGACGGCGGGTCGACGAGGTGCCGGGACCGCCTTTGTTGCCTGCCGCGAAACGCCCCTTGGGGTCGCGGTCGTTCGGTGTGGCATCGGGTTGGTTCGCGGATTCACTCATCGGGGCGCGGACTCCAAAAACGGGGTTGGGGACGCGGGAACGGGGATAGAGTCAGCGACCTTTCGCCTTTTTTCGGTCATTTTGTCGCACTCGACTTTTATTAAGCCTTTGTCAGCAATGGGTTGCGCTGATTCAAACGGCGCTTCAAACGGTTGTTTAGTAGCGCCAGTGTAGCGCCACGAATAATAGCACGCCATAAGTCCTTTGTTTTCAATAGTTATCATTTCACACCCGCTGATAGTGAATCATCGGGCGTCTGTTTTCCCGGCAGTCCAGCGTCTCGCGATTTGCAACCACGCCGCTTGCGGCTTTGCAGGCGATTTGCGGCCTTGCCAGGGCGTTGAGAGTCAGCGCCGAGGACTTCATCGCAGCGGAAGCCATGCTGGCGTAGCAAGCGTTTCAGCAGCATCCGCAACGCCACTTCGGGCGGCCGGTCGCGGCCGATGAAGGTGAAGATTGCTCGATACGTTTGCATGTCTCTTTCACAGCCCGGTGACAGGTGACAGCCAGTGACAGCGTTTTCTTGTTAGCGCTCTCACGCGCGCACGCGAGGCGCTTATAGAGGGATTTCCTGTCACCCTGTCACTTCCTAGGAAAATTGAAGTTTTGCCTGTCACCTTTAGACTTCCTCGCCATGTTTCGGCGCGAATTCGGTCGTTCGGGTCTGCTTCATCACGCCGATTCCCCTGAAGCCGCGAACCGCTCGGCCGGCGGATTTCCATCGATCCTCAACGATGCCCTCGCGCCGACGGACGGCCTCATAGAACGCGTTTCGGTCCAAGGTGTGCCGATCGCCGCCGTTTCGACTCCAAGCGACGTACTCCGTGAATAGCTCGGCGCGCATAACCCTGAACGTCTCGGCGTCGCCAACGATGCAACAGCTTTCGATGAATTCCGCCAGGTCGTCGGCGTCGTCTCGGTATTCCTCGGTTGCAATCAGCACGTCGGCCGGCGGTTTCATCCCGTTGCGTTGCCAATCCCGACAGCCACGAACGCACCATGCCAGGATGCCGGGAAACTCGGCTCGCAGCTTGTCCAATAGCAGCGGGTCGCGCTCGGCGGGCGGAATGACAACGTTGAACGGAAGGATTCGCAGCCGACGCCAGACCGCCTCGGTGTTCTCGGTCAATCGCGGACGGTTGTTGGTGATCAGCACGAGCTTGTGCGTGCGGCGGAACTCAAAAAAATCCTGCCTCATGAATCTGGCTTTAATCGTGGCGTCGCCGGTCAAGCGCTTGACCAGTTGCAACCGCAGATTTGCTCCGCTTTCGGTCTCACTGGCAATCACCAGCCGCTTGCCGAGTAGGTCCGCGATCTCTGTCGGGTGCTGTGCGTGCTGATTCGCGATCAGCAGCGATTCGGGCGCGACACCCGCGTAACCTTCCAGCAGCGCCGTCAGCGTGTCGAAGATCACGGATTTGCCGTTCGCGCCCACACCGTAGGCAATCAACAACTCGTGAATGTTCGGACAGCCAGTGAGAAACAAAGCGGCCCAGCGCTGCAGGTAGCCGATAAGCTCGGGTTTGCCGGCGAAGCTACGCGAGACAACTGATTCCCAGATCGGACACTTTGCGTCTGCCAGGTATGGCGTTTTCAGACAGTGCGTGATCCGGTCGCGTTGCCGGTGCGGACGCAGCGCAAATGTCGTCAAGCACAGCGTGCCATTGCTGGCGTTGAGCGCGTAATCGTCGGCATCGAACGCGGCCGCAGCGGCGCTGACTCCCGCTTCGGTTTGCAACAGCTTTAAGACGCCGGACACGCCAGAACTCGATTCCATCTTGGCGATGTGACGCGACAGCGTGCGCGCGTCGATTCCAGCTTGCAGACGTGCTTCAGTACCTCGGGCGATTTCCTTCACCCACCGCGAAACCTGTCCGTCAATATCGCGCTGCCAGTGAGTACCACACCAAATGAAGTATTCGCCGCGATCGACGCCGTAGAGAAGACTCGATCCGCGTTGCCGGTGAACTTCCTCGGCGTTAGCCAATTCGGTAGCTCGGAACTCATCGTCTGGCGTCGGCTCATTTTCGTCAGTTGGTTGCTTAATTACGCCGGCCGTTGGCTTCGGCTTGCTGTGACGCGCTATTGCCGGCCGATCCTCGCGAAGTCGGCTACCGAAGCTGCCGTTAACCTTGGCGCGGGCGTCGTCAATCTTGTGGCGTAGCTCCCCTTCGGTCCATGGCTCCCCGCCCGTTTTCAGAACGTTGAACCGCTCTAGCACGCGCCAGACAGCGGCGTCGTCCAGCCCAAAACGAAAGCACTCGCACGCGATGTGAATCGTGCGGCCCGATCCATCCTGTCCGCTGATTGCGTCGGGGCATTTCTCAATGTACTTCCAGCAACGCGCCTCGCGCTGGTGCATCGGAATATCACTGACATCGCGGTGGGTATACGTCTTTGGTGGATTCAATGCCGCCTTGCGGGCTTGCTCGGCTTGCCGCTCTGATTCGAGCCGATCGTACAGCTCGTGCATCTGCTCCGTGCGATCCTCGACAACGCCAGGTGTGCCGGACAGGTGTTTGCCAGTGATGGTGAAGAATCGGCCGCTCGAATATAGCTCGATGCGTCCGTCTTTCCCGCCCCAAGGCGCGGGGAATTTCCGGCCCTCGGCAAACCCGCGTTGAACGAACGTGAGGATCTTCACGCCGAGCGTGCCGGGTGAAATTTCGGCGTAGGAATCCAGCCGCTCGATAATCTCATTGGCCTTCTCGTGAAACTCGCCTGTATGGGCATCAATGCAATTGTCCTGGTCGCAACCGGCCAGCACGAGTGATCCGCTTTTGTCCCTGCTGCCAAGCTCGATACCGATGCCCGCGAAAGACTTGTTCCGCTCGCACGCGGCGACGCAATCGGCGTAGGTGTGCCATGTGGCCGGGTTGTCCGCCTCGGCCGGCTTACCGTCTGGCTGAAACGGCATCTTTGTCGTCTTCTTCGCGCCGGGCTTCAGGACGGATTTCCAGCACACCCATTGGTCAAGCTGGCGCAGCTCGTCCGGGATTGATTCGGTCGCGACGTTCATCGTCCCTCCGATGCCCGAGCACGGAGCAACGCCGCCAACTCATCGCAACGCAACGTTTGACCTTTTACCTCATCAACGATCGCCAGAACGCCAGGATCGGCGGCAAGGCGGATTAGATCGAAGTTGAGGAAGGCGCAAGCCCATTCCGCCGAGTTGAGTTGCCCGCGTTCCACGGCGTCGGCTTCGTCGAGCAGGGCGGCGGTTTGATTCGAGGGTGTGAGCTGGGTACTGTTCATGCGTTCCGATTCAAATTGCGTAAGCGCCCATCTTTGCCGGACGGGGTGCTTGCGCATGCGCGGTTGACGGTTTAGGCGGTGGCGAGCTCAACGCCATGGGTGCGCGATGCGAGCCAAGCGTCGAGGTCTTCGCGGCGGTAACGAACGTTGCGACCCACCTTGGTGTAGGGAATCTGATACCGCTTGGTCATCCGCCACAACATGAGCGTCTGTGGCTTGACGCCGATGTACGAAGCCGCTTCGTTGTTGGTCAAAAAACTGGGGGGGTCAATAACGCTCATACGGCATCTCCGTTGGCGACCTCTGGTCAAGTACGACCGATGTATGTTGCCAATAAATCGGCGGACAAATCCAACGTGGTATGTGGATGCGCAAGGCGAGAAATGGCCAATAAACCCAAGCGATTTACAGCGAAATGATGTTCAAAAAAACTTTGCGCAAGGTGATGCGCAATGTGCTTTAGCGATAGATTCCGGCAGTCTCGTTCTTTCCCCGAACCTTGTGGCTATCGCTCCACAGCAGGTAACCCATCAGCGGCACCTGCCATTTTCCTTTGATTTTCTTCGCGCCTTGAGCCTCAAGTTGCTTGGCTATCCTCGTTGCCTGTTCCTCGGTGCATCCGCGACGTTCGGAAATATCGGCGGTCGAAATGAAGTCGGACTCCGCGTCATGAAGTTGAAGATTCAGAAGAGCATTCTGGCAAGCGTCATCATCTATGATCCGTTGGGAGCCGCGAAGGACACCGAATACCGCTGAGGCGTCAAGCTTTTTCTTCTTGAACAATGCGAGTACGACCGGCGCGAGATCGTGCAACCGCACTTCGTACCTTCCGCGCGCCGCCATCCACTTAGCCGTGTCGGTGTCGCCGCGTTTGGGATCGCGTAGACAACTATTGCACCATGCCAGAAGGGAGGCGGCCGCCCCAAAATGAGCGACTTCAGCGCCGACGGCCGGCTTCTCCAACGGCATGGCGAGCAGATCGTCTACCGTGGCTGCCCGTGGTAATGGCTTGGTTGGATCGTAGCTCATGCTGTCGCCTTCTCGGTTTTGGCTTCGCGGGCCTCAAGCAACGCCGTCGCGGCTGACTGCACCGACGCGCGCACCGGGTCAAGATGCAGCCGGGCGTAGATTTTCGTGCTGGCGGTGGATTTATGGCCCAGCGACTTGCCGATGATTGTCAGCGACGCCCCGGCGGCGGCTTGCCAACTTCCCAAAGTGCGCCGCAGGTCGTGAATTCTCAGATCCTTGATGCCGGCGGCTTTCAGGATGTTCGCCCAGGCGGCTTTCGGCTCGACCAGATGGCCGGTGACGCCGTGGGATGGGAATACCCATTCTTTCGGCGGCTTTGCTGCGCGTTTGCGGCGCTTCAGCACTTCCACCGCTTTCGTCGCCAGTGCCAGGGTTACCGGATTGCCCGATTTGGTGTCGGGGATTGTCCACGTCGCACGTTCAAGGTTCACGTCCTCCCAGCGCATCGCGCAGACGTTTGAACGCCGTGCGCCGACCAGGATGCTGATCATGATGTAGTCGCGAATCAGTTCGGACGGCTCGGCGTCGAGCGCCTTGAAGAACGCCGGCACCTCGTCGGGGTGCAAAAACCGTTCGCGCTCCTGTTCCGGAAACCGCTGGACTCCCGACGCCGGGTTTTTGCCGTCAGCTCCGACAGCATCCGTTTTCGAGTAGACAGCGTGAATCAATGACAACAACCGATTCGCCGAGTAGGGTCCGGCGTCGGTGCCGACTTTCGTGTGTAGCGCCCGCACGTCGCTCTTGGTAATCTTCCGCGCGATGCGACCGCGCCACGATTCGAGATAGCGATCGTGCTGGTCCTGATCGTCCTGCCACGTCTTCTTGTGGACTTTTGCATGGGTTTCCATGTATCGGTCGAATAGACCGCCGAACGTCTCGGCGGCTTTGGCGGCGTGCTTCTGTTCAACCGGATCGACGCCCTTGGCGATGTCGCCATTTAGTTCGGCAACTCGGTCGCGCGCCTGTTCGATGGTCATCTGCGGATACGAGCCAAGGCAGATGCGCGCCGGCCGTCCCTGCACGCGCCGGTAGAGGTAAAACGACGTAGCGCCGGTTGACGTTTTGCAGAACTGAAGCCCCGGCGTCTTGCTGTCGTAGACGTACGCGCGACCATCCGGCGGGCACGTCACGCGATCCAAGTTGGCTATCGTAAAGTTGATTTTCTTCGGCATGATTCCGACTCCCGTTTTTTGGTCTGGCGCTACGCCGGCGCTACACTGTGCATCAATTTCCATCAATTTTGACGTAGCGCCGTAAACATTGCAAGCAAAAAATCGTCGGAAATATCAACTTATATCAACGATTGTCTATCAGCAGGTATCCCCACTCCCCATGACTCTTAATCAGCGGGTTCCAGGTTCAAGTCCTGGATGGCGCATTTCAAATCCTGCTGTTTTCCCGTAAAATACGGTGAAAACCGCCTTCAGTTGGTAAGATTCCGGTAAAAATGTTGCGGCGGTGTTGCACTGGCATAGGAGTTTTTCTATGGCTGCGCTTCAGCTTCGTAACGGCTCTTACCGCATTTTCTATCAGTACGAAGGCGAGCAGCAAACGCTCACCATCGGCAAGGTCAATGAGACCGAGGCCTTCCAGTGGAAAACGAAGGTCGAGCACCTGCTCATGCGGCTCAAGCAGAAGATGCTCGAAGTCCCGGCCGGCTGCACAATCAACGACTTCATTCTGCATGACGGCAAGCCTCCAGTGAAGGCCGCTTTCACCAAGGTAAAGACTTCCACGCTCAACGAACTACGAGAGGCATACCTCACCATTTTCGGCGGTGGAGCGATCGAGGCGAATACGCTTTACATGGCCAAGATCCACCTCAATCATATCGAGGAAACCTACTGCAAGAAGTTCATGCTTTCGACGCTCACCCTGACGAAGCTTCAAGAACACATCACACGCCGCAAGGGCGACGTGGTCGCGATCACCATCAAGAAAGAACTCGACACGTTCCGAGCGGTCTGGAATTGGGGAGCACGCAATGGCCACGTCACGGGGGCCTTCCCATGCAAGGGGCTGGTCTATCCAAAGGGCGATGAGAAGCCGCCGTTTATGTCATGGCCGGAGATCGAACGCCGAGTTAAGGCCGGCGCCGATGCCGACAAGCTTTGGGACGCGCTTTACCTCCGCCCTGACGAACTGGTTAAGTTTCTGAAGTTCACCCAGGACAAAGCCAATCGTGACTGGCTTTACCCGTTTCTTGTGACCGCCGCTTACACGGGTGCCCGTAGGAGTGAATTGATTCGCATGCGGGCTGAGGATGTGAATCTTGAGGAAGGCACTCTGATGATCCGCGAGAAAAAGCGGGCACAGGGCACACGCACGAGCCGCCATATCCCGATCAATCCAAAGGTAGCTGCGGTACTCACGCCGCTACTCGCAGACCGCATTTACCTGTTCGGCGATGGCAAGACTCCCATCACAGTTGCCGACACGCAGAAGGCTTGGTACGGGACCTACAAGGGATCGAAGTGGCAAGTGGTGCGGGGATATCACGTCTGCCCCCACAGCTTCATTTCGGCGTGCGCTTCTAAGGGTGTTGACCAGAGGATGCTACAGGCATGGACGGGGCATATGTCCCCGGAAATGTCCAGAAGATACACACACTTGTACCCCTCGACACAGGCTGCCGCCCTCAAAAGCGTGTTCGGCTGATCAGGCCAAACCGTTGGTATCTCAGGTATTCCTCATGGCTGATGCTCCATTGTGAGCATGAACCGCACCGCGTCAGCGATTTCTCCGCCGTGATTCTCCCCAGATTGGCCCATTGCCGCACAGTAAAGGGCGCGCGGCCAGTCATGCGCGCAAATTCCTCAACTGTGTAATGAGATTTCACGACAGCCCGATCGAGGAGCTGCTGCAAGAGCGTTTCAATCCGCCCCAGTCGATCATCTTCAAACATGATTGACCTCACCAAATGCGTCAAGTTTTTCCTTCGCCTCCATGCACGCCGATCTCACCGCGGCCATCAGATCATCGCTGCGGGCGTGGCCCCAGTTACAGTTGAGCCACACCCGCCAGCGCGGAGCATCGCCTGATCTGATTTCCAGAACGATGCCCCGCGACTGGCACCAGACGCGCGCCGATTCCAGATCGTCAATTGCGAGTGGCTTCCGGGTTGCGCATCGAGCCCACGCCGTTTTTGAGTTGCTCGATCAGGTTCTCCCCTTCGGCTTCGCTCAGGGCTGGCTGGTCGCAGCGATCGTTGGCGCTGAAGACGATCTGCTCATCGGTGCTCCCGCGGTCGTTGGTGATGTGGAAGAAGTAGCGATATTCCTCGAACAGCTTCTGCTGGCCCTGTTCCACGGAGATCTTCTTCCGCAGCACCACCAGGCGATACGACTTGCGGCAGGCGACGGGCCGGTGCTCGATCTCGGCCACGTCTTCCCATTGCAGGACGAGGTTCTTATACCCCTTCTCGCGGACGATCTGCTCTTTAACGTTGTCGGGCCTGGCGCGCGGCTCGGTCTTCACCTCGTACTTTGCCGGCCGCCGCAGACGCCGCCAATCCGCGGCGGGAATCTCCTGGGCCCGCGCCACCAGTCCCGGGCTGGCATCGGCCCCGAAGAGGAAGGTGATGTCGCCGGCTTCGTCCCACTCATCCAGCTTCCACGTTTGCGTGAAGTCGGTGTCGCCCCGCAGCAGAATCGACTTGAACCCCGCCTGCCGGCATAACGCCACCGCCCGGTCCAGATACACATCGGCCTGCTCGTGGCTCGGGCGATTGCCCGGACGGTTGACCAGGTACAGCGGCTCTTTGGTGTTGGCCAGCGAGATTCCTTTAGTTCCGGCACGGTCACCCCATTGCCCGTCGTAGCTGATATTCATTCCCAACCGTGCCGGAACCAAAGGAGACGTCGGGGCAATTGTTCCATCGGCGTCGATCACCGCCTGGCGAAAGAACGCAGGCTCCTGCTGCCGCCAGACATTCAAGCGCGCCTGGTTGATCGCCTCCATCAGCGACAGGATCTGCTCGTCGCTCTGGAACCGGCGGCAGAAGTCGCCGGCGGTGGTGGGATCGGGAATGCGCGCCGCTCCCAGCGCGTCCAGATACGCCTCGTCATTGCGAAGCCGCTCCAGATCCTCAATGGAGGTTCCGCCGACCATCGCGTTGTACGCGAGGCTCAGGACGTGATCGCTTTCGTGATATGGCAAATGACGCTTGAGCACGTGAATGTCGCGATCGATCAATCGAGCCAGACCCACGTGCCGGGCCAGCAGGTGCACCGCGCCGATCCCGCCGCAGTTGACGGCCCGATCGCGATCGGCCAGTTCATAAGCAATGTTCCGCGCGGACAGCATCGGCTTGAGCTGCTCAGCCCAGCGTCGGGGACGCAGCCGCTTGAGAATCCGCGCCTTGCGTCGAGCCAGTTTCCGGTGTGTAGTAACGTTCACTCGAAACGCCTCCTTTTGGCTGTGACTGTCTTGCAACAACACAGACCGCGTCGAACGCGGAAACGCAGGCGTTTTCGAGTTTTTTATTGATCAAAACAGCAGGAACAACTGCGCGAATCACGCTGGTTTAGGGGCTAGCGCTCTTACGCTTCACCCAATGCCGTGAAACGGCGCGCCAGCATCTCTGGCGGTCGCGTCCTGACCAAGCGGTTCGGGAATTGCTTTGTCTTCTGGGAAAGTCAGGGCCTGCCGGATGGTTTAGTTGCTGCCTTGAAAATTCTGATCGTCGGAGTTCGGGAGCAATTGATTAATCGGCGCCCACCAAACACGAATATCTCTGAGTGGTGTAAGAAGGACCAATGCTGGTCGGCCGTGTTGGAACGGGAATTCGACCTTAACTTGCGGGCGCGACCATCCTACGATGATGGTCATGAACGGTTGACGAAAAACCCGGTACGCGCTATGCCTTCTTTCATGAAAGTCACGGTGTATCGTCCCCGAGAGGCGGTCGGGCTTGGCCCGCCACAGGCCTTCCTTGGCGATGAACACCCCACGGAAGGTGACTGGGGCCAGAGCGCGAAGGCCGAGTTGTCAGACGACAAGAATCTGGAGCCGCATTTCCGCCTGCATCTAACACTACAGCGCGACTCGCGCTCAACGACTTTCCAGGCCGGGCGGTAATACCTCCAACTTACAAGGAGGTTTCCCATGACCACGGAGCAGGTCGTTGCCCTGGGGCCGGCTTCACCGGGTA
>Ga0182024_10022198_pt1 | contig 11452 bp, 8 predicted proteins | sample P32metaG_FD_120480 | JGI IMG/M metagenome (GOLD analysis project Ga0182024, IMG submission 120480) | Permafrost microbial communities from Stordalen Mire, Sweden - P3-2 metaG (Illumina Assembly) | ecosystem: Environmental > Terrestrial > Soil > Wetlands > Permafrost | place: Sweden: Stordalen... | reverse complement strand
TATAACCAGTCGCTGGGCACCACCAGCCAGTACACCATCGCGACCTCAAATTACAGTATCGTGCCGGTCCAGTATCTTCAGATTCCCGCCAATGGCATCCTCAATCCCGCGCCGGCTGAGGGTTTTTACTATATGCCGTCGCATATGAACCTCCCCGAGGTTTATAGCTGGAACTTGACGCTACAGCGCCAGATTACGCCTACGCTGGTCGTCGATGCGGGCTGGGTGGGCAATCAAGGGCGAAACGACCCTTACGCTTATAACCTGAATCAAGGGCTCCCGGGCGCCGGGCCGACCGCTGAAATCGAGAATCTGGAATACGGCCGTACCGCCTCCACCACCATTCGCGCTTACGGCGTGAATAGTAACTTCCAGTCGCTTCAGGTGAACGCCAGAAAGCAATGGGCCAAGGGCCTGCACGTAACCGTCGCCTATACATTCGCCAAGTGGCTGGATACGACCGCTGAAGATGGCGGATTCCTGAATCCCGCTAATTTCCGCCAGACCTATGGTCCGGACGGATTAAATTCCAAGCATACGATTATCATCAACCACGTTTACGAATTGCCGATCGGCAAAGGCCAGGCCCTGTTGAGCAACGGCGGAGTCGCCGCGTCGATCCTGGGTAGCTGGCAATTCAGCGGCGTCTTCCGGTACTACTCGGGGAACTATCTCACAGTGGGCGCGCCCACTACCAATGCCAATTGCGCATCCTGTTCCGTGACCTCTGAGATCGTCGGCACGCCGGTCTATCCGGGCCTCTACGGACCCGGTCAGCTCTACCTTTCTGAGTCGGCCTTCGCTCAGGAGCCGATCGGTACGCGCGGAAACTCAGGCCGCGACAACGTCCTCGGCCCTGGTCAGACCGTCTACGACGGCAACCTCGTTCGCAAGTTCCGTATCAAGGAAAAGGCGACGGCGGAAATCCGGTTCGAGGCGACGAATGTCACCAATCACCCGCACTGGGGAAATCCCAGCGCCACCGTCAACTCGGCCACGTTCGGTCAAATCACCACTGCCAGCAATCCGCGGCAGGGGCTGGTTGCGATGCGCCTGACGTTCTGACGGGCGTTGTACAGTAAAGAATTCCACCCTCCATGGAATGAAAAAAGGAAACAGGACCGCCTAGATGCATTTTAAAGAATTAACAAACGTTTCGAGTTCGGCGAGCCGCAATAGACGTTCCCGCTGGATTTTTACTCTGCCGGCCTGTGTTGGCCTCGCGGGTATGGCGTTTCTGACGATGGCGCCGGACTATCTGCCGGTTCATGCGCAAAACCGCATGAGCTTCTCGAAGGCATCGACGAGCGACGGACACATTGCGCTCGGCTTGGCGCTGCGCAAGCTCAGCGTCTCGGGTACCTTTCTTCAGGCGCCCGCCCATCCCGACGATGAGACCAATGCGCTCTTCACGCTCTTCGGATACGGAATGGGCCTGCGCGTAATCGACGTGCAAAACAACCGCGGTGACGGCGGCCAGAACGAAATCGGTCCCGAGCTATTCCGCGATATCGCCGTTCTGCGCACTTCCGAACTGCTCTCGGCGCACCGCATCGATGGCGCCGAGCAATACTTCACCCGAGCCATCGACTACGGTTACTCGTTCGATCCCGAAGAAGTAATCGGCAAGTGGGGCCGTAAGGATATTGTCGGCGACTATGTCCGGCTATGGCGCACGCTTCGCCCCGACGTGATCATCACTATGAACATTCAGGGGCGCGGCGGCGACCGCGCGCACGAGGCCACCACCGTGCTGGTTCGCGAATCGTTCCGGGCTGCCGGCGATCCTTCGATGTATCCGGAGCAGATCCAGGCGGGGCTCAGGCCCTGGCAGCCGAAGAAGCTCTACTTTTCCGGCGCGCTGGCGATGCCCGGCGCGGCGCCGGCGGGCAGAGGCGGACGCGCCGGCGGCGGGGCGCAAACGGCGGGAGCCGCGAAGCTGACGCCAGTCAGTACCGAGGCATATGACCCGCTGCTAGGCAGGACTTACTCCGAAATCGCTTCTGACGCCCATAGCAATCACAAGTGCCAGGGTACGGGCGGCGGTGGCGGTGGATTCGGCGGCGGACGCGGCGGCGGTGGCGGTCGCGGTGGAGCAGCGGTCGCGGCGGGCGGTGGGCGCGGCGGCGCAGGCGCCACGGCAGATGCCGGGCCGGGCGGCGCCGCAGCCGATGCCGGACGCGGCGGCGGATTTGGCGGACGCGGCGGTGGACGCGGTTATTCCCTGGTTGACACCACTCTCTCCGGTCAGATGGATAAGCAGGAATCATCCGTATTTGACGGCATCGATATTAGCCTGACTTCGATCGCTCAGTACGCCGGCCCCACTCCGCCGGCGGCGTTGAATGCCGGTTTGGCTTCGATTCTGGGTGAAGCCAAGCTGGCCCAAAACCTCTTCGCCGAGGGGAATGACGCGGCTACCGCGGGTCCGGTTGAGGCCGGGCTGGCGGCGGTGCGTGCGCTTCGCGCGCAACTCCCCAGCTTGGGGCTCAGCGAATCAGCGCGCTACGAGATCGATTTCCGCCTTAAGCTCAAGGAACGCGACTATGAGGACGCTGTTATTGCGGCGCACGACCTATCGTTCGACGCACAAGCCGATGACGGCCTGGTAATCGACGGACAGCCGGTTCGTCTCTTGCTGACCGCCACTAACCATGGCGCATCGGATGTTACAGTAACTCGCGTCGACATCGCCGGCTTCGACTCCCCAGTCAGTTGCACTCCAGGCGCCGCGGCGAAGGGCGCGGGCTACACCTGCTCCTCGGAAGGCCGCATTCCCAAGGATGGTAAATCGACTACGCCCTATTTCAGCGATAACTATTGGAAGCATCCGGAGAATCAGGCGATCCAGATTTTCGATCCCAGCGTGCCATTCGGCGTGCCATTCGCCCCCACTCCGTTCCGCGCCACTTTCCACATCAAGGCAGGCGATGCCGAGGTCACCAAAGAACTGCCGATTGAGTATCGATATGTGAAGGACATCTACTTCGGCGACAAGCGCATGGAGCTGAATGTGGTTCCCGCTTTTTCCGTGCGTGTCACGCCCACTCTGGCCGTGATTCCGGCGCCTGCCGGGCCGGCTTCGAAACAACCCATAGAGCGCGAGATCCATGTCACTGTCACCAATGGCACTAAGGGCGCGGTCCAGGCTAATGTTGCGCTCGAACTGCCCGCGGGGTGGAAAGCCACTCCCGCGACGGTGCCGGTCAGCTTCGGGCACGAGGATGAATCGCTATCCGCACGTTTCCAAATCACCGCTCCATCGCAGATTAAGGTGGGTGCATATACCCTGCGCGCGGTAGTGACTTCGCCCGCGACTGGCGACGCCAAGTTCAGCGACGGTTATAAAGAAATCGAGTACCCGCACATTCAGCGGCGGCAGGTTATGGAGCCCGCGGAGATTGCGCTCAAAGTGGTTGACGTGAAGACGACGCCGAATCTCAACGTAGGCTACATTGTCGGCGTGGGCGATCAGGTGCCGGCGGCTCTCGAACAGTTGGGCGCCAAGGTGGCTTACATCGAGCCGGACGAAATGGCTTGGGGCGATCTCTCGAAGCATGACGTGATCATGACCGGCGTTCGCGCCTATGAACGCCGCGCCGATCTTCGCGCCTACAATCGCCGCCTGCTCGATTACGTAGAGCGCGGCGGAACGGTGATTGTAAATTACAACAAGACGGGCGAATTCAACCAGGAAGAATACGGCCCGTACCCCGCCAAGGTAAGCGGTAACCGGGTGTCCGACGAATTGGTTCCGGTCAAGGTTCTGGTTCCGGCCGACCCGGTATTCAATTTCCCGAATAAGATCGGCGATGCCACTTGGGCGAATTGGACCCAGGAACGCGGTCTCTACTTCCTCGGCGAAAAAGACCCGAAGTATATCGACCTTGTCTCCATGGTGGATTCATTCAAGGACAATCCGGGCGAGAAACTCGGGTCGTTAGTGGAAGCCAAGTACGGCAAGGGACGATGGATCTATCTCGGCCTCGGCCTTTGGCGTCAATTGCCGGCTGGAACCGACGGCGCATACCAGCTTCTGGCCAACCTGATCAGTCTGCCGAAAGCGCCTGGTCAGGGAGCGCCCGCAAAGAAGAACACCGTAGCCGCAGTCCGGTAGGATACCGTGGCGCACGCACTCATGCGTGCCGTGTTCACGCTCGTGTGAACACGTTTTCGCGGCGGCGGAACCAGACCCAGATGACCAAATTCGCTCCCGAGTACGTCAAGTATGTACTCAACGAGAACTTCGAAGACGCAAAGTCGCAGTTACTGTCTCCGTTGATGTCGATTCACTACGCGCACCTGGTAATGCTGGCGGCGCAGGGAATCGTCTTACCGGCCGACGCTCACGCGATCCGCATTGCCATCGATTCGGTATCGCAGGATGACGTTCGCCGCGTACAGTACGACGGCAGTTACGAAGATCTGTTCTTTTACGTAGAGCGCCTGATCGAAAACGCATGCGGCGAGGACATCGCCGGCCGGCTGCATACCGCGCGCAGCCGTAATGACATCGATATGACGATGTACCGCATGCGGCAGCGGGAGCTAGTGCTCGATCTGTTCGCTGCCACGCTCGATCTGCGCCGCTCCCTGCTCGACCTGATCGGCCGCCACCACGACACCATATTCGCGCTCCACACCCACACGCAACGCGCGCAACCAAGTACCGTTGCCCACTACCTGCTCGCCGTAGTGGAGCAACTTGAGCGCGATGCCGCGCGGCTCACAGGCGCGTACGAGCGCACCAACCGCAATCCGCTGGGAGCGTGCGCCATCACTGGAACCGGTTTCCCGATTGACCGCAATCTTACCTCTGACCTGCTGGGATTTTGCGGACCTACAGTCAACACTTACGGCAGCATCGCTACCGTGGATTATCTGCTGGAAAGCACGTCGGCCGCAGCAGTTCTGCTGGCCGGCTTCGGTCGCTTCGTACAGGATCTGCTGCTATGGAGCACCGCCGAGTTCCACTACGTTCGCTTCGGCGACGGTTTCGTGCAATCGAGCAGCATCATGCCGCAGAAGCGCAACCCGGTGGCGATTGAGCACGCCCGCGCCATCGCCAGCAAAGCGCTCGGCCAGACGCAGGCAATCTTCACCAGCATTCACAACACTCCCTTCGGAGACATTGTGGATACCGAAGACGACCTTCAGCCGCTGGTATTCTCGATGTTCCGCGATGCCACGCGGACGATCAGGATTGTCGCAGCCGCCCTTACCACCGCCGAGTTCGATGCCGCGCAACTGGAAGCGCGCGCCGGCGAAGGCTGGACGACGCTCACCGAACTGGCGGACACGCTGGCGCGCGACCACAACCTGCCTTTCCGCACCGCGCACGCGATCGCCGGACGATTGATGGCCGCCCGCGAACGGCATCCGACCCGGCCCATCAGTGAGCTGCTGGCGGCGGCATCGGACACCCTGCCTGGCGGACCGCTGAATTACTCCGACGCAGCGCTGAGTAAGATTCTGAGCCCGCGCTATTTCGTAACTGTGCGCCGCACGTTAGGCGGCCCTGCCCCCGAGGAAACCGCCCGCGCCGCGAAAGTCTCGCGAGAGCAGTTAGAAGCCGACAAGTTATGGCACGGCAATGCCACCGCGGCCCTTGCACAAGCCGAGCGCACTCTCGCGGAGCGTAGCGCCAAACTCTAATTTTTGGCTTGCTATGTACGACAGGCCTCCCGGCCTGTCGCTTTCGATTTGCTCAACCGAAGAACGTTCGGCGCCGCCGAGTCCCAATCTCGAGCGCCCCACTCACTTCGCCGCGTCACCCTGCTCCACCGGATATCCCCGATCGATCCAATCGGCCTTGAAGCTGACCGGTACATGCATCGCGATCACCCGCGTGAATCCCATGTTCTTCAACATCTCCATGGCCGGCTTCACGTTGGGGCACTTATCCCAAGGACAACAGCCGCAGTAGATCACGATTTCCCGGTCGCGCGGCAGTTTCTCCACGGCCGACTTAAGTGTCTCCAGACCCTCGGGCCGCGATGCCATCCCGGCATACACAGCTCCTGGAATATGCTTGCTGCTGTAAAGAAACTTGGGCCCAACCTGAAAAATGGCCGGTTGCGGACTCTTGGCAAGCCGGTCCACCAATTCCTTCGGTTGCACTACCGGCATATCCGCCGCCGCCGCGATCGTCAAGGCAAGTAAAACGCAAAAGCAAAATGCGCGCATGAGAGAATCGTATTCCATGTGATATTGGGAAACAAGCATGAGCCTCGATCTTGTCGTCTTGTTCGAACACCCCGAATGGCAGAAGCCGCTGTTTTCCGCGCTGGAGCGCCGTCAAGTCCGCTTCGGGCGGCTCGACCTGAAAAAGGCCGCCTTCGACCCCAATAGCCTGCCTGCGGCGCCGCTCTACTTCAACCAGGCCAGCCCCAGCGCTTACGTTCGCGGCAACACCCGCGCGGTTCCATTCTGCCTGTCGCTAATGCGTTCGCTCGAATTGGGCGGCGCGCGAGTGCTCAATGGTTCGCGAGCTTTCTCGCTCGAACTGAGCAAATCCGCGCAGGCCGCGCTGATGCAGCGTTTGGGCATTGCGCACCCGCGAACTCTAGCGTTCAATGATGTGGACGCGGCGCTTGACCACTGGGGAGACCGCTGGCCCGCCTTGCTAAAGCCGGAGCAGGGCGGCAGCGGCGCGCGCATGTATCTGCTTCACTCCGCTCAGGAACTGATCCGTTTGCTCCGCGACCGCCCGGATCTCTGGCTGCCCGATAACCTGCTCTTGCTGCAAGAGTACTTCGAGGTGGATCCCGCGCACGGCATCGTCCGCATGGAATTCCTGGGCGGGGAGTTACTGTATGCCATGCGAGTGATTTCGCATGGAGCGTTCAATTTGTGTCCGTCTGAAGTATGCAATCCCGTGGATGGCGATTCGCACTGTGAGGTTCCGCAGGCCAAACCAGCCGAGCCGGTGGAGTTCCATCCATACCGGGATGCGCCCGTCGCCGCAGTGGAAGCGGGCAAGAAGCTGATGGCCGCCGGCGGCTTGGATGTCGGCGGCATCGAGTATCTCGAAGCCCGCGACGGCCGCCTGATTTTTTATGATATCAACGCAAACTCGAATCTGCGCGGACCCATCGGCCAGGCATTCGGCTTCGACCCATTCGAACGAGTCACCGAGTTTCTGATCTCAGAGATTGGATAGGCTACGGGCCGGGATTTCAACGCGGACGCGCGGAGAATGCGGAGAGAAAACGCGGAGAAGCATCTGTGTAATTAAGTTCTGCTCCGCGCTGCCTCCGCGATCTCCGCGCCTCCGCGTTGAAATCCCAATTCCAGCCTATTTCTTAGTGAGCTCTTTATAGACCACCTCAGTATAGGTAGCGAATTGCGGCCCGCCGCGGCCCCCGCGTCCTTGAGCCGGCGGCGCGTCGCCAACCGCCGTCTTGATCTCATCGAGAGACTTGCCCTTCGCGACCAATTCCTTGATCTTCGCCCGTTTCGCCGTCGCATCGGCCAGACGCTTCTGAATCACCGCTTTGGTCTGTACATCGCCGTGTCCGGGGACGAACTGATCGGCATTGAGGCCGGCGATTCCCTTGACGGTGGTGATCCAACCCGCCGACGAACCGTTCTTCTCCAGATGGATAAGCGGGTCGGGTAACTGCATCGCGATAATATCTCCCGTGAAAACGACCTTCTCTTCGGGCAGATAGATGACCAGATCGCCGCTGGTATGCGCGGGCGCCCAGTGGAACAGTTCCAGTTTCACGCCGGCGATCTTGAGAGTCTCCTTATTTTTTGAGACAAGGTGGTTGGGCAGGTAGCCGGCGGGAGGCGCGCCCCGTCCACCCGATGCGAACGCGACATCCTGCTCTTTCCTATTGTTTGCGTGGGCGATAATGGCGATGCCTGTGGGAAACGAAATCAGTCCATTGATGTGATCTCCGTCGCTGTGCGTTTCTATAACGGTAGTTACCGGCTTGGGAGTGATCTTAGCGATATCGTCCAGCAGTTCCTTTCCACCTGCCGCCGTGGTCTTAGCGTCGATGACAATCACGCTTTTGTCGCCGACGATGACGCCGCTATTCCCGCCTCCGCCCTCGATCCAGTAAACGTTGGGTTTCAACTGGTGGGTGGTGAACGGCGTGGGCGCCGGCCCCTGCGCTATGGCCACTGAAACGAGAGCGTTCAGGCACGCTGATGCGGCGAGAGCTTTTCCATATTGCATGTATCGATTTCCCTAGTAAGAAACTCTATCACATTGCCGATTTGCGCTGCTCTTGCGCGCGCCATCTAGCGAGAGTTTCCCACGATGCGGAAGTGAAGGCGGGTATCTTTCGCAGGATGAGTAGGATATTGGTAGTATTCCGTATATGCGGCGGGGTCAGCCGATGGCTGGCAGCGCGTGAAGGGCGTCCAGCAAGGGCCCGAGTGCTCTATCAAACTCTTCGATCTGCCAGTGCACGCGCGGTCTTCCTTTCTAGCCGGTTATATCGATCAGGCGGCGGCAGCGCACTTCGGCCAACTCTGCCAACAGCCTGCAGAGGGCCGCCATCGAAGGCCGCCTTCTGTTTCGCGCGCATGTGCAGCAGCGTGACAAGCAGATAGGCTGTCACACATAGGAAACCGTGAAAGTGCAATTTCTGATCGGTCCGGTGAAAGGTCCTTTGCTGAAAGCTGTGAAACATCTCGCGTTCACATGAGCGACAGACGGTCCCCGGCGGGAGCGTCTCTTGCGGCGGAAACACCAGGGGTATCCGCCGTCGGAGCAAGCCGCCTGAAAGGCGGCTGCAGCCAGGATTGGCTGCCCCACTAAGTGCTTCGGTACGGAACTCAAGATGCAGCCGCGCCGGCTTCCTCCAAAATTGCTGAAAACCTCCATTCAGGATCGAGGGCCTACAATGAGTTTACGGAGAGTGTGAACGCTGCACGCAAGTGCATCGCAGGAGTGCGTGGGCCACGAGAGTCCGATATAATCTCCGCAGCTATGCCCACACTGTCCACACTGCGTTCTCTTTGCCTGCTGGTCCCTGTGTTAGCGCTTGCCGCCGCGGCGTCCGCCCAAACCAAGCTCGAAGTTACATCCAAACTGGGCGCGAAGTTCTATTCGCTGGCCGACGATAAAGGCGCAGTCGCCGCCGCGCAGACTGCCCTCGCCGCCAACCCCAAGAGCCCCGACTTACTCCTCAAGCTGGCGCAGGCGCAATTCTCCGTCTGGGAAGACAAGGAAGCCGTCGCAACCTTGACGCGCGCCCTGGCGATTTCACCGCGGGATGCCGTTCTCTTCACCGAGCGCGGCCACCGCGAGGTCCCGTTGCGCCAGTTTACGCAGGCGCGCGCCGACCTAAGCCGCGCCGCCGAACTCAATCCCAAGAACATGGCGGCCTACTACCATCTGGGCCTCTCTCACTATTTCCTGGGGGAGTTCTCGGCGGCCGCCGACGCTTTCCGCCACGCGGTGGAAACTGCGCCCAATACCGATGAGATCATCAACTCCACTAACTGGCTTTATGCGGCGTTGCGCCGCGCCGGGCGAAATGAGGAAGCGGCGAAGGCGCTCGAAGCCGTCCCGCCGGAGATGACTAATAAGGAGCCGCACACCAAGTTCTATCTTAACCTGGTGCGCTTCTTTCAAGGCAGAATGAGCGAAGCCGACGCGCTGCCGCCCGAGCCGCCGGCGGGCAACACAGACCAGGAGGTGGAGCTGCCGTTCGATACGGTGGCATATGGCATAGGCAATTGGCATCTCTACAACGGCGAACCCGCCAAGGCGCAGGAGTACTTCCGCCGCGTCCTGAAAGGACATGTGTGGATCACCTGGGGCTTCGTGGGCGCTGAAACGGAGTTGCTGCGCAAGCCGTCGGGCGCTAAGTGATGTTCCCCGGCCAGAGTGCCGCTAGCGCCTGCGGTTAAGCCGCAGCAGAATATTCAAAATCGCGACGAACACATTAAACAGTCCCGCAAAAAGAGTCAGCGCGCCTGGAATCGGGCTATCCGCGTAGGGGTTATTCAGGACGTCGCTGGTTGCATAAACCAGAATAAAGACTCCGAAAATACCGATGCCGGCCGCAATTGCCATGCCAAGAAAGCCGATGTTGAGAAACATGTTGAGCGCCACGGCCGCGGCGATGCTGACGAACACTCCGAGCATCAATCCCCGCGGCGCTGAGAATGTACGCCCCGATGACATCACGAATAGCGTAACGGCGGCGAAGACAATCAGCGTCATCACCATCGCAGTCCGAATGGTCCCAGGCGCATACACGCTCGCAACGCGGAGAATGGGCGCCAGCACCAGTCCTGAGACGAATCCATCGGCCAGCAGCGCGGTAACTCCCAAAACCGGGTTGTGGCGGGCCGCGATGGCCACACGAGGGATGGCGTTGAGCAGGAGCATGGCGAGGATCCACCCGATCCAGCCGGTGAAGAGGTTCGCCAACGCGTCCGATTGCGCGCCCAGATACCCGCCGCAGAACGCGCCGCCCACGCTGAGCAAAAGCAGCAGGTAGGTTTTCTTGATGGCGACGGCGCGGGCCGCAGTCAGTTGCGTGGTTCCGAACAGGTTCTCAGTTACCGTCATGTAGGGAAGCATATCACCATGCGCGCCGGCCGGACCGAGGGTGGGCTGGCGAAGTGAACCAATAACGCGTAAGATTCTACCTATGAGGATTTCGATTCCGCTCTCGATCTGTCTTGCAACGCTGCTGTCCGGTTACCTGTCGGCAGCCGACGAAAAGCCGCTATTCAACGGCAAAAACCTGGATGGCTGGGAAGTCATCGGCGATGGTCAATGGACTGTCATGGCGGATGGGACGCTGCTCGGCCAGCGTATCGGCGATTATCGCAAAATGTTCGTTCCAGACGGCCCGCTGGCGACGCCCCAGCAGTTCAAGTCGTGGGTGGATACGCAATCGTGGCTCTACACCACGCGCAACGATTTCGGCGAATTCGATTTGCACGTGGAGTATTGGACCAAGACCACGGGCAACAGCGGCGTCTCCATTCGCGATGTCTCGCGGGCCAAAGCGGCCATCACCACCCCGCCGGATTACACCCACACGCCGTCCAAGATTGGCTATGAGATCCAGATTAACAATCGCTTTCCCGACCCACATCCTTCTGGCAGCATTTATGGCTTCGCGGATGCGCCCAAGGATGCGCAACACGAGGACGATTGGAACTCCATGGATATCTGGTCGCGCAACGACAAGATTACTATCAAGCTGAACGGCCGCGTGGTGGCGGAGCATCCCGGCGATCCGAAACGCTCGAAGGTGGGGCCGATCGGCTTGCAGATGCACGACCAGTTTTCCATTATCATGTTTCGGAATGTAAGGATACGGGAAATTGGGCGTTAAACTCTGCGCAGACTATACACGACGCTGAAAGGTGTTGCGTATACGCAGAGGTAGCGCATGCTTTAGCTTGCCCGGCGGTCGAGCGAAGCTCGCCGCGTGCCGCTTCGCGGCACGACGGCGATGGCAAGCTAAAG
>Ga0182024_10022197_pt1 | contig 11452 bp, 9 predicted proteins | sample P32metaG_FD_120480 | JGI IMG/M metagenome (GOLD analysis project Ga0182024, IMG submission 120480) | Permafrost microbial communities from Stordalen Mire, Sweden - P3-2 metaG (Illumina Assembly) | ecosystem: Environmental > Terrestrial > Soil > Wetlands > Permafrost | place: Sweden: Stordalen... | reverse complement strand
GGGAGCGCTCGCGCACCGAATCCAACCTGCAGATGCAGTCGAAGTTGGTGCAGATGTTTGCGCGTGGCGCCGGCAGCGCGCGTGTCGACATCGTGCGCCTCGACCTCGGCAAGGTTGAGCACCTGGACGTCGCCAAGAAGGAATACACCGAGACGAGTTTCGAGCAACTGCGCGCGCAGCTGCAAAATGCCACGGCCGCGGCCGGACCCGGGGCGCGCGCGAATGCACCGCAGCCGGCGCCGATGGACGACTCGCAGTGCGAGTGGTCGGCTGCCAAGGCGGACGTCAAGCGCACGGGGGAGACCGCGACGCTTGCCGGCTATGACGCCGAGCGCCTCACGATCACGGCCTCACAGGCCTGCCGGGACAAGCAAAGCGGGCAGGTATGCGAATTTGTGCTGTCGCTTGATGAGTGGCTGGCGCCAAAATTTGCCGCCAGTGCCGAGGCGCAGAAATACACGCGTGCCTACGCGCAGAAGATGGGCTTGGGCACGGCCACATCATCGCGTGACATCGCCGAGCGTGCGCAGTCCATGTTTGCTCGCTACCCGGGCATCTGGAGCGAGATCGCGAGCAAGAGCAAGGACATGAAGGGCTATCCCGTCAAAACGACGTTTGCCTTCGCAGTCGGAGGGCCGCAGTGTCAGAACGCACCGGCGGCGAATGCTTCGACGGCGAGCCCGTCGACGGCAAGCTCCGGCGACAGCACGGCAAACCCGCCGCCGGCAACCCCGGCCACGGCAGTCGGACAGCTTGGCGAGAAATTTGCCGGGCTCTTCCACAAGAAATCGGACAGCGCCGCGCCGGCAGACGCGGGCAGCAGCACGACGGCCGCCGCCCCTGTCGCGGCATCGCAGCCGGCGCCTCTGCCCGACGGCCTGGTGCCGGTCATCACCATGACTGCGGAGTTGGTATCGGTGTCGACGACGCCGGTGGATCCGAGCGTATTTGAGATTCCGGCCGACTTCAAAAAGATCGAGCGCTAGTTGTCTACGGCGCGCGCGCGCCGCGGATGTCGATGAACTGCAGGAACTCCGCGCGTGTGCGCGCGTCGGCGCGAAACGCCCCCGTCATGCGGCTCGTGATCATCGACACGCCGCGCTTGTGCACGCCGCGCGTCGTCATGCACTGATGCACGGCGTCGACGACGACGCCGACGCCGCGCGGCTTCAGCACATCAGTGATGCAGCCTGCGATCTGCGCCGTCAGCTTTTCCTGCACCTGGAAGCGCCGCGCGTAACCCTCGACCACGCGCGCAAGCTTGCTGATCCCGACCACCTTGTCGGTGGGCAGATAGCCGATGTGCACCCGGCCGATGATGGGCGCCATGTGGTGCTCGCAGTGCGACTCGAAGGAGATGTCGCGGAGCACGATCATCTCATCGTAGCCCTCGACGGCCTCGAAGGTGCGGCGCAGATAGTCAGCCGGATCGGTGCTGTAACCGGAAAACCAGTCCTGATAGGCGTCCACGACGCGCTTGGGCGTATCGACGAGACCCTCGCGCGCCGGATCCTCTCCGGCCCAGCGCAGCAGGACGCGCACGGCTTCCTCGGCGCTCGTGCGCGAGACTTTGACCGGGACTTTTTTGGCCACTGCTGAAACCTCGTGATGCGATTGGCTCTGCGGCGGGAGTGTAGCGCGAGCGTCACCGTCTGTGCCCCGCCGCACAGACCGGGGGCAGCGCATCGGCCTCTTGCGGGCGCAAACGCAGCACCCGCGCTTGAGGGCTCCGATCAGCTCGCGCTGCGCCCCAAGCCTGCGCCCCGGTGATAGACTTCACCGGTTATCCAATGCTCCGGGGGAAGGTTTTGGGATGATCCGGGCGGCAGGTCAGGGCATGCATTTCTGTGTTCTTACGGCTGGAGATTGCGCCGCAGGCTTGGCCTTGCTTGCGCGCTACCCCAATGAGTTTCGAACCACTGTGCAGCCCATCGGCTCGGCCGAGGAGGCGTTCGCGCGCTTCGATGAATTGACGCCCGACCTCCTGCTCGTGGACGCGGATGCAGAGGCACCGTCGGGACTGACGCTGTGCCGCATCCTCAAAGAGCATCCCATGACCATGCTCCTGCCGGTGATCGCGATGAGCCGCTCGCCCAAGCGGCGCATCGAGGCCTTCGCCGCCGGTGCGGACGACTTTGTCGCCCGCACCTCGTCCCCGGAAGTGTTCCGCGCGCGGGTGGAGAGCCTGGTGCGCGCCGGCGCGGGCCGCAGGAAGCAGGCCGCCGCGCATCTCGCGGCAGAGTTCGAGCGCGGCGAGCACGTGCGCCGCACCTTTCGCCGCTACCTCTCGCCGCGCATTGCCGACAAGATCCTAAGCGATGGCCAGCTGCGCGACAGCATCCTCGCCGCCGCCGACGTGCGCACCCATGCCGCGGTGCTGTTTGCCGACATGCGCGGCTTCACCGGTATCTCCGAGCGCCTGACTCCGCAGGAAGTCGTGCCGCTCCTCAATGAGTATTTCGCGCTCCTCACGGAAATCACCTTTCAGCACGACGGCACCGTGTTCCACATGGCGGGCGACTGTTTGATGGTGGGGTTCGGCGTGCCCCTCGAGCAGCCCGACGGCCCGGAGCGCGCGGTGCGCACCGCGCAGGAGATGCTGGTGCGCTTCGCAGGCCTTGCGCAAAGATGGAAGGCCCGCCACGAGATCGAAACCGGATTGGGAATCGGCATCAATGAGGGCGACGTGATCGCCGGCAATGTCGGCTCCGCCTTGTACATGAACTACACCATCATCGGCGATACGGTGAACGTCGCCTCGCGCCTAGCGCAGCGGGCGCGCGCTGGCGAGGTGCTGTTCTCACGCGCCGTGAAGCGCTCACTCGATGCGCGCGGCTACGACACCGGCGCTCTGGAGCTGCCGCCCATCACGCTGCGCGGCCGCACGACCCCCATCGACATCTACTGCGTGCCGCGCGAAAAACGCCTCACTCTCTACAACGACATCGGACTACCGGCGTGACGAGTCACGCCGAGCTCACCAATCTCGCGCTCTTCTGTGACTTTGAGAACATCGCGCTCGGCGTGCGCGACGCGCGCTACGCGCAGTTCGACATCAACCGGGTGCTCGAGCGGCTGCTCCTGAAGGGCTCGATCGTCGTCAAGAAGGCCTACTGCGACTGGGAGCGTTATCGGGAGTTTAAGTCCGGCATGCACCAGGCGGGCTTTGAGCTCATCGAGATTCCGCACGTCAGCCAGTCGGGCAAGAACTCCGCCGACATCCGCATGGTCGTGGATGCGCTCGACCTGTGCTACACGAAACCGCACGTGGAGAGTTTCGTCATCATCAGCGGCGACTCGGACTTCTCGCCGCTCGTCAGCAAGCTGCGCGAGAACAACAAGGGCGTCATCGGCGTCGGCGTGAAGAATTCCACCTCCGATCTGCTGATGGCCAATTGCGACGAGTTCATCTTTTACGACGACCTCGTGCGCGAGCAGAAAGCGCGCCGCACGGTGCGCAGAAAGAGCGTGGCGGCGGAGCCTGCGGCGCACGCGGCAGCACCCGGCGACGGCAAGGACAAGGAAAAAGACAAAGACAAGGACAAGGAAAAGGAGAAGGAAAAGGACGAAGACAAGCAGCAGGAGGCCTTTGACCTGGTGCTCGCCACCATCGATGCGCTCATTGCCGAGCGCGGCGAGGATGAAAAGGTGTGGGGTTCGATGGTGAAGCAGGCGCTGAAGCGGCGCCGGCCTGGCTTCAATGAAAGCTACTACGGCTTTCGCTCATTCAACCGGCTGCTCGAAGAGGCGGCGAGCCGGCGCCTGCTTGCGCTCGAGCGCGACGAGAAATCCGGCGGCTACATCGTCACGAGCACCGGCGAACAAGGCTGAGTCGCGCTCGTCTGCAGCCAGGGCGTAGCATTGGCGGGTTCGATCACCAATGATAGGGAGAACCTCATGATCAAGCCCCTCACTACCTTACTAGCGGCCGCCGTCCTCACGGTCGCCATGCAGGTCGCATCCGCCGCCGACGAGAGGCCCTACACCTTTGGGCCCGTCGTCAACGTCGCGTACATCAAGACCAAGCCCGGCCACTTCGACGACTACATCAAATACGTGGGCACGACGTATAAGCAGTTGATGGAGAGCGAACAGAAAGCGGGTTACGTTTTAAGCTGGGCCGTCTACCGCGCCCAGCCGCACTCGGCCCAGGATGCGGATGTCATCCTGACCGTGACCTACAAGAACTGGGCCGCTCTCGACGGGCTGGCTGATCGCGCCGAAACCGCCCAGAAGAAGGTGTGGTCGACCCGAGCCGGCATTTCGAAGGCGCAGGTGGATCGCGAGGCGCTGCGCGAGGTCCTCGGCAGCGACAACGTACAGCAGATCATTCTGAAATAGTACGCGCAAGCGTGCAGCGGGCATATCCGTGCTCGCCGGGACCTTCACCCGACGGCACGGTAGCCCGCCGCAGGCATTTTTTGATGCGCGCCTGGCTTGATGGCGCTCGGTGCGGATGAGTCGTGCTCAGTGCAGCAGGTGCTGCATGAATAGCGTCAGCGACAGGCTGCACACTCCGACCAGGATCGCCACGAGAAGTCCCGAGGCGAGCGGCCGCCAGCCGATCCGCCACATCTGCGTGAATGAGACACTCAAGCCCACGGCGGTCATGCCACAAATGAGAAAGAGCTCTGAGGCGCCCTGACCCGTCGTCATAAGCGCGTGCCAATCCGCGGCGACTGCGGAACTCCTCGTCAGCGCATCCCCGAGCGTACGCAGCACGACGCAAACAATAAAACCGATGACGAATAAGGGCACGAGCTGCACGCGCGTGCGGCTCTCGGCCGGCTTCGCTTCTGCGTCCCCGGGCTGAATGAAGGCGGGCCCGCGGGCGAGCCAAGCAGCCGCCGGCACGAGGAACGCGATCGACAGATTGCGCAGGAGCTTCGCAACGCTCGCCGCGGCGAGCGCCGCCGGTGCCGAGTGCTGCTGAGAATAGATGAGGCCAGCTCCTATGACCTGCGTCGTATCGTGAATGGCCGTGCCGAGAAACACACCGGCATAGATGGGTGTCGCACTGAAGAACACGGCCGCCAGCGACGGATAGGTCAACATCGCGATGCAACCGAAAAGGACCACACAGGTGATGGCAAAGGCCGTTTCATCGTTGCGCGCGCGAATCGCCGGCGCCACGGCGATGACCGCCGTACAGCCGCACACGGCCGTCCCCACCGCCAGGAGCACGGCCAGGCGCGGCGGCACGCCAAACAGACGGCCGATGACAGCGGCCCCGGCGAGGGCGACACAGAAACAGGTGAGCGCGATGGGCAGCGCGGTGACCGCGATGGCGGTCGCGCCGCTCAGCGTCAGACGCAGCCCGACGAGTGCAATGCCCGTGCGCAGGAGGCCGCGCATGACCCACTCGAGTCCCTCGGTCGCAAAGCGCGGCACGCCGAGCGTGTTCCGCCACAGCATCCCCAGAACCACCGCACACATGACGGGGCTGATGGGCAGCTTCGGCAGGCCCGCGATACCGCCGGCAAGCTCGTTGGCGACGGCTTTGGCGAGGAAGGCCAGAATGGCCGCGACCGCGATGCCCGGCAATGCCAGACGAAGCCACAGGACGCTGGGAGATGAAACGCGCAGCGACGGCTGCACGACTAAGTGTTCAGTAGATCAATACGTAAGGCGGTGGACGGCGAACCGCCCGATCGGCGCGCGAGGAGTTGCGCATTGAGCTCGCTCACCGCACGGCTGCCGGTGCGGACAAAGAGAAAAGGCAGAAGGCCATGCAGCATGCAGGCGATGCCCGCCAGCATCATGCGGCCGCCGAACGCAGTGGCCGTGACCAAGTGTTCGCCATAGCTCTCGCCGACCGTAGCAGGATGGGCGGTGAACCACCTGGAAATATTCATGCCTCCATCGTAGTCCTAAGGCTCGGCTACCGGGTTGCGTAATTGGGGGCGGAATCACACAATTGAGCAATAATGTTGCTAGGATTGACCGCAAACAAGGATTACGTCCTGTGGACAAGCTTGATAAGAGAATTCTGGACCTGCTGCAGCAGGACGGGGCGCTGACCGCGGCGGCCATTGCCGATCGGGTCGGGCTTTCGAAAGCGCCCTGCTGGCGCCGCATCAAGCGTCTGCAGGATGAGGGAGTCATCAAGCAGACGGTCGCGCTTCTGGATGCGCGCGCGCTCAACCTCGGCACGACGGTGTTCGTCACTCTGAAAACCGCGCATCACAACGCCGCCTGGTTCGATCAGTTCGTGCGCGCGGTGCGCGAGATCCCCGAGGTGACGGAGATCTACCGCATGAGCGGCGACGTCGACTACCTGATGCGCATCGTGGTGCCGGACATCGACGCCTATGACGTCGTGTACAAGCGCCTCATCTCCACGGTCGCATTCTTGGATGTGAGCGCAAGCTTCGCGCTCGAGACCATCAAGTGCACGACCGCTCTGCCACTTACCTATATGAAGGTCGACTGATCACACTACAAAGAGCGCAGAAAATTCAGAAGTTCCTGCGCGTCATTGGCGAAGAGGCCGTGGTAGAAGCCGATCACGCCTCGCGCCCGCGTTTCTTCAAGCCATTGATTTTCTGCACAAGCGCTTGTGTCGCGTCGGACAGGTGCGCGCTCAAATAGCACCTGCCGCCCGTGCACGGCCGCAGTGCCATGCGCGCGGAAGTGCTCTAATCGCAGCATCAGCACAGACCGTCGCATCTTGAGTGACTTGTCGGTGTGCGCCGACAAAATGCTACGATTGCACGCTCAGCCCGCCCTTTTTTCGTGATGATCCGGCGTTATGTGTTGCAAAATGAAATTGGCCCTCACTGCAAGCCTCACTGTCCTCGCGTCAGCGGCAGCTCTTCTCGGCGGTTGCTCCAAAGCGCCCGCGCCCATGAGCATGCCGACGCCGCAGGTCTCCGTCGTCACGGCGCACGCGCAACAGGTGCCGCTCACCCGTGATCTCGTGGGCCGGCTCTCGGCCACGCGTCAGGCGGATGTGCGCGCGCGCGTGGCGGGCGTGCTCCTGAAGCGTGTCTACACCGAAGGCGCAGATGTGCAGCAGGGGCAGACGCTGTTCCTCATCGATCCGAACCCGCTGAAGGCCGCGCTCGATGCGGCGCTTGCGAACCTCGCTTCGGCGCAGGCGACCGCCGCCAACGCAAAAGTGCTGGCGCAACGGGCGATCGATCTGGCGCCGGAACATTTTATTTCCAAGAACGACCTGGATAACGCGCGGGCGAACGATCGCACCGCGGCCGCGGCCGTGCAGCAGTACCAGGCGAATGTGGAGCTCGCGCGCATCAATCTCGGCTACGCCAATGTGACCGCGCCGATTGCCGGCCGAGCCGGTCAGCAGCAGGTGACCGAGGGAGCGCTCGTCGGTCAGGGAGAGGCGACCTTACTGACCACCGTCGAGCAAATCGATCCCATCTACGTGAACTTCAGTCAGGCGGCGACCGACCTTGAACAGCTGCGGCGCGCGCAGGCGAACGGCCACGTGCAGCTCGTCGAACCCAACAAGGCGACAGTGGATTTAAGCTTCTCCGACGGCACTCACTATGCGCACAGCGGCACGCTCGACTTTTCCGACACGGCGGTCGACAGCTCCACGGGCTCCGTGACTCTGCGCGCCATCGTGCCGAATCCGGAGCACACCCTGCTGCCGGGCTTGTTCGTCAATCTGCGCATCACGACCGGTGCGCAGACTGCCTTTCGAATCCCCGCCGCCGCGGTGCAAAGCGACGATACGGGCTTCTTCGTTCTTACCGTCGATGGCGGCGACAAAGCCGTCGTCAAACACCTCACGACCGAGCGCCTCGACGGGGATGTCTGGATCGCCAGCGGCGGCGTCGCCGAAGGCGATCGCATCATCGTCTCCGGTCTGCAGCAGGTGCGACCGGGAGGTCCGGTGCAGGCAACGGCGTGGCAGCCGCCCGCCGCCAAAGCTGAGGCACCCGCCGCGCCCGGCCAGTAGCCAAGAGAATCTTCGATGCCGCAATTCTTTATCGAGCGCCCGATATTCGCCTGGGTGATCGCGATCCTCATCACGCTCTCAGGCCTCATCTGCCTGCGTGAGCTCGGGATAGAGTCCTATCCGCAGATCGCGCCGCCGCAGGTCGTGGTGTCGGCGACGTTTGCCGGTGCCAATGCGGACACCGTCGAGAAGACGGTCACCCAGGTCATCGAGCAGCAGCTGAACGGCATCGATCACCTCCTCTACTTCAGCTCCACCTCAAGCTCGAGCGGCGGCTCGACCATCACCCTGACCTTCGATACCGGCACCAACCCCGACATCGCTCAGGTGCAGACGCAGAACCGCCTGTCGCTCGCGCTGCCGCGCCTGCCGGTGGAAGTGACGGCGCAGGGAGTGACCGTTGCCAAGGCGAACCCCGGGTTTTTGTCCGTCATTGCCGTGAAATCAGACGACGGCTCACTCGATTCCTACGCGCTCAACAATGTCATCGCATCGCGCCTGCTCGATCCTCTGCAGCGCGTGCCCGGCGTCGGCAGCGACACTCAATTCGGCTCCGAGTATGCGATGCGCATTTGGCTGAACCCGGCGAAGCTGCAGGGCTACGGGATCGGGCCGTCCGCGGTATTGAACGCGGTGCGCGCGCAGAACGTGCAGTTCGCGGCCGGCTCCATCGGCTCCGAGCCGCTCGTCCTCGGACAGGGCATGTCGGCGACGGTGCGCGCCGAAGGGCGTTTCACCTCGCCCACGCAGTTTGAGGATGTGATTCTGCGCACCAACACCGACGGCACGACGGTGCGCCTGAAGGATGTTGCACGCGTCGAACTGGGCGCGTTCCAGTACGGCCGCGACACGCAGCTCGACAATGCGCCGGTCGCGGGCGTCGCCATTCAACTGCTGCCCGGGGCGAATGCACTTGCGGTCGCCGAAGCAGTGAAAGCGCGCATGCGCTCGCTGCAGTCGGGCCTGCCGCCCGGGGTTTCCTGGTTCGTGCCCTACGACAGCACGGATTTCATTCACATCTCCATCAATGAGGTGGTGAAGACGCTCATCGAGGCGATGATCCTGGTGTTCATCGTCATGCTGGTGTTCCTGCAGAACCTGCGCGCCACCATGATTCCGATGCTGGTGGTGCCGGTCGCCCTGATGGGCGCCTTCATCGGCATGTACGCCTTCGGCTTCACCATCAATCAGCTGACGCTCTTCGGCATGGTGCTCGCCATCGGCATTGTGGTCGACGATGCGATCGTCGTCATTGAGAACGTCGAACGCATTGAGCGCGAGGAAAAACTCACGCCCAAAGAGGCCACTCGCAAGGCGATGCTGCAGATCACGAGCGCCATTGTCGCCATCACCTCGGTGCTCGCCGCTGTTTTTATCCCGAGCGCCCTGCAGGGCGGCAGCGTTGGCGTCATCTATCGGCAGTTCGCTCTTACGATCGCGGTGTCAACCGCCACGTCCGCATTCCTCGCGCTGAGCTTTACGCCGGCACTGTGCGCGAGTCTCTTGAAGCCCACGCACGGGCAGAAGAATGCCTTCTTCAGATGGTTCAACCGCACCTTCGATTGGACCTTGAAGACCTACACCCGCCAGACCGGCACGGCGGTCGGTCATGCGCCCTCGTGGATGATCGGCTTCGCCGTGATCGTGGTGCTGTGTGTGTTCCTGTTTTCGCGCCTGCCCGGCAGCTTCCTTCCCGAGGAGGATCAAGGCTACGCGCTCGCCATCGTGCAGCTGCCGCCCGGTGCCGCCATCGAGCGCACGATCAAGGTGATGTCGCAGGTCGATGCCATCTTGAAAAAGGATCCGGCCGTTCAATACGTCTTTCAGGTGAGCGGTTTCAGCTTCGTCGGTCAGGGGGACAACGTGGGTCTCGCCTTCATTCGCCTGAAGCCCTGGGATACGCGCAAGACCAATGCGACGGATTTCATCAAACATGCCAACGGCGCGCTCTTCATGGGCTTGAAGGATGCGCAGGCATTCGTCGTCAATCTGCCGACCGTTCAGGGCCTGAGCCAATTCGGCGGCTTCGACATGTATCTGCAAGATCGCGCCGGCGCGGGCCACGCGGCGCTCGTGCAGGCGCAGAACACGCTCCTCGGCAAGGCGGCAGAGGACACCCATTCGCTCGCCGGCGTGCACCCCAACGGCCTGCAGGACTCGCCGGAATTGAAATTGGTCGTCGACCGCGTGCAGGCGCAGTCCATGGGGTTCTCGGCGAGCGACGTGTACACGGCGATCGAGTTGATGCTCGCGCCGGTATACGTCAATGACTTCTTCTACCAGGGCCGCATCCTGCGCGTCGTGGTGCAGGCCGATGCACCCTTCCGCATGAACGCCGGTGCGTTCGGAGATATCTATCTGCCGAGCACACTCACGCCCGCGCGCAGCGCGAGCAGCAATGCGGCCCAAGTTGCGGGCACCGTGCCGATGGTGCCGCTGTCGAGCGTCGTGCATCCGAGCTGGACCATGGGATCGCCGAGTCTCGTGCGCTTCAACGGCTATTCGGCGATTGAGATCCAAGGACAGCCGGCGGCGGGCAAGAGCTCGGGGGAGGCGATGCGGGCGATGGAGAGCATCATCCAGCGGGATCTGCCGAACGGTTTCAGCTTCGACTGGGCGGGCCAGTCATTGCAAGAAATCGTCTCCGGAAGTCAGGCGCCGATGCTCTTCACGTTGTCGATCCTGGTGGTGTTTCTGTGTCTGGCAGCGCTCTACGAAAGCTGGACGATTCCGATCGCCGTGCTTCTGATCGTGCCTTTGGGTGTGCTCGGCGCGGTGGTCGCAGCCGACGTGCGCAGCCTGCCGAATGATGTGTACTTCAAAATCGGCCTGATCACCATTATTGGACTCGCCGCCAAGAATGCGATCCTGATCGTCGAATTTGCGGTGGAATTGCAGCGTCAGGGCAAGACACTGCGCGAGGCGGTGATTGAGGCGGGGCGCCTGCGCATGCGCCCGATTCTCATGACCTCATTTGCGTTCATCTTAGGGGTGCTGCCGCTTGCGATTTCGAGCGGCGCCGGCGCCAATGCACGCCATGCGATCGGCACCGGCGTCGTCGGCGGGATGCTGTTCGCAACCTTTTTTGGTCTGCTCCTGGTGCCGGTCTTCTATGTCGCGATCCGGCGCATGCTCGGCGAAAAGCTCGACGCGCCCGGCCGCGTCACGCAGGAGAAGACTATTTGACCGTGTAGCCGCGGCCCTCGAGGCACGCGGTCATCGCATGGTCATAGGCCGGACGTTTGGCGGGGTCAGGGGCGGCGCCGCCGGCACTCTGTGTCGGATCGAAGCCTGACTGATCGACAGCCCAGCGATGGCATTCATAGCGGTCCTGCTCCTGCTGCTCCGGGCTCTGACCATTCTTTGGGTAGGAATAGAGCTCCCCGGCGGCCGCTGGCGGCTCGGTGCTCGCCGCGTTTTCACCCGGGGGGTCTACGACCTCGTACTGCCCCTGTGATGGAACCCAGCTGTAGTAGGTGTCATTCGCGTAGTAGTAGGGGTATCCGCCCACCCACACCGTCG
>Ga0182024_10022196_pt1 | contig 11452 bp, 12 predicted proteins | sample P32metaG_FD_120480 | JGI IMG/M metagenome (GOLD analysis project Ga0182024, IMG submission 120480) | Permafrost microbial communities from Stordalen Mire, Sweden - P3-2 metaG (Illumina Assembly) | ecosystem: Environmental > Terrestrial > Soil > Wetlands > Permafrost | place: Sweden: Stordalen... | reverse complement strand
GACGATCAATTTCCATTGCGGGTCTGGCAAACCGGCAGCGGCACTCAGACGAATATGAATGTGAACGAAGTCATCTCGAACCGTGCCATCGAAATTGCCGGCGGCGAGAAGGGATCGAAAAAGCCGGTACATCCCAATGATGACGTGAATATGTCGCAGTCGTCGAACGATACATTCCCTACCGCGATGCACATTGCGGCCGCGGATCGAGTGAAGAACACGCTAATCCCTGCGATTAGAAGCGTGCACGATGCGATTGCGGCGAAGGCGGAAGAGTTCCATGATGTCGTTAAGATCGGCCGCACGCACTTGCAGGACGCCGTGCCGCTAACTTTTGGTCAGGAATTTGGCGGCTGGGCTAGCCTGCTGGAGAGAGATGTCAAACGGATAGAGCAAGCGCTGGACGGGCTTTACGATCTCGCCATCGGTGGAACCGCAGTCGGGACCGGGCTCAACACGCATCCTGAGTTCGCGGAGCGAGCTGCGAAAAAGATCGCCGAGCTCACCGGACTTCCGTTCCGTTCTCATGGCAATAAATTTGCTGCGCTTTCGGCGCATGATGAAATCGTTTTCGCACAGGGGGCGATGGAAACACTCGCGGCATCTCTGATGAAGATTTCGAACGACATCCGCTGGCTGGCTTCCGGGCCGCGCTGCGGACTGGGCGAGCTTTCCATTCCGGAAAATGAGCCTGGGTCTTCGATCATGCCGGGGAAGGTGAATCCCACGCAGTGCGAAGCCATGACGATGGTTTGCGTGCAAGTTCACGGCGCAACCGCAGCGGTGGGATTTGCGGGATCGCAGGGGAATTTTGAGCTCAACGTATACAAGCCGGTGATGATCTACAACTTTCTGCACTCGGTCACCTTAATCGCCGACGCCTGCCACGGCTATGTGGAGTACATGATCAAGGGTATCGAGGTCGATCGTGCGAAAGTGGATTGGTACGTAAAGAACTCGCTGATGCTGGTGACGGCGCTGGCGCCGAAAGTGGGATACGACAAGGCAGCGCAGATCGCGCACACTTCGCATGTGGAGCACAGCAGTTTGCGCGAGGCTGCATTGAAACTCGGCTATTTGACGGGAGCAGAGTTTGATCAGCTAGTGCGTCCTGAGAAAATGACGCGGCCCTAGGGCAATGAGAATACTGGCGGCACTAGGGTTCGGCCAATTCGGCTTCTCTCTCCAACAATATGTCGAGTTTCTTCTTCGGTGTGGTAGTGATCACCACCACGCTGATCAGTATCAGCAGTGCCCCGGCGATAGTCCGCGCGCTAAGCAACTCTCCACCTAACGCGTATCCCAGCAGAACTGCCACCACTGGATTGACATACGCGTAGGTCCCAACTTTGGTTGGCGATTCGTGATGGATAAGCCACACGTAGGCAGTGAAGGCGACGATTGATCCTGCGACGATCAAATAAACTAACGCAAGCCACGCACCGGAAGAAACTTGGCGTACATTGAAACCGCTGACTTCACGTAATCCCGCCGAGGTCAGGATCAGCAGAATTCCCCCGACCAGCATCTGGGCGCCTGAACTCATCACTTTTGATTCAGGCAAGCAAAACTTTCGAGTAAGGATTGTAGCCGCCGACCAGCTGATTGCGGCTACGATCAGGGCGAAGGCTCCTGCAGTATCGATTGCCTTTTCGCCAACGCTCGACGATGGGCCGGCGAGAACCAGCACTCCACCTAGTCCGACAATTAATGCCAACGCCAGCCGAATCGTAAGTTTCTGTGTTCGGAGGAAACAAATCTCCGCAACCGCCATGAAAACCGGAATCGTCGCCATCATGACCGCAGTGACGCCGGAGGCTACGCGCTTCTCCGCCCAAAAGATCAAGCCGTAATCGAAGACAAAAATCAGTACGGCTAAGAATGAAATAGCCGTCCACTGGCGGCGAGTCGGCGAAGGCGTACCTTTGACGCGCATCCACGCGTAAAGCACGATTCCAGCGGCAAAGAACCGCACTCCGGCGAGCAAGAACGGCGGCACTTCACGGACACCGATGCGAATCGCAAGAAATGTTGAGCCCCAAACCAGATAGATAATGGCGAAGGCCATCAGAATCTTCCATCGACTTGGCCGGAGTCCCGTTTCCATGTTTGGCTTCCGGAAGTTGCGTAACAATCGGCACCCAATTCTAGATTGGATCGATGTCTGGCGTCAGTGGGAGCAAATTCCAGGTATGGAAAGTTCAGATCGAACGAATCGCTCTCTTAGATTTATGAAAGGTAAGCTGTCTCACGTTGAAAATCTACTTCTTCAGCAGGCTGGTATGGCTGGCGGCGCATTGCCAGCGACCTTCGGTGAATACCCAGGTGTCGGTAAAGCGTCCGAAGTGTTCGTAAGGCTTGCCCTGATAGATTCCTTTAGTGTGATCGATGCCGACCACCACGGCCGAGTCGGCGTACATGCTGACTTTCAGATCCTGAATTGTCAGGCTGACGGGTTTGAACTGTGGGTCTTTGATATCGGCGAGGAATTTTGACTTATCGCTGATCTCTCCATCCCATTCCGTGTTAACAAAAGCTGAGCCGATCATGCCGTCGAGTGCGCGGGCGTCGCGATTCACTTGGGCTTCATTCCACAGGTGTTCCATCACTAGCAGTTTGGTTTGCTGGGAATCGTCCTTTGTTTTTTGTGCGGCCGCGTGGCCCGTCAAAAAGAAAGCTAACAACAGGCAGCAGCCGGTAGAACGTCGCATGGTCTTGCTCATTCACCGCATCCCCGATTACGAACGTCATCCAGAACTGCTGCCGGGCGCCTCGCGTTGGTCGGCGGGACGGCCGATGCGGCCGTCCGCACATGATTCGATGCGAAGACGGTGGGTACCGGCGCTACTTTGGAAGGACGCTACTTTAGAACGCCCAGCGTAAAAGGGCCGCACCGACCGTAAACCCCGCGCCCACCGAGGCCATCAGGACGAGACTTCCCTTCTTCAGTTTGCCCTCTTCGATCGCGGTATTCATGGCTAGTGGAATTGTGCCGGCCGTGGTATTGCCGTAGCGATCGATGTTGACGATTACGCTTTCCGGGCGGAGGCCAAGGCGCTCGGCGGTGGCGTTGATAATTCTTAGATTGGCTTGATGCGGAATGAAGGCGTCAATGTCCGAACCTGTCAGGCCATTGCGTTCGAGAAGTTTCAGGCACGCTTCGGTCTGTTTGCGCACGGCGAACTTGAAAACCTGCTGGCCATCCTGGTGGACGTAATGCATTTTTTGCTCCACTGTTTCGCGAGACGAAGGATTCAGGCTGCCTCCGCCCGGCATGTAAAGATAGCAACCGCCCGAACCATCCACCTCGTGAATGAAGTCGATCAGGCCCACGGAGTCGTCCTCGGCTGCTTCCAGGATCACGGCCCCTGCGCCATCGCCGAAAATTACGCACGTGGCGCGATCGGTGTAATCGATGATCGAGGACATTACGTCGGCGCCAATCACGAGAATTCGTTTATGCGTGCCCGCGGTGATGAACTGCGCGCCTGTCTCTACCGCATAAATAAAAGCCGAGCATGCGGCGGAGAGATCGAACCCCCAAACCCCGGTCGCGCCCAGCTTGTGCTGCACTAGACAGGCGGTAGAGGGAAAGAACATATCCGGCGTGACCGTGCCCACGATGATCGCATCGACATCGCTGGGTGCCAGGCCGCGCTGAGCGAGCGCCTTCTTGGCCGCCTCGACCGCGAGGTCGCTGGTGGCCATTCCTTTTTCGACAATATGGCGTTCGCGAATGCCGACGCGGGCAAGAATCCAGTCGTTGGTGGTGTCGACCATTTTCTCCAGGTCGGCATTGGTAAGAAGACGAGGCGGAACGTAGGTGCCAAGGGCGCTGATCTTCGCTCTGACACGGGTCGGTGTGGTCAATGAGAGCTCCTGAGTATAAGACTCAGTATTTTGCAGGATTGGAAGCAGAATGTCTAACTCCGGGAAAAGAGTCACCCCTGTTCTGCCCGATGCGGGTATCGCGGACGCATCGAAATGGGTGACGGGCAGACAGGGCCGGTTAGACACTTTATTACGGCACGTGGAAAAATCGTCGGGTCAATAAGTTCTATAAAAAGGGGTGTCCAGAAAAAACTTCTCCCTCGACGGGAGAGCGTTGTCTTGATCTCCAGCCCACTGTCTATGTAATGCTCCCCGATTTGCGGCGGGGGTTTGCTCCGGACGGTTTTCCTTCCCGCGATTTCGGTGCCGGCGGCGACCATGCCAGCCAATTGGGTCTGAGAGACTTGGCAAGGGAGATGGCTGTGTCTGCGTGGTAATCATGGTTCTATCCGAGGCTCGTGGCCTATCGCTATTTCTGTTTCCAGAATGCACTCCATGATCAGCTTGCCCCCACCATCCATAACCGCCACCGCGATGGTGGTCTGGTGCACGTCCATCCCAATATACTTCCTTTGACTCATAAAGGCGCTCCTTTTGCTAGGTTGGCGATGCCAATGATCTCAACCTACCGCAAAAGTGGGCGCCTTTTTATATTGCGTGAAATGGGGATTTATCACCAATTCAGACGAACCTCCTATCCGGGTGGCGGCTCCGATAAGTTCCGAGTTGCGACAATCGGGGGCAGTCTGCAAACGCTAGACAGGTGGAGAGGAATTTGTCTTCCCAACGCTGGCGCGCTGAGGTAAAGTGAAAGCCCGTCGCGACCTTCCGTGCGATCAACAGGAGAATTTGTGCACAAGATCTTGCTTGGGATGATCTTAGCTTTTTGCTTTATCGCCGTGGTGGTGAATCAGGCGAGGGCACAGACTAGAAAAGCCGGGCTCTGGGAAATTACCACAACGCAGACATATCAACAATCTCCGTTTCCTAGCGGCGCATCGCCTTCGGGCGGCACGCACACAACTGAGGTTTGCCTCACCCAGCAGCAAATCGAGAAATATGGAGCGAATGTCCCGCAGTTGCGCGGTTGCCAGATCACCAACGTCGTTAAAAAGCCCGGTGGCATGACCGCTGACATGATCTGCACTGGATTCATGAATGGAAAAGGGGAGCTGGAGTCCTCCTCGAATGACGGCATCCACGCCACCGGCAAGATTCACTTTGTGGGATCGATTAAGACGGGATCGGACGCCAAGCCGGTAGAATGGACAAGCGAATCCAGCTCGATTTTTAAAAAGGCAGACTGCGGCGACGTGAAGCCCATTCCTATGCCGGACAAGTAGACATTCTTTTCCCGCGCGTTTGCACTCAAAACCGTCTCGGTTTATTGGCAATTACTCGCCCAAACTCGGACCGCTGTTAGAATCGCGTAATGTCCGCAAGCGCTATCAGGACTACATCCCGCATCGCGTTTGTTCTCTGTGGACTGATTTCACTTTTCACCGCCGTTCCTTTTCTGATGCTGCGGGGCGACGGGCTGCCGGTTCAGAGCGAATGGGTCATATTTGTGGCTACCCTGGGACTGGTGGGCCTTTTCAGCGTGACGCTTGCGGTGCTGCCCCGCTCGTGGATCGCGAAAGCGTGCAAGAAAGATCGAGACGATGAACAGTTGTTCTTAGCGCCCCTCAAATGGCTCGGTGGCTTCGCGGCAATTTCATATCTCCTGGCACTCCTCGCCTATCTTGCTCCTCACCGCTGGAATCTCGATACCCAACTGATGTTTTCGCTATGTCCGTTGTATTTCGTGAAGATGACGTTCGATCCCTCGCTGGTGAGCACTTTTTTCTTGCTTGCCCCCATGAACGCGGGGGTGTACGGGGCACTCGGCCTCACCTTGGGATACGCATGGTTGGCCTTCCGTAAACGAACACCAAGCTGATCCTCAGATCTCCATTCCATCCTAGAGAGGATAGACTTGGCCGATAGCAGCGGTTGGGGCACGGCCAAATTTTTGGCCGCGGTCGTCAAGCGGCCTCACTTTCCTTTTCGAACTGCATCCATTCGCGAATGAAGTTCGGGCAGCCGATGATGCCGAAGTGATGGCCCTCACCAGCCACCAGGTAGCTGAGAGCATCATGATCCAGCTCCGCCAGATGCGCCAGGTCCAGCAGCGGCCATAAGGCGCATTCGACCGCGGAAGAGACGAGTTGATCCACGTAGGCAAGATGGCCTTTCGATAGCGAGCCTGAGACACGGATGGTTATGGTTGGTGAAATGAAATTTGATGGAACACGAGCATTGCGCATGTTTGCACTGCACCTCGCGACGGTCTACTAACCCCAACTAGATAAGATGATGGGACGAGGGGCTTCTTGCGCAAAGAGTTGTAAATTATGCGTAAAGGTTGGTTTCCAGCGAAGATAGGAAATAAATAAGCCAGGCACCGGGGACCCACTGCACACGCAAGAGCCCGTTACCGTTGCTTCCTTCCGGACCTGGCGGGATTGGCGAGAGTACGTCGCGTAGGACCGATGCCTGACCTGAATCATTCTAGCAAAGCCGCAGAGATTGCCGGTGCGGCCAGGGTTGCGGCAAGCCAGCAGCAAAGGGATGGTGACTTTTGGTGCAAGAAAAACTCTTGAAGCTCTTCCCTTCTTAGGGGAGTTGTCGAACAATAGAGAATTGACAATCACTTCTGTCGGCGGCGCACCATGACGGAGCTTCCTTCACAATCCGGAATCATCCCGCTGCCGCAGGCGATTAACAAATACTTCGAACTTTCCCTCTATTTACTTGTTTTGATGGGTTTTGGAGCGCTCGCCAGCACTGGTGGCCTGGATGTTCCGACGATCGTGCTGGTGGGCATAGCGCTGGCTCTGCGCGGCTATTTACTGGCGGAACGGAGGCGAGTGGTAATTTCAGAGCGATACACGACGCCTCTGACGATCGCGTATTTCGTTTTCTACGCGGTCGATTACTTTTTGCTCTCTCGCGGATTTCTGGCGGCCACGGTCCACCTGGTTCTGTTCGCCGTGGTCGTACGCACCTTTTCCCTGCGCCGCGATCGCGACTACGTTACTCTCGCAATCCTGGCTTTCCTGATGGTACTCGCCTCCGCGGTACTCACCGTGGACAGTATTTTTCTGTTCTTCTTCGCCGGATTCACGCTGATGGCCGTGGCCACCTTCATTTTGATGGAGATGAGACGCTCGGAACGGGCCGCGAAGTTTCAAGCGCGACACTCAAATGATGCCCACGAGCACCGGCACTTGGCGTTCGCGCTGGCGAGGACAACACCGGGACTGGTGCTGATGATACTGGTAGGCGCGGCGGCGGTATTTTTTCTTTTGCCCCGCATGTCGGCCGGCCATCTGGGCGGCTACTCTTTCGGCAGCGATCTCTCCACCGGCTTCAGTGATCGCGTGCAACTTGGCCAGATCGGCCAAATCCAGCAATCCAACGCGGTCGTGATGCACATCCAGATTAGCGGAGATAAGAGCGGGCAGTACGCGCTCCACTGGCGCGGGGTGGCTCTAGCGAATTTCGATGGCCAGAACTGGTCGACCCCGCGGGAACAGTACCAACTCCGTCGCGAGGCGGATGGAGCGTTCTCCGTGCCCAGGTTCAGCCAGGGGGTATTGCCTGTCAACGAAACAAAACAGCAGGCTGCGCCGGGAATAGCTCCTCACCTCATTCATTACCGCGTGTTGCTGGAACCCATTGGCACGAATGTTTTCTTTCTTGCACCCTGGGGTCGGCGTGTTATGGGAAACTATCGCGCCCTGACGGTAGACGCAGGCGGAGCCGTTTACGATCTCGATAGCCAGCATGCAATCAATCTGTACGAAGCCGATTCGGATATGGCTAAGCCTTCCGCCGAAGACCTGCGGCGGGCGGGAATCACGTTTCCACAGTTCGTTTCCTCTTACCTGCAACTGCCGCCTACGCTCGATCCCAGAATTCCGCGGCTGGCGGCCCAGATTTCCGCTTCGGCAACCAATGACTACGATAAGGCCGCCGCGCTAGAGACTTATTTGAAAACGCATTACGGATATACGCTGCAATTGCTGCGCTCTCCGGTGGCCGATCCTTTGGCAAATTTTCTTTTCGAGCGCAAGCAGGGGCATTGCGAGTATTTTGCTTCATCGATGGCAGTGATGCTGCGCACACTTCAGGTTCCGTCTCGCGTGGTGAACGGGTTCCGCAGCGACGAATTCAACGATGTCACGGGCAACTATGTGGTGCGGGCAAAGAACGCGCACTCCTGGGTAGAAGCTTATTTTCCCGGCTATGGGTGGATCACATTCGATCCCACCCCGGGTGGTGACGTGGCAACGCCCGAGGGTTGGGACCGGGCCATGCTTTATCTGGATGCGGCGCAGTCTTTCTGGCGGGAGTGGGTGATCAGCTACGACTCTTCGCACCAATATATTCTGGGACACGCGGCGCTAAACGGCACGCGCAATTCGTGGGAGAGATCGCGGATATGGGTTAGGCTGCACTATGCGCGCCTGCTCGATCTGGTGCGCCGCAGCCAGCGAAGCACTGATCACGCGCCGGCGCGCTGGTTGTGGGGCGGCGCCGGAATCGGCTTGCTGGTGCTACTGCTGGCCAATGCGGGTCGAATTGCCCGCAGGATCCGCGTAAGGCAACTCCAGCTGCATCCCGAGCGATCACCCGGTCAGGCAGCGGCAATGTGGTACGAGCGGATGGCCGGGAATCTGGCGCGGCGCGGAGTAAAGAAATCGACGACGCAGACGGCTCAGGAATTCGTCCGGGTAATTGCAGATGAGCGGTTGCGCGAACGGGTGGGGCGTTTCACCGATGCTTACGAATCGGCACGGTTTGGAAATTCCCCGGACGATGCTCAACGGCTGCCGGAGTTATATGAAGAGTTGGAGCTTGCGACGCGGAAATAGCCACTGAACAAAGGAGGCCTAGCTCTCCCTCATCGACGAAGACCGAGAACATAATGCCCTTAGCTGCGCCTGCAATTCGTCAAGGTGTCCGCGTCGCTCTAAATACTCTTTCAAGTCGTCTTCAGCCAAACCTTCCTGAAGAGCATCAATTTGCTGTTGAACCAATCCACATGCCTCGTTCGAGATTTGGTTAACGCTGCGTGGTCTCGACCGTGGGGCGGTCCTATTCATTGGATCTCCCCTTCTGAATCACCTGGCAGAATGTTGGAAACGAGATCGTGGCAATCGGATCGTGAGCCCGAGTTGGTTCTTGAGTGCATGCTCTCATTCTGAGCGGCAATTCTCATCTCCAGATTGAAAAGTAAATCATCCATCTCTTCGAGTATTGCAATCAGCTTTTCGGGATTCTTCTCGTTCTCCGCTTTGTTTTTCAGTTTAGGCCATCGCTCCGCAATGAGCCTTTCTACCCCTTTCGGGTTCATGCTTTTCATTCAGTAGCTTCTCCTAATCTGACGTTGCCCTCAGGCATTCCCGGAGGAGACCCGGGCTATCCTGTTTCGTTTCCCGCAAAATATTGGATCGTTTAGGAACCGTCTGTGACGAGCGTCACAAATCTTACGCTTACCCTGTGGATGTTCGGGCTTTTCGATGGTGTTACGAGACTGTGCACGAATCGGTAAGCCAGCGCGGGAATGCAGCCAGTCCATTTTGGAGAAGCTTAGAAATGCCAGATCATGCCGCCACCGACAAAATAGTTATGCTGCCGTGTTTTACCAGTGTCCGCTAAAGGGAGGTCAGGAGTGCCGGACCAGAAATCGCGAACCTCGCCTCGAATGCTGAAGTGCCGCAAGCGCTTCCCGAACGGGCTGACGTCCAAGCCCAGCCCCGCTTGAAGCACCCCGGAGGTCGTCGATCCTCCGGGATTGGTCCCGTAATAGTTGAGATTGCTGCTCTCGCTGAAGTGGCCAAAACCGCCGCCCACGCTTGCCCAAGGTGAGACCCTGGTGGATGGAAACAGATTCAAGCGAATTGCGGGAGTGACGAAAATCTGTCTGTAGCCCGAAGGGACGACATCGCCGCCGGAGCCAAGATCCTCGTCAAGATTGAACACAGCCGGCACCTCGGCCGAGATGGCATAAACCTCGGCGCCGAAAAGGCGGCGCGCATAGTCAATTTCGAAAGTGAGTCCTTTGCCGGAGCGCACAAAGGGATTGACGGTGGGCGTATTGGGACCCTGAATGCCTTGATCGCTGATGAAGATGCGACCCAGCATGCCGGTCAACTCATTTTTCTCGTCCTGGGCCGCTGCGGAGGCCGCAAGGATGGACATTCCCATGATCAGGACTGCGAGTACTGTCTGCTTTACAGACATTTACCCTCCAGGATGCGGGATAGCTGCTTTGGTCGGTATCCTAGCCTAGCATGAAGCGCAAAACCTCCATCCACAGGCTGGCTGGCTTTGGTGGTACGGGCGAATCGCATACTGGCGGAGCCATTAGGTCCAACGGAACCATCTCAACGCCAGCATAAAGGAAACGCCGCCCCAGGCGACCATAATCAGCAGCCGTGGCCACTGGCGAATCAGCGGAGTACCTTCCAGTATGCTGGCGCGCAATGCATCGTTCAGGGCGGTCAGGGGCAGCGCCTTGATCAAAGGCTGAATCACAGCGGGAAACCGTTCGTAGGAAAAGAACACTCCGGAAAAAATCCACATTGGCATCATGACAAGATTCATGAGGCCGCTTACGCTCTCAATTTTCTGCGCCCGGCTCGCGGTCAGCAATCCGACTCCGCCAAAGGCGAGTGCTCCTACGGTTCCGACCACCAGGATGGTGAAAATCGACCCTAATACTTTCATGCGGAAGACGAGAACGCCGAGCGTTAGGAGCAATCCAATTTCGATCACCATCAGCACCAAGCGGCTCGACATCAGCGCCAGCAGAAAATCTCCCCGGCGCATGGGCGTGCCTACATAACGCTTGAGCAGTTTGCGCTGCCGCATATCGACCAGCGCAAATCCGACGCCCCACATTCCGGAGTTCATCAAATTCATCCCAAGTAATCCGGGAATCAGGAAATCGATATAGCGCGAGCCCGGCTCGGACAAAGTGACCACACTTGTTGCCACTACATCTTTGCGGCCAGCGGCAGCTTGTAGGGCATCGTCTGCTTGCGCTTTCGCGAGCACACTCTCGGGCCGAGAGGGATCGTAAAGGTAGCGCAGACCCCCATTCCCATCGGGCTCAATCACCAGATCGTACTTGCCCAGGCGAAATCCTTTTCGGGCAGGCTGTTCGTCTTGAATGTCGATTTTGAACAATGCGTGTTGCGGCGAACGTCGCAGCAGAGTTTGCGATTCCTGGTCACCGGGACCGGCAATAATCGCAATGGAAGATGCATCGCCGGGCTTGTTGCGGAAAGCAATTCCAAGTCCCACCGCCAGCAACAATGGGAACACGAATACCCAGAACACGACTTCGGGTTCGCGCTTCAGCTCCAGCATGCGCGCGCCAAGAAGATGCAGATATCCCGACCAGCGCCCGTTCCGCCGCGGTGGCCTGCGGCTCGAGACTGGCAATTCTGTATCCGGAGTTTGCTGTGCAAGAGCCATATTTAGTTCTCTGCCAAATGCTTCACTCTTCCCGCAAATGCCGCCCCGTCAGCCGGACAAACACATCTTCCAAGCTGGCTTGACGGGTGGT
>Ga0182024_10022195_pt1 | contig 11452 bp, 12 predicted proteins | sample P32metaG_FD_120480 | JGI IMG/M metagenome (GOLD analysis project Ga0182024, IMG submission 120480) | Permafrost microbial communities from Stordalen Mire, Sweden - P3-2 metaG (Illumina Assembly) | ecosystem: Environmental > Terrestrial > Soil > Wetlands > Permafrost | place: Sweden: Stordalen... | reverse complement strand
GAAACCACGTTGGCTTGCTCCCTGTCAGTGAAACCACGAAAAAAGAGCTTGCGTCAATGAAACCACGTTGCTAGGGTCTGCGTCAGCGAAACCACGATAACGGACTACATGCAACGCGGCAGTTCATGAGTAACACAGTACTGGATTCAGAGGAAGACAAGGTAGCGGGCAAGGTAGCGCTCCTGCCGCAGAGGCATCCTAATCACGACCTCTTCATCTGCGACGTTCTTGATGCCATCCCCAAAGACGATATGGCGAGTATGGAGCATCCGATCTTTTCGCTTTCGACAAAGCCGGATACACGAATTTTGCGATATGAACACCGAAACACAAAGGTAGAAATCGCTCCGAGCGTTCGCGGTCTCGCGACAATCCACGATAAAGACATTCTGATTTACTGCGTTTCTCAGCTGATGGCCAAAAAGAACGCGGGTGAGCCTCTGGCGCAGACGCTGCACTTGAATGCTCATGACCTTCTGGTCTGGACCAATCGCGAAACGAGCGGTGACGCGTATCGTCGTCTCAAAGAGGGGTTCGAGCGTCTGAGTGGCACGAGAATTACGACGAACATCCAAGCAAATGGGGAGGAAATCACAGAGGGCTTCGGTCTCATTGAAAGCTGGCGCGTCATCCGCGAAACCAAATCGAAGAGGATGAGTGAACTACAGGTGCGCTTGTCGGATTGGGTATACAAAATCATTCAGGGTTCCGAAGTGCTGACACTGAGCCGCGATTACTTTCGGCTTCGGAAGCCGACCGACCGCCGCATTTATGAACTGGCACGGAAACATTGCGGTGAACAAGACGAGTGGAAAATCTCACTTGAACTGCTGCAAAAGAAGTCCGGTGCAAGTAGCCACTATAGGGAATTCAAATCCATGATCCGTGAGCTGGTGGAGAATGACCACCTGCCTGATTACAGAGTAGAGCTCGAAGATGAGATGGTGATTTTCCGAAATCGCATGAGCTTCCAACCCAAGGCTGCCGTAAGCTATCCCGTTCTTGATCCGGAAGCTTATCTGCACGCAAAACAGGTGGCACCAGGCTACGATGTGTACTACCTGGAGCAAGAGTGGCGCAATTGGTGGGTGGATAGTGGTATGCCGGAGCTTGGTTTCCCCGGCAAAGCTTTTGTCGGCTTCTGCAAGTCACGGTATCAGCGGAATCCAAACCCGTGAACATCGGGGTATCGGGAACACATCGACAACTTCAGATCAGCTCGCGCGGAGAGATTGCGCTAGTCCGATCTCCCATTCATGGAGCATTCGCTCTCCGAGTTCCGCAAAGTCGGGATGGTCTTTGATGTATGCGCGGATTTCCGTCGAGATGGTTAGCACGGCTTCGCCGATACGGTCCAGAATCTGACGTACCCGTGCTGGCGCGCAACCCGCGCGTGTTTCCCCGAGTCGTTGCAGCTCCTTTGCGCTCGGCCAGTTCGTGCTGCCATTGAGCGTGAGCGCCATACGATCCTTGGGCAGGTAAACAGAGGTCGTCACGAGGTCATAGACAGGGGCGAGCCTGGCTTCGCCCAGAACATCGTCGTAGACAATCCCGAAATTCTTCAGGTGCGCGTCACCGTTGCGCAGAACGCAATTGAGCACAATGAGGGTGAAGAGTTTCTCCAGATCCTCGCTGAGGCTCGACGAATTCGCAAACTGAGTGAATCGCTTGAGAATCGACGTTTCGTAACTGCCGCTGTATTTTTGATCGGTGCGTTTGGCGTTAAGGACGCAGAAGTCCTCGAACCCGCGATAGGTGCCATCGATTCTGAGATCAAAGCGGTCAACGACGAGCGCCCCGGCGTCCTCGGTGAGCTGGTAGTGCGGCACCTCCAGCCCACACTCTTCGGCAACCTTGAGGCAGAAGTATTCATTGGCCGCGAGCTGCGGATATTCGTTTGCTTCCCAGAATTTGATGATGTGCGTTGCGCCCCGGTAGCTTTCGGATAGACGCGCACCCGTCGTATGCGTGGCGGCGAACGCCTTTTCATCACGGATCAGAAACTTGGGCTGCACGCCGCTGATGCCGGAGAAGGTAGCAAACTTGTCGATGAGGTAGCGGAATAAGTCTCCGCCGCGCCGCCGCGCTAGAATCTCATCGACCGACTGAAAGGGAACGTCCTCATCCAGTTGTTCTTGCTGGCCGGTGTAGCGTGTGCGGCCAACCTGGGAGCGCCCGACGATTCCCAGAAGGTCAAAATCATCAAAAGTGCCGGTGGCCTTGGCAAATGCCAGTCGCAGGCGCTCGCGCAGTGCGCCTTCGGGCAGGTTCATCTCAAAGATGGGAGCGATGCCATAGCGTATGTCCCATGACGCGAGGCGCACGGGCATGGTAACCGAGATCGCGCGCGCGGGGAGGGCATCCGGCAGGTAGAGAAAGGTGCTGCCACGCTCCTGGGAGCGACCCAGCAATCCAGCTTCAGCCGCGTCGGTCCAGACTTTGATCATCGCGCTCCTCATTCATGAGTTCGTCAAGCGTAGGCCGGTGTGACGCTGTGTCCTGGAGCTTCAGCTCCATGCCAAGGGCCGAAAGTATTTTACTGATCTTGGAAAACCCCAGTTCTCCGATGCGGCTGTTTTCAAGCGCGTCCAGAGTCGAATGCCCAACAGCGGCCTTCTTGGCCAGCATCGCCTGGCTGAGGCCGAGTGCTTTGCGTCTGGCGGCGATCTGTTCGCCTATCGAGGGCAGGGTCAACATTTACCCAATATATGAGGTATTTTTAGGAAAGTCCAACATTTTACCTAGTATATGAGGCAATAAAGCGATATGAACAAATGAAATCTACCGTCATATTTTTGACCTTTACCCAGGAAGAGTAGAGGTTTGGACGGTTTTCCAACCCACATTCCAACCCACAAATGCTGTGTTCTTGTGCGACTTCCGTGTGTTTAGGCAGTCCCCACGGTGTTATAAGTCGTTTGATACCGAATGCGGGCCGATTGACACGGTAGAGGTCAGGAGTTCGAGTCTCCTCGTGCCTACCATATTTATCAATCACTTATAGTAAAGTTACCGATCCTCCCGTTGCACATTACTGCACAACAAGGGAAACGGGTGCGTTTTGCGCCGCTTCTGTTCCCAGTAGCGGTGCCATCCTGACCAGGTCGATGACATTCCGCTGAGCCTCCCGAGCGTCGTCGCTGAACGCCTGAGCGTACAGGTTCATCGTCGTGGAGATGTTGGAGTGGCGAAGAAGTTCCTGTACTACCTTCATATCTTCTCCGTTGGCCTTCAGGATTGAAGCATACGATCTCCTGAAGGTATGCCAGCCGATCCGTTTGGTGATTCCCAGCCTCTCGGCCAACGGCAAGAGATGTCTCTTTCGAAGCATATCGGGCCAGTAAGGCTTGAGTCCCTTCTTGAGATGGGACGCGAAGACCCAATCCGAATCATCCGGATAGGGGGCCACGGCCCGCCAGGCTTTCAGATCTACAATCTGGCACGCATGCAGAGAAACCAGCTTGTGAGAAACCTCCGTCTTGGTGTCCCCTACGTGTCCTTTCACCACACCTCGGACGACAGAAGCCTCTCCCTTCTCAAAATCAATGTCGTTCCACCTCAGCCCTATTGCTTCACTGATTCGCAAACCGTTCCGTCAGGAAGCGTCACCCGATAGCGCAGAATCCATTCGCTACTGCCGTCAGCGCGACGTTGTTTGAGTAAATTTCCTCTTTGGTACCTTTGCCGTGAATTCATTATTGAATGCTCCTCGTCTCACGGCACGGGTCGCAGTTGGAGTGTACGCGGCCACGCATCCACGCATCAAGTTCACTCAAAAGGAACAGCCAACGCCGCCGCTGGCCGTCTCCTCGGGGGTGAGCGGGCACGCTCCCTTCGCGTGCCAACTTCTTCAGTGTGCGCGGCTTTATGTGGAGGAAGGAACCCGCCAAATCGGCCTCAACAAAGGGCTCCATGAAGACGGGTTGAGATGCTACCGGGGACATCAATTGCAGAGCTTGAAGCATATATTTCTCTTTCTTACGCAGATGCGCATAAATATGTGAGGTTTGAGGAAAGCATCATCTATCAGGAGAGGCGTTAACAGGAGAAGCCTTCCCGAACATGAAATCGATGGCGATTCGACTTCATGGCGACGAGGTTCACTGTCGACGATGCTTCTGGTTTTTTATGGAAATGCTGGCGGATCCTGGAAAAGCTGTTACAGCATGATTTCCATCTTTTTCTGAACTACCGTTCAATTTCCCTTCTGGTACCTCGCCTGATTGGCGTCGGGCCGCACCGAGTGCTAATGCGGTGCTGCTGGATCCGATTCTCCTCAGGGGCGGTTTTGAGCCAAAGGCTGTCAATGCGAGTCGGGGCTTCATTCAGCCGGAAACGGTTTGGTGCCAATGGAGAAGGTTGGATGTATGTAAATGATAAATAAAGAGTAAGATGGCAATTGGCACGTAAATAATTACTTGCCAATTTGCAGGTATCAGGTATGACGCAACAAGAAGTACTGGTCCGATCCATGGCGCCTTCGGGCAACTTGTTCCTCCTGCTCACACTTTCCGAGATGCGCAGACAGGGCCTCACATACCTCGCCTTCTACGCTTTGCAGCGCATCGTGAAGGAAGGGGCGTTTCTGGAGTTTTTGCTGAGGCGGGAGACCGGTCTTGAGGACTACGAGGTGAGCCGTGCCTGCACTTTTCTGGCGAAGAGCGGCCTGGTCGAAGTAAGGAAGGCAGACTACGACGGACGAGCACGCGCCCTTACACCAACCGCCCGGGGACGGGGTGTCGTTGACAAGGTTATGAGTGCGGCTGCCCGGCGATTTGATGACGCCGTGCTCGGAGCTGGACGTATTCGACGATTGGCAGAAGCCACTCTGCACTTGAAAGAGGGCAATCAGATTCTTTTAGGCCCCCTTCAAATATCGTTTTTTGATTCTGACCTTATGGACGATGATTCTCCGAAACGGCCCGGCAAGAAGCGTAAGACCGGGAAGCTTGCCACCGGTAGGGTGAAGAGATCAAAACCCTGACACGGCCTTTTGGAACACCTCGCAGGCTAGTTCTGTTACCTGGTCGTGCGCTTACGCGGCGGGAGCTTTCCGGAGAGGCTTTTAGGAAGAGCGTCGGCCATCGTCAAAGCCGCAGCCGACTCCCCTTTCAACTGGGCCATCGCAACCGACGATCGAAGCCTCCGATACCAGATGGCCAAAGGCACGATCGGCTCTTGATTTGTGCTCTCTTCAAGGGTTGCCACTGATTCCAGTTTCCTGGCCGCCGATTGATGCAGGAAATCTGTGGCCAACCGACGCGCTCCGCCGGCCCAAAGTGCGAGCAACGCAACACGCAGGTCGGCATCCAGGTCTCCGCTAGGGCCGTCATCGATGAGAGTGCGCCATGCGCTCTTCAGGAACCGTCGTCCGGCAGCGGTTGTTTTATAGGCTGCTCGGCCTCGAACTCCTGCCTTCCCCTGAGAAACAAACCCACTTTCGAGGAGCCTCTCGAGTGCAGGGATGGTTGCTCCTGGGGAAAGGCTCGCCATCTTCTGCAACTCGTAAGGGGTTGATATCCCGCTATCGATCAGGGCTAGGACGAAGGCATCGAGATCGGTCCGCCGGCGCTTGTCACGAGTCTCAGACATGTTGAACCAGTATATGAGGCTACTGCGTTCAAGAGCGCACCAGGATTGAGATCTCACCTCGTTAGGGCTTCGTCCCGAGGCAGACAGTTGACAAGTCAGCGTACAAACCGATCAGAGGAATAGCGCAACCTATCCGCCATATGGTAACCAACGACGAAGGTGGGTCATCACGCACCGTCGTTGAGTTCATCTGCGTGATTGATTCCTATGGCTTGCCCTGTCTGATTGCTCAGGAGAAATGCTGAATAGGATTTGAAGAGAGCAGTCATTCGGTGAGCGTCGGATATATCGCCGAGAGCGAGCCCTTTCTCGTTCCACATAGTTTCAACCCTCGGAGCCAGTTCTAGTGGACTTGCGCATACGAAGTCGTAGCGAGCAATGGCAGCCACGGCAAAGATGTGGAGCAGTGTACGAGCTTCACCCGGCAACTGTGCGAATGGGACATGAAGTAAAGATATTGATTCCATACCTCGATATTGACAGCTAAGAAGCGGGAGCCAAAGGCATGCGAAATTGATGAGCGTCCCAATTGCATACGACTATTCCAGTCGACTTAAGACTCCGGTTCACGACGGACATAGCGCTCCAAAGTCGATTGGCCTGAGGTTGTGATAGTCTGCCGCAAAAGATGAAGGCGCTGCGGAGAGTCAATATCCGGGTCGAGCTAGTTCCCATCGGTAGCCAAACCCGTGCCAGACGGGGCGTGGATAGAGAAGTGTATGTCCCAGAAATGAAGCATGACTACATGGCAAATCTGCGTGGTAGACTTCTCCACCATTGATTGCGTCTCTTGTCCAAGCACCATAACGGACGATTGTCCTGAGCCGTTCAGGATTAATAAAGCCCCTCAGATACCCCTGCGGTACATAGTGGTTCTTTCGATCCCGAGGCGGTTGTGGCATTCCGCAAATTCTACGGAGACTCGAACTCCTGACCTCTGCGGTGTCAATCTTCTTACAGCCCTTACAATCACCAACTTACATGGCACGGGTCGCAACTGTAAGCCATTGAAAAGACAGATAGGGCACAATAAGACCGAGCCCATTGTGCGTCGGTTTCCGTAGTTACCGCACATGGAATTTTGCAGGATGTTCAGTGTCAACTCTCCCCAAAGCCGGTTTTTCGGTAACTTGGACTATTTCCCGGTTGTCGTGATCCGGGATCAATGCAGCAACGCCAGGGTAGAACAGCGGATCACTTCCGCTATTCCGACTTTTGTCGTTACCGATCCAGTGTCGATTGGTGAATTGGCGGAAGGAGTATCTGTTCGGAGAAGGGGCCTGAACACCTCGAGCTGATTTGACGGTCACGGTCTACCAGAATCTTCACGGGGCCAACCGCTACCGGCTGAATTCCCCTGTTGTCATTCACGTCCGGCTTTGTGAATCCGGAATCTCCCGAGTCCATTGTGATCTTCGTGCCCCGCAGCACATATGGGAGGTGGACAGTCAGCATGTTCACAGCAGCCTCCGATGCGCTATAGCTGTGAACCCGGTGTTGTAGCTACGCCACGAATGATCGGTTTGAGCAGTCCGAGAGATATTGATGCACGAATGCAATCGCCATGCTGCCTTCTCCTACGCTGCTGGAAACGCGCTTGATCGAGTTGTAGCGAACATCTCCAACACAGAAAAAGCCTGGAAGATTTGTTTCCAGCAGAAATGGGGCACGATCTGCCGCCCAACCAGGCTGGTCGCTCACCTCGCGTCCCGTGCGGACATAGCCATCTTCTCGTTGGAGTTGAGGTGGCAACCAATGGGTTACTGCGTCGGCGCCGATCATGACAAACAGTGCATCTGCAGCCCGGCGGATGACAGGCTCTCCCATTTTCCGGGTGTCCATTGCTTTCAAACACTCCGTGCCGTCTGCAGAGACCACCTGAGTTTCCGTCTCCACCCGAATGCCCGGCGCGAGAGCGATTTGATCGATCAAGTATTGCGACATGCTGCGCTTCAGATCTTCGCCGCGGACCAGCATGGTCACGGAACTCGCGTAATCTGCGAAGAACAGGGCAGCCTGGCCGGCAGAGTTGCCGCCGCCGATAATAAAGACGCGCTTTCCCGCTACGGTAGGCGCCTCCGTACGCGCAGCCCCATACAAGACTCCACGTCCGATGAGGCGATCGACGCCCTCCGCCTCAAGTCTGCGCCAATCAACTCCGGTCGCCAGGATGACCGTCTTTGTGCCAACCCTATCGCCGCCATCGAGCCCAATCGTATACGCGCCATCCGTTTGCGGAATGATCTCATGGACTTCTCGGGTTAGAACCACTTCGGCTCCAAACTTAACTGCCTGCCGGAACGCGCGTTGACTGAGGTCGTCTCCTGAGATGCCATTGGGGAAGCCAAGGTAATTTTCGATGCGAGAAGATGTGCCAGCCTGACCGCCAGGAGCCTTGCGCTCCACCAACAAAACACTGAGCCCTTCCGAAGCTCCGTAGACGGCAGCCGCCAGTCCCGCCGGGCCACCTCCAATAATCACCACGTCATAGCTTTGGTGATTGGGTGCCGTTTGGAATCCGAGCGCTTCGGCTACCTTGCGTACTGTAGGAGGATGACTGACGCAAAACGACTCATCCACAACGACGGACAGCCCTGCAACATCGCAAGCTGGATCAGCCGAAGCCAGCTGGGCACTTCGATCGCGGTCGATCCACTCATAAGGGATTCGATTCAGGCTCAAAAAAGCGCGAATCTCCCGGCAGTCGTCATCAAATTTCGAACCGACTACCTGTACGCGGCTGGAGGGGAGATTCAGCATGTACTTCTGCACGATTTGTACCCGCTCGTTCAGGGTCTGCAAGATCACCGCGCTACACTCAGGCGAGCGTCGAATCAGATCCTGGAGATATTGAGGATCGAGCCTCGCCAAGTGGCAGGCTGTCTTCGCGCGAACGGATGCGGGAGCCGCAGTCGCCATGAGAATGGACAATTCGCCAAAGAAATCTCCCCGGTTGTGCTCGGAAACTTGCGTTCGGCGCCCCATGACGTCTTTGAGCACCTCCGTGGTTCCCTCCAGCACCACGAAAAACGGAGTAGGCTCGCCTTCGTGAATGAGATACTCGCCGGGTTCCAGATGTAGATCGGCAGCCTGCTGTGCGAGCCACGTAAGGTTCGCGTCGTTTAAGCAGGCAAAGATGGGTATCTTCTTCAATTCCGAGGATGTCAGCATGGTGAATGATGTCCTTCTTTCTGTGCGGGTATCACAGATCCAGTACCAAGGCTTCCATTATGGATCGGCATAAGATGCACTGAGGCAACGAGGGATACGAACTCCGGAAATGATTCAAATTCAGTTCTCAAATGCTCCCACTCGCGCACAAATAAGGGACTCCGGAACCTCCGCTCCGCGGAACGCAGCATCAACTCCCACATGCGTGTTGGTATGCGGCGTTCCCGATACAACAGATGCGTCAGCGAAACCAGGGTGCAGAATCGCAACATCGAGATCGTTAAATCGTCGGTCCGCTCAGGAAGCTCTGTGCCAGTCTTCCAATTGAGCCACAAGCCCGACGAAGAGCCCTTCAGCAGTTCGTCATACTGGGCTGACAGCGCCAGGAAAATCTGCGTCTTCACCTGCTCACGGTGATTTACAACCGCGACAACCACGCCGAGACCTCCCATCAGAAGCGACAAGAGTGTTGTGTATTGGATAACGTGTCCAATGTTCATAGTGGTCACCCTGGTATCCCGGGTGTTAGAGGCATCGCTGAGGGTTTCTCTGGAGCAGCAGAACCAGGCTGCTCTTCTTTTTCCCAACGGATCAGTTTCAGATACAGCACGACGAAGGAATAGAGGACGGGGACCAGCCCAAGCGTCACGAAAGTGGCGATCGTCAGTCCCCCAATCTGCGCATAGCATAGAGGCTCCCAAAGCGGGCCGCCGTGTGCAGCCAACGGAAACAGCGCAATCACCGTAGCCGCAACCGTGATCATGACCGGCCGAAGACGAAGGATACCCGCATCGATCAGCGCCAACTCCAATTCCTCGCCCTCTTGTCGTCGCTCCTCGATAAATTCAAACAGCACAATGATGTGGCTCACAATTACACCGATGAGGCTGATGATCCCAAGGAACGCCATGAATCCAAAGGGCTGGCCCATAATGGCGAGTGAAAAGATTGCACCGACAACGCCGTACGGAATGGCAGCAAAGACGATGAGGGGTTTGAACGCATGCTTGAACTGGGCGAGGAGTGCCAAGTAAATGGCGCTAACGCAAATGACCAGCACCGTAGTGAGGTCAGCAAAGTCGCTGACCTGCTCTTTTTGCTCGCCTGCGAAGCGGAATATAAACCCATCGGGAAGTTGATTTTGGAATGCCTCCAGCTTTGGCATAGCCGCTGCGATTACCTCCGAAGGTAAATGCCCCTGCGCAGGCCAGCACTGCACAGTAATGGTCCGGTACTGATCGAAACGTCGGATTTTCGGCGTTACCGGACGCAGGGTAGTCGTCGCCACCTGATCGAGAGGCACGGGAGAGGTATCTTGCCGCGAGAAGACGTATAGACTGCGCAGATCGGAGAGTTGGGACCGCTCCTCCATCTGCATGCGTCCAACAATCGGGACCTGCTTGTTGCCATCTCTCAAGACTCCAGCCGTAATGCCATGAAGAGCCGCACTGACGGAATCGGAAACATCTGCGTTTGTGACGTGCGCCAGGTTTGCCCGGTCCGCATCGACCTGCACCACTTCTTTCGCACTCGGATCGCCCCAATCGTCTCGAACTCTTGCGGCGATGGGGATGTCGCGAAAGATTTGCTTCAACTGTTCGGCTTCCGCTCTGAGTCGTGGCAGATCTTCGCCGGAAATTCTGACCTGAACCGGAATTCCAACCGGCTTGCCCGTTTCGAGAGTCCGCGTATCAATGATTGCTCCAGGAATTTGCCTGTCCAATTCCGGCTGCAAAAGGGCAAGCAGAGGTGTCGTATCATGATTGTCTTTCGTTCGCAGAATCACCTGAGCATAATTGGTTTGCCTGTCCTCAGGTGTGGCGCTGCTCCAGAAGCGCGGACCGCCGCCGCCCACAAAAGTCGTCATCGATTGCAGAACATCCTTCGGATGTCCGTGCTCTGGATGGCTCCTGCCATACTCTTCCGCTACCCGGCGGGTAATGGATTCCACCTGCTGAGCAACCGAGCTGGTCGCGCTCGCGGGAGTGTCTTCAGGCAGCCACACGTCGATGTAAGAAAAGTATTGAAGATCCTTTGGAAAGAACTGCGGTTTCAGCTTGGAAAAGACGACACCACCCGATATCAACAGGACAAGCGATCCTGCCAGGCACAGCTTCCTGTGTTCAATGGCCTTCTTCGCGGTTCGGAAATACCAGCCCGTAAACCCACGTTGTCGCCTCTCCTCAATTGGAGTTTCGCTCTTGGCTTCCAAGAGAAACGAACTGATGAGCGGCACAAAGGTCATCGAGACGAGCAGGGCCGCCAGCAGCGAACAACTAATGACGATAGGCAGACTGTATAGAAATTTCCCCGTATCTCCGGGCAACAGTAGAAATGGAAGATAGGAGACGATATTCGTGAGGGTTGCAAACGCCATCGTCTTGAATAGTTTTGTCGGTCCCAGCCACGCGGCGACGGACCGTGGCTGGCCGGCACCCAGTTCGCGCACAATAGCGTCGCCGGACACCACCGGTACATCGACCAATAGTCCGAGCGCGATGATCAGCGAAGCGATAGATACCTGTTGCAGATCGATCCCGAGCGTGCTGATGACCCCGAACGTAATCGCGAGCGTAATCGGCATGGATGCCGCAATCAGAATGGCCGTCCGCCAGCTCCAGAAGCCAATCAAAGCCACAACTACCACCAGCACCAGCGCCTCGATCAAGCTGTGGCTGAAGAGCTCAAT
>Ga0182024_10022194_pt1 | contig 11453 bp, 8 predicted proteins | sample P32metaG_FD_120480 | JGI IMG/M metagenome (GOLD analysis project Ga0182024, IMG submission 120480) | Permafrost microbial communities from Stordalen Mire, Sweden - P3-2 metaG (Illumina Assembly) | ecosystem: Environmental > Terrestrial > Soil > Wetlands > Permafrost | place: Sweden: Stordalen... | reverse complement strand
GACCGTCCACGATACATTTCATGCATTAATGCTGGTGGAGCTTGATCGCTATGGAAAAACTACGCCGGGATTTTTGGAAAAAATCAATCTGCGGCTGCCGCAATCGGTCCCCGCGCAGCAACGCGCTCGGCAACGGATTTAAGCAGTATGACAGGTGTGATTTCACTTCGTGTGGCGGCCCCAAGAAAGCTGAATAACTATTCACTTGAGCTCATTATAGGACAAACCGAGATTGTTTTTTGATTTGCACAAGTCAGACCGGTATGATAGGTTGCACCAATCGTACCAAGGCATGCAAAATCCGAACTCCGCGAGGCACGGAAATTGACTAGATCTGATTCCAGTTCTCGGAAGCGTTTGTGGTTGGGCCGGCTGTTCATAGGTTTGGTGATGGCTCTGTCTTTTCCTGAAATGCGTGCCCAGGTGAATACTGGAAGCATTGCTGGCACCGTGATGGACCCGACTGGGTCAGTGCTTAGCGGCGCGAAGGTTGTGGTGATGCAGAAGGCGACCGGCCAAGAGAAGAGTCTGCAGACGGACGGGGAGGGGCATTACCAGGCGAACCTGCTGCAACCGGGCGTGTACCAGGTGAGTGTGGATGCTTCGGGATTCCGGCACACGGTGCGCGATGACATTGAAGTGCAGGTGAATCTGTCGGTGCGTCTGGATTTTTCGCTGACGGTGGGCAGTCCATCGCAAGTGATGGAGGTGAGCGCCGCTCCGCCACTCCTGGATACGGAAGGCTCCTCCCTGGGAACCATCGAAGAAGAGAAGCGCGTAGTGGACTTGCCGCTGAATGGACGCAATTTTGTTCTGCTGGCCGGCCTTGGGCCGGGAGTCAATGCCGGTGTAGCAGGCGCGGCGGGCAGCGGCGCGACGTTTGAAACGGGGCGCGCCAACCTTGCGTTTTCGGTGAATGGCATGGGAGTGCTCAACAATAACTTCCTGCTCGACGGACTGGATAACAATGAGTTCGGCAATAGCGTAGCGATCGCGGTACCGCCTCCGGATGCGATTCAGGAATTTCGTATCGAGTCGAATGCGATGAGCGCTGAATTCGGGCGCGGCGGCGCGGCGGTGAATCTGACTTTGAAGTCCGGAACCAACAGCTTCCACGGCGGGCTTTATGAGTTTTTGCGGAACGACGCGGTGGACGCGCGCAATTACTTTGACGTGACCAAAACGCCGTATAAGCGTAATCAGTTCGGCGGGACCTTCGGAGGTCCGATCCTTAGGAATAAAACGTTCTTTTTTCTAGATTATCAGGGGACGCGCGTGCGGCAGGCTCTTCCTTTCTTTTCACGGGTTCCCACGATGGCGGACCGAGGGGGTAACCTTGCCGACGTTCTGGACAGCAACGGGAATCCGGTCACGCTTATCGATCCATTGACGGGAGGGCTGCTGAATCCGAGCGCACCGTCGCAGATTCCGTCGACCCAGATCGATACAGTGGGGCAAAATGTAATTAATCTTTATCCATTGCCGAATCTGACGGCGGCGCAACAGCAGCAACAAGGAGGGAACAATTACTTCGCCGATCAGACGGCGCCGCGCAACGAGAACTCATTCGATGTCAAGATCAATCACAGCATTCGCGAGTCGGATAGTCTCTCCGGACACTACACCTACGACGATTACACAAGTACGAATCCTGCGCCGTTGGGAAGTTTAGGGGGAGAGTTTTGCTGCCCCAATAATGGTGAGAACAAGGCGCAGACCTCCGGCATCTCGTGGACGCATTTGTTTTCGCCTTCGGTGGTTAACTCTTTGCAAGGCGGCTATACGCGGTATCTGGTGCACGCCAATCCTTTCAACCTGGGCAAGAATCTGGGCGACCAATTGGGCATTCCCAATGCCAATCGCGGCGACTCGGTATCATCCGGTCTGCCGTATTTCAGCATTTCAGGGTATACACCCTTGGGAGACTCGGCATTCACGCCGGAGTTTGTGGCGGAGAATATTTATCAGATCGGGGACACGATTAGCATCGTGCACGGAAAGCATTCCATCAAGGTGGGCATTGACTTTTTGCGACAGCAACGGAACTTTTTCCAGACGCAGTATCCGCGAGGGGAATTCACCATCAGCGGAGTTTATACGGGGGCTTCTCTGGGCGATTTGCTGCTGGGGATTCCGAATAGCTCCGAGCGCGACACGTTGCGAAGCCGAGACTACACCCGCTATTGGCAACTTGCCGAATTCGTTCAGGACGATATCCGTCTCACCTCCAAGTTGACGGTGAATCTGGGATTGCGTTACGACATTTTCTCGCCAGCCGGCAAAAACGTGGCGAACTTCAATCTGCAGACTGCGGTGGTGGATGTGGGCTATGGACCGAATGCGAAAAGCTATGCGGGAGTAGCTTTCGATAAGAACGACTGGGGACCGCGCATCGGTTTAGCCTACTCGCCGTTCAACGATAACAAGACGGTTTTGAAGAGCGCCTTCGGAATTTTCTATGGCGCTCCGGGCAATGGCTTTGACGACATTGGAGAGAATCCTCCGTTGTTAGCGGCAGAGCAGCAAAGCTATAGCTCGTCCGGCATTCCTGGGCCTGGCCAGGCTTTGTCGGCCGGGTTCCCGGCGACAGTGACTTTCTCCGATCCGTTGCATCCCGCGGGTGGTGTGAAGACGGCTGGATCCAAGCACTTGCTGCCGCGGATGTTCGAGTGGAATCTCTCGCTGCAACATCAGTTCGGCGACTCCTGGGTTTTGCAGGCCGGATATGTGGGTACGCACGGCTACCGCATGTGGAACCATGAGGTAACAAACCTGGACCAGCCCACGCAGCCGTTGGACAGCAATTTTTCGGATGCCACGGGCAATTTCGGGCGGCCCTATTTTGCGCAACAACCCAACCTGTCCACCATCTTGCCCATCGACGTGCCGCAGTTCAAGATGAGTTATAACTCCTTCCAGACGAGCCTCACGAAACGTTTCAGCAATGGGCTGAATATGTTGGTGGCTTACACGCTGGGTCATAACATCGGAAACACGGATGCGCAGTATGGCGGGACGATACAGAATCCGTATAACTTGCGGGCGGCTTTTGGACCGGTGCCTCCGGACATTCGGCATCGCCTTTCGGCGAGCGTGCTTTATGAGTTACCGGTCGGTAAGGGAAGACGCTATCTTGCGAATTCAGGGCGAATCGTCGATGCGTTCCTGGGTGGGTGGCAGGTCACTGGCATTACGACGGTGCAGAGTGGACAAGCTTTTTCCGGCGCGCTGTCGTTTGACCCGACAAATACCGGCACGTTTATTCCTTTGCCGGATCAAATTCACAATCCGCGAGACTTTTCTTTCGATGTTGCGGATCAGGGAGCGATTTTTGGATGTAGCAGGCCGGGGCACCAGACTCTCGACTGTTATTACAATCAGACGGCGTTCGCCGTACCGCCGCTCGCGCCAGGGCAGACCACCGCGCACCAATTTGGCAATGCGCCGGTCAATGGGTTGCGGGGGCCGGACTTGATCAATCAGGATTTCGGGTTTATCAAGAACTTCCACATCACGGAACGGCAGCAACTGCAGTTTCGGGCGGAGGCGTTCAACATCGCAAACCACCCCAATTTCGATCTGCCGGGCGGCGCGCGGCCGATCTCGGTGGGCTATCCGGCCACCGTGGATGTGCCGGGAGGGGCAGCGATTACGAGCACGCTGCCTGACAATCAGCGCGAGATTCAGTTTGCGTTGAAGTATTCGTTCTGAGGATCGACGAGTTTCCGCCGCGCGAGGGGGCAGAGGTACTCGAGAGAGCGCCCTGGGGATGCGGAGTTGACGATCGCTTCCTGGGGCGCATTCCGGCGGTTGGGGCAGTACACTTAAGTAAGGAATCGCGCGCGGTTCGAGTTGACGGTTCAGGTTTCTGTAGTGGAACCGCATAGGGATCTCAGGAGTGCCTGTTGAGCTCAATAATTAGCAATCGCGAGGTGGGAAGCCAAAAGCGGGACACGCTTTCCATCCTCACGCTACAACAGCTACTGGAGCGGCTGAAGGATGGCACGTTTAAGCCAGGGCAGAGGCTGCCCTCGCAGAATGAACTGGTGGAGCAATATGGGGTTAGCCGGACCGGCATTCGCGAGGCGCTGCAGATGTTGGCGGTACTGAGTTTGATCGAGATTCGCCCTGGCCTGGGGTGTTTTGTGAAATCAGTTTCTCCGGAATACATCATTCATGCGGATGTGATGGCGGTGCTGCTGCAGAAGGAAGCGGTCATCGAAGTGATCGAAACGCGGAAGATTGTGGAGTCGGGGATTGCGGCGTTGGCAGCGGAGCGGGCTACGGCCGAGGATTATTGGCGCATTGAAGATGTGCTGACACAGATTGATCGCTCGATTCAGCGTAACGACACGGTGGCGATGGTTGCGGCGGAATTTCACTATGCGCTGGCGCTGGCTTCGCACAATATGGTTCTAACTAAGCTGGTGCGATCGTTCACGCAGCTGATGACCAAGGCCGGGTTGTTGCTGGAGTCTAATTTAGGATCGAGCCCCGAGGAGTTGACGAAGTTCCGACAGTATGAGCTCTCGTCGCACCGAGAGTTGTACTTCACCATCAAAGAAGGCAATCCGCCGAAGGCGAGCCAAGCCATGGTGGATCACATCAGCTACTCGCAAGGGCTGATCGTGAATGCGCTGGAGCGGGCGGAGAGCCTGGCCGTGCAGGCGGAACCGCCGGCGGTATCCGCGGAAGCTTTGTAGGTCTCGCCGGTTCCTTGCCTTGACTTCTAATGTCGGGGCTGCTTGAGCAAAGTTTCCAACCGCTTCATCCCCGTAGCTTGATCAATCTGCACACGGCGCACTGGAATCGGGGAGCGGACGGCGGCGGTCTCACGGAAGCCGGAGCCGCAGATGACGGCTACTACGCTGTCGCCTTCGGCGATGGTGCCTTCGGCGTAGAGCTTGTCGACGGCGACCAGGGGCACCGTGGCGGAAATTTCAGCATAGATTCCATTGGCTGCCCCTAGTTGCACTTGCGCCGCCCAAGCGGCTTCGTCGGTGGCATACTCGAAACGGCCGGCGGATTCGCCAATTGATGCGATGGCATCGATCCCGTCGGGAGGATAGCGCATGGCGATTTTCACCTGTGCGGTATCGGGGATGGGGAAGTCGGCGAGCTTTCTTAGTTCGCTGTCGGTGCGGACCGCGTGTTTGGCGCCGAGTTCGAGCACACGATAGCCGTCGGGCAAGACGCCGACTAGTTTGGGGAGCGTCCCCGTGAAACCGGCGGCTTTCAGTTCAAGGAAACCCTTCCAGATGGCGGCCAGGGTTCCGCCACCACCTACGGCGACTACGACCCAGTCCGGGAAGGAGCCTAGCTGCTGGTAGATTTCATAGCTGATGGTCTTGGGTCCCTCGGCGCCGAACGGATTGGCTTGGCGGTAGGTTGAGGTTTCGTAGAGGCCTAGAGTTTGACAGGCTTCGTGGACCCAATCGAGAGCGTCGGCGGCGTCTCCGGTGAATTCGAGGAGATCGGAACCGTAGGCCATGAGTGGATAGAGGCGGCTGGCGTCGGCTCCGGGAGGAACGACGGCGATGTTGCGCAGGCCGGCGCGCGCGGCGTACGCCGCCGAGGAGAGAGCGGCGCTGCCGTCGGAGTAAAGCATGCAGGTGTCGAAACCGAGTTCGACGGCCTTGGTGACGGCGACGGTTTGGGCGCGGTCTTTGTGCGAGCCGGTGGGGTTCACGGTCTCATTCTTGAGATAGAGATCGAAGGGGCGAGAGTCGCGGGCGCGGATGAGGGGAGTTAGGCCCTCCTGCAGAGTGACCGGAGAGATGTGCGGAGCGATAGGCAGATGCCGGCGATACTGCCACAAGCTCAAGACGGGGGAGGGCTGGGCTGGGAAAAAGGGCAGGGGATCGGTATAGGTGAAAGCGATCGAGCCACCGCAGTGGGAACAGTTGGCAGGATAGGGGAGGAGTGGGGACTGCTTGCACACTTCGCAGGCCGCGGCGTAGTGGAGGTTCTGCTCCTGGTTCGCGGTGGGGAAATCGACTTTGGGTGATTTCATGAGCGGTGCTCGGGGCGAATCCGCTAATTGAGAATTCCGTGGGCTGTGAACATGGTTATCATACCGATAATCATTCGTATTTACTCCACTCATATTAATGTATACGCTACGGTTACGCGATGGCAGGGAAATTCAAAGGCACAAATGTAACACATGTATGATATGTCGGAAGCTTAGATTTTGAGGCGAATCTGGTTATGACGACGGCTGGATCCAACGTAGTGATTACGGGAGCGGCGGCGGGCATCGGCCGGGCTGTAGCCGGGTTGTGTGCGGCGCGCGGGATGGGCCTCACTCTGCTGGATCGGGATGGTGGCAACCTGGATGCGGTGGCGGCGCGGGCGCGGGAGTCCGGCGCGGCGAAGGTTGTGGCTTTGACCTGCGATGTGAGCCGGGAGCAGGACGTTGAGCGGGCGTTTGCCGCGTCACGCGAGCAGATTGGAGCGGTGACCGGGTTGGTGACCAGCGCTGGGATTGACCGCGGCGGGATGCTGCATGAGATGCCTACGGAAATCTGGGATCAGGTGATTTCGATCAACTTGCGGGGGAGCTATTTGGCCTGCAAGTATGCGTTGTGCGATTTTCTGCAGACTGGGGTGAAGGGGTCGATTGTGTGCATCTCATCGCCGAGCGGGTTGGTGGCGCATCGAGAGGCTGCGGCGTACGCGACCTCTAAGGCCGGTGTGTCGGCGATGGTGCGGGGATTGGCGATCGATTACGCGGGGTATGGAATTCGGGTAAATGCGGTGGTGCCGGGAGCTACGGAGACTGGGCTGATGTGGGCTAATACTCCGAAAGCGGAAGTGGAGGCGATGCGCCAGACGATTTGCAGTGAGGTTCCGCTGGGGAGGCTGGCGGATCCGAGTGAACCGGCTGAGGCAGTGCTTTGGCTGCTGTCGGCGAGTGCTTCTTACGTGACGGGGTCGTCGCTGGTGTGTGACGGTGGGATGCTGGCCAAGGCCTCGATTAGTGTGTGACGACCTGCCCATGAGCTCAGGCAAAATGTCCGATACGGTGGGTGGGGTAGTGGTGGAGCCAGCGCTGGTTGAGAATCATCTGCGGCCTGGCTCGTTGAAGTTTCCTTCGATCCTGGTGCAGGGGGTGACCCACATTGCTCCGGCTATCGGATTGGTGTTGAGCATCCAGTACATTGCTTTGCAGGCTGGAACAGCGGCTCCGCTGGCGTTTCTGGTTGCTTTCCTGATCATCCTGATGCTTGGGATCTCGCTTACGCAACTGGCGAAGCACAACCCTTCGGCCGGCGGATACTACACATATATCCTTCGGACGATTCACCCGAAGGCTGGATTTCTGACGGCCTGGGTCTACTTTCTTTACGATCCGGCATCGACGGCTATCAACCTTGCCTTTATGGGGTATTTTCTGCAGAACACGCTGAAGGCGGAGATGGGTGTGGTCTTTCCCTGGTGGCTATTTTTTGTGCCAGCGGCGTTGCTGGTTACGCTGCTGACTTATTGTGGGATTGAGCTCTCCGCGACGACCATGGTTTGGCTTACGGTGGTAGAAGTCGCCATTCTGGCGGCGCTTTCGATCATGGGAGTTCTGCATCCGGGGCCTGGGGGCGTACGATTGCCAGCCCATACGCTGGCCGCAGTCCCTGCGCAGGGCAGGTTCTATCTGGCTGTGGTGTTCGCAATATTCTGTTTTACGGGCTTCGAATCCGTCGCGCCTCTGGCCGAAGAGACGGAAGATCCAAAACGCAATTTGCCGCGCAGCATTGTGTATTCGATTGTGCTGACGGGCATCTTCTTTACGTTCTGCTCGTGGGCCGTGCTGACGGGCTGGGGCGTGGCCGACCCTTCGGGGTTTGCGCAGAGCGTGGAGAATCCTGTGCTCATTCTGGCGCACCGTTTGTGGGGAAGAGCGTGGATTCTGGTATTCGTAGCAGTGTTCAACTCCATCATGGCGGCTTCGATTGCTTGCACGAACGCCGCCACGAGAGTTTTCTTCGCGATGGGACGGGCGCGCTCCCTTCCCGCATTTCTGGGCAAGATTCATCCTGAGTTTAAGACTCCGGTAAACGCGATTTGGCTGCAGACGGCGCTCACACTGGCAGTGGGTTTAGGCATGGGATTCTGGATAGGCCCTGACCAGGAATATTACTTTCTGGGAGTCTCGATGACGCTGGGGCTGATTTTTGTGTATGCCGCGGGGAACATTGGTGTGATGCTGGATTACGGCTGGCGCAGGAGGGATCAATTGCATCCGATACTGCACGTGGCTTTCCCGCTGCTCTCGACGCTGGCACTGCTGTGGGCGGGATACTTTTCGGTGGTCCCCTTGCCCCCGCCGCCCGTGCGCTACGCGCCCTACTTGGCGGGAGTTTGGCTGCTTGCTGGCGTGTTTCTTGCGTTCCGCCCACACCGATCGGAGCGCCTGTGAGTTTGACTCGCCATTACGACGTAGCGGTCCTCGGTATGGGGACGATGGGGAGTTTTGCTGCGTATTGGCTGGCTCGGCGCGGGCATTCGGTGGTCGGCTTCGACCGCTTCGCGCCACCGCATCGTCATGGAAGCCACGGCGGCGACAGCCGGGTTTATCGAGTGGCGTATCCCGAAGGCTCCGGTTACGTTCCTCTGGCTCGCCAAGCTGGGCGATTGTGGGACGATTTGGGGGAAATTTGGGAGGGGAAGTTACTGCACCGAATCGGCATGTTGCACATGGGAAATCCAGAAAGCGATTTCATCGGCGACGTGGCCGAGTGTGCGCGGGTCCACATGATCGAGATGCAGCGTCTGCAGGCGGAAGAGGTGCGCCAGCGCTATCCCGCATTCCAGATTCCCGATGAATATGTGGGCATGTTCGATCCCGAAGCGGGCTGGATTGATGTACACGCCGCGCTGCTGCAATCGCGCAGCGAAGCGGAACTGCTGGGCGCGGAGATTCATTTGCATTCGCAAGTGCTCGGCTGGAAGGCGAAAAAGGGATCGGTGACCGTGCAAACCGCCGATGGCGAATATCAGGCTTCGCGTTTGATTGTGACCGCCGGAGCCTGGGCGAACACACTCTTGCGCGATTTGGGTCTACCGCTCACCGTGCGTCGCAAAGTGCTGGCGTGGTTCGAGCCGCTGGCGCCGCAGATGTTCGACGAGGGACGGGTGCCGGTCTTCACCTTTCCGGAGAATTGGATCTATGGATTCCCTGACATTCACGGGCAGGGCGTGAGGCTGGCGGAGCATTTGGGAGGCGAGGATGTGGCCAGCGCAGACGGCGAGATCGCAGCGCCCAACGCGGCGGATATCGACCCGATTCGCGCCACCATGGCGAAATACACGCCGTCCCTGGCGGGAGCGCCCCCAGGTTCCGCGGCCAAGCTGTTGCGCAGCGAAGTGTGCTTGTACACGTTGACGCCGGATGAAGATTTTGTGATCGATCATCATCCAGAGCATCCGGAAGTGGTTTTTGCGGCGGGCTTTTCGGGGCATGGCTTCAAGTTTGCGCCGCTGATTGGGCAGGCTCTGGCGGAGCTCGCCATCAATGCCCGTACCGTGATCGACATTGACTTCATGGCGCTGCGACGCTTCCCACAGACTGCGGTAAGACCCGCTGGAGGACAGCTGTCATGACAGACGCATTCCCCCCGAATTTGCTGACGAGGAGCGCGGCGCAACATCTGCACGAACTGCCGGGGCATAGCAAGGACGCGGGAGTCGATGGATGGCTGCTATTCTCGGCGGCCAGCGTGGCTTACCTGGCGGGGTATGAGACGCCGATCGAATCGGGTCCGGCAGCTTACGCGCCGCACCCCGCCGCGCTTTTATGCATGAACGGCGAAGCGCCAGAACTTTTTCTGGCGGATGCGGAACGATTGCCGGATCCGCCTACCTCTTTGCTGGTGACTCCCTTCGCGTCTTATACGATCGACCGTCCACTTCCCGGATTGAGCAGGTTGATTGAGCTGCTGTTGGCGAGACTGCGGAGACACGCGGGCGCGAAGATTGGGATTGAGCCGGACGAAACGCCCGCCGCCGTGCTGACCGCATTGATAGCGGGGCTTCCCGGTTTGCAGATGGTGGATGCGTCCGATGCGCTGCGTCACTTGCGAATGATCAAGACGTTGGACGAGAGAGCTTTGCTGCGAGCTGCGGTTCGCCTGACCGACACGGGGCAGCAGACGGCAAAGCGGATGGCGCGGCCTGGTATGACGGAGATCGAGCTCTATGGCGAGATTCGCAAGAGCATGGAGATGATGGCAGGGACGCGAGTGCCGATCCTGCCCGATGTTCTTTCGGGGACGCGGACGGCCGAAGTTGGCGGGCCGCCTTCGGATCGTGCCATGGCCGAGGGTGAACTGGTCCTCATTGATCTGGTGCCGCGCCTTCACGGGTACTGGGGGGATTCCTGCAATACCTTTGCGGTGGGCGAGCCGAGTTCGGTGCAACGCGTGATCATGGGCGGGATCGAGCGGGTGCTGGCCGGAGCGATTGCTATGGTTCGGCCGGGGCTGCTTGCCTCCGAACTGCATGGATGGATGCACGCGGAGGCGGCTAAGATTGGCCCCGCATTTGGTCATCACGCCGGGCACGGACTCGGCGTCGCGTGGCATGAGGAGCCTCGAATTACTAGTTACAACGACATGCCGCTGGAGGCGGGCATGGTAATCGCTTTAGAACCCGGTGTTTATTTTCCTGGGGAATTCGGAGTGCGCAAGGAAGCGATCATGGAAGTGACGAGCACGGGCGCGGATGTTTATACAGGCTGGTTTGATAGGCAGTGAGGGTCGACTGTGTGGATTCGAAACCCGATTGATTGGATCGGGGGAAAGATCATTACCTCGGGGATCCACCCTTGAAACTGTATCGAAAGCAAAATGGAATGTGGCTGGAGCGGGACGATGCCTATCTGCGACTCGAAGAGAGTTTCGATTTGCTGGTCGCCCGAGAGGACCTGCAGGGTTATCTGACTTCGCTTGCCTCGACGGCGTTATGATCGATTCCCGGAGAACAAATGTCCCTATATTATGCGAACATCAATAATCAGCATGGCGGGATCTCTGCCACAGTGTAATTCGTCAGATCCGGGCCGTCACTGCCACCAAGTAGCCTGAGTGCTAGACGGCTGGCCTTCTTCTGAATAACGATATGACAGTAATGCCTGGTGTCGCTCTTCGTCACGCTAAGTGATCCAAGACTTCCCCTTAGCGCCTCCAGTGGTACCAGGAGGGTGCAACTCGCAGAGCCGCATCCTAGGCAAACAAATAACTTGTCAGACGTGCTGAGGAAGTCTAATTGGCTTCGATGCAACGCGAACCAATAATAAGGGATCCCGCTTGATTCCCCGATGCTCGGCCGACACCGCGCAGACCATGCGAATGTGACTAGTACATCGTACAGATAGTTCTTTATATTAACAATAACTTCTGGTACGCTGGAGCATGGCCCGAGTCGCGCTTCCGCTCCAACTCGATGTCCAGACGCGT
>Ga0182024_10022193_pt1 | contig 11453 bp, 11 predicted proteins | sample P32metaG_FD_120480 | JGI IMG/M metagenome (GOLD analysis project Ga0182024, IMG submission 120480) | Permafrost microbial communities from Stordalen Mire, Sweden - P3-2 metaG (Illumina Assembly) | ecosystem: Environmental > Terrestrial > Soil > Wetlands > Permafrost | place: Sweden: Stordalen... | reverse complement strand
GCTCAAGACATTGCTCACGTTGCGGAGGATCGTCCCCCGCGCCCGTTTCAATGTCCTGAGTGCATCCTCCGTTGGCCGGTTTTCACCTGACCCTCATTGGCCGGATTTGCCCGACCCCCGAGGATAATCGGCCTGGGGGACGGTATATCGAAGGAGAAATCAGAAGAAGATGCTTGGGACAGAGTCATTGCGATTTGAACCGAATATTCGTCTGAATCTGTTTTGTTACGAATGTTGACACCAAAATTCTCGTGGTGTAGAGACTCATCGAAAACGAGGTGCGCAGGATCAACCACAATACTAGGTTGAGGGGAGGGCTGTTGTGCTTGTTGCTGCTGTCTGAGATCTGAAATTAGTCTGGACAAGAGGACCGATGCCGTACCACTTATCCCAGATGCGCATAATACCGCGCACATGGAAAAACGCCCTAGCTTCTTGATCCACCTAGAGCACCACACCTCGACGACGATGAAGATCCATACGCCGCCAGCAAGTATTATGTTTGCAAGTAGCATGCTTACAACACCCGCTACCTGGAACGCTCCGGCGACCGTGGCAAGCAAGGCCAGTCCAATAACGACTGGGTTACGAAGCCAAGCCATCCCGTTAGCCTAGCACAAAACTGGGTGTGTGAAGTAAGTTTTAGCCCTTGTTAGAACGCATTGAGCTTTACCGCTTTGTTTGAGACTGGCAAACTCTGTGTAAGACCGTAGAATCCGGAATCGGCGCGGGACCGCAGAGTTCGGATCGACGAAAGTCGAACCGGTTTTTGTGCGCATCAATTGTATCTGGGCCTAAGAGGTTGCGATAATTGCACTTCCAATGACGCGGAACGCGGTAGCCTCTCTAATATTTCGGTTTGAAGTCCCGCTCATGATTGCGTTTTGGGGAGCATGTCCCCACACGCTCTCGGCCCAATCTATCACGCCCCAAACGCTTAACGTGCCCCAAGGCGTCAACGCCATGGTCTGGGATGCGACTCGCTCGCGGTTCTTCGCCAGCTCGGGGACGAACGTCCTGATTATCAATCCGGATTACCTTCCGAGCTTATCGCGCTTTTCGCGCGCCCGCGCCACAGCCGCGCACAGGAGCAGCCCAGGTCTTTCGTGCAAGGTTGCAGGCCCAAAGAGACAGATTGAACCGCAAAGCACTGGGGGGAAACTGGGGGTACCCTTGAGTCTAAGGAATAGGAAATTCGGGTAACTACCAGCAAGCCGCCCACGATGTTCAAGGTGATCTTCATGCGTCGCTCCGGATTAGTCGGCCTTCGACTTGTTCCTGCTCCCTGGAGGCCGTCCCAGCCGTTTCACAGCTGCTATCCAGGCTGGCGGCCGGCCCCGGCGTTTGCCCCGGCCCGCTGCCAAGCGCTGCAAGGTGATGATTGCTTGTTCGAGGTTCTCCCGCTCGTTGCGAAGCTCAACGAGTATTTTTCCGATGTTCCCAGAATCGGTTTCTGAAGAACACGAAATCTACAGCGACTATGTTCTTCCTCTATCTGCAAAACTTGGAGCAAAACTGCACCGGGGAGCTTCGGAATATTCAAATCGAGTAGGATTAGATCCAGTTGAAGGTGAGTTCCATTAACATCAGCAATGCTTCTTCGCCGTCGCGTGCTATATGAAGGCGAACGGGAACTGAGCAGTAGTGAACCGCCTCCCGGATCCGTGATGGGCCCGGGCTGCTCGCCCCACACTGCTGGGAGATGGCCTTGATCCCCTCGACCGCCGCTTCATAAAGCGAATCTGCCTGGATCTCCGCCGAGTGGCGAATGCCCGACGTTGTAGTGAATGAAACCCGGCAGATCCGCACCTCCATGAGGCTAGTATGTTCGCCTTTTGTTCGCTACGGTGGCCTCGCCTTGGCCCGAGGTTTGGGCGTTTGTCGTCAAGTTGACTGGACGCTGGCTCCCAAGGATCAATTTCGTCGAGGTGCCTCGTGAACCATGATGCGGGGTCGCAGACTTCTGAGCCGCTTGTGACTTAACTCAAGAAACCTAGGGGACTAGTCCCGAAATTTGCGATATTGGGGAAGACTGTGGGCAGGCTGCTCTGAGGCACGCCGAACCACTGCGCCAGTGTGGCCCCATACTGGTCCACCGCGGTGGTCGGAAGAAGGACGCCGCGAGTGCCGGCGTCGTCGCTGCCGCCCGGAACCAGCAGCGGGAAGTTTCCGTAAAATTGGCCTCCCTTCACGCTGGTGCCGATGATGAAGTGATGGTTGCCCCAGGCATGATCGCTGCCATCGGCGCCGCTGGGCGTAAGTGTGCGACCAAATTCGGAAGCCGTGAAGGTAGTGACCGAGCCGTCGATCCCGAGCTCCTGCGTGGCCTGATAGAAAGCCGACACCGCCTGGCTCAATTGCTGCAGCAGGGGCGTTTGGGTTTCGACTTGCGCAGAGTGCGTATCGAATCCGTCCAGCAGGCAGAAGAAAATCTGGCGCGTCAGCCCCAGCTGACTGCGCACCGACATCACCTTGGCCACGGTCTGTAACTGTGCTGCGAGTGGATTGCCCGCGGGGAACTGCGTGTGCAGGGCGGGAGCGCTCGCCAGCAGCCCAGTCAGCGTGTTGGCGTAGTTGTTGCCGCGCCTCATGACCCCGTTGGCGGCCTGGACCAGTTGCACGCCGTTGTCGAAGGTAAGCAATTGTTGCATTCCGGCGTTAGCGGACGCACTCGAGAGCCCGTTGAGCGTGGCCATGCCGGTGGGCGGAACGGTAGCCGGAAACGTATCCACGCTAGTGCAGAACAATTGGCAACTGTTGGTCGCCGTCACCGGCGGAAAGATCCCGGCTGAATTCTGCGACTGCAAAAGGTCCGTGATGCGTCCGCCCCAGCCGGAGCTGCCCGTGCCGGACGGAATCCCGGTCTGCCACTGGCTGCTTTGATCAGAGTGCGAGAACAGCGCCGACGGAATCACCGCGCTGTTATTGGTCAGATAGATGGCGCGAGTGATAGGCTGAACCAGCATGCCGACGTTAGCCAGCACAGCGGCTTTGCCCTGATTGTAGAGCCCTTGAATTTCTACCAGGCTGGGATGCAGGCCGTAGGTATCGCTTCCATTGGCGATCGGCAGCAGAGATCCTTGCGGGATCGCCAGACCACCGCGTCCTTGGGCATACAGACTGTAGTTTTGCTGCGCCGTGGTGATGGGAACCACCGTATTGTGCCCATCGTTGCCGCCCAGCAGGAAAATGCACACCAGCGCTTGATAATTCGAGCCGGTGGCGGCGAGCGCGTTCATCTCGCCGAACTTCGCCATGCTGCCCACCGCGCCTAAAGCGGTTACCGAGCGCAGTGTGTCTTTCAGAAATTCGCGTCTGGAACGAATCAACATGCCTTGGATCTCCTTGTCTCTTGGTGCCGCGCCAATCTGGACATGCTTAATGCCAGACGTTGTAATAACTGGAAGTCAGAATCAGATAACAGGCGTCTTCCACCTTTTGCAAAAGGGGCGATGTATCGGCCGCGACGGCGTTAATGATCGTGGTCTTCATAGCGGCGGGCATCGTTCCGTGCGTCAGAGTGAGATCGAGCGCGCTGACGAGTGTGGCCGGCGTTGCCGCCAGCGGAACGAATGCGGTTAAATCCACAGTTGTGCCGGGTCCGTAATCCTCCACCGGATTGGACCATTGGCTGAACAGGGTCCGCACCACATTCGCCCTCCAGATTGCGTTATTGGGCGTGTGGATCTCGAACTCGGGACCCAGCAGCGTGGTTCCCGGAACGCCGTAGGTCGGTGAATAATAGTTGAACACACTCGGCGCATCGAAGATGTCCTGCCCCAGGTTCACCAGGTCCCACGGGAAGTAATTCTGGTCCGTCATCTGGCCGCCGAAGGCGCGTACCATCGCTGCAATGAACAGAGCGGGCTCCTGCAAATGACCATCGGAAATCTGGTCGCTGCCGCCGTTGTCGTTGGCCCTGGCTTCAGGATCGAGCAGCACCGCCGAAATGGTGGCCATCATATCGCCGCGCACGCCCTGGCCGTTGTTGTTGAAGGCTGCCGCCACACGCGAGATATACGCGGGACTGGGATTGCTCTTCACCAGGTGCTGGATCAGCATCTTGCCCACGAACGGCCCAACGTTGGGATGATTGAATACATTGTCGAGCGCGTTGTTCAAATCTTCTTGCGGCGTGGCGCCGGCCGGTGAAACATAGCCGTTCAACAACTGCTTGGAACCGGAATCATGCTCGGGCGGATACGGGACCATCGGCCCGTTGCTGTTGATGTACGCATTCCACACCACGGACTGCCCGGCGGCTGGAGCGTAAGTCCAGCCTGTGTATACGCGCGCGAATTCCGCGATCGTGGGCTGTAGGTAGGTTGGAATCGGAAGATGGTTGCTGTCGTACTGGACCGAGCCGTCCTGGTTCAAGAGCTGCGTCCCGATGGTGAACAATTGCATCAGCTCGCGCGCGTAGTTCTCGTTGGCCAGCGTGCCCGCTGCCGCATTCCCCATGGCGTTGTTGGCCATGTCGAGGTACTGGCCCATGGCGGGACTCAGCGTCACGTCGGCCATGATCTGCCGGTAGTTGGTAAACGCGTCGGCCAGCAGCATGTTCTGGAACAGAACCATATTCTGATTCCAGATCAGTTTCTGGATCGACGTTACGAAAATCTGGCTGAGCGCGAACGTGACGCGCTGGCGCAACTGATCCGGATTCGTTACGGCATTGGTCAGGAAGTGACCCGGCATCCCGCCCTGGCTGGATGTGATGGTGTTGTAGTTGGACATCTGCGACATGTTGAACTGCTGTGTCAGCCAGCCCTCGAAGCCGAGCGTCTGTACATTGGCAGCGTCGTTCGGAGTGGGGCCGAAAGCAGCCTGTTCAAGGAACCGCCGCGCCGCAGCAGACGAGACCTGCGCGTTCGGCACGCCGATTTGCACAATAAATGGCAGAGACGCCGCCGAGCCGTTGCTCACTGTCACCTGGCCCGTTCCCGACAAGCTCGCGAAGCCCGAGGCGGTCAGCGAGCCGTTCGAGAAAGTAGTCCCGAGCGGCGTCCCATTCAACGACGCAACCGAGGACGAAGTGAAACCCGTGCCAGTGATTGTCGTCGTGAAAACGCCCAGCGGCAATTGTCCGTTCGAGCCGACCCCGGTGATCGTAGGCGTCGGTGCAACCGGCGCAATCAGCGTGACGGTTGCTGTGGCGCTTCCGTTTTGCCCCGTCGCAGTAACCATGTCGGTTCCGGTGGAAGACATCGTAGCGGGAGCAGTGTAAAAGCCGGCCGTCGTAACGGTTCCGTACGTTGCGCTCCAAGCCATCGCGCTCGCAGAAGTGAATTGCTGCGTCGCGCCGAGATTCAAGGAGACGGTCGACGGCGATATCGTCTGGGAATTCAGTGCTTGGAGGGTAACAGCGGCCGAAGCCGAGCCGCCTGGGCCTGTTGCCGTCACGGTCACTGAACTCGACGACGGCATGGTCAAAGAAGCCGTGAACAGACCGCTCGTGCTGATGCTCCCCGCAGTTGAGGTCCAACTGGTGGCTCCCGAAGACGTGAATTGTTGTGTGGCGCCCAATTTTACCGTCGCCGAAGTGGGTGAAATGGTCTGCTGCGAAGGTGGAGGCGGCGGGGACGGCGACGGCTTGCTCGTCGCAAAGGTCGCATTGAAGGCCGGCCCCCACAAGGTTCCTGGATTCTCCACCTGAAACGCGACCGTCCCGGCTGCAGACTGATATCCGCTGGTCTTTAGAGTGGTCGAGTTGACAAAGGTAGTCGAGAGGTTGACGCCAGGGGTTCTGACGATCGCGCCGCTCTGAAAGCCCGTGCCTGTCACGGTGATGCTGTAGGAACCGACTGGAATTGGATTCGGAGAAATGGATGAGATGGATGGCCCAGATGGTTCGACGGCCACGTATACAATCGCGGAAGCTTTCCCATCGGACCCAAGTGCGCTGACCGTTATCCCGTTGGCTGGGATCGTCGCGGGCGCAGTGTAGAGACCGCCCGCCGTGATGGTCCCGTTCGTCGCGCTGCCCCCTTTAACGCCGCTCACCGACCACGTCACCGTCGTGTTCGCGAGCCCGGTAACGGTGGCAGCATATTGCACCGACCCGTTGACACCCACCGTGGTGTAACCGGGACTGATCTTAATCGACTGCGCCTTGAGCGCGCCCGGCGCCAGCAAAGCCGCAACGCACCAGAGCGGTCCAACACCTCTTCGTTTTATCGACATCATCCTTATTGCGCTCCTCCGAACCAACGAGCAAGGTCTCACCGGCGGTGCCATTCGCCAGTGGGTTTGATCGGCCTCCTAACTCGTTTCGGGTAGGTGCTCAGTGGAGTAATGCCGCAGAATTGTGAGTCACTCGTAAGAAAAAATGTTCTTAGCCGCCTTACTTACGACTACGGAAGAAATCTGCTTAGCACACCGGTTTGCCCTCAGTACGAGAATCGCTAGACTGGAGTCGGATTGCCAATTCCAGCGTTCACGCCGGCGGCGCCGACCAACATCCGCGACGCCTTCGACCACGACGACTTCCTCTTCGAGCTGAAGATGGACGGGTTCCGGGCGATCGCCCATTGTGGGTCCGGAGGAAACGCGCCTCGTCTCGCGCCGCGGCAACGTGTACAAGCGTTTCACTGAACTCGCCGCGGCGATCCACAACGAACTCGACTGCGAGGCGGTGCTCGATGGCGAAATCGTGTGCCTGGATGCGAATGGCCGCCCGCAATTCTACGACCTGCTGCGGCGCCGCGGTGCGCCCGTGTTCTACGCTTTCGATCTGCTGGTGGTTCGATGGCGAAGATCTCCGACCGCGACCCCTGATCGAACGGAAACGGCTGCTGCGCTCGATCGTGCCGGCGCAACCCTCGGTCATGTTGTATGCCGAGCACATCGAGGGCTACGGCGTAGAGTTCTTCCGGATTGCATGCGAGCAGGACCTGGAAGGCATCGTGGCCAAGGCGAAGCACGGGGCGTATGCCGAGAAGTGGTTCAAGATCCGGAATCCGGGGTATTCGCAGTGTGAAGGGCGGGTGGAGTTGTTCGCGAGCCGGCGGCAAACGGCTGCAGCAAAGTAGGGCTTCCATCTGACGACCGCGCGTTGGAGACCTCGGTTATTTTTGTAACTACTGGAGGACGACCACCCGGAAGTAATCTATGGTTGACCCGCTCTACTTCGCAACCCCAGCGCGCCAGTCCGTATCCACGGTGAGCGGAGGCTCAGCGGAAGCGGCTCCGCCCTCCGCAGGCACAGCGATCAGGAAGCGTTGGCCGTCGCGGGAAACCTGAAAGCGCGTGCCTCCCGAGACTTGAAACAGTTCCTGTGGCTTGCCGCTTTCGACGGCTGTCTCAGTTAGACGTATCGGCGCAGCCATGATCTTCGTCCCTTGGCGAAAGAAAAGTTCCTTCCCATCGCGCCGCCACTCGGGCCAATCACCGCCTTCGGTAGAGATCTGCCAACGACCTCTTCCCGCAGGGATCGATTCGACGATGATCTCGCCCTGGCCGGGCTGGTCAGATTCATACGCTATCCAACGTCCATCAGGCGAGAAACGTGCCCAGTACTCACTGAAACGGGTTTGGAGATACGGGTAAGGTTTACGGCCGCCCTCCGTCTCCACCAGCCAGATGTCTAATTGGGTCTCGGGAGTTTGTTCGAAAAAAGCGATCCGTTTACCATCCGAAGACCAGTCATTGGGGTAACAGGTGCTGCACGTTGGATTCTTGAACAGCAACTCATCCTTGCCAGAACCGTCCGCAGAGCGGACATAACGGCTGCCATCGTGCGCTGCCCACAGCACCCTGCGCCCATCGGGCGACCAGAGCCCGGAAGAAGATCCATCGAAGGTAAACCTGGAAAATGTGTTGCGATTGAGGTCTGCGATCCACAGATCCGGATTAGCACCGCTCGACACCGGAACGATGGCTCGGCTATCGTCAGGAGAAAGCCCGATGGCGGGATTACGCTGAAGCGCGAATGCCCCGCTCACGGTCTGTAACTCTCTTCCCTGGCGATCAAACCAAGCGAGCTGGCTTTTCGCCGTCCCCATCGCACTTCGGTAGACCAAGATGCCATTGTCGGAAGCTGTAAAAGACCCGAAAATCGTGCCATTATTTCCAACCTCTTCCGCTACCGGAACCGGCTCACCGACTAGTTCCAGCCGGCGAGCATCAAAGGGCTGGGCCACCAAAGTGTTTCCGCGCAGAAACAGCAAGTGCCCCGATGTTTGATTTCCGGATGGCGCATACGCCGCACCGAATTGACCAGCGATCAAAAGCCTCCGCTCTTGCTCTTCAGGTTTGGTGTCCAGCGATCCGGCGTAGACGCCGGTCAATTCGGGAGCACGAGAATAACGCACGTAGAGAAAGTGCCGCCCATCCGGCAAGAAAATGGGGCGACCGTGGAAAATTTCCTGACGCGATGGATCCAGCGTTGTAAGCGGAGTCGAAAGGCCCCCAGACACCGAACACCGAAACAGCCCTGTGCCTGTGGTACCGAAGATTATCGCTCCATCCTTGCCCCATGCGCCTCCGCGCGATCCCTCGGCGTTCTTTGGTTGATCGCAGATTGCTTGTATCGGGCCCCCTGAGGCATCGATTTTCAAAAGTTTGCCGGTGCCTGGGTTGAACGCCAAGAAACGGCTGTCTGGTGCCCAGAATGGCGCTCCGGCGTTCTCTGTACCGGCCAATGGCCGCGATTCTGTAGAATCCAGCGAACGGACCCAAACGCGTGAGACCCCATCCCGTCCCGCCGCTTTGAAAGCCAGACGCCGGCCATCGGGAGACAACACGAAAACAAACGGGTAGGTGAAACGGCCACCCTCAGGTGGCGTAATCTCAAACCGCACCGCTTGCGGGGTCGGCGTTTTCTCGCGGAAATTAACGAACAAAGCTCCTAGCATAGCGGCTAACAGCACTGCGGCCGCGCTTGCAATCCGCCACGGCCATTTTCGCTGTTGCGGTGCCTTCGTCTGAAGCTGACCCTTCGCGGCCCACTCTAGTTCTGCTTTAAGGTCAAGCGCAGATTGCCATCGGCTGACCGGATCAATGGCCAGGCATCGTTCAACGACGTGTGCAAACTGAGTTGGAAGCCCGTCCATCGGCGGCTGTTGGTCCTGCGGCGCTCGCTTGCCTTTCGCCATTTTGTAGAGCACCAGTCCGAGAGCGAAAACGTCAGTCCGCGCGTCGCACTCTTTGGCTTCGTATTGTTCGGGCGCCATGTAAGCCGGCGTGCCCATGACCGCTCGACTGGTGGTTAGCGTCCTGTCCGCCACTGACTTGGCCAGCCCGAAATCCAGGACCTTGACGCCGTTCTTGGCGAGCATGATATTGCCGGGCTTCAGATCCCGATGAATGATGCCTTTGGCGTGGGCCGCCGCCAATGCGTCCGCGATTTGGACACCATATCGCAGCGCCAGATCGATGGAAAGCGCGCCTTTCTTCAGGCGAGCAGCCAGTGTCTCGCCCTCCACCATCTCCATCACGAGATAATTCGGGCCGACGTCGTGCAGCGTGCAAATGTGCGAATTATTCAGCGCCGAGATAGCCCGCGCCTCGCGCTCGAAACGCCCGCTGAACTGATCGCGACCTTGCGGCCGAGCCTGGTATCGACGGCTTCAAAAACCTTGCCCATGCCGCCAGCTCCCAGAAGCCCTTCGATGCGATAGGGACCTACATGCGCACCAGCGGAAATTTGTGTCAGAGTCGCATCAGTCAGAAGCTCGGCTGCAGGCCGGTCGAGGATCTTGTCATCGGTGCCATCCTGGGCCAGCAGCACCTCCACCGCACGCCGTAACTCAGGATCAGCGTGAACCAAAGCCTCGGTCCCGCGCTCCCGCGCCGAGTGGTACAGTTCTTCGATTTGTCGCCAACGTTCGGGGGTCAGGGCTCGCCTACCGATTGATTTACTAGCAATATTACTGCATTTTATTGCGCAGTAATTTTAGCCACTTCGGCATTTCGCGGCGCGATGGGGTGCGCCACGCGACTGGATAGTGCTTGTCGAATCAAACGGATGTCTTCGGAGGCAAATCGGAGCGGCATCTGTTCCATTTGCGAGTAATCAGCGGCGTCCCACTGCGCCTTCATGATACCGGTGGCGGAATGCCGGCTACTTCCTTGCAAGATGTGTGTGATCTCATGTACTAGCACGTGTGCGAGTAAGTAGGGCACTGCTCGCGGCCGGACTGCGTTGCAAACCCGGTCGTAAAAGATCTGTATGTGAACTCCTTCGTAGGGTCGAGCGTAAGCCAATGCCCCCGGCAGCAGATCTTTGGGCGTATCTTCGCTCAAAGTGATTTGGGTGGCTTCGGCTGGACAGGTTCGGGGATTGAGTAGAAACTGGACTGTCACACCGATCCCATCGAACATCTCGGCAGCCATCCTCCTGGCTTTATAGGTATTCGGATCGGATGACCAACGTGCGCAAATCATCATGTCCGGTTTCTCTCCGGGCTTTTCGGCTTGAGCCGAAATCCCAAATAAGATCGTTGTTGTAATCATCGTTGCGGTTTTCATTTCTTCCTCCCGTTCGCGGTCGCTCCAGAGGCGCGAAAGGGAGGAGAAAACTTGAATGGGAACGAAGAACTTTTTCAGAGCGGGCCGAGGAGTATAATTCAGGAAATCTGAAAGCGCCTATGGCACAGGCGGAATCTTCTGAAACGACAAGGCTTCTGCGCGCTTGGGCGGACGGCGACCAGGCCGCCTTAGAACAACTCACGCCGCGCGTTTACAGCGAGCTCCGTCGAATCGCCGGGCACTGTATGCAGAACGAACGGCCAGGGCGCACCATCCAGACCACAGCGTTAGTTCACGAGGCGTACTTGCGTCTAGTCGATGTTGAGAACGTCGACTGGCAGCATCGCGCCCATTTCTTCGCGGTGTCGGCACGGATTATGCGACGCATTCTGTTGGATCGCGCCCGAAAACGTGGAACAGCCAAGCGCGGCGGCAATCTGCCAGCAGTCAATCTTGACGAGATCGCAGATGTTTCGTCCCAGCGCGGCCGCGAGTTGATCGCGCTTGACGATGCGCTGAACAGGCTCGCGGAAATCGACGCGCGCAAGGCTCAGGTCATCGAACTGCGTTTCTTCGGTGGGTTAAGCGTGGAAGAAACCGCCGAGGTGCTGAAAATCTCGCCGGATTCCGTCCTGCGCGACTGGAGACTCGCCAGAGCCTGGCTGTTAGCGGAGTTGAGTGGCCAGAACTAAACACATTCAGTTGTCGATACTTCGACTGCTTTCTAATTCTTGCCGCTTATCCCGCGCTTTATTTCGTCTGCTCTTTCTGTAGGAAGCTGAGGTGCGCGCGCATTGCTTCGGCGACTTCGGGCAGCGGCCTGCCTTGGCACACCGGACTCCGCAATTGGCGCATGGTATTGAGGTGACCCCCTTCATTGAGACAAACGGCTATTGGCACACCTGCCGTTCAATGATTTTTGCTACTCAAACAGCTCCTTCTCCGCCAGAATGGTTCTCGGCTGGCGAAGCGGAGGCGGGCTC
>Ga0182024_10022192_pt1 | contig 11453 bp, 8 predicted proteins | sample P32metaG_FD_120480 | JGI IMG/M metagenome (GOLD analysis project Ga0182024, IMG submission 120480) | Permafrost microbial communities from Stordalen Mire, Sweden - P3-2 metaG (Illumina Assembly) | ecosystem: Environmental > Terrestrial > Soil > Wetlands > Permafrost | place: Sweden: Stordalen... | reverse complement strand
TACCCGCCGTTTTGGATGATCGACCGCATGGCTGTCGCGGACGACCGCGTAGGCGACCTCGCCATACCCCGCGGATCAACGGTCATTGTGTATGTGTACGGTGCGCACCATGCCCCTCGCTACTGGCAGGACCCGAAGAATTTCGATACGCAGCGTTTCACCAAAGCGAACGAGAAGTCGCGCATGCCCTTCACCTTCCTTCCCTTCGGGGCCGGACCGCGAGGCTGTATCGGTGGAAATTACGCGATGCTGCAGATACTCATGATTTTGAGCGATCTCCTCAGAAAATACGATTTTCAGTTGGCTCCGGGCCAAATGATCGAAGCTCGTCCGATGATCATTCTGCGCCCGAAGCACGGAATCCGCATGACGTTCACTAATACCGTCGCGCCGGCCCCGTGCATCGCATAAGACCTCGAAGTGCCTACACGTCAGCCGGAGGGAGGAGTCCTCGGCTTGGTCTGATTGCGTAACTCCATCCACCCGTTCGGCGGTTGGAGTTCTTGGCCAGTCGGATCAGTTCGAACCAAAGCCCAGCGCTCGGCGTTGGACTGTCCAATCGATTGGCAGGGGAGTTCGAAAGTCCTCGAGGCTCGCACACAGCGGACTGTACAATGAGGAACACGACGAAGAAGTTATTCGTGTCATCTCGGCTCGCGCCGCCGAATCGCACGAAAGGAGAGCCTATGAGGAAGCTCACAAAGGAGCAGAAGCGAGACATCCGAGCCATCGCCGCAAAAAGAGACGAGGACATTGACTTCTCGGACGCTCGGGCGGTTGTAGATTGGAGCGGAGCCGAAATCGGCAAATTCTATCGACCAACGAAGAAGCCCGTTACGATGCGTCTTGATTCCGACGTCATCACATGGCTCAAAGCCGATGGCCGCGGTTACCAGACCAAAGCGAATTGGCTTCTACGACAAGCCATGACTCATCTCACGGAAGGAACGAGAACCGTGAGCGGTAAGAGACGTTCGAGGCGGACTGGCAAGGGCAAGTAAGGGATGGTGCTCAAGCACGCTGACAGGACAATCGCGTGTCGGCGCGCATATGGAAAAGCGGCTCCTACTGCGAATCAAGCCCGGCGAACGACCGGATCTGCAGGACCTTTGGGAATATTAGCAAGATCTCCGCTATACCGACATCCAAAGCTCGCTTCTCGCATACTTGCTTCCTTTCTGCCTGGAACTATGGTGCGAGAATCCACGCGGCACGAGCGACAAGAATCCCGCCATTCTGCGCAACGGCTCCCGCGTCGACGCGCTTAATTGATCACCGGCAAGACGATGCTGGAGCTTTGCGCGCCGCCGCGATAAACACGCTCCGTGGCTTTTTGAAAATCTTCCGGCTTGGCGTCTTGAATATTCAGAAATTTTTGCGGATTGCGATCCGTCAGGGGAAACCACGTGCTCTGAATCTGCACCATGATACGGTGCCCGCGCCGAAAAGTATGATTGATGTCCGGCAGCGAAAAATTCAGAGCCGTCGGCTGATTCGGCGTGAGCGGTTCGGGTTTTTCAAAGCTGCGGCGAAATTTCGCGCGAAAGGGTTCGCCGCGCACCAATTCCTGATATCCGCCCATGTGTACTCCGGTGGGATTGGGGTCCGGGTCCGGCAAATTCTCCGAGTACACGTCGATGAGCTTGACGTCGAAATCTGAATCCGTTCCCGATGAAGACACCCACAAGCGCGGCGACACTGCGCCCGCCACCGTCACGTCGTCCGTCAGCGGTTCACTCTCATACACCAGCACATCGGGACGTTTTGCCGCGTAGCGTTGATCCGCGTCTATATAATCCTGCGGCACGTCCGTAGCTTCCGTATCGATGAAGGGCACGGGACGATTCGGATCGCTGATGTATTCGTCATACGCGGACGCTGAATCCTGCGGTGCCGTAAAGGTTAGCTTGCCGCCGGCCGCAAAATAGAGATTCTTGGCGTGCGCATTTTTCGGCGGCCACGCATCGTAGCGCCGCCACATATTCGTGCCGGTTTCAAACATCAGCGCCTTGGGTAGCTTCGCGTCCGGCCCGTCCTTTAAATATTGCTGAAAAAAGGGCAGTAACACTTGATCGTTAAAATATTCCGAATTCTTCGGAGAAAATGTAACCGGTCCCAGATGATCTCCCGCGGTGAAAGCCCAACCGCCGTGCACCCACGGTCCTTCCACCAGCATATTCGGCGCGCTCGGATCTAGTTCCGCGACCGCGTGAAAAACGCGGAATGGTCCCACTAAATCTTCCGCATCAAATAGTCCGCCAACGGTGAGCACCGCGCAGTGCACATTCTTCAGGTGCGGCGCAATGGCGCGCGCTTTCCAATAGTCGTCGTAGGCGGTGTGCTCCGCCTGGTCGTCCCAATACCAGTCGCCTTTCAGATATTTCTTCGCATTCGCGAGCACACCCATTTGCAGGAAAAAATCGTAGCCATCATTTGTTCCGTAATCGAATTTTGGCCATTCCTTCGGAGGAAACTCCAGTCCGCTGCGCACGTGAAAGAAAGTGTAGAAATCAAAATTCGCCGCCAGCATGAACGCCCCGTTGTGGTAAGCGTCGTCGCCCATGTACAGGTCCGTCACTGGAGCTTGTGGCGACGCGGCTTTCAGTGCCGGATGCGAATCCATCATCGCCGCTGCGGCATAAAATCCCGGATACGAAACGCCATAAATCCCGGCTTTGCCATTATTGTTCGGCACGTTCTTCAGCAGCCATTCAATGGTGTCGTACGCATCTGAACTTTCGTCTACATCTTTTGCGGAATTTTTCTTATCCTTGGCCGGAGTCATTTCCTGAAACGTGCCGTCGCTCTGATACCTTCCACGCACGTCTTGATACACAAAAATAAATTCGTCTTTCGTAAAGCTCGGCGCCGGACCCAAGCGCCGGGGATAGTTCTCCACGCCATAGGGCGCCACACTGTACGGCGTGCGCATGATCAAGAAGGGGAAGGTCTTGGCGCTGGAAGCGTCTCTCGGCAGGTACACGATGGTGAACAATTTCGCACCGTCACGCATGGGGATGCGAAACTCAAATTTCGCGTATTGCGCGCGAATTTGTACCCGGCTTTTCTCCGCTTCTTTTTCTTCGTTCTGCGCGCGTGCCGCTGGCCCAGTGCCCAGCAGTAAAGTTCCCGCCGCCAATGCAACCCACAACCTTTGCGCGAGCGTGCAAAATCGCATCATGTTCTCTCCATGGAGGTTCCGGGCATAAAAACAGGCGGCATACACCGCCTGTTTCTCGCAAAAATGCGGAAGGTTATCTACTGGCCGCTCGCGACCGGCCAAGGCCGCCCGCTGCAGCCTCCTGCTATAGACGCGGTGGGCGATTTTTCTTCTTTAATTAAATATGACAGCTCGAAGCTCCGCGCTTCTCCAGATATTTCTGGTGATATTCTTCTGCGCGGTAAAATTTTCCCGCCGCGGCAATTTCCGTAGCAATCGGCCGTTTGAATTTTCCGCTGGCGTTCAGCGCCGCCACGGAAGCCTTAGCTACCGCTTCCTGCGCGGGTGAATGGAAAAATATCGCAGTACGATATTGCTTGCCAAAGTCCGGCCCTTGCCGGTTCACCTGCGTGGGATCGTGCATGCCCCAAAACGCATCCAGCAATTGCGCAAAACTGACCTTGGCAGGGTCGAACGTCACCTGCACTACTTCCGCGTGTCCGGTCTCATCGGTGCACACATCTTTATACGTGGGATTTTCGGTATGCCCGTTCGAGTAACCCACTGCCGTCCCGATCACGCCTGGAATGCGCTGAAACGCCGCCTCCACGCCCCAAAAGCATCCCGCGCCAAACGTCGCGATCTCGATCATATATTCTCCGTTTACGTCCGCACTATTCTACCGCGTCTTCGCTTTCCATTAGATAGCGGCACACCTGTTTCGATGCACGCACGCCAGGCCTCGCCAGCCCGCCAGTATTTGCCTCTCTCGTCCGGGCCCGCCCGGCAAACTCGACCCGTACGCTCAAGCATCTCTGTGGCGCAGTAAATCGCGCGTGAGCGCTCGATGTGCTCGCGAACAATCCGGCGAACGCCAACACCAACGGTTTCAAATCGCAACACGCTTTCTATCACAGGTTCAACGAATGGCTGCAGCCCGAAGCCGCAACGCCCATGAATCTAGCCGTCAATCAGTACGGTGTCCTCGGCGGCGCGCGCCTGGACCTTTCCCATGGCAACCTAATCCCTCCCCCTGAGAGTCTTTTGCTCCGTCGCGCTCGGTACCTTTGCGCAACCGGTTGCGCAAAGGTTGCGAACCGCGATTGACACCATCGTTGCGTGCAGGCACACTCCCTGTACCCCCTTCCAAATTTATTCTGTATTTTGTGTGAGCCGATGCGCATTCTTGTCGCTGAAGATGACGCGCCGCTGGCGGATTTTCTGCACCAGCGTCTGCTGCAGGAGCAGTTTGCCGTTCAAATGGTTTCGACCGGCGTGGAGGCACAGCGTCTCGCCGCGGAACAGCCGTACGATGTGGTGTTGCTGGACTTGAGTGTTTCCGGGCTGAGCGGCCTGGAGGTGCTGCGCGGCATTCGTTCGAGGAAGCCGGATCTCCCAGTGCTTATCGTTACCGGCGCGTGCCTGGTGGAGGAACGCGTGCGTGGACTCGATGCCGGCGCTGACGACTATTTGGCAAAGCCATTCGCGTTCGCGGAACTCGCAGCGCGTATCCGCGCGGTCTTGCGGCGGGGCAGCAGGTCGGTCAGCGCAGTACTGCGGGTGGATGATCTGGAGCTTGATCGAGTCGCGCACGAGGTGCAGCGACATGGCCATTCGATCGACCTCAGCCCCAAGGAATTCGCGCTGCTCGAATTTCTGATGCGTCGTGCCGGGCAGCCGGTTTCGCGCGCCGCTATCGTGGAGCAAGTGTGGAAGCGGCACTTCGACACCATGACGAACGTCGTCGATGTGTACATCAATTACCTGCGGCGGAAGATCGATTCTGGGCACGATCGTCCGCTGATCCGCACCATCCGCAGCACCGGCTATCAAATCGGCGCCCATCAGCCGCGCAACTGAAGACCTTTTTTAAGCGGCACAGATGCGCTCATGGAAGAAGCGTCTCGCCAATAGAAACGGCGGGAAAGCTGATCGCTATCCCGCCGTTTTTCTCCTGAAAGATAAAAGCTATTGTTTTGGCTGCTGCATCCCGTTCGACGTTGGCGTTGCCTGCGAAACGCCCACGCCTGCGCTGGCCGCTCGCACGCCGGGCTCGAGCGACAACATACCTTCCGTCGCGGAAGCTGCGATCAGCCCGCCGTTGCGGCGCACGCGCACCACCGGGAAGTAGCTGTCCGCCAGCGGATCGCTCATGCGCTGCCACGATTTGCCGGCATCAAACGACGCCAGCAGGCCGTGTTTCTGCAGTGAGACGACCAGCGCGTTGCCGTTTCCGGCTACGTCCTGAAATTGCAGTTCACGCACATTCGCGCGATTCCAATTGCGGCCAGCGTCATCGGAGGTATACAGGCCCATGTTGGAGGTCAAAAATAAATTGTTGTCGTCGAGGCGGTGCAATTTCAAATTGCCGGCGCCCGCAAAGGCCAATTCCTTGGCGTTCCACGTCGCGCCTTTATCCGCCGAGTACAACAAATTTTTCTGCGAGATGGCCCAGACTTGCGAGCCATCCGCGGAAACTTCCAACGATTGCGCGGGCTGTTTCACGAAGACATCGCTGCCCGCCGATTTCCACGTTGTGCCGCGATCTTTCGAAACCAGCACGCCGCCGGCGGTCGCCGCATACCATTCTTGATTTCCGAATGCCATGTCGTTCACGACGAAGGCGGTGAGCGTTGCGGGGGTTTTCTTCGTTGCTACCGGCCGCTTAGCAGCAGCCGCACTCGTACCCTTCTTGCCTTTTGTCGAGGCAGCCGCAGGAGCAACCATCGCCTCGGGAACATACAATCCGGCCTTCACCCATTTGTGCGCGGTTTCGTCATACTTCATCCAACCGCCGGTACTGAGCGAAGCCCACCAGCCAGTCGGCGCCGCATAAACGTGTCGCAGATCGGTGCGCTTCAATCCCGGCCCCAGCGGCGACCACGTTGTGCCGCCATCTTTGGTCACTAGAAAAGCATCGGTATCAAACGTCAAGACCGCCAGGGCACGATCCGCGTTTTCCTTGTCCATCGCCACGTCCAGAACATGCTGGTGGTGGAATCCAACGTTCGCCGAGGTGAAGGTTGCCCCGCCGTTTTCGGTGATCTGCACGCCTTCGCGTTCTGTGCCCAGAATCAGACGCTGCGGATTCTTCGAATCGATAATGATGGCGTTGATGACCCAATCGCCCGGGGTGATGCGCTTAAAATCTTTTTCGTTGCTCGTCTTCCACAATCCGCTGGTGGTGCCCGCGTACAAAATCTGCGGGTTGCTGGGATCCTGGCGAATCAGCTGCGTCCGACGAAACACAAACGGAATTCCTTGATATTTCGTCCAGGTCTGCGCGCCATTCACGCTGTGATAAATTCCCGAGCACGCCGTAGCGTGCACGTTGTCCGGATTGTTCGGATCCACGATGATGCTCATCACGTCCGAATCGTCAATCATTCCCGCCTTGATGGGAAACCAATCTTTGCCGCCGTTGCTGGATTTCCAAGGCAAGTGATAGGTTCCGGCGTAAATAATATTGTCGTCGTGGGGATCAAAGGCCACGGAATCAAAATTCCGCAAATCGTCGTGATGTTCGGGAGTAAGGCGCGCCCAATTCGCTCCGCTATCTGTCGAGCGATACACGCCGGTCAGCGAACCCGCCAGAAACACATCGGGATGCGTTGGCGATTGCGCCAGCGCGCGCACGGTTTCTTTCGCCAAGCCGATGAGCGCCCAGGTATGTCCCGCATCATCGCTGCGATAAACGCCACCGCCGCCGGAATACAGCGTCCAAGTGCTGGCATACAGCCGATTTCCATCTCGGGAATCAATCAAAATGTGGGTGACTACGTCGTCTTGCCCAGTTCCAATCCGGCTCAGGAGTTGCCAGTGTCCGCCCTCATCATTCGACTCGAACACATGTCCATCTGACGTCCCCAGATATAGCTTCTTGACGTTGTGCGGATCCGCTTCGAGGGAAATTACTGTGCCGCCAGCAGGTCCCACTTGTTTCCAGGTTTGCGCAGGGGCCACCGACGCAACCGCAAGTCCCACTGCCATTCCGAGGAGCCATTGAGCCTTCATAGAGTGTCATTCTCCCAGAGCGTAGAAGCGCTCACAAGCTTCGAGTCTAGGGAAGTACAGCGAAGTTTGCGCCTGTTCGATAGGACAGATTTGGTGTTAGTTACCGTTTGGGATAGTACTAGTACGTCTTCCGTGTACCCACCCTGCCTGTCCGAGCCTTCCAAGACAATATGGCAACTTTTTTCCCATACCAGGGTTCGAGCTATTGGAGCAATATACGTTCGTTGCACGGGTGAGTGTTGCCTGTGCCCGCGACAACGCCAGGCAAGAGTGCTGGCGCTACTTTGAGGACACCCCATGCTGAAGACCACGCAAACCGGAACATCTTCTTTCACACTTTCTCTCGCGCTTTCCGGTGTCTTGATGCTTCTCTACGCCATGCCCAAGGCCGCCGCGCAGGACGCGCCACCGCAGCCCGCCCCGCAGGACCAATCCGTGCCCGCCGACCCGAACGCGCCGCCGGACCAGGCCCCGCCGCGAGACCAAGCTGCTCCGCAGGATCAAGCGCCCGCTCAAGATCAAGCGCCTCCGATGAATCAAGCTCCGCCGCCGCAGTCGCAAGCGGCGTATAACGGTTCGGGGCCCGCCAGCCCGAACGTACCCGATCCACCTTCTCGCGCCGCACGCATCAGCTACCTCGAAGGTTCCGTCTCTTTCCAACCTGGCGGCCAGGGGGACTGGGGCAACGCCGTCAAGAATCGTCCGGTAACGGTTGGCGACAAAATCTGGTCAGACAAAGGTTCGCGCGCCGAGATCGAAACCGGCCCCCTCACTCTTCATCTCGGTAGCATGACGGCACTCTCTTTCTTGAATTTAGACGGCAACACCACACAGATCCGCATCGCGGAAGGCAGCGTGAATTTCCGCGTGCGCGAGATGCGGGAAGGCGACATCTTCGAGATTGACACGCCCAACGCCGCCTTCACGGTCCGCCAAGCCGGAGCTTTCCGGATCGACGTCGCGGAAAACGGAGATGGCACGCGCGTTACGGTTATTCGGGGCGCGGGCGATGCGCTGGCAGGCGGCCAGACTTACACTGTGCACGTCAATGAGCGCGCAGAATTCGTCGGCGTCGACAACAAGATTCAATATGCCGTGCACGGCGCTCCGCCACCCGACAGCCTGGACCGCTGGGCCAATGACCGCGATCTCCGCGAAGATAATTCCGTCTCTGCGCGTTACGTAAATCGCGACGTTCCCGGCTACTCAGACTTGGACGACCACGGCACCTGGAGCGAGCAAGCCCAAGTGGAACCCGGGCAAGAAGGCGATCAAGGTCAGCCTCAGCCGGAAGGACCGGTCTGGTATCCCAACGATGTTCCGCCAGGCTGGGCGCCTTATAGCGATGGTTACTGGAATTATGTCGGGCCGTGGGGTTGGAGTTGGGTCGGCTATGAACCTTGGGGCTTCGCTCCTTACCACTACGGTCGTTGGAGCTCTTACGGTGGTCGCTGGGGTTGGTACCCCGGCCCGATTTGGGCTGCTCCTTATTATGGTCCTGCGTTCGTCGGATTCCTCGGCGGAGGCGTCGGGGTAGGCGTGGGCTTCGGATTTGGCTTCGGATTTGGCGGCGGCATCGGGTGGTTTCCGTTGGGCTGGGGCGAACCGTTCCATCCCTGGTATCACGCCGGTTTTGGCTATGTTCACAACATCAACGTAAGCAACACGCGTATCAACAACACCGTGATCAACAACAATCATTACAATTACGCTTACGCGCATAACACCAACGCGGTAACCGCCGCTTCGCGCAGCGCTTTCACGAGCGGCGAACGGGTGAACCGCGGTAGCTCTCGGGTTTCCGCATCCGCATTGCAGAACGCACGCGTATCGAACAACGTGAATGTGGCGCCGACCCGCGCCAGCTACACCGGCGCGGCAAGCTTGAGCGCGCATGCTGCGACGCCACCCGCTTCGGTGCAGAACCGCTCGGTGGTTACGCGCACGACGCCATCCGTCGCGTCGCGTTCCGCTGCCGCTACCGCGAGCCGCGGCACGGCTTCTAGCTCCGCGCGAACTTGGGCGGCGCAAGGCAACACCACAGATCGTGGTGTCGCGCCCTACGGTGCCGGCCGTTCTAGCGTTGCTGGCAATTCCACGCAGACCGCGCACGTGACGCAGAATGATCGCCCGCAGTGGGCTCAGGCCGGCGCCACCAATTCCGCCGCGGTTCGCGGTTCCGCCAACGCCGCCACAAACTACAATCGTCCGCCCTCGGCCAGCAGCAATCGCGCGCCTCAGCCAACGCAACGTGCAACTCCGACTTACAACAGCAACCGCGGCTCGTACGCAACGGCTCCGCGTACCTACTCTGCGCCACCGCGCGCCAGTTCTGCTCCGAGCCGCGGCTCCTCCGCCCCCGCGGCACGCAGCGGCGGAAGTTCCGGCGGCGCCTCACGCGGTGGCAGTGGCGGCTCTCCGCACGGCGGTGGTGGCGGAGGTCGGCACTAAGCTGTCGCGTTCGTATTTATGATTTGCGTCGTGGCCCGCAGCGTTGCTCTTCGCTGCGGGCTTTTCTTTTCCTTCTGGTGGGCCGTTGCGGGCCGCGACTCTTTTCCGTGCTCGGGGTTCTAACTGCCTGTTATACAGCTTTGCCTCGATGTGCGGGGCGCAGTAGTGGCATGATAGCTTGTCATCACGTCCAGCCCGACCTGGGAGATCCCGGTAAGCGAAGCAGCAGACGTGCAGCAGTTCCACCCACTTGTAAGATTCAGGAGAGAATCTTTTATGAGAAAAAATGCGTTGAAATGGATGTGCTTATTCAGCGTTGCGTTGGCCTTCGCGCTTTCGCTTCCCTCGCGCGCCGCGGCCGATGACGATGACCCGCCAAGTCGCGTAGCACGCCTCGCGTTCACTCGTGGCGCGGTTTCCTTTCAGCCCGCGGGCACCGACGATTGGGTGGATGCCACCGTCAATCGTCCGATGACCACCGGCGATAAAATTTGGGCCGATCAAGATTCTCGCGCCGCACTGCATATCGGCTCAGCATCCATCAATTTGTCGCAAAACACCGGATTTTCCTTTCTGAATCTGACCGACAACATAACGCAATTGCAAATTACCGCGGGCACGATTCGCGTGCGCGTGAAGCGTCTGGGCGACGATGAAAATTTCGAAATCGATACGCCGAACTTGGCGTTTTCCGTGCTTCGCCCCGGCATTTACAAGATCAGTGTGAATGACGCTGGCGACACCACGGTCACGGAAGTTCGCAAGGGCGAAGGCGAAGTTACCGGCGGCGGTTCGGCTTATTCCGTGCACGCCGGCGAAATCGGAACCTTCGCGGGAACCGATGAATTGAACGCCGACGTCGAAGGCATCAACAACGACGAAGATGATTTCGATCATTGGAGCGAACAGCGCGATCATCACGAAGATGTTTCCATTTCCGCGCGTTACGTTTCGGATGACGCCATTGGCTACGACGATCTCGACGACAACGGCGGATGGCGTCCGGTCGGTGAGTACGGCAATGTGTGGTTCCCGCGTACCGCCATCGTGGGTTGGGCTCCTTACCATTATGGCCACTGGGCGTACGTCGAACCGTGGGGCTACACCTGGGTCGATGACGCGGCTTGGGGTTTTGCGCCATTCCACTACGGGCGTTGGGTCAGCGTTGAGGGAGCGTGGGGATGGGTTCCGTGCGCGCCGCGTGCCGAATACGTAGGAGGCGCTGTCTACGTGCGTCCAGTGTACGCTCCCGCGTTAGTCGCGTGGGTTGGCGGACCCGGGTTCGGGATAGGCGTGGCGGTCGGCGGCGGCGGTGTGGGAGTTGGCTGGTTTCCGCTCGGACCTCGTGAAGTTTACGTTCCGGCATATCACGTCAGCCGCGCCTACGTGGAAAACGTCAACGTGTCGAACACCAGAGTCTCGACGACCGTGGTCAACAACTATTACACCAACGTGGTGGTCAACAAGAACGTGAATGTCACCAACGTCACCTACGTCAATCAGCGGGTACCCGGTGCGGTCGCTGCCACCTCGCCGCAAGCGTTTACTTCAGGCCAATCCGTCGCCAAGAATTCCGTTCACGTGGATGCCCGGGCGGTCGCTTCCGCTCCCGTCGTCGCTGTCACTCCTCCGGCGGTGCCGCAGCGTGAAGCGGTCGTCGGGGGGCGCGCCTCGGCAACTGTCAAGCCTCCGGCTGCGGTGCAGGCACGTGCAGTGGTCGCAAAGACCCCGCCGCCACCGCCTCCTCCAGCGTTCGCGCAGCGTCAGGCCGCGATTCAGTCCAACGGCGGACGACCGCTCTCCGCCGCGCAAGTACGCCAGATAACTC
>Ga0182024_10022191_pt1 | contig 11453 bp, 10 predicted proteins | sample P32metaG_FD_120480 | JGI IMG/M metagenome (GOLD analysis project Ga0182024, IMG submission 120480) | Permafrost microbial communities from Stordalen Mire, Sweden - P3-2 metaG (Illumina Assembly) | ecosystem: Environmental > Terrestrial > Soil > Wetlands > Permafrost | place: Sweden: Stordalen... | reverse complement strand
GCTCATTACAACTTGCAGGATGGTCGCCATCACGGCAAAGGCCGATTGGGTGCGACCCATGAGCCTCGCGGGAACGACCGCCAGGATGGAAGACTGCGTCAGCACGGCCACGATTGCGCGGCAAGCGCCGAATACGACATTCATGGTCACCGCAACGGTCAGAGATCCAGCATACGGGAAGAGCGCGTGACCGCACGCGAGCACGAAAAGCGCCGAGATTAACACGGTAAAGGGGTGGCGGCGCGACAGGGCTCCGGCAGCGAGCCCTCCAGTGACCGCGCCCAAAGCCCAGCCACCTTCGATAAATCCATAGCCGCGTGCGCCTGCGTGGAGCAAGTCGCTCGCCAATGCGACAACGATGACATTCGCGCTGATCACGCCAGCCATCATGCAGGCGTAGGTCAAACCCAGGGCTAACACGGCCGGCTGGGTACGCAGATAACGCAGGCCCTCCGCGATGTCGCTGAGCACGCTGCGAACGGGATTGGGCTCCAGGCTTTCGAGGATGAGAACCGGGGCAGCATGGGTATCGGTGGCGAGTTGTTCCGCGGGCGCGGTCTCCCTTTCATCTGGCAGGCATTCACCTGCCGGGGATTCACCGCTCAGGGGCGCACGATTCGGGGACTCGGTGGGAACGCTGACGCCGTGCGGCGGAAAGTATCCACTGCGAAGCAGGCAAAAGAAAAGGGCCGAGAGCAGGTAGGTGGCTCCATCGATGGCCAGGATTCCGGCGAGCCCGGCGCGCTCGTACACGAACCCGACCAAGGCGCCTGCTGCGAGCATTCCGCCCTGCACGGCAATCAACACGGCGGAATTGGCGCCGACGAGTTGCGCTACGGGAATCAGCTCCTGCAAGAGCGCCAGGCTCGAGGACCAGTAAATTGCGAATCCCGCGCCCAGCAAAAGCACCATGCCGTAGAGCTGCCATAACTGCAGATGGCCGCGCCAGGCAATGACCGCAGTGACGAGCACAATGATGGCGCGCACGAGATCGAGTGCGATACTCAAATACCGTCTGTCCACCCGGTCAGTGAGCACGCCGCCGAATGGCGGCACTACGAGCCGCGGCAGGGTGAGCAGGATGATCGTAAAGCTAACCTGCACGGTCGAATGAGTTTTCGCCAGGACAAATAGCGTGACCCCGGCGAAGTTCATTCCCGTGCCAAACAGCGATACGAACAAGCCGGCAAAATAACAAGGAAAGCCTGCATTCGAAAAAAGCAAGCGCCACCGGAGTCCCGCGCGTGACGAAGAAGCCATATCAGGGGGTTATCTGGAGTTTAGACACGCGTGCTCCGCGAATTGTCACGCATGATTCCTCGGACGAAGGTACCCACAGTTGATGGCATTGTAAGACGAATCGAGTGCGTTCCGGCAACGGAACTGTGAATTAGGCGACGTGGCAACAAGGGTACAGTGCCGCATTCGGCGCTATGATGATGAGCGATATCACGATGGAGCCGCTGCTCGATCTGCGCGGATTAACTGTTGAATTGCCCACGGTGAAGGGACCCGTGCGGCCGGTGCAAGAGGTGTCACTGCGGCTCGCGGCGGGGGAATCACTTGGCCTGGTGGGGGAATCGGGCAGCGGAAAAACGATGCTGGCACTCGCGCTGGTCGGGCTGCTGCCGCGCGGCGCCAGGCAGCGTGGTGAAGCCTGGCTGGCGGGCGCAAATGGGAGTGGCGCCAAAAATCTGGTGACTCTCGATGAAGCGGCACTTACCGCGGTGCGCGGCCGAGAGATCGGATTTGTGTTTCAGGAGCCGATGACCGCACTCAACCCGGTGATGCGCATCGGATCGCAGGTGGCCGAAGCGATGCGCGCGCATGAACGTAATCTTGGCCGGTCCGAAGCCCGGCTCCGGGCGCTGGCGATGCTTGAGCGCTCCCGGGTACCGGAAGCGGCGCGTCGCGCGAGGCAATTTCCACATCAACTGTCGGGAGGTTTACGGCAGCGCGCCATGATTGCCATGGCGCTAGCGGCGGGCCCGCGGCTACTGGTTGCCGACGAGCCCACCACGGCCCTCGACGTGACCGTACAAAAGGAAATTCTGGAGCTGCTGGGGCGGCTTCGCAAGGAGTTGGGACTTTCGCTGCTCTTCATCACCCACGATCTCGCGGTGGTCGCACAGGTGGCCGACCGGCTGGCAGTGATGTATGCCGGACGAATCGTGGAGATTGGGCCTACTGCGGAATTGCTACGCAATCCGCGCCATCCTTATACGGAAGCGTTGCTGCGCGCGTCGCCGCAACTCACCCGGCGCGGCTTCGCGCCGATTCCCGGCAGCGTTCCAGCGCTTGACGCGCTGCCCGCAGGCTGCGCGTTTGAGCCGAGATGCGTATTGAGACAGCCGGAGTGTGCGGCTCGTGTTCCCGAGCCGCGCGTCGCGGGGCGCGATCATGCGGCGCGGTGTATTCTGATTGCAGGCGAGCGGGAAACGGAATCGTAACTTCGTTTGGCGAAGTGTCCAGCTTGCCAATTTTCTGGCGGCCGAAATGAGAGATTGAAAGACGTTGTTTGAGCGATTGCTCGCCGATTCACCGTGCGGCTCTGTTGTCGCGGGATAACTTGGATGACTGTCGGATGACTGAAGACCCGAGCGTAGAAAAAATGTGTGCGGACGGCGCGCTGCTGGCGGCGCGTCATCTGCGCAAAAGTTTCGCCGGACCATCGCGGATGTGGCCTGCTGAATGGTGGACCGGCGGAGGCGCAATTGACGAACTAGATGGAACTCACGGGGAGGCGTCCCGACGATCGGATGATTTCAAAGCGCAGGAGTCGCAAGGGCAAGGTGCGCCGGCCGGCCTCGACGCGACAACCCGTGCGGTCGACGATGTCAGTCTGACGGTCGCGGCCGGCGAAACGCTGGCCGTTGTCGGCGAATCCGGCTCCGGCAAGACGACACTGGCGCGGATGCTGCTGCGGCTTATCGAACCGGACAAGCCAAAACACAGTTTGCAGGCGCCCGAGATATGTTTCGCCGGGCATGATCTCTTGAAGGCAAACGGTGCACGGCTGCGAGCGCTGCGCCGTCAGATGCAGATGATTTTCCAGGATCCCGTTTCTTCGCTCGATCCGCGGATGCGGGTGGCCGAGATCGTTGGTGAGCCACTGGAAATTCATCAGCCGCAACTAGGCCGCGCTGCCCGGCAGAGTCTGGTGGCAGAAATCTTGGCAACCGTGGGACTCGACGCCTCCACCATGCGGCGCTTCCCACACGAATTTTCCGGCGGGCAGCGGCAGCGAATTGGCATTGCGCGCGCGCTGGTGCTACGGCCAAAGCTGGTGGTCGCCGATGAGCCAATTTCGGCTTTGGATGTTTCCGTGGGGGCGCAGATACTCGAACTACTGCGCAATTTACAGGCGCAATTTGGGCTGACGTATGTGCTGATCTCACACAGTTTGCCTGTAGTGGCGCAGTTGGCCACTACGGTTGCGGTGATGCGTGCCGGGCGGCTTGTAGAAATTGGAACAACCGAGCAGGTACTCCATTCGCCGCAGCATCCTTATACGCGAGCGTTGCTCGAGGCCGTGCCGTCGCTTCCCGAGTGATTCGCGTCACCTGATAGCCTTATAGTAAGTGTTGCAACGCGTGTTCATCCTTATCTATCCCATCTGGCTATCCCATCCGGGTGTTTCATGTGGCTGTTTCGTCTGGCTGTTTTATCCGTCTATACTGCAAAGAAGTGGATTCCACTGAATGGCATTTCGATTCGAAATTCTGAAAACCGATCCGTCGGGCGCTCGCCTGGGACGGCTGTTCACGCCGCACGGAGTGATTGATACGCCGGCGTTCATGCCCGTGGGTACGGCCGGAACGGTGAAAGGGCTTACGCAAGAAGCGCTTGAAGATTTGGGCGTTGGGCTGTTGCTGGGCAATACGTATCACCTTTATTTGCGCCCTGGCCACACGCTGATTGCGAAAATGGGCGGCCTGCACAAATTCATGGCCTGGCATGGCGGGATACTGACCGACTCGGGCGGCTTTCAGATTTTCAGCCTGGCGGAATTACGGAAGGTTAACGACGAGGGTGTGTGTTTCCGTTCGCACCTGGATGGCTCCGCGCATGTGCTCACTGCGGAGAAATCGATCGAAGTGCAGCAGGCACTGGGCTCGGACATCGGAATGGTGCTCGACGAGTGCATCGAATATCCGGCCACGCGAGAACGCGCCCGCGATGCTGCCGAGCGGACGGTTGCCTGGGCGCGCCGCTCGCGAGCGGTACTGGATAGCTCCGCGGCGAGCGACAGCAATCCGGAGCAGGTCTTTTTCGCCATCGTACAGGGCGGGGCGTACCCGGACCTGCGCCACGAAAATGCCGAGCGTCTGGTGGAGCTGGGGTTTCCCGGATATGCGGTTGGCGGTCTGGCCGTTGGTGAACCACACGAACTAACCTGCGAGATCGCAGCCGCAGCCGCCGGGGCACTGCCAGCCGACAAGCCGCGCTACTTGATGGGTGTCGGCAAACCCGAGCAAATCGCCGATTACGTGCGCTGCGGCATGGACATGATGGATTGCGTGCTGCCGACGCGCAACGCCAGGAACGGCTGCCTCTATACGCGGCAAGGACCTTTGCACATCAAGAATGCGCGTTATGCCGACGATCCTCGCCCGCTCGATGAATCGTGCGACTGCCTGGTATGCCTTCGTTATTCACGCGCGTACCTGCGGCATCTTTTTCAGGCGCATGAAATTCTCGGCGCCATCCTGAACACCCATCACAATGTGCATTTTTTTCTTGACTTGATGCGAGCAATCCGTGAGGCTATCGCGTTTGGGAACCTTTCCCGGTTCTCCTCGGAGCTTCAAGCGCGCCTGGAAGCAGGGCAACCCTAGAGGGGCGGATCCTGAGGGACAGATTGCAATTTTTGCCTTGGGTTTTGGGGCGTCCCGTCAAATAGCTTATATTGAATTAAGAGGCTTGGCAGTCCCGCTGACCCGGCACCGGTTCGTTCCGTCTTTGAGTTTTTCTGATAAAGGCAGATGCCGCGATGCGGCCAGGAGTTAGATGAAATTGATGGTTGACGATGCACCGGGCGGCGCGCCAAGAATGATCGGCGGGCACCCGTCACCACCACAGCCGTTGGCACCAGAGGTTTGGGTATGGCTTTGAGCGTTACCGCGTCGGCCGTGACGGCCTTCTTCCTTGCGCAAGCAGCGGGAAATGGCTTGGTGGCCTTTCTGCCGCTGGTGATCATCATGGTGATTTTTTATGTCTTGCTGATACTTCCGGCGCAGCGCCGCCAGAAGAAGACGCAGGCCATGTTGAACGCGCTGAAGAACGGCGATAAGGTAGTCACGAGTGGGGGGCTCTACGGCACCATCGTCGGATTGGAACCCGATGCTGTGCAGTTGCGAATCGCGGAACAGGTTAAAGTGAAGGTCGCCCGCTCGGCCATCGCGGATGTTCAGTCGGACATCAAAGAAGAGAGGGGCTGAACCTGGGGGCATCATGACCGCTAGATCGATTTTTCTGCAGTGAGCGGCTTCCCTGCGGTGCAAAACGAAGTGAAACGATGAATCCGAATCTTAGATGGAAGGTCATTTTTATTGCATTGGTTGTTTTGTTGTGTGCGTACGGCTTATTCGGCTTGCCGACATTGCCCACGTCAGCGGCGCAACTTCGGGATAATTTTTCAAAGCGCATCAAGCTGGGACTCGATCTGCAGGGCGGCACGCATTTAATCCTGCAGGTACAGGTAAACGAGGCGGTCAGTCAGCAAACCGATCAGGTTCTCGACCACCTTACGATGCAGCTTCGCGAAAAAAACATACGTTACGACGAAGTACGCAAGCTCGGCGACACGCAGATTCTGGTCCACAACCTGGCACCGGAATCGACCGCTGCTTTCCGCGACCTGGTCAGCTCCAGTTTCCCCGACTGGGATATTTCTCCAGCGCCTGGCGAGACTTCCGGCTACGTGCTTACGGTGAAGCCGTCGGTCATCTCCGTAATCCAGCAACAAACCATGTCACAGTCTGAGGATACGATCCGGCGCCGCATTGACGCGCTGGGTCTGACCGAGCCATTCGTCGCGCCGTATGGTCAGGGAGACAACGAGATCATCGTTGAGCTGCCGGGCGAGGGCGATCCGAATCGTGCCAAGTCCGTCATTCAAGCAGGCGGACAGCTCGAGCTCCGCAGGGTGGAAGATACCAATCCCTACCCGTCAGAGACCGCTGCGCTCGCCGCGCATGGTGGGGTGTTGCCGCCTCAGACTGAATTGGTGGGATCGAAAACGACAGACCCGTCCGGCCAGGGCGGTGTGTACCTGTTGGATCGCGCTCTAGTCATTACCGGTCGCGATCTTCGCAGCGCTACCGCTCTCCCCAGTACCGACAATCCGGGGAGCTATGAGGTAGCTTTTACGCTTTCGACCGATGCAGCGCGCCGCTTCGGCCCTTTCACCGAGCAGAACATCGGCCGGCCAATGGCGATCGTTCTGGACCATAAGGTGGAATCAGCCCCGGTGATTCAGAGCCGAATAGACGACTCCGGGCGGATTACGGGCCGTTTCGGCGAGCAGGAAGCGAACGACCTGGCCTTGGTTTTGCGTGCAGGCGCGCTTCCTGCCTCGATCAGGTACCTCGAAGAACGCACCGTTGGACCGTCGCTGGGCGCCGACTCGATCCGCCACGGCGTGCAAGCGTCAACCGTCAGCCTGCTTGTGGTGCTGGTGTTTATGGTCGTTTACTACCGACTATCAGGCGTAAATGCCGTGGTGGCACTGCTGCTCAATCTGGTGATTTTGCTGGCGGCACTGGCCTACTTCGGTGCTGTCCTGACTCTGCCGGGCATTGCGGGCGTCATTTTGACGATCGGTATGGGAGTGGACTCAAATGTGCTTATCTTCGAGCGCATTCGAGAAGAGCTGCGCGCGGGGAAGCCGGCCGCTTCTGCCGTGGATCTGGGGTTTAAGCGGGCCTTCCTTACGATCATCGACACCCACGTCACCACGGTGGTGTCGGCAATTTTCCTTTTTGTCTTCGGCACCGGCCCGGTGCGCGGTTTTGCGGTCACCCTGACAATCGGATTGGTGGCCAACCTGTTTACGGCCGTTTATGTATCTCGCGTAATATTCGACTGGCACTTGGCCAAGATGCAGCGCCAGGAGGCTTTAAGTATCTGACGCGCAACTAATCGGGATTGGGCACTAATGCAGCTCGAGCGGTGTCTAACTTAGAAGGCCAAGGAAGCAAGGACTACTACCTGCATGGAGTTATTTCATCACGACGTCAATCTAGATTGGATGAGCAAAGCGAAATATTTTTTCGCCCTATCGGGGACGTTGTTGCTCATAGGCTTGATTTCCTGGCTTTACCGGGGCGGATTAGACTACGGCATTGATTTCAAGGGTGGCACACTGGTCTACGTGCGGTTCGCCAGTAAACCTCCGGTGGACCAGCTTCGCGCAGGACTCGCCAAACAGGGTCTGGGTCAGAGCGTGATCCAGCAGATCAGCGACATTTCGAATCCGAATGCGAACGAAGTGGTCATTTATCTGCCGCAACAAGGGCAGGGCACTGTGGCCCTTGACGCTGGGAAGGCTGACATCCTAACGGCACTGCACGCGACGCTAGGGGCAGGTGAGCCGGGCAAGCAGGACTTCGACGCGGCTGTGCCTGCGAATGTGGCGGAAGTTTTAGTGCGCAAAGATCCGTTGTCGCTCGGGGCGGCATCTGCCGCATCTGGGGACCGCTATCAGCAACTTACGAAGCAGTTGCTGGATTACCGGGACAAACAGGCACGAGGTGTGGTGGCGAATCTTGACGACCTCCGACAGGCCGGCGCTACGCCGCCGGTGCTTGCAGCGCTGCACGACTCGTTCTACGCGAGCCCGTTTGCGGTGATCAACGTCGAAATCGTAGGGCCGAAAGTAGGCACTGAACTGAGGCGACAGGCTGTACTGGTAACACTGTACGCGCTGGCAGGAATGTTAATTTATATTGCATTTCGTTTCGAGTGGGTGTACGGTGCCGCCGCTGTTCTTGCTGTTTTTCACGACGTACTCATCACCTTGGGACTTTTCTCATTGCTGCATTTCGAGATTTCGCTCACCGTGATCGCCGCACTCCTGACTTTGGTCGGCTATTCCATGAACGATACCATCGTGATTTTCGATCGTATCCGTGAGAACAGCCGGTTGATGCGGCGCGAACCTTTTCCAGCGATTGTGAATCGTTCCATCAATCAAACGTTGTCGCGAACGATCTTAACCAGTGGCCTGACCTTCCTAACAGTCCTGGTACTTTTCCTTATGGGTGGGCAGGTGTTGCGCAGTTTTTCCTTTGCGTTAGTGGTGGGTATTCTGGTAGGAACGTACTCAAGTTTTGGTATTGCCGCCCCTCTGGTCGTCGCCTGGAATCACTGGCGAGGTTCGGGTGCGGGCACAATGCACGCTTCCGGTTCCGCAGCCGGCACCAAAGTACGGTCGAGCGAGCCAGTTGGACGTTTGGCTCCGGCCGGCAGGAGGTAAGACATGTTTGACGAACTAGTGGAATCTTCCGCAGTCAAGAAAAAGACCAACAAGAGCTGGGCGGTTACGCTATCGGTAGTTGTGCAAACGTTGATTTTGTTGGTCCTTATTCTGATTCCGTTGATCTATACCCAGGCCTTACCCAAGGCGATGCTGAGCACACTGCTGATCGCGCCGCCACCGCCACCGCCACCGCCGCCACCGCCGCAAGCAGCCCCGGTGAAGGTGATTAAGCCCGTGGCCCGGTTGCTGACGCAGGGCAAATTGATGGCGCCCCGTGCAATTCCGAAGGACGTCGCGGTATTTAAAGAAGCGGAACTGCCACCGGAACCGCCAGCGGGTTCAGGTGTGATTGGTGGCTTGGGCGGCGGAGACATCCTCGGCGGATTGGGTGGAGGTAGTTCTGCGGGCGCACCCCCGCCACCACCGCCGAAGGCTACACAAACCCGCATCAAGCTTGGAGGACAGGTTCAAGCCGCTAAGATTGTGGCGCAACCTCAACCCCTCTATCCGGCACTTGCGCGTCAAGCGCGTATTCAAGGCAACGTTGTATTGCACGCGATCATCGATAAAGACGGACGAGTAGGTCAATTGGAAGTTGTTTCCGGTCATCCGCTACTGGTGCAGTCCGCTCTCGACGCCGTGAAGCAGTGGCGTTATCAGCCGACGCAGCTGAACGGCGACCCGGTCGAAGTCGATACTACGATTACAGTCAGTTTTGTGTTGGGGGGGTAGCCGGCCCAAGTGCGGCTGCCTAGCCAGGCGGAGTCCGGAGTGAACGGCTCCGCCCGATAAACTGCGAAAGAACGAAAAGGAGCAAACCGTATGGTTGCGAACGCAGCAGTATCTGCAATGAACCTATTGGCCCTGCAAGCGGGGAATTGGGATTTGCGGACGATGTGGGGATCGATGAGCATCATCGCTAAGGCCGTGGTGTTCATTTTGTTTGTTTTGTCTGCGTGGTCGCTGGGCGTGATGATCGACCGGGCGTTAATGTATAGCGCCGCCCGGAAACAATCGCGGGTCTTCGTGCAGCAAGTTGCGGGAGCGCTGCGCGAAGGCAAGCTTGACGAAGCAATTTCCATCGCCGAGCGTAATAAGAAGAGCCATATCGCCAAGGTTGTCGCCACGGGGTTGTCCGAATTTCAATCCGCATCCGCTCAGGTCTCCGAGGGCGAGGTGGTGGAAGCAGCGAAACGCGGTCTCGACCGGTCAATCGCTATCGTTCATGCCGACATGAAGCGCGGTTTGAGCGGTCTTGCGACCATCGGCTCGACGGCACCGTTCGTCGGCTTGTTCGGAACCGTGGTCGGCATCATCAATGCTTTCAAGGGCATCGAATCCACGAAGGCAACCGGCCTTTCCGCGGTGGCTGGCGGTATTTCCGAGGCGCTGGTGACCACGGCTCTGGGTCTGCTCGTCGCTGTGCCGGCGGTGTGGGCCTTCAATTACTTTACCAACAAAGTAGAAGCTTTCGACGTGGAGATGGACAACTCTTCCATGGAGTTGATCAACTACTTCATCACGCGGCGAAGCGGAAAGAAATAAGTCATGGCGCACTTTAAGGCAACGGCGGCACCGGTGATGGCGGCGCCGAACATTATTCCGATGGCCGACATCATGCTTGTGCTTTTGATCATCTTCATGGTGGTCACGCCCATGCTGCAAAAGGGCATGTCGGTAGAGATGGCGAAGGTTGCCAACCCTACGGACATGCCCAATGCGGACCGCGATGATGCCATCATTGTCGGAATTTCGCGCAGCGGCGATATCTTCATCGGCAACCAGAAAACGGCACTCGATCAAATCACCTCGTCGATACGCGATCGCATCGAGAATCGCGTCGACAAGACGGTGTTCATCAAGAGCGACGCCAGAGCTAAGTATGGCGACGTGGTCAAGGTCGTGGACGAAGTTCGGTCTGCCGGTGTGGATAACGTTGGGCTGCTAACGGATCGGCTGGAAAGTACTCGCGTACCACCACCTCCGGCGGATTAGCGTTTCCGAAGGCTGGAACGCTGTCACGAATCAGGCGCCGGGCCACCGTCCAGCCGGCGCCAAGCGGTTGCGATGCATGGATAACCCGCATACATAAGCGCTGGACGCAAGAAGAGGAGTAAACGAAATGGGAATGGACGTTGGTGGAAAAAAGGGCGGTGCGATGGCCTCGATGAACGTGGTGCCGCTCATCGATATTCTTCTGGTGCTGCTAATCATTTTTATGGTGATTACACCGCTCACGCCAAAGGGGCTGGATGCGCTGGTACCGCAGCCGGCACCTCCTAATCAGAAGAATGAGGCGCAGATCAACCAGAAGACCATCGTGGTGCAGGTAATGGATAACAATAAGTTGAAAATCAACGAAGAAGACGCCACTTGGGACTCTCTTGGCCCGCGGCTGAATGACATTTTCAAGTTGCGCGCCGAGAAAGTGGCCTTCGTCAAGGGCGACGATACAGTGGTTTTCTCAGATGTGGCCAGGGCGATTGATATCATGCGCAATTCCGGCGTCGACAAGGTGGGTCTGATCACCGCGCGGCTGGAAGCTGGGCAATAGGTAGAGAACTATAATAAGAAGCATCGCCGACCCTTCGCGGCGCGAACTGCGGCCGGCAGGGCGGTCAGGTTCTCCTGGCAGTCGAATTGGTGGGAGACCTTGAAAAAAAGCGGGGGATGGAACCCTTCCAATGAACGCACACGCACGCATCTCAACGAATCGGATTACCGGCTCGACGGCGATGGCCGCGATTGCTATTCTGACCATCGCGTTTGGCGCAACTGGATGCGCCAAGCTCAAGGCTCGTGACCTCCTTAATAAGGGGGTGGCTGCGTTCCGAAACGGCCAATACGACGCCGCGATTGAAGACTTCAAGGAAGCCAAGGATCTCGATCCCAGTCTGATTAACGCCCGGCTGTATCTGGCTACAGCCTATGCCACCGAGTACATTCCTGGCGCGCCTTCCGACGACAACGT
>Ga0182024_10022190_pt1 | contig 11454 bp, 13 predicted proteins | sample P32metaG_FD_120480 | JGI IMG/M metagenome (GOLD analysis project Ga0182024, IMG submission 120480) | Permafrost microbial communities from Stordalen Mire, Sweden - P3-2 metaG (Illumina Assembly) | ecosystem: Environmental > Terrestrial > Soil > Wetlands > Permafrost | place: Sweden: Stordalen... | reverse complement strand
CGCGGCGAGGAAATTATGCGCGCCGTTGCCGGTGACGATCTTGCGGATGACGCTGCCGTTCGCCGGATCGACCTCGGCGACGTAGTCCGAGCCCATCACCCCGACGAGCAGCGTTCCCCCTGGCCGGGTGATGATGCCGGCCGGCTGCTTGCCGACCGGCACGGTCCAGTTGACTTTGCCCGAGGCGAGGTCGATCGCGATCAGGCTGCTGGTGCCCTGCAGGGTCACGAAGACCGTGCCGCTGTCACGCGAGAAGGCGATATGGCTCGGCATCGTCGCGGCCGGCAGGCGATGCACGAGCTCGAAGGTCGACGCGTCGTAGATGTCGATGTGGTCGAGCCGGATCGACGCGGCGACAAACCATTTCCCGTCCGGGCTGAAGCCGATCTGGTAGGGATCGCTCGCCGTGATCCGCTTTTTCTCGACGCCGGTTGCCCGATCGATCAGCACCAGCTCGTTGCTGCCCGACATCGCGATGATCAGCGTGCGGTCATCCGGCGTCTCGATCAGGTGGTGCGGGCCGCGGCCGATATGGGTGCGCGAGATTTCGCGATAACTGTCGCTATCGATGACGCTGAGCGAATCGTCGTCGGAGTTGAGCACGACCGCGGTCGTCGCCATCGCCGGGTCGCCCATGCCAAGCGCCGCGACAAAAAACGCCGCGACGGCTAGACTCCTGGATCGGCGAAAGAATGGCACGAAGGCAACCGGCGATCATCGACATTGGTGGACCGCTATACCAACGCGGCGCGCCCTTCATAATCCTATGGTGACAGGGAGAAAAGACACATAATCCTATGGTGACAGGGAGAAAAGACCGGGGTCGCCGCGAATTGAAGAAATGCGGCGTCGAGAAGGAACCCCTCCTCTAAAAAAGGGTTCGCTATCGAACAATTGGTGGTTTGCCGACATGCCCCGCATCCTGCTGGTCGAGGACGACCCCGAGGTGCGGCTCCTCGTGGAACATATCCTTCTCGACGCGGCCTACACGGTCGACTCCAGCGAAACGCTGGAGGGCGGCGCCGAGCTGTTGGGGCGTCGCGATTACGACCTCGTCGTCGCCGACGGCAGGTTGCGGGACGGCACCGGCATGATGCTGGCCGACAACGCGCGGGAGAAGGGAATCCCGGCGCTGATCATGACCGGCTATGCCTTCGTGCTGCACGAGGCGGGCGTCGACCTTGCGCAATACGATGTGCTGCTGAAGCCGATCAGCCCCGAGGAGTTGCTGGAGATGGTCGCGCGGGCGCTGGCGGCGCGGCGCTAAGGCGGCGCCTCAGCGCAAACGCTGCGGCAAGGCGACGATCGCCTCGTCGATCAGCGTGCCGCCGCGCCGCTCGTCGATCTCGGCGGCGATTACGTCGCGCGCCGCGGCGATCGCGACATCGATCGCGACCGAGCGCACCTCGGCGAGCGCCTTCGCCTCGGCCTGGGCGATGCGCTCCTCGGCCATGCGCTGGCGCCGTTCCAGCGCCTGCTCGAGGTCGCGCGCCGATTGCGCGGCGATCCGTTCGGCCTCCGCCTTGGCATGGGCGACGATCGCCTCCGCTTCGGCCGCCGCCTGCTGTTGCCTGGCGCGATACTCGGCGACCAGACGCTCGGCTTCCTCGCGCAGTCGGCGCGCCTCGTCGAGCTCGCCGCGGATCCGCGTTGCGCGCGCGTCAAGGCCGCCGGTCAAGGCGCGGCCGACCGGGCGATACACCGCCGCGACAAAGATCACCGCGGCGACAAGAACCCAGAATTCGGGATCGTGGAGAAAATGCATCACGCCGCTTCCATCATGCCGCGCGGCCGTTAAGCGCGCGACCCACGGCGCGGGTCATCGCCGCGGCGTTGGGCGCGGCGCCGGTGAGCTTCTCGACGACCGCGCCGCCGACTTCGGCGGCGATTCCGCGGATTTCGCCGAGCGCCTGTTCCTTGCCGGCGGCGATCCGCGCCTCGGCCGTTGCGATCTGTTCGGCCAAGGTGGCGGAAAGCTGACGCTGGCGCTCCGCCGCCTCGGCGGCGAGCTTCTCGCCGGTCTGGCGCAGCGCTTCTTGCGCGGTGGCGCGGGCATCGGCGAGCGTCTTCTGGTAGGCCGCGAGCGTGGCCTCGGCCTCTTCCTTAAGCGCGGCGGCGCGGCCGAGGTCGCTGTCGAGATGATGCCGGCGTCCCTCGATCGCCGCCCTGACCTTGGGCAACGCCAGGCGCGACATCAGCACGTAGAGCACGACGAACGTGATCGCCAGCCAAAAGAGCTGCGGAACGAACGTATGGTAATCGAGCTGCGGCATTAGCGCCGATCAGAACACGAATAGGATCAGGAAGGCGATCGCCAGCCCGAACAGGCCGGTCGCCTCGGCCAGCGCGAAGCCGAGGAAGGCGAAGGGCTGCACCTGCGCCTGCGCCGCCGGGTTGCGCGCGACGGCGCTGATCAGCGCCGAGAACACATTGCCGATGCCGATTCCGGCGCCGACGAGCGCGATGCACGCTAGGCCGGCGCCGATCATTTTCGCGGAAGCAAGATCCATAGGAGTCCCCTGGGTTTTCGAGAAGGTTGGTGATTAGTGGAGGTGAAGCGCGTCGCGCAGGTATAGGCAGGTCAGGATCGCGAAGACATAGGCCTGCAGCGCCGCGACCAGCACTTCGAGCGCCAGGATCGCGACGTCGAGGGCGACCGGCAAGATCGCCAACAGGCCGACGCTCGCCGCGAAGCCACCAAAGATCGCCAGCATCGTATGCCCGGCCAGCATGTTGGCGAACAGCCGGATCGACAGCGTGAACGGCCGGATGAAATAGGAGAGAAGCTCGATCGGGACCAACAACAGCAGCAGCACGATCGGCACGCCCTCGGGCACGAACAGCCGCAGGAAATGCGCGCCGTGCTTGACGAAGCCGATGATCGTGACGCCGATGAATACCGCAGCGGCCAGCGCAAAGGTCACGATGATCTGGCTGGTAACCGTGAAGCTGTAAGGGATTAGACCCAGGAAGTTCGCGAACAGCACGAACATGAACAGGGTGAAGACGAATGGGAAGTACGGCTCGGCGCCGTGGCCGGCGTTGGTCTCCACCATGTCGGCGACGAACTCGTAGCTCATCTCGGCGACCGACTGCCAGCGGCTCGGCACCAAGGCGCCGCGGCGGGTGCCGAGCACCAAGAGGGCGGTGATCAACACCACCGCCGCCGTCATGAACAGGGCCGCGTTGGTGTACGACAGGTCGAGCCCGCCGATATGCAGCGGGATCAGCGGTTCGATCTTGAACTGTTCGAGCGGGTGCAGCTCCAGCGCCAATTCAGTCTTTCCTATTCCCGTTCCGCTGGGGCCGGCGGAAGCCGACGGCCGCGCCTTGTCCGGTGATCGCGCGATAGACGTTGTACATGCCGGTCGCGACCCCGAGGAAGAACATTACGATCATCGCGAACGGTCGGGTGCCGAGCACATGATCGAACGCCCAGCCCAACCCCATCGCGACAGCGATCGCGACCACGAACTCAATCCCAATGCGGAAGCCGATCCCGAGGGCCTGCTGCTGCCCGGCACTATCGCCGATGCCGACAACCGGCCTTTCGCGATCCTCGACCCTCGCCTTGTCGAGCCGTTCGGCGAGTCGCGCCAGCGCATCGGGCCGGTCATCGCTCATCGATCCGCGCCCAGCCAATACCTCACCAGCCCCGACCGCCGCCGGCCGAAGCGGCGCGCACATTAGTCAGACGAGGGCATTGTGTCAAGGCGAGGGGGGCCTCGGCGGCAGCTGAAATAGGCATATGCATCAATGAATTATCGCTAGGTCTGGCAGATATGTCCGGATGTCTTGCCGGGGAGGCGGCAGTGACCCGGTTCGCTGTTCTCGCTGTTTTATCAGCGCGAGATCAGCTAATGGCCGCATCGACAAAACCGCCTTCCCGCGGGCGACAGGAGCGGTTCGCGCCTGAACGGACACGCAACTACAATCGCGCGACGCCCCGTCCTTTCTGTTCCACCTGTTTTATCAGGCCGAGATCAGGAGCGGCTCCGCAAAGAAATGCGACTGCATGTGCCCTCTTTGTTCTCATTTGTCAAGACCGATGCCGCCGGAGCAGTGGCGCAGTCTGAGCTTCCGCTGATGCCCCTAAGCTGCCATTACGGGCGCGTGGGCGACCGCTGCCTGGGCAATTTTGATTTATTGGTGCGGGTTTGAACTGATTCCGGACGAACAAAAGATACCTATTGGATCGTGCTGGAGCGTCAGATCGAGGCCCCGGTGGTTCTCGCCAATCCGCCGCGATCGCGGCAACAAAAGGGGGCAATGCGGCGCAGGGATCTAAGTCCAGGTCCGGCACGATAAAGAGGTACTGCCCACCATTTCCGGCAGCGGCAATCAGATTGTGCTTAAGGGTGCTCAGTGCTGGCACCCGCCCGAGTCACCACAGATGACCGTAGGCCGAAATCCCCTCGGGACCGTTGAACTATTAGGCTCTTGCCGGTTATGCGGGGGACTGGCATTGATTAAAGCGGAGATCGTCGTGATGCAGCCTGTCAACCTTGAAGCCGCGCTAGACAGCGTGACGGAGCATTGGTCGCCAAAGGTGGTGGGGCGGGTAAATGACCAGTATGTGAAGGTGGCCAAGCTCCTCGGAGAGATAGCTTGGCATGCGCATGCGGACGAGGACGAGGACGAACTGTTTCAGGTCGTGCGCGGTCGTCTTCGTATACAGTTCGAGGCCGGCGAAGAAGTGGTACTGAATCCGGGTGAATTCTATGTCGTGCCACGGGGCGTGTTGCACAACCCGATCGCGGACGAGGAGTGCTGGATCATCCTGGTCGAGACGATCACTACCAAACACACGGGCGAAATTGAAACACCACTGAGCAAACCGATTGAACAACAACTCACGTGAAGCGATAGAGACACCGCTGGCCATACGGCGTCCCCGGCTACCAACCTGCTCGACCTCCATGACCGTTTGCGGCAAAGCAATTATCTCCTGTGATCGTTTGCGGCCACCGGCTTTGGGCGGCCCAATGCCCCCGAACCATTTCGCACCCGGCTTTACACGAGCCCAGCAGGCCACCGCTCGTCCTTCGCGGCGTCATAGAATAGACCGTCCGCCAAGTTGGTCTCACGGACCTAGCGAAGACACCAACTGAATCAAACAGCAAGGAACGGATATACCGCACCGGAGCGGTTTCCCATGCTCCCCAGGCGTGCACGGGGGAGATTGCCAATGACCGCTCTATTCGGGCCTTTCATGGTCTTGGTATTTTGCTTATCGCAGGCCTTTCGCGATGTTTATTTCGCCAATATTTTTCAGGGCCTCGACTTTTTCGCGGTGATCGCCATCGCATTCGGACTTTCCGCAGTAATCTTTGGCGCTTTGACGGCGGCTCGATCGCCCGGCGATTTCGCCAAGCTCCGCGAGCATCTGGCGACGGTGGCGGCGATGAACATCACCACCGCGCTCGCGTGGACCTGCTACTTTTTCGGCCTCAAGCACCTGGAGCCGTCGATCGTGAATACGGTCCACAGCGGCATGGCCCCGCTGACCGTCATCGGGTTGGCCGCGGTCGGAATACGGATCACGAAACAGGAGACCGTCGGTTCGCGGGAATACGTCTGCTACGCCGGGCTCGCGCTCTCTCTCGTCTGCCTGTGGTGGGTCGTGCTCTCCGGAAATTCCGGATTCCACGGCCAGAGCACGGCGTCCAACCTGCTCGGCTTGACGCTGCTGCTGGTAAGCGGATCGTCAATCACGATCAGCCTGCTCTTCTCAAAGCGGCTACATGATCACGGGCTGAGCGCGGAGGGCGTCACGGCGGTCCGCTATCTGCTGATTATCGTCATCGCGGCCGGCATAGAGGCGTTCAAGGGTTGGCCGGAAAGCCTCGGCGCCCCGGCCGCATTGGCGACGATATCCGTCGCAGCGACAATACTGATCGTGCTGCCGACCTTCGCGTTGCAGATCGGCATCGCACACACCGCGTCTCTGACCGCGCAGGTCATCAGGGCGCTGGGTCCGGTGTGTGTCTTTGTGCTGGAGCAATACGACCACCGGCTTAGCTATTCCTGGCCGACGCTGGCCTGCATCATTGCCTATTCGGTGTTCGCCATCGCCGCCAATATTGTACATGGATGGCGGGATCGGCCGCCGGCGGCAATCGCGGCGCCCGTACCGCGCGCGGGAGAAGCCCGATCCTGATGCACCGAAAGCTGTTACATGCCCCGCCTTCGGCTTGCGTCAATTGCAGCGCTCGCTTGCACGCTTCGCCGGTTGCGCGAGCGTAGTCGGGATCGTGCTGAGCTCAAGATGCTGCTCCAGCAGGGCTTCGATTTCAGCGACATGGGCGTCACGCGTGCGCTAGCGGCGAGCGAGGCCGAAAGGTGGCTCTGGGAGACATGGGGGTCGGGTTGGGACGAAGTGGCCGGCATACGCCAAGAGCGATCGTTTCCGATCAGTTTACGGAATCCCCGTTCGGATGACTTCTTCCACTTGTAATAGCTCGATGCGTGCCCCCGAAGCTTCCAGTTCCGGTGCATGCTGCGTACGGCGCGGGTCTTCTCTAAATCTTGCACGCGCAGCAGCCGAGGGAAAACTCAACACATGAACCTCGACTAATCCGTCCGCGCTACGCAGGCGTCGCTGCAAAACGCCGCCATGTTCCGCCAGCAGCGGTAGCACGTGGTCTTCATACGTCGCGTATGTCGAGACTCCTTCGGGTGGTATCCGCGCGATCAGCACGAACGTGATACTGGACGACGGCACGGCAGCTCCTTTCGCGATCCCAAGACAGATCACCCTTCCGGGACGTGAGATATGACCGCTATTCCTCTCGTGTTCTTTTTATTTCGGCCGCGCGCAAAAGCGCCGGAGCAATAAGACTACAGCCCTTCCATCCCCAATAAATGCGGTGGTGCTTGATCTGGCCGTCGACGATGTCCATCACTTCAACGATGTCCACCTGATCGCCCTTGGGCGTATCTCGCGGGTACTCCCATATGAGCGTCGATCCCTCGCTGAAAAAGACCCTGGAGCGGTGCCAGCGAACCAGATCGATCGGTCGACTTCGCGCCCCTTCTTCCAGGAAACGGCCGATTTCGGCCTTGCCCCGCAATACACCATCTCGCTTGTCGTCGAGGATGGCCGCGACGAGCGGGCTCTCCAGTACAGCATCCTCGGCATAAAGCGCGAGCAATGCGGGCCCATCGCGAGTGCTGGCCGCGCGGTGCCACTCCGCATGGATGCGCGCGTGATCCGACTGTCCGCAGCTGGCTGCCATTGGTTTCTTCCTGTTTCCCGGCCGAGCGACGTTAAGCCTTGGACAGTCGCGGACGTTTCAAATAATTATGAAATATGCGTGGAGAACCCGGTATCGCGATTGTCGCCGCACTGATAGGCGATACAGGAAGGGCGGCCATATTGACCGCGCTGATGGACGGCAGGGCCCTGCCGGCGGGTGAGCTGGCGGCTATGGCAGGCCTCTCCGCACCGGCCGCGAGCGCGCATTTGGCGCGACTGCTCGATGGCGGCTTGCTCGCGGTTGAGCGCGAGGGGCGTCATCGCTATTACCGACTCGCCGGGTCGGGCATTGCCACCATCCTCGAAAGTCTTGCCTCCCTGTGCGGACAATCACGAACGCAAGAGATCGTGCGAACGCCGCAGGTCAGCGCTCTCCGATTTGCGCGGACTTGCTATGATCACCTTGCTGGCGAGGTGGGTGTAGCGGTCGCGGCAGCATTGGAAGAGCAAGGGCTCCTCGCGCCAGCCGAGGGTAAGCGCTTTGATGTCACACCGGCGGGGGCCGCGTGGTTTGCCGATGTGCTCGCGATCGAAGTCGGGGTGCTCAAGCCTGGGCGGCAGGGCGTTGCGCGCCGCTGTCTGGACTGGACGCAGCGTCGTCACCACATGGCCGGGCCGCTCGGACGAGCGATGCTCGAACGCTGCTGGGACCTTGGATTGCTGACGCGGATACAGCGGTCGCGCGCTGTGAGGTTAACGACGCGCGGCCGGAGCTTTCTGCAGGTGCAACTCGGTATCGATCTTCGGGTCGGGTGAGCGCCACAGGTTTCCTGCGTGTTCTCCGGCTGACCCCCAACAAACCCGACATTTTGTAAATACCAGCAAGATCGACGATCCCGTTGGTGTTGGCGATAACGGCAGCAGGGCAAGAGAAGCCATTCCAGGGCGACGGCCGAGTCGCTGCTTTGGGTTGAACCTTGCGATTCGATCACCGTCCAGCGAATGGCCGGATTCGGCGCGAAGCAGACGCCGGGCGCCCGGATCGACGCCGGCGAAGAATTAAAGCTGGCGCATGACCGCGGCGGGGACAGCGCCTAAGTTGGAGACGCTAACGTCGTGGGCCCTTCGCGCCTACTGCGCGGCGGCGTAGGCTGGCTCGCGCAGTTCGGCGGCGCGGGCGAGATCGACGGAAACGAGTTGCGACACGCCGCGCTCGGACATGGTCACGCCGAACAGGCGGTCCATATGGGCCATCGTGACCCGGTGGTGCGTGATCAACAGGAACTTGGTGCCGGTGGTGTCGGCGGTCTCGGCGATGAGCCGGCAGAAGCGGTCGACATTGGCGTCGTCGAGTGGCGCGTCGACCTCGTCGAGCACGCAGATCGGCGCGGGGTTGGTCAGGAACACCGCGAAGATCAGCGCGATCGCGGTCAGCGCCTGCTCGCCGCCCGACAGCAGCGACAGCGCCTGCAAACGCTTGCCGGGCGGGCTCGCCATGATCTCGATCCCGGCTTCGAGCGGGTCCTCGTCGTCGGTCAGTGTGAGATGCGCCCGGCCGCCGCCGAACAGCCGCTGGAACAGCGTCGAGAAATGCCCGTTCAGCGTCTCGAACGCGCCTTGCAGGCGTTTGCGGCCCTCCTGGTCGAGCGCGGCGATGCCGCGGCGCAGCCGGGCGATCGCCTCGGTCAGCTCGGCGCGCTCGTGCTGCAGGGTGGTGACCCGCGCCTCGACCTCCTCGGCCTCGCGCTCGGCGACGAGGTTTACCGGACCGATCGCGTCGCGCTCGCGCGACAGGCGGTCGAGCCGCGCATCGAGCTGCGCCGCGTCGGCCGTCTCGTCATCGGCCTCGGTCAGCTCGGCAAGCGCTTCGGGCAGGGTTTCGAGCCGGTCGCGAATGTCGTCGCGCAACCGGGCCAGGGTCGCCCCGGCGGCTTCGCGCCGCACCTCGCAGCGTGCCCGCTCCTCCCGCGCCGCGGAAAGCGCATGCTCGGCCTGGCGCGAGGCATCGTTGGCCTCGCGCAGCCGCGTCTCGCCGATTGCCAGCGCATCGGCGGCGGCGCGCTGCGAGGCGAGAGCTTGCGCCGTCTGCCCGGCGAGCGCCTTGGCCTCCTCGGCGATCGCCGCCGGCCGAGCGGCGAGCGCGGCGATCTCGATTGCCAGCGCGCTCTGGCGTTCGTCGAGCGTCCGGCGTTGAGCGAGCGCCCGTTCGCGGCGCTGCTGCCAGGATTGGCTCTCTGCGCCGATCGCCGCGATGCGCCGGCGCCGCGATTCGGTTTCCTGCGCCAGCCGGGCGATCGCCGCCTGCGCCTCGCTTTCGTGGCGCCGCGCGGCCGCCGCTTGGGCTCGCGCGCCGTCGAGCCCGGCCCGCGCCAGCGCCGGGTCGGGCGCCAGCGCCAGGCTGCGTTCGGTTTCCGTGGCCTGCGCTTCGATTTCGGCTAGCTCGGCGGCGAGCTTCTCGGCCGCATCGGTGACGGCGGCTAGCCGGGTCTCGGTTTCAAGCGCGCGGCGCGACAGCTCGGCCGCGGTGGCGCGGGCGCGGGCCAGCGCGTCTTCGGTGCGGCGCAACGCGGCGGCGGCCTCGCGCTCGGCGGCGGCGGCTTGCGCCGACTGGGCGCGGGCGGCGGCGGCATCGGCCTCGCGCGCCCGCGATTCGGCCTCGGCCGACGCGATCTCGACGACGATCGCGGCGAGCCGGTTGCGCTGGCGGAGCTGCTCGGCCGCGCCGCCGGCGCCCGGCGTGACCCGGGCAAACCCGTCCCAGCGCCACATCCTTCCGTCGCGATCGACGAGGCTCTGCCCGGCGGCGAGGCTGGCCTGCAAGGCCCAGCCCTCGGCCTCGCTGCCGACGAGCCCGGCTTGCGTCAGGCGGCGGGCGAGGGCCGGCGGCGCGCCGATTGCGGCGGCGAGCGGTCGCGCCCCCTCAGGCAAGGCGGCGGGATCGGCGAGCGGCGGCAGTGTGACCCAACCGTTCGTCGTGTCGCCGGGCTGGTCGATCAGCGGGGCCGCCAGCTCGTCGTCGAACAGCGCCGCGGTCGCCGCCTCGAAACCCGGCGGCACGGCGAGCAGCGACAGCACCGCCGGCTTGTCGCTCCCTGTACGCGACGGCGCGGGCGCCAAGACGCTGGCGAGCGCGTCGGCCTCGGCCTTGAGCCGGGCGAGACGGCGCTCGGCCTCGCGCGCCGCGTCGATCGCGCGGGCCTCGTCGGCGCGCGCGGCGACGAGGCGCTCGACGACGCTGGCGGCGCCGGCGCGGTCGGCTTCGGCTTGCGCCCCGGCGGCGGCGACTGCGGCGGTGGCGGCATCGATCGCCGCCCTCGGCACGCTGGCCTCGCCCAGGGCGCGGCGTTGCGCCTCGCTCTCCTCGAGGCGCTGGCGCAGGCGCCTCTGGCGCTCGGCCAGCTCGGCGCGGCGGCGTTCCAGGCCGCCGCGACGGGCTTCGCCGGTGACGCACGCCTCGGTCATCTGTTGCAGGCCGATCTCGGCGGCGGCGAGTTCCGCGGCGGCGCGTTGGAGCGCGGCGGCGGCGGCGTCGCGCGCCCTAACGTCGCCGCTTTCGCCACGCTCCAACGCGCGCTGCTCGTCGGCGAGCCGGGCGAGGGCCGCATCGGCGTCGGCGACATGCTCGTCCTCGCGCGCGACATCGCCGGCGAGCTGCTCGCGGCGGCGGCCCGCTTCCTGGCGCGCGGCGGCGATGCGCGCCAGTTCCTGGTCGAGCGCCTCGCGCGCATGGTTGAGGCGATGCAGCGCGGCCGATGCCGCCGCCTCGCCGAGGCGCAGCGGCGGCAGCGCCTCGTCGGCCGCGGCGCGGTGGCGCTCGGCGCCGGCGGCGCGCTCGGTCGCGGCGGCCACGGCCCGCTCAGCCTCGCGCAATTCGCCGGTGATGCGCTCAGCGTCGGCCAGCGCGTCGCGCCAGCGCGCCTCGAGCAGGCGCGCCTCGGTGCGGCGAATCTGCTCGGACAGGCGGCGATAGCGCTGCGCCTGGCGCGCCTGCTTTTTCAGCCCGTCGAGCTGCGCGGTCATCGTCGCCACCACGTCGTCGACGCGCAGCAGATTGTCCTCGGCGCCCTTAAGCTTGAGTTCGGCCTCATGGCGCCGCTGGTAGAGCCCGGCGGTGCCAGCCGCCTCGTCGAGCAGCGCCCGGCGTTCGCTCGGCTTCGCGGCGATCAGCGCCCCGATCCGCCCCTGGCTGACGATGCCGCCGGAATGCGCGCCGGTCGCCGCGTCGGCGAACAGCAGCTGCACGTCGCGGGCGCGCG
>Ga0182024_10022188_pt1 | contig 11456 bp, 12 predicted proteins | sample P32metaG_FD_120480 | JGI IMG/M metagenome (GOLD analysis project Ga0182024, IMG submission 120480) | Permafrost microbial communities from Stordalen Mire, Sweden - P3-2 metaG (Illumina Assembly) | ecosystem: Environmental > Terrestrial > Soil > Wetlands > Permafrost | place: Sweden: Stordalen... | reverse complement strand
GGAAGATCCTGCCGGCCAGGCGCGGTTCGTGGGCAACTTGTTTGGAATCGCTGCCTGAAAAAGGGGCCGATCTTCAGGCGAACCGAGGGACCATCTTCTTTCTTGAGTTTTCGCAACACAACCTCGACGGCCGATGCGAGGGGCAACTCGCCCGTAAGCAGCCCCAAGTGCAGAACGGGATGCGCAGGCATCCATTCCCTGTCCGTTCTTTGATCGGCTAAACTTAGTTGAAACATCCATATGCCTCTCTCCGCAGGGACTCGACTGGGACCCTACGAAATCCTCGCGGCCATCGGTGCTTGCGGTATGGGTAAGATTTATAAGGCTAACGACACGCGGCTGGACCGCGTCGTCGCCATCAAGGTTTCGAAGACTGAGTTCAGCGAGCGATTCGAGCGCGAAGCCAAAGCCATCGCCACGCTGAATCATACCCACATCCGCCTTGGAACTCAAAGACGCGATGCCGATTATCAAACAACCGATCGATGGCATCGAGACGGCACATGACAAGGGCATCGTGCATCGCGATCTGGAACCAGCCAACATCCAGATCACGCCCGAGGGCGTCGTAAAGATTCTCGATTTTGGCTTGGCGAAGGCAACCGAGCCGGAGCCTCAGGGCAATGTGGAGAACTCGCCGACTCTGACCACGGCTCGTCGAGCGCAGCCTGCATGCCTTCGGGATCTGTAACAAAGTAGGGAGGGGTAAAACCGCGGTCAAATTGCATACCCTCTACAATTTCGAGCACCGTTTCGGTACTCTTGGACTCCTCCACCGTAACGGCGCCTTCGGCTCCGACCTTTTCAACAGCTTCGGCCACCATGTCGCCAATAACTGAGTTATTGTGCGCAGAAATAGCAGCCACCTGCGCTTTTTCGCGCTTGCGGGTGACGGGCCGGGAGAGCGATCGAATGCACTCCACGGCCGCCCTGAGGCCGGGCGTCAGTCCGCGCTTCAAATCCACCGCGCTGGCGCCCGCCGCCACGTTTCGAACTGCTTCGGTAAGAATGGCATGCGCCAGAAGAGTGGCTGTGGTAGTACCGTCGCCGACCGCTTCGCCGGTCCGTTCCGCCGCCTCTCGAATCATTTGTGCGCCGAGATTTTCTTCCGGATCCTTAAGCTCAACTTCCTTGGCGATGCTGGCGCCTTGCAATATGCCCTAGCGCGCTTCGGCGCGAAATTGAAATTGTTCGGCTGAAACTCCTATGCCCTCTTGTGTTGCAAGCAAGATGCCGTGGAGGTTTGCTTGCACTAACTGTTTCGGGCTTTATGGCAGGATCTCGTGTAGCTGTGCTGAAGACGTCCCCGGCCACGGTCGTCGACGATTACAAGCGTCTGATGCGGCTGGCGGATTATCAGCGCTTTTTGCCAGCAGGCAACGAGACCGCCCTCAAGATCAACATCAGCTGGCACTATTTCTACCCGGCTTGTTCCACCACGCCATGGCAACTGGACGGCGTGATCGCCACGCTCCTCGAGGACGGCTATTGCAAAGACAAAATCTACGGCTGTCACAATCGCACCGTTGTGGTCAACGCGCGCCGTGGCGAGCTAGCCAACAAGCACAAGCAGGTTGTAGTGGGAAAGTACGGTCTGCGCAACATCCATTTGTACGAATCAAGCGAGGAGTGGATCCGCTACACGCCCAAAGCGAAGATGCGAGTCCTGGATAAGGTCTATCCCGATGGCATTCGCATTCCCAAGCGGCTGGTCGGATCGAACGTCATCCATTTGCCCACCATGAAGACCCATGTGTTCACCCAGATGACAGGCGCAATGAAGAACGCTTTCGGAGGTCTGCTGTTTGAGAAGCGTCATTGGACGCATAGCGTCATTCACGAGACCCTGGTGGACTTGCTGGCCATTCAGAAGGAGATTCATCCCGGTCTGTTTGCGGTGATGGATGGCACATTCGCCGGCGACGGGCCCGGCCCGCGCTGCATGATGCCGCACGTCAAGAACTACATTTTGGCCAGCGGGGACATGGTCGCCATTGACGCTGTGGCGGCGAAGATGATGGGGTTCGATCCGCTTTCGATCCCATTCATTCGCCTGGCGCACGAACAAGGGCTGGGCTGCGGAGACGTTCGCGACATCGAAGTGGTCGGCGAGGATATATCCAACGTAAATTTTCACTTTCACGTGGGCAACACCTTCGCGAGTCAGGGCCAGAAGATGATCTACTGGGGGCCGCTGAAGCCTTTAGAACATCTGCTGCTGCGCACCGTGATCGCGCCGTGGTCTTACGTCGCGTCCATCCTTTATCACGACTTCTACTGGTACAACTTCGTAGGCCGGAGACGCGTCAGGAAGGCGCTCGCGACGGATTGGGGCAAGCTCTTCGCCAGCTATAAGTAAGTTAGAATAGAGGTTTGTCCGCAATAGCTTTCCATACCCCCCTCAACCGGCGCACTACCTTCAAGCTCGCGCTATCCGCGGTCGCGATGCAGTACTTGCGCGCGGACGAGGCAAACGTTGGCGGCGCACGCGTCCCTAATTTGATCGGGAGCACCCCTCTGCGGGATTCCCGGGCTGTGACTGGGTCCGAGTTCGCCCAATCTGTTTTAAACATGGACCGTCATCAGCGCGAGCAGGCCATCCTGGATCAACTCACGGAAGGCAACCTGCCCGGCTTCCTGAGAAAGCTCGTTCCTGTGAAACTCACGCGCGAGCTGGCCGATGGGCGAACCGTGGCCGCAACCATCTTCGTAATGCCGGAATACCTGGCCATCGGGTCAGACAGCGATTTCCTGCGCATCCCGATGAATCTCCACACGGCGGCGGCTGTCGCACGGCGTTTCGGGTTTGTACTTCCCACCAAAAAAATCGTGGACGCGGTCTACGATCAGGCGCCCTGTCACTTTACACCACAACCCCTGCCGCCTGGACCGCAAATGACGTCGACTAAATACTACCGGATGCATAACGCGATGATCGAGGCGCAATCTCTGACCCGCGGGTTTCCGGTAGGCGTTCTCGCTTCGGGCCACAAGAAAGACGTCGTACTCACCAATCGCCTGGCCACGCATCCGGGGCAAATTGCGATTTATGGTTGGCATCGGGCCTCAGGCGATCCGATTCAGCCTTTGAGCACCGTACATGGCGCCGGGTATGCAGACTACAGCCACGGTATTCGCCTGGTTGCCGGGTTGGCTCTGATCGAGGACCGACCGAGGCTGATTCAGGAAATCCTGTCTGATTCGTCGTTGGCGAACGTTCTCAGCGACGAAGGGGCTATCCGCGTTTCACCCGCCTAGCTCGGCGGCAAACTAGTCCAGACTCTTGCAGCACCGGAAACTCAAGTGGTAGTTGGCGTGGCTATGCTCATCCATCACGCGGCTTCCATGCCAATAAGGCGCGCGCCATCGGCACCAGTCTTCATGAGCTCGGTACATATCGAAGACGAACCAACTGCCTTTCATTTCGGTGTAGCCTAATTCACGGCTGCCGAGGCTGGACATCTGGCTTTCGTTGAGAGGCAGATTCATGTGTTCCGCCGCGTTGCCGTTCAGATCGTAGACCATCAGCGGACTGTGGCAGTCCGGAAAATCGCCGTCCGGAAATGTATTGGAGCCGCATCCGGTCCAGCTTCCGCCGTTGCAGCCGGGAGTCTTTTGGCTGGACGTCGCGCAAATGCCTTTCTGATAGGTCGGGCCATAGCTCCAACTCTTGGTCGGCTCGTCCGCTCGGTTGTGCGCCGCGCGCATCCGCTCGACCGCGGCATTAGGACTCAGCCCTTTCGCGAGGTCCCAACGATAGTCGGGAGGTTGCAGGCTCCCGGCGCACGCGCCTTCCCATTCATGCGCATCACAGAGGCGTTTGCCCATCGCCCAGCAGATTTCAGCAGCTTCGCGGGCCTTCACCCAGACGACCGGATAGAGAGTCGGAATGTCGGGAAATTCGAACTGATCGATGCAGACCTTGGCATCTTCGGGGCGCTGGGTGGCAGGATCGTAAAGCGGCGCCATGTATTTGCCTCCGCAAATTTTCTCGAACTTGGGATTTGCATAATCGATTCCCAATCGCTTCAGCTTCGCCCGAGCTTCCTCGGGCGTCACGGGATGGCGAGTGACGGCCGGATTGCCTTGGCCCATATAGCCGGACTGGGCGAATATCTTGCGGACCGCTGCCATCTGAGCGTCCGACAATCCATGGACTTGTTGCAATTGCTGAAATAGCGCCTCATTTTGTTCCTGAAGTGAGGGATGTTGTGCGAGCAGGATCACTCCGGCAAGCGCCACCGCACTCAACCCCAACACGCGTGAGATTCTCATGGCTTCGGTTGTCCTTCCCACCGCTTCACGTAGAAGAAATCGCGATTGTCCGCGTATCCCAGAAAACGGGGGATGACTTCGCCAGATGCGGACTTATCCAACTCGCTCATCCCCTTGACGAGATGATCCACGAATAACTGCGCTCCCGCCCTCCGGTAGAGAGCCATGTAGGTGTGTTCCAAAGCGTTCATGTCCAAAAGCATGCCGTAATCGCAACGATAAGCCTGGAAGACGCGCGCCATGGCGGATGGCGTGGCCGATGAAAACACAGCGTAGATCAAGAATCGCTTCCCGGCGCTCTTCTCGAAAGCCGCTGCAGACCGCATGGTCCGCAGCTTCATGTCTTCCGAGCCGGACCAGTTCCCCGGGCCCCAGCGGTTCACTAATGCCCCTGGCGAAGCCGATTGCGAGGCTTCATTGAATTCGATGAGAGGCACGCCGTTTTGGCGAGCATACTTGATTCTGTTCAGCAGCTTGTCATCCGCTTCGGTCCAGGTTTTCATCCCGACCGAGTTATCGTCAAGTACAAAGATCGTCGATAAACCGGGCTGAAGCTTGCTGAACAGGACGCCTTCTTCGATGAATCCGTAATGCGTTCCGTGATTTTTTAAAGCGAGCTCACCGTATTTGAACGCGCCGTGCTCGCGCTTGAAACCACCCGTGAAAGTGGCTACTGTTTTCGGAGCGTCTTCGGGACTGATTAGGCCGGTCGAAATCAGCGGAGCAGAGCTTGAAATGCCGTCCGGCCCTGGCAGGGCTGGATCTCTCATTGCCGCCAGCATGTGATCGGACCACCCCACCTTGGGATGCTCCGTGCCGAGCGCGTAGCCGAGATCAAACCGGTCGAGGTCGAAAGCGATCAGGTAAGCCAATGCGGACGCTTCGACACCGTCCAAATTGTTCACCGAGTTTGTGTAGCTTCGCAGAATGGAAGGGTCGATCAAATTCGGCTGAATAATGCTCACATAGACGCCTGGATTCCCGCTCGCCGGATACCACGCGCCCGGAATCATGCCGGTCCTTTCGGCCCCTCCCAAATCGATTCCGAGGTTGTTCGACGTCAGCAACCGATCACCATATTTCGGATCGATGAGCGCCGGAAGGGGGCCATCGCCTCCGGTCTTGCCGCCCACGGCAGTTTGAGCGTTGCTCTCCATCGTGCCGGTTTCCCGGTGTACGTCCCCCAAGAGCACGTGCCCAAGAGCAATGACCTTCTCGGCGCCCCAGACGTGCTCTCGCAGGAACTCTGTCGCGGCCTCTAGAGTTGTGCGATGCCCGGTCACGGGATTTCGCAGGTAGATGCGCCCCTCGCACAAAGGCGAATAAATGAGCGCCGACGCCTTGGCCTGCGCCAATTCATCCGCTCCGAACAGATCGCACGAATAGGAGGTCTTCCCGGCTAGAATCACAAGTCCGGAAGGATAATTTTTATCCAGAAGCAAGTTTTGGACGCCCGGTTTTGGGTTCTCCAAATGGTAGGAGGTCTCTGAGCCACCAGCCCATGCGACGTCAAGCAGGTACCATGCGTTGATCGCCGGATTCAGATTCACCAGAGTCGCGTTGCCCGGTCCTCCATCCTTGGACCTGATCGGAATGCAAGCGCTGCGGCGAAACTGCTGGAGTTCTACGATGGTCGTAGCGCGGTCGGTTCCGGGTGCCGCGAAGGCCCAGAAGAGCAGCACAACCAGCAAGCGTCCCGTCATAACGCCAGCAAAGTAGTAACCAGCATCAGCAGAATCAAGACACGGCTGATGGGGTCCCGAATGGTGAAGACCACCGGATCGTCCGGCATCTTGCCGCGATGAGCGATTAACCAGATGTGTCCAATCCAATAGAGCAACAGTGGACAGAGAACCCATATGAGTTGGTAACGCCCGTAAAAAGCTTGAGCTGTGTCGGTATTTATATAGAGAGCGAGTACCAGCACGGCCAGAAAACCGCTGGCGACGCCCATGGAAGCAATCAACTCGCCGTCGTCAAGCTCGTAGCCTCGCGCCTTCGCTTGATCGCCATCAATGCGCCTCATAATCACAAGTTCGCTGTAGCGCTTCACCAGCGCCAAACTGAAGAACAAGAAAGTTGAAAACGCCAACAGCCAGTGCGAGGGCCAGATGCCAACCGCGGCTGAGCCTGCCATGATTCGCATGGTGTAGAAAGTGGCTAGAACGATCACGTCCAGAAGGACAACCTTCCGGATGTAAAGAGAATAGGTCAGACTCAAGGCAAAGTAGCTCATCGCGAATAGAAGGAAGAGCGGAGAGACCCAAACTCCGATCAGGCAGCCCAGCCCGACCAGCACCGGGATCATGACGAAACCGTAAGAGAGCGGGAGTTCGCCGGATGCAAAGGCGCGCAGGCGTTTGCGGGGATGACGGCGGTCGGCCTCGAGATCCAACAAGTCGTTAAGAATGTAGCCGGCCGAGGCGCAACATCCGAACGCTGCAAATGCTAGAGTCGTCTTCCACCATAATGCGTCCTCAAAAAGACGCTGCGCGGTAAGCAGAGGCACGAACACCAACAGGTTTTTCAACCAGTGTTGGAACCGCAACGGCTTCAGATAATCCAGCAACCTTCGTTTTCGTTGCTCGGTTACGTCTTCCGCGCCAGGCGGATTCTCAAGGATTGCCTTTGGTTGCACGTCACACTAAAACAAGCACTTTCGTGACCGCCTAGGATGTTTCGCCTTTTCTTGTTGACCCGTATGAACGTGGGTGAGTTGCCCCAGGTGGCGGTGGAGTGATGTCTCGGCAATGAGATCGTGAGGACTCGATAGTGACGGAAGAATCATCGCCTTCTATAGGCACGTGCCGGTGCCTCCGGTAGGGCGTTGGCACTGAAACGGTCAAAAAAAACATTTCTCAACTCCGCCCTGGCGAGCCCGATCTCAGCGCCATCCGGGATGGGAATCAAACGCCGGCCGGCCCGGCGAAAGGGTTCGCCATTCTTATATTTCGGCTATGCTTCGATCGCGAGGACAATGTCGGTCACCGTAACTCTCACTTCCTCCTTTCGGAGGCCAGGAAGCTCCGCCTTCTACGATCAGATTGCCGTCCGTGCTCCTGATTGTGACAGGCCAATAACTCGGCGATCAAACTTCACAGCGCCAGCCACAAGCCATGGGCGAGGCGCGACCTGGAATTCGGCGATTTGAAGCCCGTGGGCGGTCGAACTTCGGGTTCCGTTGCAACCGCAGCTTCCGGTTCCATTGCAAGTCCAACTTCCGGCATAACAGATCTCCTCCGGGCCCAAGAGCATCACGAGCCAGGCGCCGGCGGCCGCTCCAGACCGTTTGAGACCAGCACGGCGCGAACGACGAAGCGCTTCGGCGCGGATCCAACGTAATAAAACGGATAGCAGGTCACCAGCGTCAGACTCTCAGCGTTTGACGACGCGAGCACCCGCACATCACGCGGGCCCACGATTCCGGTGGATTCAACGACGTAGCGATATGTTCCGTTCTCAGCTTCGAGTTCGATCGGGTCGTTGGCCCGAATGTTCCGAAGCGCCCGAAAAAACGTATCGCGATGGCCGGCCAGCCCCACATTTCCCATTCCGCCGGGCAGGGCCGTGCCGGGAATGTGCCCGACCGCACGGCGCAGCGTGGCTGCATCGGCTCCTTCCCGGATCATCGCGGTCAAATGCAAACTAGGAATCTTCAGCCGCCCGATAACGCCCGAAGGGCTGATAGGCTTTGCTTCAGGCAGCTTCAGAGTTGCGGCCAATGGGATCTTAGAGACAGACAATGCCGGCGGGAACCGCCGATCAAAAGCCCACTTATCATGTGTCTGGTAGATCGCGGTGCTCGCGTTGATCCAAATGTAGAAGTCGAGGGCCGTCAGACCGAACAGCAAAAAGAACAGCTCCAGCTCACAAAGTCCAATCCGGCTAGGCGAAATTCTGCGGCGTTTTCTCAGCAGACGAACCTTCATTTCGAGCCCTCCTGCTGAGTATCGGGAGTGAAAAGGTAACTGGTGCGAGTCCGCACCACCAGCTTTTGTCCGTTCTCTGACCGCGCCACCACCTTGATGTGCCGCTCCGCAGTTTTCTGCTCGGCCGCCGGAATGTAGCCAATCGTGTAGCGCGTGCGAATGTCTTTCGCGATCTCGCGGCAAATTGGCCCAATCTCGTCGAGCTTCTCGGGAAAATAGGCGCTGCCTCCGCTGAGCCGAGCGATCCGGTTCAGGACTCCAGGATTCTGGTCTGGATCGTCCTGGTCGAAAATCCCGATCGTGTAGATAGTAGCCACCGACCGCATAACCTCCTGCATGACATCGGGAAGCTTGCGGGTGCTGATGTTGTCGCCTCCGTCGCTGATGACAACCAGCGTTTTCTTGTCGCGGCGTCCGAAATCGAGTTGCTGCAGGGCCATCTTGATCGCATCGTAAAGAGCCGTTCTGCCTTGGGGCACGCCGCGCCAGAGTGCTGCTCGCAGCTGCTCGATATCATCAGAAAACAACTGGATGTCCGGTAATCCCCGGCGCGCCTTCTCGTTGAAGTTGATGACGAACACCTCGTCCTGGGGATTACTGGCATGAATAAAAGCAAGAGCAGCCGTGATCACTTCCGGCTGCTTCTGACGCATGCTGCCGCTTTCGTCCACCACCAGCCCGACCGTCACGGGTATGTCGGCGTGGGCGAACTGCGTGATCTGCTGCAGCTTGCCGTCTTCGTAAATCTGGAAATTCTGCTTCGCTAGCCCGGCTACCAGACCGCCAGCGGAGTCTTTGACACTGACGTCTAATAAGACCAGCCGCGACGTGGTCCGGATCGTGAACTCCTGCGACTCCTGCTGGTTACCAGCCGGCTGGCTCCTGCCATTCCATCCGCCAGCGAACGCAAGAGCTGCCGCCAGTGACCACCGGAACGCGCCGCGGCATCTTCTCATATGCCACCTTCCAGAATGTTGAGCTACGACGTACGGACCGCACGTAGCACAGCAAAAATGACCAGCGAGAACAGGCCAGTTAATCCAACCAACGGATAGGGGCTGGCAGTCTTGGGAAGCTCAGGTTGCGGCGCCGGAAGCGCCTTGGCTATTTCAACCGGAGCAGGCTCAGCCACCGCAGCCGGAGCCGGAGCAGGCGGAGTCTCAATGATCGCCTCCTCGGTCACCTCACCAAGCGGAGCAGTCGCCATCTCTTCGGGTTTCTCGGCCTCTGTGGTTGGAACCACAGCATGAGATTCCCGGGCGATCATGACAGCCTTGGTCTTCGGATATGCAAACTCTTGTCCGAAGTTGTCGCCGGGATAGAACCAAGCCCTCAGCGCTCTGGGTTGGCCCGGAGGCATCTCCCAAAACGTGAATGTGGTGTCGCCGGTAGGCTTCAACTTCCAGTTCGGAATCGCCAGTATCGTGGTTAGAACTTGGGTCTCGTCTTCATTGAAGACCTGCACGACGTGCCGGTCCCCAGGCGAGTCCAGCAGCCTCATCACATAGGTGCCGGGTTGAAGCACTAAATTCGGAAGTTGAATCGTCTCGTTGACCGTCAATGTGGTTTTCTTATCCCAGGCGTCCGCTCGGGCGCTGGGAGCCAGCGCGATTCCAAGCAGGCCGATGGTTGCGACGGCTAGAAGAATACGCTTCATACACTACCTCCTTTCAGTCGGAGTCTCGCCAGATTAGGGCGAGGCAGACTATTACCGGTGTTAGTAACGCAGATTGCCTACCAAAGCCGCGATAAGCTGGCGTCTGTTGAGTTCTTTGAACAATGAAACCAATATGGAAAGCCCGTTGAGTGAAAATACTCGGTCCGCTCGCTCAGAGACTGCGTACTTTTGCACTCTAGCGCTCGTCAGCTAATGTCACGAGGGTACCCCCAGTTTTCCCCCAGTGCTTTTGGAAATGATCGGCCACGACTGCTCCAAATCCGATGTACGTGAGCGGCAGGCATATGAAATTTGCTCCGCTTCGGATCATCCAGCTTCGCAAGGCGTCTGAATGCAGTTACCATTTGGTCATGAGTTGGCGCTCAGCCTGTTGTGGTCCTGGAACCAGGCAGCGGAGGAACTGTAGTGACCTCTGGACACCGAACGCTGGGAGGCCACACATCATCCCCCAAGACGCGATGGCTTCTGTTCCGCTCGAAGCTGAGCAAATTCTGTGGCAAGGCTGATGTACAACCTGGCATGGCTTTAGTCAACGACGACGGCACAGCAGGGTCTAACCTCGCGGCACCGGCAGCCCCGGTCGAGCCGGCCATCGCCACAAAGGCGAAGCGCGAGAACATTCGTGTTTCACCCGCTGTCCTCGATGCTGCTCGGAAGGACGGCGAAGAGCTGCTCCAATCGTTGCGGACGACCGCCACCGGCCTAACCCAAGCGGAGGCCGAAGAGCGCGCGCTCACGGCGGGGCCGAATGAGGTGGCGCAAGAGCGCCGGCAAGGCTGGTTCGTTCGGTTGCTGAAAGTCATGCGCAACCCTCTGGTGATCCTGCTGGGGACGCTGTCGGCGATTTCATTTGCGACCGGAGACGCGCGGGCCGGAACCGTGATGGCAGCCATGGTGGTGCTCGGTGCGACGCTCCGCTTCGTACAGGAGGCGCGTGCCGACGCGGCCGCGGCGAAGCTCAAGGCCATGATCCATGTGACCGCCACCGTCCTTCGGGATGGCACTGCAAAGGAGATGCCGCTGAGGGACCTGGTGCCTGGGGACATCATCAAGCTTTCCGCGGGCGACATGATCCCGGGCGACGTGCGGGTGCTCACTGCCAAGGACCTCTTCGTCAGCCAGGGGAGCCTCACCGGGGAATCGTTCCCCGTGGAGAAGTTCCACGAGGCCCAGACCAAGGATGCGAGTTCGCCCACGGAGCTCAATAACACGTGCTTCATGGGAACCAGCGTCGAAAGCGGCACGGCCACCGCAGTCGTGGTCACTACGGGGGTCAACACCTATCTCGGCAGTATGGCCCACTCGATCACGGAAGAGCCGCCACCCACCAGCTTCGATCAGGGCCTTAGCCGCTTCACATGGCTCATGATCCGGTTCATGGCGGTGATGGTTCCTCTGGTGTTTCTCATCAACGGGTTCACCAAGCACGATTGGACCAGCGCCTTTTTCTTCTCAATGGCCGTGGCCGTGGGCCTTACCCCGGAGATGCTGCCCATGATCGTCTCGGTCTGCCTCGCCAAGGGTGCGCTCGCCATGAGCCGCAAGAAGGTGATCGTCAAGCGGCTGAACGCCAT
>Ga0182024_10022187_pt1 | contig 11456 bp, 10 predicted proteins | sample P32metaG_FD_120480 | JGI IMG/M metagenome (GOLD analysis project Ga0182024, IMG submission 120480) | Permafrost microbial communities from Stordalen Mire, Sweden - P3-2 metaG (Illumina Assembly) | ecosystem: Environmental > Terrestrial > Soil > Wetlands > Permafrost | place: Sweden: Stordalen... | reverse complement strand
GCTGATCGTCGACCCGGCGCCCATAATGGCGACCTGAGAGGCCATGGCCCTCCTCAACCTCCGCGAAAGCCGACACGGATCATCACACCCCCGGGCCAAGAGCCGGGTTTTTCAACACAATCGAGACAAAACGGTCTTTGGTGATCGGCTCTGGGAAGGGCCGGATTGATTCCAAGTGGACGTTTGCAAGGTCCGCTCTCCGGCCGGAAGCCAAGGGTGAAAATCGACCCCGGAGCGGACATTGGGTTCAGCCCAGAAAGGCGACGTTCGGACCAACGTTTTTTAGCGCCGAGAAGCATCCTTAGCGGCCTCGGCCTAGCTGCTTTCAAGTGGAGCAATCGTTTGGTTCTGGTAAGTTGCCGGCCCGGCGGGAGGAAATTCATGCGGCGCCTGCTCATTGCGCTCTGGCTGCTGCCTTTGGCTTCGGCTGCTGGCGCTCAGACGCCGCCAACGCCGGCCGCACCTGCGATCACTGCCGAAGATATGCGCCTCTATGACGTTCGGCAGAATGTTCTGGTTCGAACTCCCAGCGGCGCCGCGATCTGTGCCTTGGTGATGCGGCCCCGGACGGCGGCGCGCGTACCGACGATCCTGGAGTTCACTATCTATGCGGATCCGCGGTCGATGGCCCACGAAGCTCGCCTGGCGGCGGTTCACGGCTATGCCGGGGTCGTCGGCATGACCCGCGGCAAGGGGTGCAGCCCCGACGCGCCGATCCCCTATGAGCACGATGGCGCCGACGCCGACGCCTTGATCAACTGGACCGCGGCGCAGCCCTGGAGCGACGGCAAGGTGGGCATGTACGGCGGCAGCTACAATGGCTTCACGACGTGGGCAGCGGTCAAGCATAAGCCTAAGGCCTTAAGGGCGATCATGGTCGGCGCTGCGGAAGGGCCGTTCATCGACACCCCAGCCGAAAACGGCGTGTTCTGGAATTTCATCTATCCCTGGCCATTTTATACGACGGACAACAAGACCGTCGACGACGTCACCTACTCGGACAACGCTCGCTGGGCTCGGCTCAATCACAATTGGTACCTTAGCGGCCGGGCTTACCGCGATCTGGACAAGATCGACGGAACGCCGAATCCCTTTTGGCGCCGATGGATCTCGCACCATACCCTCGACGCCTACTGGCGCGCCCTGGCGCCTGATGGGTCCGAGTTCGCGCGGCTCGACATTCCCGTGCTGCAGACCGCCGGGTATTTCTTCGGTGGGCCGGCCGCCAGCACCTGGTATTTCCAGCAGCACTATCGATATGATTCCGGCGCTGAACACTATCTGGTGGTCGGTCCTTGGGACCATTTTTTGGCCCAGCGCGGGGTGCAGGCCAACAACGATACCCTTGCGGGTTACAAAATCGACCCGGCCGCCCTCGTAGATTTGGTCGCCTTACGCTTCCAGTGGTTCGACTATGCGCTCAGAAGCGGGCCCAAACCTGAAATGCTCAAGGATCGGGTGAACTATGAGGTTGCGGGCGCTAATCAATGGAAGCATGCGCCATCCATCGCTGGAATGGCTGATGGACGGCTGCGCCTTTATCTGAGCGCCGGGCGGACCGGCGAGACCTGGCGCCTGACCCGGACCGCCAGCGCGCCAATCGGGTTCGCGCCACTCACTGTCGATCTGTCCGACCGCCGTGACGTGGACCGCCCGTCTGTGGGCGGGATTCTGGACAAGAAAATCGATACGTCGAATAGCCTAGTCTTCGTAAGCGACCAGTTGCCGGCCGACACGGAGATCAGCGGATTGCCTTCCGGCGTTCTAGACCTCGTGACCAACAAGCGCGACCTGGATTTCGAAATTGATCTCTATGAGCTCATGCTTTCCGGCGACTATTTCATGCTTGCCCCCTACTGGTCTCGGGCGAGCCAGGTGGCCGACCCCAGCCGCCGTAAACTGTTGGAGCCCGCGCGCCACACACACCTGATGTTTAAGGGGCTGCGCCTGATGAGTCGAAAGCTCGCGGCCGGCAGCCGCATTATCGCCGTCGTCAGCGTGATTAAGGATCCGGGCCGTGAGATCAACTACGGAAGCGGTAAGCCGGTCATTGATGAAACCATCGCCGACGCCGGCGCCCCGCTAGAGATCAAGTGGTTCAGTGACAGCTTCCTCGACTTGCCAGTGGCGAAACCATCCTAGTCGAATCGCCAAGGTTTCCCATCTGAGACTGAAAGAGCAGGGAAGTGGCAAAGCACCACGTCGATCAGCACTACGTCCCCAGGTGCTACATGGCCGCTTGGTGTGACCCGGCGACGCCGGCAGGCCAGGAGCCTTTCGTCTGGGTCTTCCCTGCGGCGGGCGGGGAGGCGAAGAAGCGGGCACCCAAGAAGCTGTTCCGCGAAGCCGATATGTACACTCGGAAGATCGTCATCCCCGGCGTGCTTGATGCGCGTGATTTGCACCTCGAGGCCGGGCTTTCACACCTAGAAGACGCGTTCGGCAGAACTCGGCGAGACTTCATAGACCCGCGCAAGCCCATTCCGACCGCCCCGGCACTTAAGCTCCTCGCCCTGGTCGCCGCCCAGCAATGGCGCACGCCCAGTGCTCGGCGCCACCTGTCGAAATCGTGGGGCGGCGTGCTTGAGCGAATGGACGAACTGCAGGCGTCCTACGACCGCATGGCACCCGACCAAAAGAAATCGTTCAACAAAGGGACGCGATATCTTGGGGGCGATGGGCCGAAGATGGATCATGATCAGGTCCGCCGCCTGACTGAACAGCCTCTGCAGGAGACCCTGGCGTCTCATGTGCGCGTGCTGACGCCACTCTTGGCCAAGCTGAGGATGGCGATCCTGTGCACCGAGGCGAGCCCTGGATTCATCACTTCGGATAACCCATGCGTATGGTTCGACCCTATGGCCCATAAGCGGCCACTGATGCATCAAAGCCCGGCACTCATGTACCGGACCCTCGAAATCACCATGCCGCTGACCCCGCATTCCATGCTGTTGCTCAGCTGGAGAGGCCCGACGGGCTATGCTGACGTGCCGTCACTCGCGGTCGCCGAACTCAACAGGCGCACCCGCGCTTACGCTGATGAATCGTTCATCAGCCAAAGTGGCGACGCTGACCCTTGGTGGTATGAGCGAGGCGATCCGTCGTGGGCGGGGTCGTTCAACGCCACCACCGGAGAGGCGTAGTGTCCTTCCCGAAGGCAGACGCTTGTCTCGTTAGGGTCTGCTTCCCCGCGACCGCCTCTCACGAAGAGAGCAACTTTTCGGATATCGAACATGGGCTTGGAAATGCTCGACCCTGCTCTGCCGACCTTGGAGGGGGATCGCCTGATCATCAGACCGCTTGCCGCGGATGATCTGGAGAATTGCCACCGGTTGCGCATTGATATCGGCTGGGCGGACCCCCAGGCCACCGACGGCGAGAACCTGGACCGAAAGCGGAGCTGGCTGGATTGGACCATCAACAGCTATCGCGAGTTCGGCAGGCTCCATCAGCCGCAATATGGAGAGCGCGCCATTGTGTCGAAGCGGGACGGCGCGTTCCTCGGCCTGATCGGGATGGTTCCCTGCATGGCGCCCTTCTCCCAATTGCCCTCTGAAGGAGGTCGGGCAGGCGCGCGGGCGACCGCGGAAGTTGGACTCTTCTGGGCCCTGTCGCCGTCTGCTCAGGGCAATGGGCTAGCTACCGAGGCGGCGCGCGTCTTCAGCAAGCATTTGTTTGCGGGGCTCGGTCTGGCGAGGCTCGTCGCAACGACGGAACGCGACAACGCCCGTTCCATCGCCGTGATGAGCCGCCTCGGCATGCGGATCGAAACGAACCCGTTCGCCGAACCCGCGTATCTCCAGATTGTCGGAATATTGGACGCCCCGCGGTAGGGGTGCCGCTGAGCACGACTTAGGGTAGGTTTTCACTGGCGCCTTCCGGCCGCAAAGCAGACTGTCGCCAAAGTCGCCCAAGAGTTACAAATCCTCGTAGCGCCCGTTCCGCTCTATGTCTGCTTGTTCCTCGACCGACACGAACTGATGCACGCCTCGGCCACGCTGGCCTTCTTCAACGATCTCGCGCCGCTCGCCGACCCCGCCGCCTTCAAGGCCCATCTTGGCCCCCCGCGCCGCGCCAAGTGGGTGGTCTACGCCAAGCGACCCTTCGGCGGCCCCGAGGCGGTGCTGGCCTATCTCGCCCGCTACACCCACCGCGTCGCCATCGCCAACAGCCGCCTCATCACCCTCAACGACCGGGGCGTCACCTTCCGCTGGAAGGACTATCGCGCCAGGAGCGGCCCCGTAGACGACAGCTGGATCAAGACCATGACGTTGCCGGCCGTCGAGTTCCTCCGGCGCTTCCTCCTTCACGTGCTGCCGGACGGTTTCCACCGCATCCGCCGCTATGGCTTCCTCGCCAGCGCCCGGCGCGCCGCCAACATTGACCACATCAAGGGCCTGCTGGGCCTGGCCGACGACGAGGCGCCGTCCGCCATCGCCAACGAAGCGCCTCGACCCGAGACCGAGGAGAAGCCGCCGTGCCCGTGCTGCGGCGGCGGCATGCGCGTCATCGAGACCTTCACGCGCGGCCAACGGCCTCGCCTATCGGGCATTGCCGCCGACTTTCAACTCGGGCTTCGGTGAGGTTTCGCCGACGCCAAGCGCTCGGCGTCTCGCCCACGACACGCCGGAACTGCTTCGAAAGGTGCGCCTGGTCGGCGAAGCCGCTGGCAAGCGCGATCTGACTGAGTGGTTCGTCGGTCGCCAGCATCGTCTCCTGCGCCAGTTCCAGCCTCAGCCGGATGAGATAGGCGTGCGGCGTATCGCCGAATGTCTCCTTGAAGGCCCGGCAGAAGTGACTCACGCTGAGCGGGATCTGTTGCGCCAGTTCATCCACTTGCACGGGATACTCCAGGTGCTCTCTCAGGTACCGGTCGATCTTACGCCGCTGCCATGGCGCCAGGCCGCCGCGGGCGCACGCCTTTTCAGCCTCGTTCGGCTGGGCAAGAAGCGACGCCAGTCGCCACGCCGCCCCGCGCGCGCCATTGAGGAGATTTCGCTCGATCGCGCGGCGGACCTCGTCGAGGATCGAAATCGCCGCGGTGAAATCATTACGGTCGCGGCTTTCCGCGCGGAATCTTGAGCTCATGGAAGCGACTGAGGTCCTATTGGCCATTGTCTCCACTAACCTCAGCTCCGATTGAACTGACTCACAGTCGAGTCGAGCGTGGGCGTTCATCTGGTATCCCTTCCTTTGGCGCGGCCGAGCGCGGCCGGCCCGATTAAATTGCTGTTGGTTTGTCTTGTACCTGTCATCACGCGATGAATGCAGATGATCACTGCGTCAGGACCATGCCGCGGAGGCAAAGGCGGGCCAATATCTTGCGGGTGATGGAGGGGCTACACAATCGTGTCGTCCCGGTCTGGCAAGATCACCTTGCGGCGGCCGAACAAGACGGCGTCCACGGACCACGCACCCGGGCCGGTCAGCGCCAGCGCGACGGCGTCGATCACGTGGACGGCCGTCAGTGGCACCGGGGCCGGGGCGAGGGCCAGTAGCGGCGCGACGAGGCTGAGCGCGGCAAGGACCCGCGTTTGGAGCCCGGCGCAAAGGCCCACGGCCGTAAGGATTGCGAGGAATTGAAGCCAGTTGGCGACGTCGGAATTCAAACCGGTCAGCAGAAGCAGCGAACCGGCGGTGGAAAGGCGCAACAGCAGCAATCCACCACCGATGAACCCCGCCGGAAATAGGGCGTGCCCAGTTCTCATCGCGCATCTTTAGGCGCGAGGTTGGATGTCCAGAACGCCCAGATGAGCTATAGAGCAGTCAGCCTTTCGAGGCTGCGCTCGATCGCTCGCCGACGGTAGATTGAGCACGGCGCCAACAGGGGAGCCGACGCGTGAGCCAGACGCTCGTCAATTGGCGGGTGCTATTGATATGGCTTTTCGTAGGCTGGCTGGCGGCCACGCCGGCCGCCGCGCTCGATCCCACGCGTTCGGTCGCGCAGATGTCCCATCGCGCCTATACGCGCGATGACGGTCTGGCTGGCCCAGTCGGAGCGATCGCGCAAACTCCGGACGGCTATCTCTGGATCGGCACGGCAAGCGCCCTCTATCGTTTCGACGGTGTGCGGTTCGAGCGCTTCACGGGGAACGGCAAACTCTCGTCCGATATCGCCTCGCTGGTGGCGACAGCAGCTGGCGACTTGTGTGTGTGCTATATCACCGGCGGCCTGTCGCGCCTCCACGACGGCGTCGTGGTGAACTATCCTGTCGGCACAAGCGACCATGAGTTTGAGGCACAAGTCCTCCGGGAGGCGCCGAACGGTGGCGGTCTTTGGGCCTTGTCCAATTTCACGCCGTGGCGCCTCGACGGGCGAACATGGCGCCCGATTCCTGGTCCCTGGGCTGGCTCCACCGGAAAAATGCTTGGCGGCGTTTGGGCGATGGAGCCAGGCCGCGACGGCACGCTCTGGGCGAAAGGCGGCAACGGTGTGTTTTATTGCCGGCCCGGCTGCACACGCTTCGTTACGGCGCCCGGTTTTGCCGGCGGCGTCATGGGCTTTGCCCGCGACCGTGACGGACGCGTCTGGACCTCCGACACGAAGGCGCCGGGGCGCATGTACGCGATGCCCGACCTCACAGGCGTCAAAGATGCGGCGGTCCCTGGGCCTTCCTATGGCGGTGAGATTTCCCAACAGATTCACGGCAGGATCTTTCTTGATCGTGACGGCACGCTCTGGAACAACAGCTTTCAGCATGGGCTTCTGCGCGTGCGCTCAATCCTGGAAGGGCGCGCCGATCCAAACCAGGTGGACGCGTTCAACGCGTCGGACGGACTTTCCAGTGACGCCATCGTCACATTCTTCGAAGATCGCGAAGGAAGCATCTGGGTCGCCACCAATGAGGGGCTCGACCGCTTCCGGCCGGCCAATGTCGTGCTTGAGCGGCAGATCCCCGTCACAGCCTCGGTATACGGCAATGATGCGTGCCGAGTTGGCGACACGCTGTTCTTTTACGCACCCACGAGCGACGACAATAGCTCTCCGGCCGCCGGGGTTCACGGTGCGCTCTATCGCGTGAACGCTGGCGGCGCCCCTCAGTTTGTCGCGCCCAAGATCCCGCAGCCGTACGCAATGGCGCCCGCGGCTGATGGCGGCTTATGGATCGGTTCAGATCAAGGCATGCATAAGCTGCAAAACGGCGCGCTGAGCATGGAGCCGCCGCCCCCGGGGATTCAAGGCGATGACGCTGCAGTGCGCGGCGTAGCGGAGACCGCCGCCGGAGAGCTTTGGGTGTCATTCCTGCGCCATGGCGTCTGGCGCCGCGTGAACGGCGTGTGGTCTCAGGTCATTCCGGGGCGGCCGGATCAAGTGAGTACATGGGGGGACTTGACGTTCGATACCCGGGGCGCGCTCTGGATGATCGATGACCGAAAAATTGCGCGCTACGCGAACGGACGCCTGACGGATTTTTCCAGGACGGCGGCCCCAGGCATCGGTTACGTCGAGACCATTCACGCCGACGAGCAAGGGGTGTTGTTCGGCGGAGAATTCGGTCTCGCGCGCTATGACGGGCAACGCTTTCAGACACTGCGTTCCGAGCGCTTGCCGGTGCTCGCCGTCGTCTCGGGGATCGTCGAGGCCGATGGCCAAACCTGGATCAGCAGCCAGGCGGGCATCCTGCGCTTCGACACCGCGAAGCTGGAGCGCGCCATCGCGCACCCCAGTGCGCCATTGCCTGGCTTTGAACTGTTCGATCGCCGGGACGGTGTTTCCGGCGGATTGCAGGCCGGCGCCTACGTCGAGAGCGCCAGCAGTGCCTTTCTGGGGCCGGACGGCCGCATCTGGATTCTCACCGACCGCGGAATCGACTGGATTGATCCGCGCGACATCTATCGCAATTCATTGCCGCCGCCCGTCGCCATCCGCTCGCTCACGGTCGATGGCCACATCTACACATCTCCGCGCGATCTTAGGCTTGCCGCCCGCGCCTCCAATCTCGAGATCGACTATGCGGCGTTCTCTCTTGTCGAGCCCAGCCGCGTGGCCTTCCGTTACAAGCTCGACGGCGTCGACAAGGATTGGGTCGACCCGGGCGAGCGGCGACAGGTTTTTTACACGCGGCTCGGACCCGGAACCTATCATTTCCATGTCATTGCCGCCAACGACGCAGGCGTCTGGAACCGCACCGGCGCCGTCGTCGCCTTCACCATCGCGCCGACCTTCCTTCAGTCCATCTGGTTCAAGATTCTGGTCGCGCTGGCTCTGGCCGGTCTTGTATGGCTCGCCTTCACGCTGCGCCTGAGGCAGGAAACCGCGCGGCTGCAGAGCAGCTTCAATGTGCGCATCGCCGAGCGTGAAAGGATCGCGCGCGAACTCCATGACACCTTGCTGCAAGGGTGTCAGGCTCTGCTGCTGCGGTTTCAGTCGATCGCCAACCGCGTTCCGGCGGCCGACGCCTTGCGCGATTCCATGGAGGACGCCCTCAATCGCGCCGATGCCGTTCTCGCTGAAAGCCGCCTCCGCGTGCGCGAATTGCGCGGCGGCGCGGCGACGGACGACCTCGCGCAATCGCTCGCCGAGGCGGCATCCAACATCATCGTCGGCGATACGCCGCGCTTTTACCTCACTGTCGAAGGCTCGCAGCGTCCCCTCAATGCCCTCGTCGGCGAAGAGGCGCCGAGGATCTTCGAGGAGGCGGTCCGCAACGTGGTCGAGCACGCGAACGCCACGCAAATCGATGCGCTCCTGACCTTTGGCCGCCGAGGGCTGCGCCTGTCCATACGGGATGACGGCGTCGGCATGGCGCAGCCGATTCTAATGGCCGGCGAACGCGCCGGACACTTTGGGCTGATCGGCATGCGTGAACGCGCCAGGCGCATCGGTGGACGCCTCGACGTCACCAGCCGCGAGGGCGGCGGAACCGAGGTGGTATTGTTCGCGCCTGCTCGCGCCGCCTACAAAGAGCGTATGTGGCCGGCCGCCCCTTCTTCCATCAGTCAATCGGTGGGCTCCACATGACTGTCGAACCACATCCGATCCGGATCCTCGTGGCCGATGATCACGCCGTTTTGCGCGAGGGCGTGGCGTCGATGATCGCGCCGGAGCCCGACATGGCGGTGGTGGGCGAGGCCGCGAATGGCGCCGAAGCGATCGAAGCGTTCCGCGGGCTGCGGCCCGATGTAACTTTGCTCGACCTGCAGATGCCGGTCATGGACGGTCTCGAGGCGCTTGTCCGGATACGCGACGAGTTCCCAAGCGCGCGCATCGTCGTGCTTACCACTTATGAAGGCGACGCCAAGGCCGTGCGCGCGCTCAAGGCCGGCGCCTCCGGCTATCTGCTGAAGAGCTCGCTCAGAAAAGAGCTGATCGACGCAATTCGCATCGTGCACGCCGGCCGACGGTACGTGTTCGCCGAGGTCGCCCAAGATATCGCGATCCACGCCGCCGAAGACCCGCTGAGCGATCGCGAAGCGGCCGTGCTCCAACTGGTCGCCGAGGGGAAAGCCAACAAAGCCATCGCTCACGCGCTCTCGCTTTCCGAGGACACGATCAAAGCGCATCTCAGAAGCATATTCTCCAAGCTCGACGTCGCTGACCGCACGCAGGCGGTCACGACGGCGCTCCGCAGGGGCATCATCACCCTGTGAGTGGCCCTCGCTCGGAAAGATCCGCACGAGGCGACTGTTCGCACGATCGGGTTTTCTTCGAACAGGCGGGCGCCCATCGCCGAGTTCAGGTAGGCGCGAACGGCTGCGGGGGCTTTGGCGAAGAATGCGCCGCCGTCGTCAGTTTCGAGACCCCTGAATATCTGGCGCACGCAGTCGAGAGTGACGGTCACGGTTCTGCTCCTGGTTTTGTCCGCGGTTTCAGCCACCCCGCGATCGCGGCTCGTTGGGGATCGTGAGCGAGAAGCATGTGCCATGTCCTTCGGTCGTCCGAACACTGAGCGTGCATCCAACGCGCTCGATGGCGTCGCGGACGATCGCCAAGCCCAATCCCAGCCCCTCCGGGCTCGATTCGCCGCGCCGATGCGGCTCGAAGACGTCGGTAGGAGCGCCGCCCGGCAGGCCAGGCCCCGTGTCGATCACGTCGATACGGACAACCTCGGCCCTCTGACGACAGCCAACGAGGACGCCGCCCGCATGGGTATGCTTGACCGCGTTGCCCACCAGATTGCGCACGATCGTCGTCAGCAGCCGGGGGTCGCTTCGCACGACAAGGTCGGTCTGCCTGATGCGCAGCTCGAGGCCGCGCGCCGCCGCGTGGCGTCGCCAGCTCCCGGCGGCGACCGCCAGCACGTCGCGAAGCGGCACGCGCGTGCTCTCCGCCTCGCTCAACCGGGCGGAGACGGCGAGATCGGTCAAGCCGGCGCTCAGGCTGGAGATCTCGTCGGCGGCGGTGCTCAGCCATTTGAGCTGGCGCGCGGTCAGGGGGCTTCGGGCCAGGGCGTCGAGCACCATGGCGATGATCTGCAGCGGCTGACGCAGATCGTGTCCCGCCGCCGCAATCAGGTAAGCGGCGCGAAGCTGCTGGGTCTCCGACCGGCGCAGCGCGCGGCGCAGGGTGTCTGAATCGCGCGGTTCCGGGCACGGCATTTCCAGACGCGCCGGAATCATCCCGTCCCCCGACCAGGCGAGCACCGGCGCCTCGACACGCCAAGCCCGGTTCTCCGCGGCTGCGCCATCGTATGCTACGTCAAGATACTGGCATTCCCGATTCATCTGTCCGCTCCGTCTGGGAGGCGTGACACTGATCGATAGCCCGCCGGGTCGCTTGTCCGGCCTTGCGTCGCTTTTGCTCAACTTCCGACACATCGCGGCCCTTCTGATCTGCAATGCGCGTCGAGGCCGTGTTCAGGTCCGGCAAAGCCGGAAACATCGGAGTCCGCGCCAAATCCCGGCGCTCGCCGACAAGCCGCGCCGTCTCGGCCTTGCGATGGTGACCGGGTTGGCGCCGTGTGGATGGCGTCCCGGCACGCGGACCGCGCCGGCGAGGAAGCAACCCGGAGAGATTCACCCATGGATACGATCAAGACACTCGAGCACATCGATCAACCTCGCCGCCGCCTGTTCGGCGCCGCGGCCGTCACCATCGCGGCCGCCGAGTTCGGCCTCGCCGGCATCGCGAACGCTCAGTCCAGCGGCGCGGCGCGACCGAGCGTCAGCGCGATCCGGCCGGGGACGTACACGTCTTTCGCGCCGCTGAAGCAGGTTGACGCCGGCCTGCTGAATGTCGGGTACGCCGAGGCCGGACCCGCCGACGGCCCGGCGGTCATCCTGCTGCACGGCTGGCCCTACGACATCTACAGCTTCGTCGATGCCGCTCCTCTGCTGGCGTCAGCGGGCTACCACGTCGTCATCCCATATCTGCGCGGCTACGGCACGACATCCTTTCTTTCCAGCGCAACCATGCGCAACGCCCAGCAGTCGGCCGTTGGCCTCGACATCATCGCTCTCATGGATGCACTCAAAATTCAGAAAGCCACCGTCGCCGGCTTTGACTGGGGCGCGCG
>Ga0182024_10022186_pt1 | contig 11456 bp, 6 predicted proteins | sample P32metaG_FD_120480 | JGI IMG/M metagenome (GOLD analysis project Ga0182024, IMG submission 120480) | Permafrost microbial communities from Stordalen Mire, Sweden - P3-2 metaG (Illumina Assembly) | ecosystem: Environmental > Terrestrial > Soil > Wetlands > Permafrost | place: Sweden: Stordalen... | reverse complement strand
TCCATCTTCGCTTGTCACCAAAGACGGGCGATTGCACCCGGTCGTGGCCAACCGCTACCAGGCGACCGTGCCAGCAGGAGATGTGGCGATTTTCACTTGGACAGCTCGCCCCGTGGCGACTCCGGCAGCCAACTCGCCCTGACCGCTTGAGCTGGCCTGGCGAAAACTCGCCCGTCCACGGCGAAATTCTAGCTGGCATCGTCACCGAAACCGGGTAAAATTACAGCCGGCAAGCCGTGGCGGCGTTGTGGGCGATGAACGTGCGCGCGGCGGCCCGGTTCGAGGGGCGAAATGTTCTCGCCTTTTGATCCTTGCTTCCTCCTACCGACGAGGATTTCGAAGATTTCCTCGCTCTACCTCCGCTCCGTTTTCTCTCCTTGGAATTCCGGCATGCGTGATGTCTTTGCGGTGGTTGTTGTCGGTCTTGCGCTCGCCCTGCCGAGCGTTGCGCACGCAGCCGACGCGGAAACGCCGCAGTTCGATCCCCAGGCAATCGAATTCTTCGAACGCGACATTCGACCGCTGCTGGTCGAGCGGTGCTACAAGTGTCACGGTGACGGCGAAGATTCCAAAGGCGGTTTGACGCTCACGTCGCGGGCGGCGATTCTGCGTGGCGGCGACAGCGGTCCCGCGGCCGTCGCAGGCAACCTGAAAGAAAGCCTGATTGTCGAAGCCGTTGAATACAAAGACGCGCTGCAAATGCCTCCCGATGGCAAGCTCGAGCAGAAACAGATCGACCTGTTTTCGAAGTGGGTGATGCTGGGCATGCCCTGGCCGGCCACGGCCGCTCCGGCCGAGGGGACACCCGAGCGAGCGAAGGCCTACGAATTCAGCGACGCACAAAAGCAATTCTGGTCGTTTCAACAACTCGCTCGTCCGGTTCCTCCGCAAGTCGAGCGAACCGATTGGATCAAGACCGACGTCGATCGATTTATTCTCGCCCAACTCGAACAGCGGAAGGTGACGCCCGCTCCACCGGCCGATAAGCGAACGCTCATTCGTCGGGTCACGTTCGATCTGACCGGTCTGCCGCCAACGCCCGAGGATGTCGCGGCCTTTTTGGCCGACGCGTCCCCCGAGGCTTACGCTCGCGTGGTCGATCGCCTGTTGGCTTCGCCGGCCTATGGCGAGCATTGGGGACGCCACTGGCTCGACGTCGTCCGCTATACCGATTCCAAAGACGTGCGCGACCTTGGCCAGCCCTACGACATCGTCGAGTCGTATCGCTATCGCGATTGGGTCGTGCGGGCGATGAATCAGGATCTCCCCTATGACCAGTTCGTACGCTATCAGATCGCCGGCGACTTGCTGCCGACCGCCGGTCCCGACGAGGTCAATGCCGATGCCATCACGGCCACGGGACTGCTGACGATTGGCTCTTGGGGGGCGGGGGATGCCGACGTTCAAAAAATGTACTCCGACATGGTCGACGACCAGATCAACGTCGTGAGCCGAGCGTTTCTGGGGCTAAGCGTCGGCTGTGCCCGCTGCCACGATCACAAGTTCGATCCAATCCCCACGGCCGATTATTACGGTCTGGCCGGCATCTTTTTCAGCACTCAGATCGCGATCCCCCAGATTTCGGCTCCTTACAACAAAGTGCCGCTGGTCTCCAAGTCGCGCATCGATCGCTTCAATCAGGCGGTCGCCGCGATCAAGGCCAAGCGCGACGAAGTCAAATCGTTTGTCGACGCGCAGTATGCCGCCCTGCCGGAGCAGCATGTGGGCGAAACCGGCAAGTACTTGCTGGCGGTTTACGACTACCAACATCGGCCGGCCGAGAAATCGAAATCGACACCGCCGGAATTTGCCGCCGAGGTGCAGTTGCGCCCCGACGCATTTGGCCAATGGATCGAATATCTCAACGGCACCGACGATCAGCGGCTGCTCGATCGCCAATTGCCAGGCGTCGATGGCAAGGCGGGGATCTTTGCCTGGCGCGGCCCAGGCGATACCCCGGTGGTCGTGCTCAACACCCTCGGCGAGCCGGCGGAATTGCCCGGCCAAATCCGCCCACACGGCGTCGGCGTCCATCCGGGGCCCAACTCGGGAGTGGGGGTGATCTGGAAAAGCCCGCTTACCGGCACGATCAAAATCAGTGGCCGCGTGGCCCACGTCCATGTCCAATGCGGCAACGGCATTGCCTGGGCCGTGCAAAAATTGGGCGCAGGTGGCGCAGTCGCACTCGGCGGTGGCGAACTGCCACGGGGCGGCGAGCAGCAGTTTTCGACTCTGCCCACGGTCCAACAGGTGCCGGTCGCGGCGGGAGAATCGATCCGAATCATCGTGCTGCCCAGCGGTGAGCACTCCTGCGATATGAGCGCGCTCGATCTGGAGATTGCCGAGCAAGGCGGGGAGGGGCGACTCTGGAGCCTGGGCGAGGATCTTTTGGCCGCCTTGCCCGCTGGCGGCGCTAACCCGGCTGCCGATCACTACGGCAATTCTGCGGTCTGGTCCCTGGCCGAGGTTGCTTTGGCCTCTGCGGTTCCACACGCCGAGCGCGGGCCAGGAGGGCCATTGGCCGCCTGGTTCGAACTGGTCGAAAAGGTTTCGGCCGGTGCGGCCAGTCGCACCGATTTGGAACAAGTCGCTCTCAGGTTGCAGGAACAACTTGAGCAGCTTCGGCAACAGCGAGCCCAGGCCGCCACCGCACCGACGGAGCCTGCCGCAGGCGCGGCCGGGCCAATGACGGCTTTCTATCAGGCGCTGGTGTCGAAAGGCGGTCCATTCCGTGTCACCCAGCGAGACGACGAGAAATTATTGCCGGCCGAGTCCAAGGCTGCCCGTCAAAAAATGCTCGATGAAATCGCGGGCCTGGAAAAAGAAACGGAGCCATACCCCGTGGCCATGGCGGCGGTTGATGGCGGCGTTGGCGGGACCAAGTACGCCGGTTTCCACGACGCGCAGATTCATATCCGAGGCCGATACGACCGGCTCGGAGAGCTGGTTCCGCGACATTTCCCGCGCATCATCGCCGGCGACAACCAGCCGCCGATCACCCAAGGGAGCGGCCGTCTCGAGTTGGCCCAATGGATCACGCGGCCCGATAATCCGCTCATCGCCCGGGTGATCGTCAATCGAATCTGGCTGCATCATTTCGGACAAGGCCTGGTCCGCACGCCCGGCAACTTCGGCATGGCGGGCGAAGCGCCGACGCATCCCGAGTTGCTCGATTTCCTGGCTGGCCGATTCATTGAGTCTGGCTGGTCCATCAAGGCAATGCATCGGCTGCTCGTCGAGTCGGCTGTCTATTTGCAGTCGAGCCACGTCGCCGCCGAGATCGTCGCGGCAGAGCCGGAAAACCGGCTGTGGGGCCGCATGAATCGCCGCCGGCTCGAGGCCGAGGCGATTCGCGACACGGTCCTGTCCGTCTCGGGCCAGCTCGATCGCACGCTCGGCGGGCCAGTGGTCCGCAAGCTGGACGAATATACGACCAGCCGCCGCCGTACCCTCTATCTGATGACCAATCGGTCCGACAAAACAAACTTCCGGTTCTTGTTCGACGGCGCCGATCCGGAGAACGTCGTCGATCAGCGGAGCGTTTCGACCGTCGCGCCGCAGGCCCTCTACATGCTCAACAATCCCCTGGCGCTGGCTCAGTGCTCGGCGCTTGTCGAGCGACTCATGCGCGAGTCGCCCCAATCCGACACCGAGCGAATCGACCGGGCTTATGAGTTGCTGTTCGGCCGGCCCCCCACCGGCGAAGAACGCGAGTTGGGGCTGGCGTTCCTCACGCACCTCGGACAACGCAAACCGGAAGCCGCCGACCCCGCTCGCTGGGCCTGGGAAGCTTATTGCCAATCGCTGCTTTGTGCCAACGAACTGATTTACGTCGACTAACTGCCAATCCGAAAACCGCGGGGGGACTGTCCCCTTATCCCAGACGGTTGTCGGATTGGCTCGAAAATGGTGAACCATGCGCCCAATGAAACACCAACACTCTTCACAGCACGCCCCCGCCATCAGCCGGCGGGCCATGTTGGAAAAGACGACCTCGGGAATCGGTCTTTTGGCCCTGGCCGGGCTGATGGATCAGGAAGCCCGCGGCGATGCCTCGCCGATCGCGTCGGTTGCCAATCCGCTGGCGGTCCGAGCGTCGCACTACGCGCCGAAGGCCAAGCGGGTGATCTTCATGTTCATGCCCGGTGGGCCGTCGCACGTCGATCTGTTCGACCCTAAACCGCGGCTCGGCCAGGAATCGGGCAAGCCCTTGCCGTTCGAGAAGCCCAAGTTGATGCGCACCCAGACCGGCAATCTGCTCGGCTCTCCCTTCAAGTTTCAAAAGTACGGCCAGTCCGGTATCGACGTCAGTGAATTGTTTCCCAACGTGGCAGGCTGCGTCGACGATCTGTGCGTCATCCGCTCGATGGTGGCCGACAATATCAACCACAACGGGGCCTGCCTGCAAATGAACACGGGCGAGCAGGCTTTTTGCCGCCCCAGCATGGGCGCCTGGATGCTGTATGGCCTGGGAAGCGAAAACCAGGACCTGCCGGGCTATGTCGTCATCAGTCCCAACCAGCCGGCGCAAGGGGCACCGCTGTGGGGCTCGTCGTTTTTGCCCGCTGCGTACCAGGGGACCTGGGTCTCGGATCTGAAAAACCCGATCAACAATCTGAAAAGCCCCAAGTTCGACCTCGATGCCCAACGCGAGCAGCTCGACCTGGTGAAACGGCTCAACGAGAAGCACAGCCAGGACCGCCCCGAAGACAGCGCGCTGGCTGCCCGCATCGCTTCATTCGAATTGGCGTTTCGCATGCAAATGCAAGCGCCCGAAGCGTTCGACACCGATCGCGAAAGCGAAGCCACGAAAAAACTCTATGGCATCGGCGACCCGGTCACCGACACCTTCGGCCAGCAGTGCTTGTTGGCCCGCCGCTTGTCGGAACGGGGCGTGCGGTTCGTGCAACTATTTCATACCAAGAGCAGCAAGGCCTCGGGCTGTCAGCTTTGGGATCAGCACGGCAATCTCAAGCAAGGGCTGATCGATAACACCGCGGCGACCGATTTGCCGATCGCCGGATTGCTCAAAGACCTCAAATCTCGCGGCATGCTGGAAGACACCTTGGTGATTTGGGGCGGAGAATTCGGCCGCACCCCGACCGCCGAAGGGACCGACGGCCGCGAACACCATCCCTTCGGTTTCACCATGTGGATGGCCGGCGCCGGCGTCAAAAAGGGAATCATCCATGGCGCCACCGACGAATTCGGTTGGCATGCCATCCAGGACAAGGTCCACGTTCACGACCTGCACGCCACGATCCTGCACCTGTTGGGCTTGGATCACAAGCGGCTTACCTACCGCTACAGCGGCCGCGATTTCCGCCTCACCGATGTCTATGGCGAAGTCGTCCACGACATCCTGACGTAAACCGCTCGGCTCTTCCTCTGCCGCGTCCGCTCCCAGCGGGCGATCAGCGGCCGTGCACGTGGCATGTCCCCGCGTCACACGCGTCGCGGTTGAAGCGGTAGCGCCGGTCGGCCACTTGCCGGTAAATCCATTGCCAAAGCGGCATCGTTCCCGGCAGGTAGAGCCAGGGGACCAGCGGCCACAGTCGTGGAATGCGCCGGGCAACCTGCCGCACCCCCGCCGCGCCGTGGTGGAAACGTCCGCGACGGTCGACGACGACCATCTCGCGCATCAGTGCTTCGTGGGTCAGTTGGGGATAACGGCGGCCGACTTCCGGGTCGTGCAACGAGAGAAACGCCAGCCGCCCATGCGTGTCCCACTTTGCCAGCCGCGAGACTTGGGCCGTGCAAAGTTGGCAATTCCCATCGAAGATGACCACTTCGGCCAAGGGACGTTGCGCCGTAGTCGGCAGCCGATGGGCCGTCGCGCCGATATCGGCAACAGGTGGGGACACTTGGGACAGGGTCATCGGGCCAACTCCTCTGCATAGAGTATAGGGCGAAGGCAAAGGGGCGAGACGTCTTTCGTTGGCAACAACGTGTAGAAAAATCGACACGCTGCCACAACGAACCCCCCGTTGGATCTGATCCTCTTTTTATTCTCGAGCCGCCTTTTTCACAGTCAAATCGATGGCAGACCACCCTGTGGAGGGGAGTCTTCTTGGCGTTCGGTATCTGATTTGCAAATTCATCGGCACCCCCTTGGAAGACCGGCCGAAATTGATCTGATAGACTGAATAAACGCTCTCAGGCCACGATCGAGAGCAGCCGAGCGGGGGCAGTCTGGACCTTGAGTTCTTGAGGTCAAGCCCACGGATCAGTGGATCCTGATCAGTTCGACTCTTATCAGCTTTTGGTCCGGCGTTTGGTGCAGGGTGCAACGTTTTTTGCCACCCAAGGGAACGGAGTGTGCGCCGCTGGGGGGGCGCCGCAGCCGCTTCGCCTTGGTGTGACGGGTCGAGTTCCGAATTGCTGAGTGAGCCGCGGGATACTTCGAATGCCAATCTTGTCCGCCGAGCCCGATCTGTTTCCGTCCACCTTGCTGGACGACGCGGCTGCGGCCGATTCGTGGTGGCTTGTCTACACGCTCGCCCGCCGGGAAAAGGAGTTGATGCGGCGACTTCGAACTCTTGGTATCGGGCATTATGGCCCAATGTTGCCACGGCGGAATCGATCGCCGGCCGGGCGAACCCGAGAAAGCTTTGTGCCACTGTTCCCCAGCTACGTCTTTCTACAAGGCGACGCCGCCGCCCGGCAACAGGCGCTTGGCACCCGCTGCGTTTCGCGCACCCTGCCGGTGCCGGACGGAGCGCGGCTCGTTCGCGATTTACAGCAAGTCTGGCAGTTATTGGCCAGCGATGCACCGCTCGAACCCGCGGCACGGCTTGAGCCGGGTCGTCGGGTCCGCGTGCGATCGGGTTCGATGTTGGGGCTGGAAGGAACCGTGGTGAAGCGACGGGGAAAAGATTGGCTGGTTGTGATGGTCGAGTTTTTGCAGCAAGGCGTGTCGGTTCTGCTGGAAGATTTCCAGGTCGAGCCGGTTTAGTCTGCCGCCGGTTCCTCAGGCCTGGGAGGAAGTCGAGCCGCGAGATCGATTTGCCCGCCGCAACTCTCCCCAAAGGTGGGGGGAATGCTTCTCGTTGGTTTGCAATCCGCGCGCAACGCAGCTAGCAAACCCGAGGGATAGCGTCTCGCCGGCCAAAAGAGTCAAACGTTCGGTTTGTGAGAAATTGGTTTTTGCGATCGTGGGGAGATTGTCAGTACCGGCACGATGGATTATTTTGATGGTTGTGCCGCACGTCCAGTTTCACATCTCTAGCCCGGCACCTTAGCGTCATCTCATGGCTAAAAGCTTGATTCCACAGCGTCTTAGCTTGCGGGCGTTCGCAAAGCTTCTGGTACACACCGCGGTCTTTGCGGCCGTCTACTGGTTTGCGTTCTGGAACGCCTACGACTTCCGATTCACCGAACACATCGCCGAATGGCCGATGTTTTGGCTGACACTGCCGGCCGTGCTGGTGGTGAAACTGGTCGTCTTCTATGCCTCGGGGCACTGCCACCGCTCGTTTCATCACATTTCGTTTTCAGACCTGACGGCACTGTTGGTCTCGTCGACGGTGGCCTTAGTGGTCATCATGGCGCTCAACAACCAGGTGACGCACGCCTACAGCATTCCGCTGCGCGCCCTCCTGCTCGACTGGGGATTGACGATTCTTTCGTTGGGATGCTTGCGGGCGTTCATGCGCTTGGTGCGCGAGGAGGTGCGGCCCCGGCTGTTCGGCAGCGAGTATCACAAAGCACTGATTATCGGTGCCAATCAATCGGGCGAAACGCTCGCTCGGCATTTGCTCGCCGACAATCGTTTGAAGTATCGGGTCGTCGGGTTTTTGGATCCCGATGCCAATCGTCATGGCTCGACCTGGGGAGGCGTTCCGGTTCTCGGACGGCCCAGCGACACGGTCCGAATTGCCGGGTTGACCGACGTGAATCACGTCCTGGTCATCTCCGGACTCCTCGTGGGTGGAGAGCTCCGCCGCCTGGTCGACGATTGCAAGGCTGCCGGTCTCACGCTGAAAGTCATTCCGGCCCTCGACGAACTGGTGACGGGCAATTACAGCCTGCAACTGCGCGATGTCGACATCAACGACCTTTTGCGTCGTGAACCGGTCGTACTCAACAGCGATGCGATCAGCGCGATGATCGCCGGCCGCACCGTCATGGTCACCGGGGGCGGCGGAAGCATCGGTTCCGAAATCTGCCGTCAGGTGCTCAAGTTCCGACCGCGAACCTTGCTTCTCGTGGAACGGGCGGAAAACAGCCTGTTTCTGGTCGAGCAGGAGTTTCGACAGTTGCGATCCGAAACGACGATCATCCCCTGCATCTGCGACATTACCGACCGCCAACGGCTGGAGCAGATTTTCCGCGAACATCGGCCGAGCATCGTGTTCCACGCCGCCGCCCATAAGCACGTGCCGATGATGGAATACAACCCTGGCGAGGCCATCAAGAACAACGTGCGGGGGACCCAACAACTGGCCGAGTTGGCCGACGAATTTGCCGTCCAGGAATTCGTCATGATCTCGACCGACAAAGCCGTCAATCCCACCAGTGTGATGGGCGTGTCGAAGCATCTGGCCGAACGGTTCGTCCATGCCTTTTCGGAAGTCGCCACGACGAAGTTCGTCGTCGTGCGGTTCGGCAACGTGCTGGCCTCCAACGGCAGCGTGGTGCCGATCTTTCAGGAGCAGATTCGCCGCGGCGGGCCCATCACGGTCACGCATCCCGAAATCAAGCGTTTCTTCATGACCATTCCCGAGGCCTCGCAGTTGGTGTTGCAGGCCGCGGCCATGGGACGCGGCGGCGAAATCTTCGTGCTCGATATGGGTGAGTCGGTGCGAATCGTCGATCTGGCTCGCGATTTGATCCGCCTCTCCGGTTTGCAGCCTGACGATATCGAGATCGTTTTCACCGGTCTGCGGCCCGGCGAAAAACTGTTCGAAGAGCTGTACTTCGCCGACGAGGAAATGCAGCCCACGCCGCATCCAAAAGTGTTCGTGGCTTATCACCGGCCGTTCGCGCTGGCGCACGTGCGAAAGGCGATCAACGAACTGATCGCGGTCTCGCACGAAGACGCCCAGACACTGCGCAATAAGATCAAGGAAATCGTCCCCGAGTATGAGTGCCCCGACGCACCGCAGCCGGCCGAGCCCGAAGAAGTCGTGTCGCTGCAATTGAATACGCGGCGGCCGGTCCAGCGAAAGATCGGCGCCCAATAGTCGGCGGTCCACTCGCCGGCGGCTCGTTTGAACCGCGAATCGCCTCCCTACGAGCCGTCGTCCCGCTTTTTTTCTTCCTCTCCGGCCGCCTGGGCAAGCACTCGGTTCGCTGTCAGAAAGTTTGTGCGTTGAATCGTTTGGTAATAGAAGGGCGCGAGATCGGAGCGGGCTCGCCGGTCTTCATCATCGCTGAAATCGCCCAGGCGCACGACGGCAGCCTCGGAACAGCCCACGCCTACATCGACGCGGTGGCGACGGCCGGGGCTTCGGCGGTCAAGTTTCAAACACACATTGCCGACGCCGAATCGACTCCCGGCGAGCCGTTTCGCGTCCGTTTCAGTCCGCAGGACGCCACACGCTACGACTATTGGCGGCGGATGGAGTTTACGCCCCACCAGTGGCGCGGTCTGGCCGATCATGCCCGACAGCGCGGTTTGGCCTTTTTGTCGACCCCGTTTTCCCTGGCGGCCGTCGAACTGCTCGAACCGTTGGACGTCGAAGCATGGAAAGTCGGCTCGGGCGAAGTGACCAACCTGCCGATGCTCGCGCGGATGGCTCGTGGCGGCCGGCCGGTATTGCTTTCCAGCGGCATGGCGTCGTGGCAAGACCTCGATCGGGCTGTGGAAGTGGTCCGGGCCGCCGGCGCGCCGCTGGCCGTCCTTCAATGCACGACCGCCTATCCTTGTCCGGCCGAAAAAATCGGCCTCAACGTGCTGCCCGAACTGGTCGAACGTTATCATTGTCCCGTGGGACTGTCGGACCATTCAGGAACGATTTTCCCCTCGCTTTCGGCCGTCACCCTGGGGGCGGCGGTGATCGAGGTCCACGTCGTTTTTTCGCGAGAATGCTTCGGGCCCGACGTCGCGGCGTCGCTCACCACCGCCGAACTGGCGCAACTCGTGACGGGAATCCGCTATATCGAGCGGATGCTGGCCCATCCGCTGGACAAAGAGCGGATGGCGGCCGATTTGACCGACCTGCGATTGATGTTTGGCAAAAGCTTGGTGGCCGCCCGCGATCTGTCGGCCGGCCACGCACTGGCGGAAGAGGACGTGGCACTGAAAAAACCCGGGACCGGTATTCCCGCCGCGCGGCTGCCGGAGATTCTCGGCCGGCGTTTGAAACAAGCCATTACGGCCAACACGTTTTTGGTGGAGACGAATCTTGACTGAAAAGCGACGACGAAAAATCTGCGTAGTGCTCGTCGACCGGGCTAACTACGGCCGGATGAAGCCGGTGATGACGGCCATCAAGCAACAACCCGCACTGCAACTGCAAGTGCTGGCCACCGGCACCATGGTCCTCGAACGATTCGATCAGCCGGTGAACGTCGTCCGCAACGACGGCTTCGACATCGACGGCGAGATCTATATCGAATTGGAAGGCTCGACCCCGACGACCATGGCCAAGAGCGTCGGATTTGGTCTGGTCGAGTTCGCCAGCGAATTCCACCGACTCAAGCCCGACGTGGTTCTGCTCATCGGCGACCGCTACGAAGCCCTGGCCGCCGCCATCGCCGCCGCTTATATGAACATCGTCCTCGTCCACATTCAGGGGGGCGAGGTGAGCGGGTCGATCGACGAGAGCGCTCGGCACGCCATCAGCAAATTCGCTCATTTCCATTTTCCCTCGACCCACCGGGCCGCCGAGTATCTCGTGCGGATGGGAGAACGTCCCGACACGATCTTGGGAATCGGCTGCCCCAGCAGCGATATCGCCAAAACCCTGGATCGCCGGCTCGACCCCTCGGTGGTTAACGCCCGCGGGGCGGGCATCGACATCGACGTCACCAAGCCATTCCTCCTGGTCGTGTTTCATCCGACCACGACCGAATACGGCGGCGAACGACGCCAAATGGAAGTCCTGATGGCGGCACTCGATCAGCTTCGAGTTCAAAGCCTGATCTTGTGGCCCAACATCGATGCCGGTGCCGACCATATCAGCAAGGTGATTCGACTCAAACGCTTGGAGGCCGAAATCCCCTGGATTCGCACGCTCACCAATCTGACGCCCGACAATTACCTCAAGGTGCTCGCCAATGCCGCTTGTGGCATCGGCAATTCGAGTAGTTTCGTTCGTGATGCGGGCTACTTCGGCACGCCCATCGTTTTAGTGGGCAACCGCCAGAACGGCCGCGAGCACGACGTCCATGTGCGGCCGGTCCCGGTCGAACAGGATTCGATCGTCGAGGCCATCCGACAGCAGTTGGCCCATGGCCGCCACGCCCCCAGCACGTTGTATGGCGACGGCAACGTGTCGGCTCGCATTGCC